>ERZ795044.1540-NODE-1540-length-20770-cov-4.074197_pt1 | contig 20770 bp, 12 predicted proteins | sample MGYA00375128_ERZ795044 | MGnify/ENA primary metagenome ERZ795044 (study PRJEB30173, sample SAMN05720213) | anaerobic digester metagenome | isolation source: active sludge of municipal wastewater-treating anaerobic digesters | place: USA | collected 2014-12-22 ... | reverse complement strand
TTGGCGTAATGGCGGGTTCAGTGCTTCGTATGACAGTTTTGTGGTAGGTTCAAGTCCGGTTCTTCGATTGAACTTATGTGCTAAAAATCCGCCAATATAGCCGCAAACCTTTAGTGGCAAGCGTGTTGTAGCGATAACCTACTCCGACAATTAAGGTTCATTCTAACTTACATTTTTCTTAATTTGACAACTTATGCACAAATAAGATTTGTATATTAATCTTATTTATGTATCTTTGCAACATAAAAACAATTTAAGATGGCTTTATTACCATATTCAGAAGAGCAAGTTCTTGACCGTATAAGATTTGAAAATCCTTGGTGGGTAACCGGAACAGTTGAAGAATATTACACTTCCATGCAAAGGAGATTGTATTTTGATTTGTTTATGCCCTTGGTTACAGAGACAGAAATAAGAAGAGCAGTTGTTTTAATGGGACCACGAAGAGTTGGGAAGACCGTAATGATGTATCATGCTATTCAGAATCTGCTTGAAAACAAAATAGACCCTTTGAAAGTAGCTTTCATTTCAATTGAAACGCCCATATACAACAACATCAGTTTAGAGCAACTTTTCAGTTTTTGTCGAAGGGCAACAAAACAAGACAGTCCGAAAGGCTGGTATATATTCTTTGATGAAATACAGTATTTAAAAGATTGGGAAGTGCATTTAAAGTCTTTGGTTGACAGTTATCCGCATACTCGCTTTGTTGTTTCGGGTTCAGCAGCTGCTGCTTTACGACTTAAGAGTAATGAGAGTGGAGCAGGGCGATTTACAGATTTTATGCTACCACCGTTGACCTTCAGTGAGTATATCCATTTGAAACAATTAAACAGACTCATCACAGAAACAAATTTGGACTGGCAGGGCAGTTTGACAAAAATATACAGCACCAATAACATTAACGAACTAAATAAGCATTTTTTAGACTACATCAATTATGGTGGATACCCGGAAGTAATTTTTTCTGAAAAAATTCAAAGCAACCCCGGACGGTATATCAGAAGCGACATTATTGACAAAGTATTATTGAGAGATTTGCCGAGCCTATACGGAATAAGAGATGTACAAGAGCTTAACTCGTTATTTACCGCTATAGCATATAACAGTGCGGGAGAAGTAAGTCTGGAAGATTTAAGTAAAAATTCAGGAGTTCAAAAAAATACCATTAAACGTTATATTGAATATTTAGAAGCTGCATTTTTAATAAAAGTAGTTCATAAAATTTCAAATAAACCCAAACAGTTTCAACGTGCGACACAGTTTAAGATATACTTGACAAATCCATCATTGAGAAGTGCTTTGTTTGCTCCCTTGCAACCGACCGACTCAATTGTTGGAAACATGGTCGAGACGGCAATTTATGCTCAATGGCTTCATAGGGATTGGTTTACACCTTACTATGCAAGATGGCAAAAAGGAGAAGTTGATATGGTAAAACTTGACGACAAAAATTTCAAACCCGAATGGGCGGTAGAAATCAAGTGGAGTAACCTGTTTTATGACAAACCAGGTGATTTAAAATCTTTATTACAATTTTTAAAAGACAATGATCTGCAAAGCGCCTTAGTTACAACTATTGACAAGGAAGGGACTAAAGAAATAGACAATTTAAAATTAATATATATTCCTGCATCAGTTTATGCATATACAGTTGGTAAGAACACCATTTTACAAAAACAAAAACGTAACTTGTAACTACAGAATGTCAGCTACCAACATCGGTTTAGCATTATGGCGGGTTCAGTGCTTTGTATGACAGTTTTGTGGTAGGTTCACGTCCGGTTCTTTGATTGAACTTTTGTGCTAAAAATCCGCCAATATGCCGATAGTGTCCACAAAAACCTAAAAAATTACGAGTAAATTACACTTTAAACATAAAATAGGATACTGCCATGTCTCGAATCAGTATTAACAATGGTTCGTTCATTACTTTATAAAGTCTGAAGTAAAAAAATGCTGCTTAATGGTTAGTTTTGTAGTATGGTAAAATGGTTGCGGATATCAATTATAGCTGTTTTGTTTATAAGTTTAATAGCCGGTGGCATATATTACTATAACCAACACCGTTATCAAAACGAAATCGAAATTTCGGATATTTATAAATATATTCCAACCGATGCAGCGCTGATTATAGAGTCGAAAAATATTTCAAACCTAAATACAGCGTTAAACCATTCGAGCAAACCTTGGTCGTTGCTCATTAACCTAAAAGAAATACAAGAAGTTAATAAACAAATAAGCTATATTGATAGTATTATGAAGTTTCACCCTTTGTTTAAATTTAACTCGAACAAAGGACCGGTACTATTATCTTTTCATCCGAGCGGTAAAAAAGAGTTGAATCTATTGCTCATTGTCAATTTTGGCAACAATTCAAATGAGTCTAATGCGAAGTCGATGATTCAGGATTTATATCACCAACATGCAACAATTACCGAAAAAACATACAACGATGAAACCATTTATTCGGTGGTGGGCGACGAGAATAATGTAATTTCGAGGTTTTGTTTTTATTTTAAAAATGGTTTTTTTATTGCCTCTCCCTCATCGTTGATGATTGAAGCGGTAATACGTCAAACAAAAAGCAATTACTCATTGTTAAACGATGCTTCTTTCGCTAAGGTGGTAAAAACTTCGGGGCATAATGTTGAAGGAAATATTTTTATTAACCATAAATTATTTCCGCAGCTTTGGAAAAATTGGGTAAGTGACGAAATTCTTAAATCCGGCATATTTAAGTATAGCATTGCAGAATGGTCGGCCATCGATTTACATGTGTCGCAGAATATGTTTTTATTAAATGGCTTTACCGACCATGGCGACTCGTTGGTGAATTATCTAAAAGTGCTTTCGAATCAGCGACAAACAAAGTTCACAATTGCAAGTATTGCTCCGAAAGAATCGCATACTTTTTTATTCCTATCGTTAGACCAATTTCAAAACATGCAAGAGAGCTATTCAGTGTTTTTAGAATCGTACGGATTAAGGAAAACGAGAGAGGAACTGCTTTCGAACATCTATAAAAATACCGGTATAGACGTAATCAAACTGTTCGACAAGTTAATATACAAAGAATGCGGTTTGGTATATGCTACATCACCCGAATCTAATGATAGCTTGCAAAATGATGATGTCTTTTTTATTGTCAATACCGACAATCAATCGAGCTCAAAAGATATTTTAGACAGTATCATTATTAAGTATGCCAATTTAAAAGGAGCCAAATACAGCGATTTTATTTTTAATGTTCAGTTGGACAATGACTTATCTGTTGATGCGTATAATTTCCCAATTTCAACGGTTCCGGAGTTGCTTTTCGGAAAGGCTTTTTCAAATGCCGGAAGCCGTTACTGCTGTTTTATTGATAATTATATAGTTTTTACCAAATCGAAGCAAGCATTAAAACGAATCATTTATGCAAACACATTGAAGAAAACCTTGCAGAATGACCCGCTTTATCGCTCCTATACCGATATGCTCGATAAGGAATCGAATTTGCTTTTTTATTGCGATGTAGCACGCTCAAAATCATTTTTAAATGCGGTATTGAGTAAGAAGTTGTTTTCGGTTATTCGGGAAAATTTCGATGTGGTTCGCCAGATGGATGCTTTGAGTTGTCAAATTTCAAATAATAATACTTTTCTTTATACAAGTTTGTATATTCGTTACAGCCCCGAAATTAAGCAAAATACACATACAACTTGGGAGAGCAAACTCGACACAACAATTAGTACAAAACCTTTTTTGGTTATCAATCATACTACTCAGGAAAAGGAAATCTTTGTTCAAGACGATGCCAACACTATTTATTTGCTGAATAACTCCGGCAGAATACTGTGGAAGAATACTATTCCCGAAAAAATTAAGAGCGAAGTTTTTCAGATAGATTTAATGAAAAACAAACGCCTACAATACTTGTTCAGCACCAAAAATTATATTTATGTAATCGACAGAAATGGAGAAATTGTTGAGAATTATCCCATTAAATTAAAGTCTCCTGCTACCAATGGGGTGAATTTAGTTAATTATAATTCTAAAAACGAAACTCGAATGTTCATTGCCTGTTCCGATAAAAAAGTATATTGCTATACGTTAACCGGAAAAACAGACAAAAATTGGAAATTTGAAACAACGAATCACTTTGTTTTTCAACCGGTACAATACATTAATTACGACAATAAGGACTATATTTATTTTGTAGATAGTTTAAATGTTTACATTGTCGGAAAAGATGGCAGGTTATTGATTGACGTAAAAACGCATTTTCCTACGAATAGAAATGCCATGCTCTATTTTGAACCTAAAAACCCGGAAACAGATGCTCGCTTTCTGATTAACGATTTGGAGGGGACCATTCACTATATTTACCTGAATGGTTCGTTAAAAACGATTTCGTTTGATAAGCGAGAGCCTCTTCATTACTTTTTGTTCAACGATATGGATGGCGATGGTTATGCAGATTATATTTTTGTTGACGAAGACGACTTAATGGTTTATAATCGAAACAAACGAGTGATAGTATCTTATTCATTGCCGTCAACACCAAGATTTAAGCCTGTTTTCTATGAGTTTCCGCTGGCAAAAAATAAAATTGGAATGGTTTGCGAAAAAAGTTTGTTTTTGATAGATAAAGAGAGCAAAATGCCAAATGGATTTCCGTTAAAGGGAATCAGTCCTTTTAGTATCAGCTCGTTTAATTCGTCCATTAAGACGTATTATCTTATTGCGGGAAGCGAAAATGGATATTTATTGAATTACGAGATATTTAAATAGAAATGGCGAATAAACAATAGAACCAAAAGAGTTCGTACCATAAATGAAGCGTTTAAATATACCGCTGTTATTAATCTTGTTTGCTGCACTAGCGATGCGCTTTTTCCGTTTTTTTGATATCCCCTATACGTTAGATGAACTTAGTGCTTTAAACAGAACGTTTTATGCTTCGTTTTCTGAATTAATAGAGAAAGGTGTTTATAACGATGGACATCCGGCTCTTATACAAGTTTTTTTGTTTTATTATACAAAATGGTTCGGGTACAACGAATGGGTTGTAAAACTTCCTTTTCTGCTTATGGGTTTGGCTTCCGTATATCTTGTTTACCGGATAGGGAAGGAGTGGTTTTCTGAAACAGCCGGGATTTTTGCATCTACACTCATGGCAACGTTGCAATTTACGGTAATGTACAGCCAGATTGCCCGCCCGTATGCTTCGGGTTTGTTCTTTGTTTTGGGAATGGTTTATTTTTGGACAAAATGGTTAAAGACAGTAAACCCCAAATGGTATATTTGTCTTGGCTACGTGTGTTTTACTACGCTTAGTGCTTACAATCATTATTTTTCTTTGTTACAGTCAACATTGATAGCTCTTGCCGGGCTCTTTTTTGTCGCAAAAGAACGAAGGGTGAGGTATGTAATTATAAATGCCATAGCTGTTATTTTATTTTTACCACATATTTCGGTTAGTCTGCATCAAATGTCAATGGGAGGGTTGAACTGGCTTTCTGCTCCAACGTATCAGTTCTTTCCGGTATTTTATTTCTTTATTTTTCATTTTTCATATGTTTTACTTTTGGCAGTTATTGCACTCATTATTACGGGAGTAATTCTTTTTATCAAGTTAAAACCGGGCGATCGAAAATGGAAATTCAGGATATGCTCATTAATAATGTTTTTATTTCCGCTATTGTTCGGTTTTTATTACTCTGTTTGGTTTAAGCCGATTCTGCAATTTTCGGTACTTATATTTTCATTCCCGTTTTTTCTGTTATTTGTTTTTTCATTTTGGCCAAAAATAAACGAAAAACGTTTAGCGATACTAACTCTGCTCCTTATGTTCATTAGTTCTTATTCGCTGATAGTTCAACGTCAGTACTATACGTTTTTTTATAACCAGTCGTATGATGCCATTTCAAAACATCAGATAGCGTTGCTCGATTCCCTGAAGAAACCAGTTCGTCTTTTAATCAACGGATACGAACCTTTCTTTTTAAATTATTATTCGGTAAAGAATCATCATCCGATACCGTGCGATGTATATACCTATGATGGCTTTAATGAAGTAAGCTGGGAACACTATATTTCCGGTTTAAAGACCGATTATATTGCTATGGCGCACTTAGGCGTTACCCAGCTGGATTATCTGGATATTGCCCGTAAATATTTTCCGTATTTTGTAAAAAAATCATGTGGCTTTTCTTACGAATGGTATGTGTTTTCAAAGATTCCAAATACATTATCGTTCTTTAAAACACAAAAAGAAATGAACTTCAATCAAAGTCGCAACAGTCTTGAAAAAGCAAAAAACGGATTTGTTTTTAATAAGGGAGACGAATGGGGACCATCGTTGGAAACATCGTATGCAGAGCTGAACATTGGTAAGCACGATATCATTCATATTTCGGCACGATTAGATTCAGTAAAATCTGACGGAATGCTGGTTTGCGAAATCAGAGATAGCAATGATTCGTTGGTTGTGTGGCAAGGCGTTTCAACAAGCAATATTCTTAAAAAAAACGGAATGGTAGATGTTTTTTTAACGCTCCGATTGACCGATATTTTGTACTATAAGAATAGTTTTAAATTGAAGGCATATTATTGGAATCAGAGCAAAGGATCGGTTTGGCTCAAACGATTAAAAATAGGCATTGAAGCGGGAAATCCCTATATTTATGCGATGGTGAACGATTTTTAAAGCTATTTTTTATTATCTTTAAAACCTTAAAAATCCGATACATGAACAAAGTCTTTTTTCTTGATGCTTATGCTTTGATATTCAGGGCCTATTATGCTTTTATCAAAAATCCGCGAATCAATTCCAAAGGTGTAAACACTTCGGCTATTTTTGGTTTTATGAACTCGCTTCTGGATGTGATTCAGAAAGAAAAGCCGACTCATCTGGCCATTGCTTTCGACTCTTCTGCCAAGACGTTTCGTCATGACATGTTCCCGGCTTACAAAGCAACCCGCGAAGCTACTCCCGAAGATATTCGAAAATCCATTCCGTATATTAAGCAGATAATCGAAGCGCTCGAAATTCCGATGTTCGAAGTGCCCGGTTATGAAGCGGACGATGTAATAGGGACATTGGCAAAGGATTTTGCCCGCCGCGATTATATGGTTTTTATGATGACCCCCGATAAAGATTATTGTCAATTAGTGGATACCAATATTTTTATGTATAAACCTTCGCGTTCGGGGAGTGATGTAGAAATATGGGGAATACCCGAAGTGCAGCGGAGTTTTGAGGTACAATTTCCTGCTCAGGTAATTGATGTATTGGGTTTGTGGGGAGATGCTTCTGACAATATTCCGGGAGCTCCGGGTATTGGCGAAAAAACAGCCAAAAAGTTGATAAAGGAATTTGGTTCGATAGAATCGCTGTTGCAGCAGACCGATAAATTGAGCGGAAAAATTAAAGAAAATCTTATTCAGTTTAAGGACCAGGTTTTATTATCCAAAAAATTGGTTACCATTCATACTTCCGTCCCATTAACTATCAACGAGGATGATGTAAAACTCACAAAACCCGATGTTTCTAAGGTAACACCGATTTTCGAAGAACTCGAATTCAAGGGTTTGTTGCGAAGATTTTATGAGTGGAGCAAGGGCATTACGCTGCCTTCATCTCATCCTGAAGTAAATATGGACGAACCCAATTTGTTTAACCAAAATCAAAATATCGAAAAAAACATTGTTTCAAGCCATAAGACGATTAAAGATATTCCCCACGATTACAAGCTTTTAAAAACAGAAGCAGATTTTCAATGGCTGGTCAATGAAATACAAAAAACACAGAAATTTGCTTTCGATACCGAAACGACATCACTTGATACGGTTACTCCCGAAATAGTAGGAATATCTTTTTGTTTGGAACCACACAACGCCTATTATATCAATTTGCCCATCAATAAAGAAGAAAGTCGAAACATCTTGGCCATTTTTAAGCCTGTTTTCGAAAGCAATACCATATTAAAAATTGCTCAAAATTTAAAATTCGATTATCAGGTGTTAAAATCCTATGGGATAGAGTTGTCCTTGCCATTTTTTGATACAATGGTAGCTCATTATTTAATAGAACCAGAGCAAAGACACAATATGGATTTTCTTTCGCAGGCTTATTTAAACTATGTGCCTGTCTCAATCGAAACGCTGATAGGCGATAAAAAGTCGAAGCAACTAAGTATGCGATTGGTAGAAGTCGAAAAAGTGAAGGAATATTGCTGTGAAGATAGTGATGTAACGTTTCAGTTAAAAAATGTGTTCAAACCCATGTTGATTCAAAATAACCTAACATCATTGTTCGAGCAGGTTGAAATGCCGTTGGTAAAAGTTTTGGCAGAAATGGAGCTGGCCGGAGTAAAGGTAAACGAATCAGCATTGAATGAGCAGTCTTTATTGCTTACCAAAGATTTGCAACAATTGGAACAAGAAATATATCAATTGTCCGGCAGTCATTTTAATATCAATTCACCACGTCAGTTGGGTGATGTATTGTTTGATAAACTTGCCATTGATTCAAATGCCAAAAAAACGAAAACAAAGCAATATGCTACCGGCGAAGAAGAGCTTTTAAAGTATGTTGATAAACACCCTGTCGTAAATAAAATATTAGAATACAGGACGTTGCAAAAATTATTAAGTACCTATATCGAATCGTTGCCTAAGTTGATTCATCCCAAAACAAAAAGAATTCACACTTCATACAGTCAAGTTACTACAGCAACGGGTCGTTTAAGCAGTCTAAACCCAAATTTGCAAAACATTCCCATTCGCGAAGAACGAGGCAGGGAAATCCGTAAAGCCTTTGTGCCATCAGAAAAGCATGATTATATTTTATCTGCTGATTATTCGCAAATAGAACTTCGCATTATGGCTCATTTGAGCGAAGATGAGCATATGATTTCGGCATTTAAACAAAACATAGATATTCATACTGCTACAGCATCGCGAATATTTGGAGTTGCAACGGAGCAAGTAACACGCGAAATGCGATCCAAAGCTAAAGTTGCCAATTTTGGTATTATTTATGGCATTTCGGCATTTGGACTTGCCCAACGCTTAAACATAAACAGAACCGAAGCTAAACAATTGATAGATCAGTATTTTGAGAAATACCCCGATGTTAAAAAGTACATAAATCGCCAAATAGAACTTGCACGCGAAAAAGGCTATGTAGAAACACTGCTTAAGCGACGTCGTTATTTGCCCGATATCAACTCGCGAAATGCAACGGTTCGAGGTTTTGCCGAACGAAATGCCATTAATGCACCGATTCAAGGTTCTTCGGCCGACATTATTAAAATTGCCATGAACAATGTTTTTGCTGCATTTAACGAAAATCGTTTGAAAAGCCGTTTACTTCTTCAGGTGCACGACGAATTGGTTTTTGAAGTTACAAAAGACGAACTGGAAATTGTAAAAGAGCTGATTAAAACCAATATGGAAAATGTACTGGAATTAAAAGTGCCCCTAACAGTCGAAATGGGGTATGGTAAAAATTGGTATGAAGCACATTAAAAACAAAAAAGCCGAACGAAAAAACGTTCGGCTTTTACGTAATTTTCTTAATTAATTATTTAATCAATTGTTTTCTATAGATTCCGTCTTTTGTTTCAATGCTTAAAATATACATGCCCGAGGGTAGTTGAGAGGTGTTGATAATAAAATTGGTTAAGTTTGATATTGATTTCATATAAACCTGTTTTCCAGTAATATTTGTGATAGATAAAGTTGACTTGCTCTCGTTAATTGATGGGGAAGTAATGTGTATTATGTCATTAAACGGATTTGGATATACAGAGTAAAGATTTGCATTTAATAGTCCTGAAACAGAAGAGGTATTTCTGAGATTAATATAGCTTTGATATGTGGTTAAAATTTTCATTGAACTGCAATTAATGGTTAATACAACTAAGTTGTTGCCAAATGTACTATAAGTGTATTCAATGTTTAGGGTAGAAGTTTGATTGCCATTAACAAAAACCCAATTTATTATTACGTGGTTGGTGTCTATAATAGTATAAGATGCTATGTAAAAACTATCAGGAATAAAATTGAGGCATGTGTCATATGGCAAAGAATAAAGTGTATCTACAATTGGACCGCCGAGTGTATCGTAAGGTTCATACAATGTAGCATAAAAAGTATTTTGACATCCATTAGAATCAACAACATTTAATGTATATAAACCACTTGTTAGATTGTAAACGTTTTGTGTTGTAGCTCCGTTGCTCCAATAAAACGTATAGGGAGGGAAACCACCATTAATGGTAGTTTCAATATATCCATCGTTGCCTCCGATTGTTGTGGGGTTGAATGTAAAAATATTAGCATACAATTGACAAGGATTTGTGTTTATAACAATTGTGTCACAATATGAACTAGTGCAACCGTTAGATGTTGTGATAGTTAGGCAAACGTTAAAAACTCCCGAATTAAAAATATGATTTGGATTAGCTAATGTAGATGTTGTTCCATCGCCAAAGTTCCAAAGAAAAGATGTGATTTGGCTTGAGCTGTCTGCATTCGATTGGTTTATAAATTGATATCCATATGGTGGAAAGCTATTTAAGGAATCTAAATAATAATAGAAATATGAATTGCAATAGGTGGGGTTGTTACTAAATAAATTTGCAATAATAGTGTCAAAACATAGGTTGGCATCAACTACGGTTAATTTATATACTCCGGACGAAAGATTATAAATATTGGGCGTGTTTTGATTATTACTCCATGTATATGAATAGGGTGGCACTCCACCTGTAACGGATGTTTCTATATAACCGTCGTTATTACTTGGTGAAGAAGGGTAATGTAGGTTTTTAGTAATAACGATGGGTGTGGGTTCAGTTAAGGAAGCTGTGCCAAATGAACTGTTTCCTTGTGAATCGGTTACAGTAACAATGTAGTTTCCGGCACATAAACCGCTTACAGTAGAAGTTGTGCTCATTAACGAATCGTTCCATAAATATGAATAAGGAGGAGTTCCTCCGGTTGCAATAACTGTTATGGAACCATTACATGCATTTGGACAAACAGCATTTGTTGTTTGGAAACTTAATGTAATCTGCCCGAAAACAGTAGTTCCTGTTATAGCCAGGAGCATAAACAAAGAGTAAATTTTCTTTTTCATATAGCTTATTTTTTATTGGTTTTTACTGAAATAAAAACACAATATTTTAATAAGGTTGCCTGTAAAATTACAATAATTTTTTAAGTCCAATTCTAAAGCCATAATTATCAATACGTTGGTCTAAATGGTATTCATTGCTATATATATTGAATAAAACCTTTTTATAGAATGGTTCCAGGCTAATTGTCCATATTTCGTTAATTGAATATTCAATTTCTAATCCGACACCTGCCGACAATGTGAATTTTTTAAATATAGTTGTAGAATATGCTTCTAAAGCAGGATAATTTTCAGTATTCATTTGCATCCCTTTAACAGTAGAAAAGTAACCAGGGATAATATTTGCAGTTAAAATAAAATTAAATTGCCCTTGTGGAAAACTGTATCCAACGCCCAAGGGTAGTTCAACGTAACTTATTCGATTATTAAATAGGGTTTTAGGGATTGTGTCGAAAAGGGTAATGTTGTTAGTGTCTGTAACATCTACGGGACGATAATGGGTCTCCCATGCCAAAGTAGAATCTACTATGTAAATATGATTGGTTTGACCGTATGTATAATGATAATAGCTGGTAGTGTCAATATCATAATAAATCCCACTAATTAAAGCTTCATAATATCCTCCATTATAGGAAATGTTTGTTTCCTGGTGAGGATTTGTTAGTAGTGCTGCTGCTGAAAGTTTCTCTCCATAGTTTGCATAACTGATTCCGCCCTTGAACTGCCACCTGTTTCTCTGATAAATAATGTTAAGTCCAAATTCGTTACTAATTGATGGTTTTAACATATTTTGCTTTGCATCACTTGCCGGTTTCCATTCGATATCTGCAACTGAGCTTTTATAATTACTAATAAACATAGCGGTTGAGGCTTTAAGATACCAAATACCTTTTTGATAGTAAGGTTTGATTTCATCTTTAGGATTGAAAATTTCTGAAAAAGGAAGAGTTGGTAATAGCGAAGTGTGAGTATTCATAAAAGCAATAGATGTTTCAATATTAGTATTTTTCGATATTGTTTCACTTATGAATGAAATATGCATTTTGTCTTTTTCTGGTATAATAGAATTTGTAACCGAATTGTTATTGTTTGTTTCTGTGTTGGTAAAAATATTCATCGAAACAGATGAAGAATTCGTTTGCTTGTTTTGATTCAATTCATTTGAGGAGACGGTTTTACTTATTGTGCTTTCGTCGATTTGCAGTTTAGTAGAATTATTTTGGGTTAAGAGCTTATCAGAGTCGTTATTATTAATATTTTGTTTTTCTTGTTTTGTCAGAGATGCGTTGAGTGGATTGGTATTTTGAATAATTTGTTTGTTTTTGATTATTTTATCTTGATTTGTTTCTTGCAAAGAATGATTCTCTTTATTGGAGGAATTGTTTGTCAGAATTTCAGTTGATTGATTTTTAATGACACTTGCTTGTTTTAGCTGCGTTGTATTAATGTTATCTGAATTCGTTAAAGTTTCTTGGCTTAAAGCAGATTTTGTGTTTATTGCTGATAATAAGTTTTGAGCTTTATCAATGAAAAGTCCGTCGCTTTTAGAATTAGCGGAGCTGAAAAGCATAATACCAGCAATAATAGATGAGGTAATTATAAATAAACCGGCTAAAAGGAATCCTTTGCTTAAATACCAACGCTTTTGTGGTTTTATAACCATCGGTGACGCAAAAATCTTACTTTTAACATCAGACGAGGGGTGTACCTGGTAGCCCTCCAGTCCTTCAGTAAAGATTTTGTCTATATTATTTGGTTTACTCATAATTTATATGGCTATTAATCTTTTTTTTTTGCTGTTTTTCCACTCCAGCACTTTTTTTCTAAGAAACATACGCGCTTTATATAATTGCGACTTTGAGGTTCCTTCCGAAATAGAAAGCATTTTTGCTATTTCCTTATGTCCGTATTTTTCAAAAGCAAAGAGGTTGAATACAATTTTATACCCTTCCGGAAGTTCATTAATCATTTCAATTAAATCACTCATTTGAGGCTGAATATTGTCTTCATTTTCAATCAAAACATCTTCACTTTCAAACTCTGAAATAGGAACGTTTTCCATCTCTTCAATGAATGAAAAATGTTTTTTGGCTCTTATATAATTAAGAGAAGTATTCACCATAATCACTTTTATCCATGCTGCTAAAGAACCTTCATGTTTTGCTTTAAAATCGTAAATATTTCTGAAAACCTTGATAAATCCTTCCTGTAAAACATCCTCTGCTTCCGATCTGTTTCCACAATAGCGCATACAGACTCCAAGCATAGCAGCACAAAAACGATCATATAATTCTTCCTGTGCTTTCTGCTCTCCTTCCCGACATTTTTTTAACAATTGTTCTTCAGATAGCATCACGTATGTTTTCAATTATAAATAACACACGTTTTTCAAAAAGTTGCCTGAAAGTTGATTTGTTTTCAAAAATTGATAAGAATTAATTCAGGTATTTAATAAAAAGCTTATATACAATTTTTTATCGAATAATGGTAACCTTTCCGTATTCATCGTGTGCAATCTTTTGGAAGTCTTTAAATTTGGCAAGCCAAGTATAGGTTCCGACGGGTGCAATTTTCCCTCCGTTTATTCTGCCATCCCAACCTTCGTGAATATCGTTTGTTTGGAAAACAATTTCGCCCCAACGATCATAGATGGTTAAACTAAAGGTTTCTTCTTTAATGCCATGACCGGTTACATAAAAGACTTCGTTAATACCATTGCCGTCCGGGCTGAATGCTGTTGGTGCGTAGAAGGTATATACATCTCTTACTTGAACTACACCATGAACGGTGTCAGTACAACCTTTATTGGTAAATACAACAAGGGTAACCTGGTATGTTTTTGGAGTGTCGGCAGGGAATAGATGATACGGATTATAAATATTGGAAGAATCGCCATCACCAAAAAACCACATTACACTATCGGTAAGTGAGGAATAATTAACAAAATTAATTTCGGGTTTAACAACGGTGGCGATAGGCGGGTCTGAAATAAATTGAGCATGAGGCAATGGGAATACAGTAATCCAATTGGGGAATGTATTGGTAACATGACAACCGTTAATTGTTGTAACTGTTAACGATACGGTGTACGTTCCGGCGTTGTTAAATGTATGCTTTGGATTTTTTGAAAAAGCAGAACTGTTGTCACCAAAATTCCAAACGTACTGTTGTCCTTCATCAGGGCTACTTTCATTAAATTGAACCGAAAGCGGCATACAGCCCGAAGTGATATTTGAACTTGGATTAATCGAAGGCGATGGATATACAAATATCGGGACATCGACCATGGCTGTATAGTTGCAGCCGTCTTTTACTCTAATTTGATACGATTGTGAATTGTTCGGATATAAATAGATAGGAGTTGAGTTCTGTAATCCGTTGACATAATATTGGTACGGGGCACCCATTCCTCCTGATGTTTGCGTATTAATGATGACTTGTTCGCCTAAACAAATACTATCGGTATTTGCTGTTGCCGTAAAGTTGAGAGGAGGATACACATATACTTTTACGCTTTTTTGAGCAATACATTGATGACTGTCTTTAACAATGAGTGAATAAATAGTAGTGGTAGAAGGACTTACAGTAATGGAATTAGAATTTACTCCATTATTCCATTGATATGTATAAGGAGATGTGCCTCCGGTTGCGGATGAAGAGATGGTGATGGTTGAATCTTTACAAATAGCAATAGAGTCAATCATATCTATAGAAAGTTTTGCCGGTTCAGCAACGGTTATGTCAGCCATTGCCTTACAACCATTTTGGTCGGTTACGGTTAAGAAATACCAACCGGCTGTAGCTTGAGTTTGATTTGCGAAAATGGAGCCATTGTTCCAATGGTAACTGTATGGAGGCGTGCCTCCACTTACTTGACTGGATACAAGTCCATCATTGTAGCCAAAACAAGTAACATCTACTTTAGAAAGGCTTAGCGAAATGGGTTCGGGATTTGTTGTTTGTAAAGTTGTAGTTGAAGAAGTACAACCATTTTGTGTGATTTGAAGTGAAACAGGGAATGTTCCGGTTTGATTGTATGCAATAGCATAAGGACCGGCACCAACACCCGATACAACAACAGCATTCCCGAAATTCCAGTTATAATTTGCTTGAGGTGTAGCATTTCCGGTATATGTTACAACAATGGTGTCGTTAAAGCAGTTGATTGATGGAAGCGTAAATGTTGATGTAGGTATATAATTGAAAGTAATTTGTACGGTATCGTTGCTAATACAACCATTTCCGTTGTCTTCATTCCATACAAAGTTATATGTTCCATGTGTGCTGGCTTGTACCGTAGAATTGGGTGAATGAATATTTGCAAATTGAACGGTGCCGGGTCCCGAAATGTTAAGCCAAGTTCCTGTGCCATAGCTTGGAGTGGCATTAAATTGATGAGTAAATGAACAGAGAGCGGTGTCAGTTCCGGCATTTGCTATAGGTTGATTTGTTAATATCAGTGTCATTTGATCGGAAGAAGTACATCCTTGGTTGTCTTCAAACCATTGTAAAACATAAGATCCTTGTTGTGTAGCTGTAGCAGTTGCAGTTGGATTATGGTTGTTGTCGAAACTGATTGTGCCGGGACCGCTTACTTGAGTCCAAGTTCCAAGGCCTGCACTACTTATAGCATTTAAAGCTGAGGAAAGCTGGCAAACACTAATATCTTGACCGGCATTGGCAACAGGTTGCTGTATAAAAGTAATGACTACGGTATCTCTGTCTTCACATCCGGTTCCATTTACCTCGTGCCAATCATAAGAATATGTTCCGGCAACGCTAACAGTAACCGAGCTGTATGCAGAGTGATTATCTTGAAAACTGGAGGTGCCCGGTCCGGATATTTGTGTCCATGTACCAACACCAAGCGAAGCAATTGCATTAAGCGTATAAGTTAAGCCGCAAATACTGTCGTCTGCACCTGCATTAGTTGTTGGTATAATGCAACAGTAAGGATGCCCGTATGGCAAAACCGTTAGCGTATGTTGTGTTTGTGTTGAAGAACAACCATTGTCGTTAACGGTTAAACTAATAGTATAATTGCCGTCATTTGCATATTGAACAACGTAGGGACCAACGCCACTGCCGCTTAATACCGTTCCTCCACCAAAATTCCATGTATATGTAGAGTTAGCTGAGGCAGTTCCGGTAAATTGAATGGTTGTTGTGCTATTCTGACAGATAGAATCATTGTAAGTAAAAGTAGATGTAGGTTGTGGTGATACGGTAACGTTTTGAGTCGTTACAAAATCGCATAAGGTATCGGTTACAATTATCGAACCATTGCACTTAAGTTTAAAATCATCAATATTCCATCCTTTATAAGTTACACTACCATCGGTAACCCCTATACCAAAACGTACTTTGAAGTTTGGGTTATTGGTTGCCTGGGGTACGGAATAATTGCGTAATGTCCAGGATGTTTCGTCGAGTGATGAAGTATTGGTCCAAATTTGCTGCCATGCCGAACCATTGTAGGCTTCAATATATAAATGGTCGTAGGTTGGGCTTTCTACACCACTGTGGCTATAAAATTCTATATTGCATGTGTTTAAGTTTGAACAATCAATGGTTGGGCTTGTAAGCCAATAGGTTTGAGTTAAACTATTTTGGTAGCAACCACCAAGCCAGTTCCCTATTATAAAATTGTCGGAAGTTGCAGTATGATCTTGAGCAGGGTCTTGACTGCCACTGCAACCGCTACTTGAAGTAGCAGATCCTCTTGTCCATTGTGTTCCGTATCCTGTCCATCCTTTGTCGGTCGAGAAATCATCAAAAAAGAAGGTGAGTAATCCTGTTGCAGAATTTGTTGTAACATAATAGTGGTGATACGTTATAGTGTGGGTACCAACACCGGCAATGGCAGGGTCAAATGCATTTCCTGAAATGCCCGGACCCGAAAAAACTCCGGGCGATGGGCTTCCGGTAAGGTTGGTTGCGGCATCGTTTACGCAATATGAATTATTGAGTCCGCTTATTGACATGGATGGAGGTGGATAAACATCCACATATACACTGTCTGATGCGGATAAACTTCCATCAGATACGGTTGCAACAAAGTAGCCGCTGTTTTGAGCGTTTATCGTTGTTGAATAGCTATTGGTTGATACTACATTTGAATTAAAAGCTCCCTGAATAACTTGAGAAGGTGGTGGACAAAAGATTTGTACATTGTCCAATCCCCAGTGGTCATAATCGTTACCGGAAGTTACATCTTGATACCAGCTAAACCAAATGGTTCCGTTTACAGGAACATTTTCGCAATAGTGTTGCCATGTGGTTAAAATTGGATCATAGCCTCCATTCGGATCCCAATAATTAATATCTATCCACGGTCCATTAGCACTGGATGTAGAATACTGCAAGTGAACACCTTCGGTTGATTCATCCGGGCCTTCGCAAGGAGATGAGTTTGATTGAGAAGCATACTTCATATCAAAACAAATCTGGCATTGAGTTGTTACCGAATAACTAACCGTCGTTAATCTTCTGGGGAAGCTGGTTGCCGGTCCAATCCATAAATAAGTCGTTCCGTTGGGACCAGGTCCGCAGGGATTGTTAAACATGGGACTCGCATTGGATGACCACCCCGAACCAATATCATTGTTATTAAAATTATTATCCATCATATACGTGGGGCAACCTGCATCGGGGTAAGCAAAAGTAACCTGATCGCCTTGACAAACCTTAATGGTATCGGGAGTTAAAAAGTAGTCGCCGTTGTAATAAACCGTATCTATTACAATTCCGCATTGTGAATATAAATTGCTTTGAATAAATATGGAAACAAAAACAACTATTGAAACGAATAACTTATTCATGAAACTCTACTTTTAAATTTGTTATTTCAAACTTTGATAATACAGAACTTCTGTTGTTTTGTATTTCTTTTATATAAACTTTTAATCCTTTTGGACTATTTTTATCGCAATTGCCATCAAGGCTGCCCGATGGTGGCAATTCAATCGTGTATGTGTTTTCGGCATTTTTAGGTTTTCCGCATGTAACACACGCTCCATTCATCCATGTGTCAATATTCCACGAAATAGTGGCTTGCATTTCGGTTGTGTTTATAACTTGAATTTGATAAAAAAGTTGATGAATACCATTCCAATCATCGTGGCATTCCATTTCTCGAGCAAAAAATTGAACACCTTGCTCTTGTTTAATGAGTTTATAATTAGTGTTTTGGCTCATTATTGATTGATAACTCAAAACAATCAAGAATACAATTGAAAAAAAGATTTTCATGTTTATTTTTTTTTAAAGACGTTTAATTTTAATTTTGGTTGCCAAGATATGCATTATTTAGCAAAAATTAACTTGCCAATTTGCATGTTTTTATCATTTATTTGATAAAAATACAGTCCTTCTGAATAGGGTTGTAATGAGAATAATTCAAAAATTTAAAAAGGATTTCTTTGAAATAAGTAAAACAATGCTTAAATTTGTTCATTAAAAAAATGGATTAATTATGAAGCACGAATTACCTTTATTGCCTTATGCTCCTAATGCGTTAGAGCCTGTTATAAGCCAAAAAACCATCGAATATCATTATGGAAAACACCATCAGGCTTATGTTAATAATTTAAATAATTTAATTGTCGGAACAACGTTTGAAAATGCTGATTTGTTAACTATTATTAAAGAGGCTGACGGAGGCATTTTTAATAATGGAGCTCAGGTATGGAATCATACATTTTATTTTGAATCGTTCTCGCCAAATCCCAAAACAAAACCGGAGGGAAAGCTGTTAGAAGCTATTCAACATAAATTTGGAAGTTTGGAGGCGTTTAAAGAAGCTTTTCAGAAAGCAGCAACAACGTTATTTGGCTCAGGTTGGGCATGGTTAGTTGTTAGTAAAGAAGGGCAGCTCGAAATTATTCAAACTTCAAATGCAGCAAATCCTATACGCGATGGACATAAACCACTTTTAACGTGTGATGTATGGGAACATGCTTACTATCTCGATTATCAAAATCGCCGTCCCGATTATGTAAGTGAATTTTGGAAAATACTCGATTGGAATGTCGTTGAAAAACGGTTCAATTAATTTGTTTTGTAATATTTCATTGCGGTAGGCAGAAATTTTTTCATTTCTTTTATTCGGTTTTCATCCGAAGGATGAGTGCTTAAAAATTGAGGGATAGAGCCTCCACTTTTTTGACTCATTCGTTCCCAGAAAGCGATTGCTTTTTCGGGATTATAACCTGCTTTAGCCATTATAACGAGGCCTATTTTATCCGCTTCGTATTCATGCTTGCGCGAATATGCTAATGCTCCGAGGGTAGCACTTACTCCATAAAGTGATTTGAAGATTTCTTTTGTTTCTTCGGGACGTTGTTGCATGGCTACATCTATCGTAACTCCTCCCATCATGATAGCCATTTGTTGGCTCATGCGTTCGTTTCCATGTTTAGCTATGGCATGTGCCATTTCGTGCCCCATAACAACTGCAATCCCTTCGTCGTCTTGAGTGTAGGGAAGAATACCGGAGTAAAAAACAATTTTGCCACCGGGCATACACCACGCATTAACGGTTGGGTTATCTACTAAATGATACTCCCATTTTTGATTTTTTATTCGATCTTTATATTTGGTGTTGGCAAAAAGGTTATTAACGGCAGCTACCATTCTATTTCCAACATTATCTAATTGTTTGCTTCGATTATCGCTGGAAGGTATGATTTTGTTTTTTGACATAAAATCTTGATAGCTCGTTAGTGCTAGATTGGTTATCATTATGTCGGGCATTAGCCTTATCTGATTTCTATTGGTGATAGGAACTTTATAGCAACGAATCAAAAGAAATAGAATTGAAAAGAATAAAAATATTTTTGTTTTCATGTCTTTAAAAATTTGTACAAAAATACATTAAAAAATAGTTTTGTCATTTTTTTGTTTTTAGAAAATGAATTAGGTTTGTGATATTAATATATGTTATGGAATCAAAAAAACATACACTTGATGAATTACAAAAACTAACTGACCAGTGGATAACATCCATCGGCATCAGATATTTTAATGAGTTAACAAACATGACCTTGTTAATGGAAGAGGTGGGCGAATTGGCAAGACTAATGGCGCGAACTTATGGTGAGCAATCGTTTAAAGAGAGTGATAAACAAAATAGCATAGGAGAGGAAATGGCAGATGTGCTATGGGTATTGATATGCTTGGCCAATCAAACCGGTATAAATCTCGAAAAAGAATTTATGGCTAAGTATGAAAAACGAACAAAACGCGATAAACTTCGACACAAAAAAAACGAAAAATTAAATGATAGCAATTTTAAGCCCAAACTATAATCCATATTTTAATATTGCCTTAGAATATTATCTTTTACATGAATTGGATGAAGATATTTTGTTGGTTTATCGAAACGAAACATCGGTTATTGTTGGTAAACATCAGAATGCTTTTGCAGAAGCGAATCAACAATTTATTCATCAGGCGAACATCCCTTTAGTTCGTAGAATATCTGGTGGTGGTACTGTTTTTCACGATTTGGGAAATATCAACATAACCATTATTCGTAAAGGGAAATTGAAATTTATGGATTTGCTTCAGCCCATTAGAGAAGTCCTTTATAAACTGAACATCGAAACAGAAATTTCGGAAAAAAATGATTTGTTA
>ERZ795044.1536-NODE-1536-length-20794-cov-7.554848_pt1 | contig 20794 bp, 17 predicted proteins | sample MGYA00375128_ERZ795044 | MGnify/ENA primary metagenome ERZ795044 (study PRJEB30173, sample SAMN05720213) | anaerobic digester metagenome | isolation source: active sludge of municipal wastewater-treating anaerobic digesters | place: USA | collected 2014-12-22 ... | reverse complement strand
CAATATGGATTTAACACAGTTTGTTTTGGGCACTTAGGCGATGGCAATTTGCATGTGAATATCTTAAAGGAAAATATCAGCGAAGCCGATTGGGAAACAAAAATACCGGAAGGAATTGGCGAAATCTTTAGACTTACTGTGAGTTTGGGAGGAACACTTTCAGGAGAGCACGGCATTGGAATTGCCAAGCGACCTTACATGCCCATTGCTATGAGCGAAGTAAATCTGAATCTGATGCGCGGTATCAAAAAGGTGTTTGATCCGAATGGCATTCTTAATCCTGGAAAGATTTTCTAAATGCAATTATTTTGTATTAATAAAAAAAAGAGTCCTGCAATGGCAGGACTCTTTTTCTATTAGTCTGTTCTGATCTCACTTGAACGATCTCAGCGTACCGAAGTAATAATGCAAACCAACTTGTACACCCACCAGGAAATTCGCACGACCTCCAAATATTTCAGAAACATTACCGCTTTGAAGCAAATCAATTATATCCTGATTTCTCATATCGGTAAAACTATAATTGGCTCTTACCTGAGTGGATAAGAAAAGGTGCTTGGATAAATCAATATCCAATCCAAATGCCACAGCTAACTGAAACTCGGTATTCTTAAAATCATCCAGTTGCTTTTGGAGTAAAGCGGTGGTTGGAACATCATTAGGAAGGTTATAGGTACCATTGCCATTGTCTACAGCCGAAGGATAATCTTCCTTTATGGTAGCAAAATCTATTCCCTCTGGAATTTCGTAATTACCCTTGTCGGTTTGTAAAGTCTCAATGCCTTTGGTGAGAATTCCTAATTGAGGTCCAAAATTAAAGTTACCACGCGCTTTGCCTGATCCACCGCCCATAAACTTCATCATGAGCGGGATATTGAGATATTCAACATCTATTTTCCGGGTGCCCGCAATCTGCTTTGCCGTATTAATGACATCATAGATTTGACCTTGCGTTGATTTAATAGCCTCTAATTGTAGTCCGAACTTATTACCAAAGTCGGCACCGAAACTAAAACCAACCGGTGCCCAATTGTAGGTATACGTAGAGCTATATCGTGGGTCCTCACTCAAACCCTTGTCTAACACAAAGGTTGCATTATAGGCTGTAGTGGCACCAAGATGAATCTGAGACTGGGCAACGTATCCAGCCATTAATAAAAATGAGAGTGTAAGCCAGTAGATTTTAAGTTTCATATGTTTAACTTTTGCGTTAATTTCTAATAAAATCTAATAAGTAACCAGTCAATAATATCAAAAAACCATGAAAAAGGTACTCATATCATTATTTGTCACTGCATTTATAGCCTCCCTGATCGGCTGTAGCCCAAAGAAATCAGAAGAAAAACCCGAAGTAGTTATCCCTGAAACCAATAAGGACAATCAACTTACGGAAGCACAGAAAACCGAAGGTTGGCAACTTTTGTTTGATGGACAAACCACCAATGGGTGGCAGATTTTTAAAGCCCGAAAAAATAACACCTGGGAAGTCGTGGATGGCGTGCTGCACTGCAAAGCATTAAATGAAACCACAGGGGATGGCAATGAACGTTCTGATCTTATGACAACCGCAGAGTTTGAAAACTTTGAATTGGCTTTCGATTGGCAAATTGCTGTACAAGGTAATTCGGGACTTATGTTCCGGGTAACGGAAGAGTTTGAACAACCCTATTACTCAGGACCGGAATTTCAACTGATGGATGATCCGGGATTTCCAAATGAGACACCCGATCACCTGACCGGATCAAATTATGGTATGCATACTGCCGGGAAAACAAAAATAAAACCAGCCGGAGAATGGAACTCCTCAAAATTGGTTGTAAACAAAAATCATGTAGAGCATTGGCTGAATGGTGATAAGGTAGTTGAATATGAGTTGAATTCTCCAGAATGGCTTGCACTGAAAAAAGCAAGCAAATGGAAAGATGCACCAGGCTACGGGGTTGCCACCAAAGGACATATTGTATTACAAGACCATGGTAGCGAAGCCTGGTTTCGGAATATAAAAATCAAGACACTTTAAAATTAATAGGTAGGCAGTGGGCAGTCACCAGTAGGCAGTCGTATAAAACCTGCCAACTGCATTCTGCTTACTGCCAACTAGCAAAGAATGTGCGGTATTACCGGAGTATTTGCCTTTAACCTGGTTGGTAAGTTTAACATGATTCATGTTACTGCTGCCACCATGGCATTGCAAAAACGTGGGCCCGATTTTCAGGATGTTTATATAGATGAGTTTGTTGGCTTAGGCCATCGCAGACTTTCCATCATTGATACAAGCTCCATTGCCCATCAACCCATGTGGGATGCCAGCAAGCGCTATTGCATTGTTTTCAATGGCGAGATCTTCAATTATCGCGAACTTAGAAAAGAGCTCGAGGCTGATGGCGTTTCCTTCTTATCAGCTTCCGACACGGAAGTTCTGTTGAACCTTTACATTAAAGAAAAGGAAAATTGCCTGAACAAGTTAAATGGTTTTTTCTCCTTCTGCATTTATGATCGCCAGGAGCAGACATTCTTTTTAGCGCGAGATAGGTACGGGATCAAGCCCTTGCTTTATCTGTTCGATGAGGATAAGTTTCTCTTTGGCTCTGAGATGAAGGCCTTGATCGAATATGGAATTGATAAAGAGATAGACTTTCAATCACTATTCACCTATCTGCAACTTAACTATACTCCTGCGCCATCAACTATTTTTGCCCATGTTAAAAAACTCCTTCCCGGGCATTACCTGAAAGTAGTTCGCAAAAAAATTGAAACACACTGCTATTATACTATACCCGATCAAGAAGATAATAGATTGCCTCTTCCTTATGATAAAGCTAAAGATAGACTCAAAGAATTGCTGGAGGATTCCGTTCAACGCAGGTTGATTTCAGATGTGCCATTAGGTGCATTTCTTAGCGGAGGTGTTGACTCATCGGTTATTACAGCGCTTGCCGCTAAACATAAACCCGATCTGCATACCTTTTCGATTGGCTTTAAAGATGAAAAGTTTTTTGACGAAACACCTTATGCAAATCGGGTAGCTAAACATTTTAAAACAGAGCATACAGTTTTCTCACTAACAAATGATGACTTACTGGATCATGTGAATTCAGTGCTCGATTATATCGATGAACCCTTTGCAGATTCATCCGCTATCAACGTATTCATTTTAAGCAAAGAAACCAGAAAGCATGCAACAGTTGCCCTTTCGGGAGATGGTGCCGATGAGTTGTTAGGTGGCTATAATAAACATGCGGCCTTTCACCGGATTATAAATAAGGGCTGGCAAGAAAATCTGATCAGTTCTTTGGCACCGGTTTGGAAATCATTACCTCAATCCAGAAACAGTTTCTTTAGTAACCGGTTTCGCCAACTCAATCGGTTTGCCGAAGGAATGAAACTGGGAAGTAAAGAACGGTATTGGCAATGGGCTGGCTTTGCAAAAGAAGACCAGGTACTTAACCTGCTTTCAGAGGGATCAAAACAAAAATTTCAGAAGCAGGAATATGAAATGAGAAAGCAAAATCTGCTGCAATTGATCCCCGCCAAGGAATCCATCCGCGATATTCTGATGACTGACATGAGTCTTGTACTGCCCAACGATATGCTAACAAAAGTTGATTTGATGAGTATGGCCCATGGACTGGAAGTGCGGGTGCCGTTCTTAGATTACCGGCTTGTTAATTTTATTTTCAGTCTGCCCGATGATTATAAAGTTACCCGCTCTATCCGAAAGAAAATTTTACAAGATGCCTTTCGGGATGTATTGCCATCTGAGCTATACAACCGACCAAAAAAAGGCTTTGAAGTTCCTTTATTGAAATGGTTTCGCAAAGAATTGAAATCGCTGATTATGGATGACCTGCTCGCAGAGAAATTCATTCGCGAACAAGGCATTTTTGAATATTCAGAAATAGAAAAACTGAAACTTCAATTGATGTCATCCAACCCACAGGATGTACATGCCCGCATATGGGCACTAATTGTTTTTCAGTGGTGGTGGAAAAAATGCATTCAATGAATTATCCATAGATCTGATTCAATAAACCAGCGATACGGATACCAGCCTGCAAAATTCTTTCGCGCACCGAAGGCATATTTACATACGAATAGCGATACCCTAAACTTCCCTTCCCAATATTATAAACCTGGGGACGAAGCGCCATCGATTCTTTTGCCCAATCGCGTACAGAAGTTTGTTGCCATTTTTTAATAGTAACAGCATTGGGCTTACCTACCGCTTGCGCTAATTCTGTATAACTAAGTTTCGTATCATCAATCATTTCGCTATCCCACACGCGATGAAGGTTTGAGTCTCCGCCCGCCCATTTCACTTTTACTTCGTTGCCACCGCGATCACCTGGCTTGCCAACATGCAATGGCTGGTGAATATCCCCCACCATATGGATAAGCATCTTCAAATACTCTTGCTCCTGTTTGGCAGAAAGTTTTCCTGCTTTTAAGTCTTTGGTCATTTTCTCAATCATCATAACCACCTTTCCATCCAGATTATTCTCCACATCTTCATACTTGCCTCCATCCGGTATGGTTGTCCAATGCCAATCAGTTGTATAGTTATACGTGGAATCTGAGCGTATTTCATCCATCCAGGTGCTAACCATGGCCAGAGATTCGCCACCCAGAATTTGCTGGATACGTTTTTTGGCCTTATTGGTTAAATACCGCTCAGCAACAAGCCCTGTAGCCCTATGGCCCGTTGCCCCCCAACCAAAACCTTCAGTCAAAACCAGGAGTCCAATTAATACTAAAACCAGCTTTCTCATAGATCTTATTTATAACGATGCAATATTAGGATTTTCAGCCATTCCAAAATTTTCTATAGATGATATTAAGTTTAAATTTGATATAAATGGTATGAGTAAACGGGTAAAACTTTCGGCCCTGCTGGTAGCCAATCAATTGGATCTGAAGGGCATTAAAACCTTTCTGGATTTAAAGCCGCTTGCCGACACTTCTTCCGAACTTTTCTACAGTTTTGGTGGAGACAAGTACCAGTACTATTTTAATTATGGGGTAGTTGTTTTTTCAGGTCATAGCGATGAAGAGATTAAACTGACCGTAAAAACAATTAACTCCTTCCTGAAAAGCCCGGTTCCTGCCTGGTTGCGCGATGATCATGAAATCAGTGTTGAAGAGGGGGAGATGAAGTTTGAATTTAATCAGGTTGTTGTCGACCGGTTTGATGCAAAAGTTGTCCGAATAGGCATGTTCAATATCGCCCAATCAGTTGCGTTGGACCGATACCATCAGGTAACCGAAAACCTGCTCACAGAAATCCGGGGTTTTACCAACGATTTGGAGAACACTGGCAAACTCAGTATCAACCGAAGAAACATGCTCAAGTTCATCGGCAAAGCGCTCAACACTCAAAACGATATTGCTGATAACATTTATATTTTTGATGCTCCCGAACAGGTATGGGATGATGAATATCTGGATCGGCTGCACAAAGGGCTAATGAAACATTTTGATCTGCGGGTTCGATTCAGTGAAATTGAATATACCCTCCGAATCATCGAAGACAATCTTCGTGTGTTTCGTGAAATCACCCATCAGCGTGAAAGTAATACGTTGGAGTGGATCATTATTATCCTGATTCTCGTTGAAGTCTTTGATCTTTTTATTTCCAAGCTATTATAAATGTCACACCGCCAGGCTCTCTTTCTCAATTTCGATATTAAGGCTCAACCCGATGAAGTAACATGCGGCCCAACCTGCCTGCATGCCATGTACCAATACTATCAGGATGACATCGGGCTTAAAGAGGTTATTCAACAAGTAAAAAGCCTGAAGAGTGGTGGCACACTTGCTGTTATGCTAGGAAATCATGCTCTTCAGCGAGGCTATCAGGCCCATCTTTACACATATAACCTAAATGTATTTGATCCTTCATGGTTTAAGTTATCAACCCGCAAAATGGTCACGTTTTTAAAACGACAAATGCGGTATAAATTCAAGAAGAAAAAACTTCTTGTTGCATCCCGGGCCTATATAAAATTTCTGGAAGCTGGCGGAAAAGTATACCTGAGAGAATTGAATGCCGAACTCATAAAAAGCTATCTAAAAAAATCGAAACCCATCCTAACCGGATTAAGTGCAACCTATTTGTATGGCACATCGAGGGAGATTTCATCAAATAATAAGTTTGATAGTATAAAAGGCGAACCGGTAGGACACTTTGTAATTATCAACGGATATGATGAAGCAACGCAAACCGTTTACCTGGCCGATCCTATGAATCCAAATCCGCTTCAGAGCCAATATTACAGTGTTAACTTCGATCGCCTGATCAATAGCATCATGCTGGGCATTGTAACCTATGATGCCAATCTTCTAATTATTGAACCCAAGGAGTAAACCATGCCAAAACTGATTGTTGTTGAAAAGCCAGAACACTGGAAATTCAGTCTGCAGGATGTTGAAGTAATTTCACCGGATCGGTATATTACTGATCCTGCTTTCCAGGAAACAAAAAATCTCAAGGTCCTTAATCTGTGTAAGTCATATCAATATCAAAGCGAAGGATATTATGTATCCCTCTTAGCTGAAGCCCGTGGACATAAAGTGCTACCCGAAGTTTCCACCATACAGGATTTGCGCTTTCCTTCTATTCTGCGCGATGATTCTCTCGACTTTGATGCACTCATTCAAAATACATTTAAGAATGAACCTTACGATCGGGTGGAGTTCAACATCTATTTTGGATCAACCCAATCTGACCATCTCGACCGACTGGCATTACAACTATTTCAAATGGTGCAAGCCCCCTCCCTGCGCGCCATCTTTTCAAAAAAGAATAAGTGGGTGTTGCAAAGTATACGGCCCATCAGTTTAAGCGAAGTTCCTGAAGTTGATAAGCCGCTACTGGTGGAAGCACTTGAACGTTACCTGTTGCGCAAACGTGATTTTCGTCCTGATAAAAAAAAGTATGACCTGGCCATTCTCGTCAATCCGGATGACAAAAATCCACCTTCCGATGATCGGGCACTAAAACGATTCTATCGGGCTGCCATTGAAGCCGGATTTAACACAGAGTTTATCACGAAAAATGATTTTGATCAGATCATTCAATACGATGCACTCTTTATCCGTGAAACCACCAATGTCAATCATCACACCTTTCGTTTTGCAAAAAAAGCTGAGTCGTTGGGCCTAGTCGTGATTGATGACCCTGATTCTATTTTAAAGTGCACGAATAAAGTATACCTGCACGAACTTTTGAATTCAAACAAAATACTAACACCCAGATCATTTGTAATAACAGAAGAGAATTGCGATAAGCTTGAAACAAAAATGGCGTTCCCATTTATTTTAAAACAACCTGATGGAGCATTTTCAAAAGGAGTATTTAAAATTGAAACACTGGAGGAATTCAAAAAAATCCGCGAAAGCATGTTTGAAAAATCAGATCTGCTGATTGCACAGGAATTTTTACCTACCCACTTCGATTGGCGGGTCGGCATCATTGACGGACAAGTTATCTATGTGTGCAAATATTTTATGGCCACCAAGCACTGGCAAATTGTAAACTGGAACGCCAAAGAACAGTCGCGGGATGGTGACGTGGAAAGCATTCCAATTGATCAGGCGCCTTCGGGCTTATTGAAAGTAGCTTTAAAAGCCACCTCCCTGATTGGCAAGGGACTGTATGGTGTGGATATGAAAGAAGTGGATGGAAAATTTTACGTAATCGAAATCAATGACAATCCGAACATAGATGCCGGCATTGAAGATAAAATTCTGAAAGACCGGCTTTATGAAATTATCATGGAAGTCTTTTTAAACAAAATCAAATCCGAAAAATGATTTCATCACCTTACCATCTGTTTGAAGGCTTCGGCATTGAGCTTGAGTACATGATTGTCGATAAAGAAACCTTACAGGTAAAGCCCATTGCCGATGATCTTTTAAAACATGAGTTAGGTAGTATTGGCAGTGATTTCGAAAACGGAATCATCACGTGGTCGAATGAATTGGTTCTGCATGTTATTGAAATAAAATCTACCCGGCCAGAAGCTGATTTGGCTATGTTAGAAAAAGCATTTGTCAGAAATGTCACCCAGATAAATTCAATTCTGAATGAATGGAACGCGATGTTGCTGCCTACGGCTGCACATCCGTTTATGGATCCATATGCCGATTCTCAACTTTGGCCACATGACAATAATGAAGTGTATGCCTTGTACGATAAAATTTTTAATTCCAAAGGGCATGGTTGGTCAAATCTTCAAAGTACTCACCTGAATTTACCGTTTAACGGGGATGCTGAGTTTGCAAAGCTTCATGCAGCCATTCGATTGATACTCCCATTGCTTCCGGGCCTATGTGCAAGCTCACCTATCCTCGATGGTAAAACTTCCGGAATGCTGGATACCCGATTGCGATTTTACAAAACGAATCAATCCAAAATACCTGTTATTACGGGTAAAATTATTCCTGAAGAAGTTTATACCCGTGATGAATATCACAAAACGATCTATCAACCCATTGCCAAAGAAATTGCCATCCACGACATCGAAAATATTCTTGATCCTGTCTGGGTAAACTCACGGGGGGCTATAGCCCGATTCGACAGAGGTTCAATTGAAATCCGGGTAATGGATATTCAGGAATGCCCGGCTGCCGATCTGGCCATTGTGAACCTCGTAGTTGAAACACTTCAACTCCTCGTATCTGAAAAACTAATTTCATTAGATGACCAAATGAAAATGGATACGCACATGCTAGCTCAGCTTTTTGATAAAACAACCATTACCGGTTTATCTACTCTTGTGGAAGATAAATCATTTCTTTCCGCGTTTGGTCTGGATTCACCAGTCTCCATGAAGGAGGTCTGGAAAAGCATTCTCAAAAATATTCCAGGCACAAACGCATATCAAAAAGCAAATCAGACAATCATTAACACGATACTTGAACAGGGGTGTTTATCGGAGCGCATTCTACGGGAATTAGGATCCACGTCCGCACCAGAAAAAATTGAATCAGTATACAAGAAGCTGAGTTCTTGTCTGGCAGAAAATAAACTATTCATTCCTTAATTGATGTTTCATTCCATCATTCTGAGCTGTGAACATGCGGGCAATGCGGTGCCTGAAAATCTCCGTTACCTGTTTAATGCCGAGCCTGAGGTACTGGAAACACATAGAGGTTGGGATTTAGGAGCCTGGAAGTTAGCTGAATTCCTTTCCGTAAAGTTAAATGCTCCATTGGTAGGATGTCATATCACCCGACTCCTGGTCGAGGCCAACCGATCATCTGATAGTACCGAATTATTTTCTTCATATAGTTCAATACTACCAGATAGTGAAAAAGAGAAACTGATTAGAGAGCATTATTTGCCGTATCGTAGTAAACTTCAAACCTTGATTGAAGAAGCAAAAAAAACCTGTCCTCCACCTGTCTATTCATTCATTTACACCGATGTGGAATGGGATAGAGCGATCAGTTGACATAGGAATTTTATTTGACCCGCAACGAAATTCTGAGTCAAATTATAGTCATCGACTTAAACAAGAGCTGGAAAAACAGTTGCCTCTATTAAGTACAAAATACAATGAGCCTTACAAAGGCACTGATGATGGAATAACAACCTGGGTAAGAGAATTCTATTCAGAGGAGACTTATACAGGAATTGAATTGGAAGTAAATCAAAAATTTGCAGTCACACTGAATGCTATTCAAAATGAAATAGCAAAATCGATACAATCAACCTTCCGCTGACTGTAATTTTTTTATTAAATTTCTAAAGATGAATCGCTTAAAGGCTTGGGTAAGGGCTTTTTTTGGTCTCTCGCGAAGAGAAACACAGGGCTTTATAATACTTCTTCCATTACTGCTATTGAGTGTATTTATTATGCCCACCTATCATCTTTGGAAGGCCAGTCAAAAACAAGACTTTTCTAAGGAATCGAAAGAATTGGATAGCTTGTTAGCGCGCTGGACATGGGAAGAGAAAAAGGACAGCATCTTAAAAGAGGCCGATCATGCTCTTTTTACATTTAACCCCAACACATCTACAAAAGAAGATTTGATCCGTCTTGGATTTTCAAACCAACTGGCAACCCGCATCCACAATTACCGCACAAAAAAAGGCCGGTTCCTGATTAAATCAGATCTACTAAAAATCTATGGTATGGATTCGGGGCTTTATAAACGTGTGTTTGCTTTTATTGATCTGCCGGAAGAACGAGAAACTAAAAAATCCGCATTACCTGCGATAAATGAAATAGCCGTAAATTCACCAAAACAGAAATTTGATATAAATCAGGCTGATACAACCCAACTGATAAGCATTTATGGAATAGGAAGTAAATTATCGCAGCGAATTATTAAATACAAGAATCAATTAGGTGGATTCATATCTATGAATCAGTTGAGCGAAGTCTATGGATTGGATACGGCTGTAATCAATGAACTTAATCGAAAGGCTTATATCACTTCAGATTATCAACCCAAAAAAATCAATATCAATTCAGTCACAGAAAAAGAATTATCCACTCACCCCTATATTAAATACTCTTTGGCGAAGGCCATTACCACCTATCGCTTCCAACACGGCAATTTTAATTCAGTTGAAGACCTTAAGAAAATTGCATTGATAGATGAAACGTTCTATAACAAAATAAAACCTTACCTTACTTTAAATCCTTAACGTGGCCAGTCCGGACCAGACCAAAAAACTACTTACTACTTACCTGAGGCGGTTAACCAATCTGTCGGGTAATAATCGTTCTTTGTTTTTACCTCGTCTTACAGCCGATCAATTCATTGATATTCAGGAACTGAGTCAGTTAAATGGAGAAAATGCCTTCTCAATTATAAAAGCATTAATTGCTGAAAAGCAGAAAATGATTTGCCCGGTTTTGGATACCCGCATGGAATCCGCCAACGAGGTAAGTAAAAAGTTAAAGAAGCTACAGCGTATTGATCAGTTTATTTTTGAAGAGCGGGGTTCCAAAGATCTGCATGTTGGCTGGCCAATCGTGCAAGGAAAATTTATGGATGGCACCCTGGTGCGCTGCCCACTTCTTTTCTTTCCGGTTTCGCTACTAATTAATAACAATCAATGGACAATTGAACCGCGCGAAGAAGCCGGCATCTCCTTTAATAAATCCTTTCTGCTGGCGTATTCCTTTTACAACAAAGTAAAAGTTAGTGACGCATTGCTCGAAGAGACGTTTGAGGAAATTGATCGAGAAAGCACCGCTTTTAAAACTGCCCTCTATCAACTTTTAGAGAAAAACAAGTTGGAGATCCATTTCAATCCGGATAACTATCGCGATGAGCTTACAACATTCGTTAATGTTAAGAAGGAGGAATTTGAAGAAGGATTGAAGAATGGTGAATTGAAGCTATTTCCTAAGGCGGTACTGGGAATCTTCCCTCAGGCTGGTTCTTACCTGGTGCCTGACTATGTGCACCTACTGGAAGGAGAAACCATTCATGATCTGGAAGAGTTCTTTCAGGAACGATCAGCCGAACAACTCAAAGTCAATAACAATAATTATCTGCATGAGATAAAAGAAGAAAAAGTATATTCCGTATTTCCACAAGACATCTGGCAAGAAAACGCATTCAAGGCAGCCAAGCTTGGGCATTCGATGGTTGTGCAGGGTCCTCCTGGAACCGGTAAGTCGCAACTCATTTGCAATCTGATTGGCGATGCTATGGCTTCCGGCAAACGGATATTAGTTGTCTGTCAGAAAAGGGCTGCGTTGGATGTAGTCTTTGCACGGATGAAAGCGCACCAGCTAAGTGATTACCTGACCCTGGTGCATGATTTTAAAAATGACCGGAAAGAAATATTTAAAAAAATAGCCCGGCAAATTGAACGCGTTGATGAGTACAAATCAAGAAACATAAGTTTGGACGCAATTCAACTTGAACGAAAGTTTTTGCAACTCAGTCATCGTATTGACCAGATCACTGAAGAACTCGAGAACTTTAAACGAGCTCTCTATGACGAATCCGAGTGCGGAACAACCATCAAAGAACTTTACCTGCAGTCTGATCCATCAAAAGAAGCCATCAATCTTAAGCAGGAGTTTCAGCACTTTCGTTTTGATACGATCCCCGACTTTCTAAGAAAATTGAATGGATATACTCATTACGCACTAAATTTTCAGCGAACTGACTATCCCTGGAAAGATAGAAAGTCATTTAGTGCATTCACATCATTGGATCAGTCGCACATAAAAAATACGATACAGGAGATTACCGATTTCTTTGGTTCACTATCAGAATATCTGATTACTCATTTTAGTACCCGGTTTGATTGGGAACAGTACGAAGCACTGATTGAGATGGAGCCACAGGTGAAAGAAATAAAATCCCTACTGGACCACGAGGATTCCTACTTCTATTTTCAAAACATGGTGACCGAGCAAGAGGAAGAAACAAGCGCACTCTGGTTATCGAATGTTGAAAAAAACATGATGAGTTGTTTCGATGACATCGGACCTGAAATACACACCCAAGCATTTCAATTAGGAACTCTTCAAAAGGCACTGTACCGCAGCATGAAAGCCCGAAAAAATCTTTTCGGATTGGTGCGGTGGGAACTGTTTTCGAAAGATAAATTTTTAATAAAGCGTACGTTGGTTCAAAATAATCTTGAAAGCAATAAACAAGGATTTAAAACGCTTGAGCGGAAACTAGATAACCGCCTTAATCTGGAGCATAATCTGTCAAAATTAAAAGCGAAGGCCTGGTTGCGCAATGTACCGGAGACTTTGAATCAAAAAGAATTTATTCAGTGGTTTGCCGATCAGCATTTTGCCTTGCTGGCAAAATTGAAATTCAACTCCATTCGAGGAATAAAAAACATCATAAATCCAACCACACTTTCTTTATCTGAATTCATTCAAAAAATTGACACCCTGTTTAATCTCCTGGCCCCTTTACCATCCCATCGGAGTCGCTGGTTAAACTACCTGACTACAGCTCAAATCAATGCAATTACTCAGCAACCAGGATTTGCTCAGCGACTTTCTGAAAATCTGAAAGCTGATTTTGATGGACTCTGTGAATTTGATAAGCTGAGCGAAAGTCTTACTCAGGATGAGCGCATCATTTTGAACAAACTGTATGAACAAGAAAAAAGCTGGGACGAATATGCCTTAAAGAATCTTTTTTTAAATAGTCTTAGCCTGGCCTGGATTGATCACCTGGAAGCAAAAAATCCGGAACTGCGGATGGTGTCCTCCGGAAAGATCAACTTGCTTGAAAACGAACTTCGGGATTTACTAAAAGAAAAGCACGAGAATAGCGAAGAAATAATTCTATTGCGTGCCCGTGAAAAAGTGATTGATGATCTCAAATTCAATCGTCTTAATAATCGGGTAACGTATCGGGATCTCTTACACCAGGTAACGAAGAAGAAAAAAATCTGGCCCGTTCGAAAGCTTATCGCAGAATTTGAAGAAGAGGTTTTCAAACTCGTGCCGTGTTGGCTTGCCTCCCCCGAATCAGTATCGGCCATTTTTCCGATGACAGAACTTTTTGATCTGGTTATTTTCGATGAAGCTTCTCAGTGTTTTGCCGAACGAGGCATACCGTCCCTTTATCGCGGCAAGCAGGCGATCGTTGCCGGTGATGCCATGCAGTTGAAGCCCGGTGACCTGTATCAATCTCGCTGGCAGGAAGAAGGCGAGACACATCCTGATGCTGAACTTGATTCGTTACTAGAACTCAGTAGCCGCTATTTAATGAGTGTTCAATTGCAAGGACACTATCGAAGCAAATCGTTGGAGTTAATTGATTTCTCAAATCATTATTTCTATAAAGGAAATCTACAGTTGTTACCCGATATGCAGGTGATTAATAGTTCAGAACCTTGCTTGAGATACGAAAAAATTGATGGGCAGTGGGAAAATAACACTAATCTGCCCGAAGCAGAATTTGTTACCACGCTGGTTAAGAATCTGATCAATGAATTCCCGGATAAGGAAATTGGTATAGTCACCTTCAATGCTCCTCAGCAATATTTGATTCTTGATCTGCTTGAGAATGCACTCGTGAAAATTCCGCCAACTGTTTTTGTAAAGAATATTGAAAATGTGCAGGGAGATGAACGTGATATTATTATTTTTTCGGTAGGCTATGCGCCAGATAAAAATGGAAATGTAAAGGCTCAATTTGGCAGTTTGAACACAGCGGGAGGTGAGAATCGTTTAAATGTAGCTGTTAGTCGTGCCCGCGAAAAAATAATCGTGGTTACTAGTTTTTGGCCGGATCAACTTCAGGTTGAAGATACTTTGAATGCGGGGCCTAAACTTTTGAAACAGTATCTCCAATTTGTATTGGATGTATCCAAAGGTGAATTCGAACCTTTTACACAAGCCAACACGGAAAAAAAGAATATCCGAACCCTGAAAGAACAAATTAAGAAATGGTCGGTGCAAAAGTGGCCCGACTATGAACTGAAAGAAAATAAACTTCCTTTTTACGATCTCACGGCACAAAAGGAAACGCGCATGATTGGTGCTCTGCTTACAGATGACAATTTTTATCACCAGAGTTTAAGTACGAAGGCAGATCATGCGCTCACACCCCATTTACTCGAGTTGAAACGATGGCCTTTCTTACGCGTTTACAGCCGCAACTATTGGCAAAATCCTGACAAGTTCTTTAATGAAGTTGGAAAGTTTTTAAACCAATAGACTACTTCCTGTAATCCAGTGCCGGAGGTCGATCTCCAATCAAGGCTTCATATTTAAAATTCTCTCCCGTACGTTTGCGAAATTCTTTCCAGGCCGTATCAATCAGTGTTGGATTTGAGTAAACATCAATGATACTTAACGCTAACGTCTTAGCAGCCATCATCATGCCCTTATATCCAATGGATGTACCTCCTGCCGCTACGGCCTGCCAGCTATGCGCTGCCGTGCCAGGCACCCAGGTGGCAGTAGTTAAGCCTGCGGTGGGCACAACCCAACTTACATCCCCAACATCCGTAGAGCCACCCGAAAGCAAATCAACTTCACTGACTGAACTTGTTGATGATAGCGGTGGGGGTGTCGTAGTAAATGTTTTCTGAATTTTTTCAGCAAACACTTTCTCTTCCGCTGTATAGGTATATCCACCTACCGTGCGCAGATTTGTATCGACAAGTTTGGCCAACGTTTCATTTGGCAATAAGTCATAGACACCACCCGTAATTTCCCACTCTACTTTTGTATCTGTACCCAACGCTGCACCCTGGGCAGCCCGGGTGATTCGTTCCCACATATCTTTTACTTCAGTACGTTTTGGATGACGCACATAATAGTACACTTCCGCGAAAGCGGGAACCACGTTGGGTGCCTCACCCCCTCGGGTAATCACATAATGAATCCGCGACTCCTGGGTAATATGTTCACGCATCATGTTTACCATGTCGTTCATTGCTTCAACTCCATCCAGTGCAGAACGCCCGCGCTCAGGCGATGCGGCTGCATGCGCGGCAATACCATAGAAACGGAACTTACCATTTTTATTGGCGAGTGAACTGCCCGCACTCGCATTGTTTTGCGCACCCGGATGCCAATGAAAAACCACATCTACATCTTTAAATAATCCCTCGCGCACCATATATACTTTTCCTGACCCACCTTCTTCTGCAGGGGTTCCATAAAAACGAATCGTGCCCGCTTTTTTATTGGCGATAAGCCAATCCTTAACTGCAATGGCTGCTGCGGCAGAGGCTGTTCCAAAAAGATGATGGCCACAGGCATGCCCAGCCGTCCTGCCTTCTACTTTCTTTACTTCAGGCACTGCATCCTGCGATACACCGGGCAAAGCATCAAACTCACCTAAGATTCCAATAACAGGTTTTCCCGATCCATACGATGCAATAAATGCGGTTGGCATACCCGCAATTCCGGCTTCAATTTTAAAACCAGCTTGTGATAATGTTTCCTGCAATAAGGCTGAACTCTTTGTCTCCTGAAAACCAACTTCAGCAAACTGCCAGATTTTGTTTGCTACTGCCGAGTAGGAATCATATCCTGAATCGATGGATTTAATTACCTCTTGTTTTGTCTTTTGCGCCCAGGCAAAAGTTGATGACAATAGAAACAGACAAATAACTTTCTTCATAGCAGTTAGATTTGAAGTAAAAGTAAAATTTTCTTCTTGTAGAGCTGCTATTTTTCTACAGAAGGCTTAAGAGGGGGTTGAAACTTCAAGCTTACCAGAAGTCCTCATTGTTTCAGAATGCTGGCTTATATCCAGACCAAGCCGCTCATCTTCAGGCGATACACGCATGCGGGTAATCATGCCCGTGATTTTAAAGATGAGATAAGATCCGCCAAACGTAAATACACCAACAATGAAAAGTGCGTAGATATGATATTTAAAAGTTTCAAACTCACCATACACCAAGCCAACATCTTTGGCAAAGATGGCAGTCATGATCATTCCAACAATTCCACCCACCCCATGGCAGGGGAATACATCCAGTGTATCATCAAGGGATGTCTTTTGTTTGTAGTAAACAGCCATGTTGCTAACAAGTGCTGCCACAAAGCCAATGAAAACACTTTGCCCCAGGTTTACGAAACCTGCAGCCGGGGTAATTGCTACCAACCCAACAACAGCACCAATGCAAGCGCCCATGGCTGAAATCTTTCTTCCTACTAAAGCATCAAACATAACCCACGTAATCATCGCTGAAGCGGAAGCCATGTTGGTGGTAGCAAAAGCCTGCACTGCCAAACCGTTCGCAGCCAATGCAGATCCGGCATTAAATCCGAACCAACCAAACCAAAGCATACCCGTGCCAAGAATAATAAAAGGAATGTTGGCTGGATGATGTTGCTTGTCTTCGCGCTTCCCTAAAATATACGCACCTGCCAGCGCGGCAAAACCTGCCGACATATGAACTACTGTACCCCCTGCAAAGTCAAGGACCCCCCACTTTCTTAAAAACCCATCGGGGTGCCAGGTCCAGTGTGCCAGAGGACAATAAATAAGCAATGAAAAAAGACACATGAAAATTAAATAGGAAGTAAACTTCACACGCTCAGCAAAACTACCGGTAATAAGGGCCGGTGTAATGATGGCAAACTTTAACTGAAACAGAGCAAAGAGCAGAAATGGAAATGTAGGCGCTAATGATGGATGTGGATTAAGGCCGACATTCTTAAAAGCAAAATAGGTTGTTGGATTACCGATGAACCCACCAATGCTATCGCCAAAGGCTAAACTAAATCCAACGAGGTACCAAAGTAAACTTATAACTCCAAGCGCAATGAAACTCTGGAGCATCGTGGAGATTACGTTTTTGAAACTCACCATACCTCCGTAAAAGAATGACAAGCCTGGCGTCATGAAAAGAACAAAGGCTGTGGCCACAATCATCCACGCAGTGTCGGCCTTATCAATCGTTTCAGCCTGATCGCTGATTGGATTGCTGGAATTATATAAAACAAGAAGCTGCAGAATAATGAGAATTGCGAAAATAACAATCCAGCGGGTTTTTGGCTTGCTCATGATTAGGGAGGTAGATTTATATCAAATTTCGATTAAATAGGTCTATTAAATACCTAATCCATGCAAAATATTAATGAAATCGTTTTCGATAGGGCTAATTTTGACCTATCAATTAAAATATCAGGCATTTTGAAGAAATTTCAATTGCAATCGTTTATCGGATACAACTTTAATCCTGGCATATAAGCCTCTAAAAATCACGATGGTGTTCAGATTCCTTTTGATCATCTACCCTATAAACCATAAATGATAATCAGGGACTCCTTTACCTTCTATCATTATATCCTTTCGATTTTCACAACACATATAGATTTCCCCATTCAAATAGCTACTTTCCGAAACTAATCTTTAACCCATGAAAAAGATCTTTCTGATTTTTAGTCTTTTCGTCTCCACTGGTCTGTTTGCACAAGTATTAAAAGCCCCCGAAGTCAAAGAAGGTGACGGTCCTTACATTCAATTAATTATTCGCGGAGTGATGCTTATTGATGGAACTGGTGCACCACCCGTAGGTCCCGTTGATATTGTAGTGAAACAAAATCGTATTGTAAATATTGTAAGCCTTGGCCTTCCTACACCAGGCATGGCAAGCAGTTCGAACAGACCGAAGCTCGAACCAGGTGGCAAAGAACTTAATTGTGAAGGCATGTATCTGATGCCGGGCTTTGTGGATATGCATGGGCATATTGGTGGTGGCCAGGCGCCCATCGCAGAATATGTTTTTAAATTATGGATGGCACACGGTGTAACCACGATCCGCGAGCCCGGTTCAGGCAATGGGTTGGATTGGGTACTGGATCAAAAAGCAAAGAGTGAAAAAAACCTGATCACAGCGCCTCGAATCAAAGCCTACGTAACCTTTGGTTCTGGTAGCAAAACAGCTATAAGCACACCTGAGCAAGCACGGGCCTGGGTAAATGAAAATAAAATGAAAGGGGCAGATGGCATTAAGTTCTTTGGAGCAGCACCAGAAATTATGGATGCCGCACTTCGTGAGAATAAACGATTGGGCTTGCGCTCGGCATGCCATCATGCTCAGTTAGGAGTTGCCCGTTGGAATGTTTTGAATTCAGCGAAGGCCGGACTTACAACTATGGAACACTGGTATGGATTACCGGAAGCTATGCTATCGAGTTCAACCTTACAGAACTATCCATTAAACTATAACTATGCTAATGAACAGCATCGCTTTGAAGAAGCTGGCAGATTATGGAAACAAGCCGCTGCACCTTATACTGATAAATGGAATGCTGTGATGGATTCATTGCTTGCACTGGATTTCACACTTGACCCAACATTTGATACCTATGAAGCCGCCCGCGACTTACACAAAGCTCGTAGACAAGAATGGCATGAGACTTATACGCTTCCTCAATTGTGGGCATTTTATCAACCCAGTCGTGTTGCGCACGGTTCATTCTGGTTTTCGTGGGGAACGGAACAAGAAGTTGCATGGCGCGAAAACTTCAGATTGTGGATGACTTTTGTCAATGAATATAAAAACCGGGGCGGACGTGTTACGACTGGATCGGACAATGCATTCATTTTTCAGCTTTATGGATTTGGATACATCCGCGAATTAGAATTGTTGCGCGAAGCAGGCTTCCATCCGCTGGAAGTAATACGGTCGGCTACTTTGTATGGCGCCCAGGCACTGGGTATGGATAAAGAAATTGGCACTGTAGAAATTGGTAAACTGGCCGACTTCGCTATTGTAGATCAAAACCCTTTGGAAAATCTGCAAGTTTTGTATGGTGTGGGTGCGATTAAACTGATGGACGATAACACAGTGAAACGTGTTGGCGGTGTTAAGTACACAGTAAAAGATGGCATTGTGTACGATGCTAAGAAACTTCTGGCCGATGCTAAGAAAATCGTTGAACAGGAAAAAGCAAAAGCAGGCTTTGTATTAAAGCAACCAGGTATTGATTGATTTGCCACCAAGGCACTAAGGCGCTAAGACACGAAAAATAATTTTGAAGCCTTCAACTTATTAACATCTACACATGAAGAAAACCGGTCTGCTTTTCATTGCATTTTTGATGACGCACTGTGTGGTTAATAATCCGGAACAGGCTGCTGCGGAAGCACCCGAAGTATATTCCTTGTTAGGTCTTGAGTATTACGCACCTGCCGACCACAATCCCAAACTCGACAGTAATCTTAGTATTGCTAAGAAGAATTTTGATGCCGATCCTTCTGAAGAAAATTACATCTGGCTGGGCCGGAGAACTGCATACCTTACCCGCTACAATGAAGCTATCAATATCTTTAGTGAAGGTATCGACAAATATCCACAGTCATACCGACTCTATCGTCACCGTGGGCATCGCTATATTTCTCAACGAAAATTTGATGCTGCCATATCCGACTTAAACAAAGCTGCCGAACTCATGCACGGCACATCTATTGAAATAGAGCCCGATGGTCAACCAAATAAATTAAACAAGCCACTCTCCTCCACGCAATTCAATGTATGGTATCATCTTGGATTAGCGCATTATCTGAAAGGAGAATTTGAGGCTGCCGAAAAAGCTTATCTGGAGTGCATGAAGGTTTCTGATAACGATGACCTGGTTACGGCCACCGTTGATTGGCTTTACATGACGTACCGCAGAATGGGTAAGAAAGAAGAAGCTTCAAAAATTCTGGAACTGATCACCCCTGCTATGACCATTATCGAAAATGACTCTTACTTCAAAAGACTGAATATGTATAAAGGCAAGCTGCCGGTTGATTCAGTACTAAATGTGAGCAGCACGAACGAAGATGTTGATCTGGCCCTTGCCACTCAGGGTTATGGTGTAGGCAACTGGTATCTATACAATGGCGACACGACCAGTGCCCTGGAAACCTTCCAACGGGTTGTTACCGGAAAACACTTTTCTGCCTTTGGCTTCATTGCCTCCGAAGCAGATTTAGCGAGGTTGAGAGAGTAATTCGTTTTGTAGCCACGCGGTTACAAATATCAAACGAGCTTATAGTGAACTTAGAAACATTCAGCGACCTGAAAATCATTAATACCCTATTCGCTCTTCAGTACCTCTGCAGGATTACTCCTTGCCGCCTTCATCGTCTGCGACCCGATCATAATGAATGCAATCATCAATACAGCTAACAAGCCAACGAACAGCTCAGTGATTTGCACGGGTGTATGATAGGGGAATTTTCTTAGCACAATCTTTTCGAAGAAGAAGTACGTTATTGGCAGGGCAATAAGCGCTGATATCGACAACAGCGATAGAAAACCGCGGCTCAAAAGGTAGATAAGGCTGCCCGAGCTGGCGCCCATCACCTTTCGGATGCTAATCTCTTT
>ERZ795044.1531-NODE-1531-length-20820-cov-6.997592_pt1 | contig 20820 bp, 12 predicted proteins | sample MGYA00375128_ERZ795044 | MGnify/ENA primary metagenome ERZ795044 (study PRJEB30173, sample SAMN05720213) | anaerobic digester metagenome | isolation source: active sludge of municipal wastewater-treating anaerobic digesters | place: USA | collected 2014-12-22 ... | reverse complement strand
ACCATCTCGGTGTGAGCCCCGATAGGCGTGTCGGGATGCCACCAGTGAAAAACGGTCCCGTCCGGAAATTGGTGCTTTGCGTGAAGCAAAATTTGTTTCCGGGTCAAATCGGGATTCAGGGGCAGAAAAACATGGCTGTCCTGAAGCTGGTCCCGGAACCCGATCCCTCCGCTCGACTGATAATAAGCGCAACGGGCCCAGATTCTCCCGCAAATAGCCTGATATTTAAGCCAGATATTCGTCAAAAAATTCATTCCTTCGTCAGGGGTCTCAATCCAGGCATCGCTAACAATTTGGTCCCACTGCGCCCGGACTTTTTGGAGTTCTCTTTCGAAGCCTTCCTCCGAATCATATCTGGCAAGAACGGTCTCCGGGTCATTTCCGCTTTGCGCGACCCCTAAAAAGAAAAGCACCGTTTTTTCCTCTCCCGCCTCCAGCGCGACGTCCACCTGCAAAGAGGCCGAAGCGTCAAGCCACTTCCCCTCCGAATCCGAAAGGCGGCCCTCGGCAAGCGCCCGCGGCTTGAAAAGGTCTCCGTATTTCCCGAAGAAAGCTTCCTTATCTCCCTCAAACGCGACCGGTTTGACGTTTGACGCGTGAAACGCTTTGAGCGGGGTTTCGAAAAGCCCGGAAGAAATGAACCGAGGAACCAGCGCCGGTCTTTTGATGCCGTACAAAGCATTTCGTTCGCGATCGATCCGGGTTTCGATGAAGGTCTTGTGAAATTCCCGATGCGTGTCCGCGGCGTTTCCGAGGCACCATTCAAAATAAGTGAACAGGCTCAGATCTCTCCGGCGGTCCGTTTCATTTTTTAGCCGGATGCGCCACGCTTCCAGGGGTTTTTCTTTGTCGACAAAAATTGTTTTTTCGGCCCGGATGCCCCGATAGAGGCTCTTAAAAACCGCGTAGCCGAGACCGTATCGGGCCTCGTAGAAATCAAATTCGGGCTTCAGCGGTTTCCAGGTCAAAGACCAGTACTGCCCGTCTTCCTTGTCGCGGACATAAACATATTTCCCCCATTCATCCCGGACCAAATCCTGCTCCCAGCGGGAGATGCGGGCCAGATTGGAATTCCCCTGCCAGGAAAAGCCGGAGCCGGTTTGCGACACCACAAGACCGTAGTCTCCGTTGCAAAGCACGTTGATCCATGGCCGGGGGGTATCGGGCCGGGTGATCACATATTCTCTTCCGTCCCGCGTGAAATGACCGTATTCGCTCGGAAATTTCCTCCCGTCTTCCTTCGCCGAAATAATTTTAGGGTTCCCGCTTTTCTTCCCTTTCAAAACTTTCGTTCCCTTCATGGTCAAGCCTTTCGCTTTCATCGATTTTCGGAAATTTGAAAATGAAATTTCGTTTTCAGAAGCGGTTGTGATCTTCTTTCTTGCTCAAAGCGTCGTCCGTTTGAGACGCGATTTTCCCGACCGCCTCGTCGACCGATTCTCTTCCGTTGAACAACAACTCCAATTCAGGCGTAATGATTTTTGCGTCGATTTCGCGCCACTGCGGATGAAACGGATCATACACGGTGCAACGGACCGCTTCGTTGAGCATTTTTTTATTCAACGGCGGGGCGTCGTTTTGCGCAAAGGCAGGCCCTTCGGCAACCGTCTTCCGGGCCGGTTGAGCCAGCCCCTTTTCCGCAAGTTCTTCCTGTCCCTTGGGACCGGTCAGGGCCTTGACGACCTCCCAGGCTTCTTTCTTATTTTTCGCGCTTCTGAGGATGGCATAACCGGTGCCCCCGGTCCCAAATTTTCGAATCCCTCCCGGGCCCACGGGAAACATGGCGACGTCCCAGCGAAAACTTCTCGTGCGCAAAGTCGGGGTTTCCCAAATTCCGGAGAGAAACATGGCCAGGCGGCCGCTTGAAAACATAATGTCCACCCCCATCCCCAAGTTGGCGAGCGCGACGGGAGTCGGCATGACTTTGTATTTGTTGATGAGATCGGTAAAAAACTGCAGCCCTTCTTTGGATTCGGGGTTCGTCAGAAGGCATTTTGTCGGTTGCTTCACGTCATCCACCAGCGCGCCGCCGGCCCCGTAAACAAAATTTTGCCACGCCCATCCGTAAAATCCGTATTGCGTGACCCTGCCCATTTCATCCGTATGCGTCAGCCGTTTTGCCGTTTCAAGCAAATCGTTCCATGTCCAATCGTCTTTCGGATAAGGGAGTCCTTCCCGGTCGAAGAGATCTTTGTTATAAAAGACACAAGCGAAAGGAGCCGTATCCCGGGGAATCGCGAAAACTTTTCCGTCAACCGTGAAACGGTCCACCACCTCCGGGAAAAAATCGCTCAACGAAAAAACTTCGTCCCGGGCGATGTACGAATTCAAATCCTCCAGCACTCCTTTGGTCGCAAAACTGACGAACATATTCACTTCCGTCGCGATAATGTCCGGCGCGGCACCGCCCGCGATCCGCGTCAGAATTTTGCTGGTGTACCCGCCGAACGGCGTGTGTTCAAAGCGCACTTCAATCTCGGGGTGAGCGGCTTCCCAATCTTTCACGGAATTTTTTATGATGTCGATTTCGTCCGGGCCTCCCCAAAAAGCGACCTTGACGATCTTCTTCTGCGGGCCGGAATTCCCGGCATTGGAACAGGAAGCGAAAATCAACGCAAAAATCAAAAGAGCGCTGATCCTTCGCCTCGTCATTCGGTCAAGCCCAGACGGTTTTTGTAACGGTTTCCGTCACGGTTCGGGTCGGATAAAGGTCGAAGATAATTTCTTCGGGGTGAAACCATAATTTGATTTCGCGCTCGGCGTCATTGAGATTTTCTGAGGTATGAATGACGTTTTCGTAAAGTCCTTTGGTGGTGATTCTTCCGTATTGCCCGCGAATAGAAACCGGATCGGCCTTCTCCGGATTCGTTGCCCCCGCAATAGTGCGGACCTTTGAAATGGCGCCTTCCCCGACATACACCAGCGCCATTGTTTTTTTCCGGTCATGGTAATCGCCCATGATATAGTGAAGCAATTCCTCAAAAAACGGCTTGTCTCGATGAGCCCGGTAATGCTCCGCCGCAAGTTCTCTGCTCACCCGTATGCATTTTGCGGCGGCAATTTCTAATCGCGACTCCGAAAGGCGGGTCAGGACATTGCCGGTAAGGCTTTTCGCCAATCCGTCGGGCTTGATCAATACCAATGTTTGCTCTGTCTGCACGGTAAGCCTCTTTTCTCAAAAACTCCCCATCATGATTGCAAACGGTGATTTACAGGGCTGAGGAGATGCGAAATTATATCAGAAGCTGTATTAAAGTCAACGGGATAAAACTTTTGTTGTCGCGTTAAAAAGTTTTTCGCGGCCGATTTTTCTGAAAGTTTTCGGGAATGTTTTTCCCCCGGTTTGCTTACCGGCAAATACTCGAAGCACGCCTTTCGCGACGAGTCCTCATTCCCTTCCGATCTGAAGAATTTCCAAAATACGGTCCAGTTCGTCCAATGAGAAATATTTTATCTCGATCCGCCCCTGATTTTTCTTATTGTTGAACACCCGAACGCGCGTTCCTATTCGATTTTCAAGCTTCCGCTCCAATGCTTCAATGTGAGGATCCAGTCTCCGCGTTCGCTTGGCGGGCCGCTTCCCGGCTAAAATATTCTGGACGAGTTCCTCCGTCTGGCGAACCGAAAGATTTTCCCGCGCGATCTTCTGGGCAACCGCGCGCTGATGTTCGGGGCTGAACAAAGAAACAAGCGCACGGGCGTGTCCCGCGCTGATCGCATCGCCCCCGACCAGATCCTGCACTTCCCGCGGGAGACGAAGAAGGCGAAGCGAATTGGCTACCGTGGAACGATTTTTCCCGACGCGTTTGGCAACGTCATCCTGAGACAGTTTCTGCTCTTCGATTAATTTCCCGTATGCGAGCGCTTCTTCGATCGGATTCAAATCTTCCCGTTGGATATTTTCAACCAACGCGGCCTCTAAAATTTTATCCGGCGAAACCTCTTTGATGACCGCCGGAATTTTCTCCATGCCCGCAAGATTTGCGGCACGCACGCGTCTCTCGCCGCAAATCAACTGATATCCGTTTCCTTTTTGGGTGACGATGACCGGCTGCAACACGCCCTGTTCTTTCATTGAGTCCGCTAATTCTTGAAGCGTTTCATCCGAAAATTGAATTCTCGGCTGCTCCGGATTGGGTAAAATCGCACTCACGGGAATCATCCGAATGTTTTGAGTGCCTTCTGCCGCCGGCGGCGAAAATTTTTCGGCTATAGACGTTTCTGTTTTGTTCAGGACCGCAATCCCCTCCCCGGAAGATTCGACACTGTAACCGCTTGATATCAAAGCATTTAATCCCTTTCCAAGAACTCTCTTTTTCCCTTCCTTTTCCATTTTCTTTCTCCTTATTTCAATCAATCGGATTTTTAATTTCCGGCATTTGCAAGATTTTCCGCTTGGGTCGCAGGCAAGGGCGCATCAAAAGGTCCTTCTTTTGCCTCTTCTGAAATTTGATTCGGTGACTCTTTTTTTATAAACTCTTCCGCCAAACTAAGATAGCCTTTCGTTCCACGACTTTCCGCATCATAAAGAATTCCGGGTGTCCCGAAACTCGGCGCTTCACTGAGCTTAACGGACCGAGGAATCACGGTTGAATAAACTTTTTCTCCGAAATAATTTTTCACTTCCTGAATGACTTCTGAAGTGAGCTTTGTTCGAAAATCAGCCATGGTAAGAATAACCCCTGAAACATCTAAGTCCTTGTTTAGCCTATCTTTAACCAATTGAATGGTTTTTAATAATTGCCCCAATCCTTCCAAGGCATAATATTCACATTGAACCGGAACGATGATTTTTTGTGCCGCAACCAATGCGTTGAGCGTTAAAATTCCGAGAGACGGCGGACTATCAATAAATACGAAATCAAAAACGCTTTCATTCGAATTTTCTACCGCAAGCTCCTCCAGCAATCTCTTCAAAACAAATTCACGTCCCATTTCATCGACCAATTCGACTTCGGCACCTGTCAAATCAGCATTCGCAGGTGCAATGTATAAATTGTCAACTGCGCTTTTCACAATAATATCACGCAATTTCTTTTCACCGGACAAAGCGTTGTAAACCGTTTCTTTCAAATTGGTTTTATCGATTCCAAGCCCGCTAGTTGCATTCCCCTGGGGATCCAGATCAATTAGCAAAACCTTGTTTTTTTTCAGCGCAACAGCTGCCGCGACATTGACCGCAGAAGTCGTTTTTCCAACCCCGCCTTTTTGGTTACAAAAGACATATGTCTTTAGCATTTGTTTCTCCCTTGAGTTTTTTTAAAAATCGATAAGAATATTTTTCCCGTTTCACGTGAAACAATTTCTCTCAGCTTGATTGCCCATAGATTAATCGAATCGAATTTAAAAATCAATTGAAATCAATCAAAACACTGAAAAAATGTTCGTTTTCTTTATTGATTCATACGTCATTATTTAGCAAATCTTTAAATATTTTTTGAATGGGTCTTTGTCTAATGTTTCACGTGAAACATTAAAAATGGGGTTATTCGTTTGGTTCGGTATAGTCAAGGCGGGAAAAAATATCGGTTTTTGGTTTCAGCATATACACGGCTAGCAATGAAAGGTCTCCTGCGGTTATTCCCGGAATTCTAGAGGCTTGTCCAAAAGAAGTTGGTTTTACTTTTTCAAATTTTTCTTTTGCTTCTTTGCTCAGGCCGTTTATTTCAGAAAAAATAATATGGCCGGGAATTTTTTTATTTTCAATTTTTTTAAACCGTTTTATTTCGGCCTCTTGGCGTTTTAAATATCCCCAATATTTCGCGTTGTTTTCTATTTTTTGAACCGCTTCCGCAGGAAGAGCCTTGTCTATCGGATAATATTTCTCCAAATCTTTATACCGCATTCCGGGTTTCCGCAATATTTGCTCAAGTGTTTCATTCCGAAATTTTACGTCTCGCAGTCTTTCGATTTCTTTTTCGATTGTCTTTTGATTGCTGATGTAATTCTGATAATCTTCGTCAGAAATAAGTCCCATTTGATTTCCATATCTCATAAGTCTTTCGTCGGCATTGTCTTGTCGAAGAAGCAGCCTGAATTCTGCCAGGGAAGTAAACATCCGGTAAGGCTCATTTGTCCCTTTGGTAACAAGGTCGTCTATCAGTACTCCGATATAAGCTTCCGAACGGCTCAATGTAAACGGAGGCGCCCCCTGTAATTTTTTAATCACATTGAATGCGGCAATCAATCCTTGGGCAGCGGCTTCTTCGTAGCCGGTGGTTCCGTTAACTTGTCCCGCAAAAAATAAATTTTCGATTTTTTTTGTTTCCAATGTATGTTTTAATTGCGTTGGCGGAATGTAGTCGTATTCAATTGCGTATGCCAATCGCATAATTTCCGCATTTTCAAGGCCTTTAATCGATCTAACTATTTTAATTTGAACATCTTGCGGAAGGCTTGTCGATAGGCCATTCGCGTAAAATTCTGCGGTGTTTCGCCCCTCCGGTTCCAAATAAATTTGATGCGCTGTCTTGCCGGAAAATCGCACAACCTTATCTTCTATGGAGGGGCAATATCGAGGGCCGATTCCTTTAATCATTCCTCCGTACATAGCGGAACGATTTAAATTCTTTCGGATGATTTCGTGAGTTTTCTCATTGGTATGGGCAAGAAAACAGGGGATTTGTTCCACGTTAAAATTTTTAGTCCGGAACGAAAAGCAGGGCGGGGGATTGTCTCCCGGTTGAGGTTTGAGCTTGGAAAAATCGATGCTGCGCGCATGCAATCGCGCGGGGGTTCCGGTTTTGAATCGTTTAACCTCAAACCCAAGGCTAATAAGGTTTTCGGATAGCTTTGCCGCGGCAAATTCGCCGCTCCGGCCCGAAGGATAATGAATTTCGCCGATATGAATCAATCCTTTCAGAAAAGTTCCCGCGGTGATAATGACGGCTTTCCCAAAAAATTCCTGTCCCATCATAGTTCTCACACCGCAAGCTTTTCCTTCGGAGTCAATCAGAATCTCTTCAACCGTATCTTGTTTTAAATCAATGTTTTCCGTGCTTTCAACGATTTGCTTCATGTAAAGATGATAGGCTTTTTTGTCCGCCTGTGCGCGCGGAGACCAGACGGCAGGGCCCTTGGAACGATTCAGCATGCGAAATTGAATGCCGGTGGCATCGATTGCCAGCCCCATTTGTCCGCCTAAAGCATCGATTTCCCGGACAATATGCCCTTTGGCAAGACCTCCGATGGCCGGATTGCAGGACATTTGGCAAATAGAATCCAAATTCATCGTGAGAAGCAGGGTGGGGAATCCGTTCCGCGCGACGGCAAGAGCCGCTTCCGCTCCCGCGTGTCCTCCTCCGACGATAATGGCTGCGTATTTTTCTTTCATAAAAATTTTTTCCCTTGTTTTGGGGAGCATACTGTGTTTGACGGGGAAATTCAAGAAAAGTTACGGCCGCGCATCGGACATTCATTTGAGAAGCGGCGGCGGTTTTCGAGAAAGTTTTTCCCGCTCGCCGCGCAATCAAAATCAAACTTTGCGATACGGTTTTTATTCGAAAAGATTGACCAAAGACCGGCGAATTTCCGAAAATTATTTTCTCGCGCAAAAATTCCGTGCAAGGGCCGGCCGCAAATGTTTGCGGGGAAGTTTTTAGGGGAAATTAAACCCCGGTGCTGTTTTTATTTTCGCGGCCATTCAGCGGTTTTCGCGAAAGAAAAACGGAGGGGCCGGAAAGGGAAGTTTAATTTGCGGGCGCGATGTGCAGCTTCTTGATGAAAAGTTGATGAAAGATTGTCAGCAAATTGTTCACAATCCAGTAAATCACCAGCCCCGACGGAAGCCCGTAAAAGATAAACCCGAATATCAGCGGCATGAGAAGCATCATCATTTCCTGATCCTTGGTCGCCGCGGTTTGCGGTGTTAATTTCTGCTGCCAGAGCATCGTCCCGATCATGATCAGCGGAAGCACGTTGACCTGATTGCCGATCACCGGAAGATGATAGGGGAGCAGAAAAAGCTGGTCGGGCTCCGACAAGTCCTTGATCCATCCCACAAACGGAGCCCCTCTCAATTCAATGGCTTGCGAAAAGGTGGAATACAGCGCGATGAAAATCGGCATTTGCAGCAGAAGCGGCAGGCAGCCTCCGAAAGGATTGACTTTGTTTTTTTTGTAAAGCTGCATGATTTCCTGGTTCAGCTTCTGCGGATCCTTTTTGTATTGCTCTTGCAGGGCTTTGATTTTGGGCTGCAGCGCCTGCATTTTTCGCATGGATTCAAAGCTCATGTGCGTCAGCGGAGTAAAAATCAGCTTGATCAGGGAAGAAAGCAGGATGATCGCGACGCCGTAGTTGTGGCAAACTTTGTACAAAAGCTTCAGCAAAATCAGAAAATAAAGCCACAGTCCGCCCAATACATTCGTGTGAAGAATTCTTTCGTATCCCATGTCAAAACTCTTCAGAACTTCGTAACTTTTGGGGCCGGCATACACAAAGTATTTCTGCGTCACGCGGCCCTGCGGTTCAATCGTCACGCTTTGCGGCTTGAGAAAGTGAACCATTTCCTTTTCATCGCAAAGAGAGCGGACGTGTTCCAAGGGCAGTTCCGCTTTAACGATGATCGCGAAATATTTCTTCTCAAGCGCCACCCAGTCCAGCGGCCCTTCTTTCAAAAATCCGTGCTTCCGAAGCTTGTCCGCGTTTTTAACTTCCCGCTGCTCGCCCCGGAAATAATCCGCTTCCAGGTTGGGCCGTTCCTGATTTTTGGCGTCGCCGATGTAAAGCGGAACGGTTAATTCACATTCCAGAGTTTGTTTCTCGGCCGTGGTGTTTTCGGCGGTGATTTCCAAAAGAAAGGCGTATTTTTCCGGAAAAAACGTGAACGTTTTCCGGATCCGGAGCGGTTCGGCAGCCTCTTGAATCAGTTTGACCTGGTTCCGGATTTTCTCTTCGAGGACAAACGAATTTTCTTCCCAGCTGCCCCGGCTCAACGTCCTGAGTGAAAAACCGCCCACCGCATCTCCTTCCTGAATCAGGATATTGCCGCCTGCTTTTCCGTTGTCGAAAGCTTTCAGGCAAAGCCAAGTGATTGCGCCGCCTATATTTGTGAATGAAGCTTTGTATGAAAGGTCTTCATAGCTGAAGATCTCTTTTCGAATGCTTTTCGCCCCTGTTTTTTCGAAAAGATTGTCCGGCGATTCAAAGGCCGTGCCGGAGGAAATTTTCGGCGAAATTTCTTCCCGGACTTTTTCCGGAGCGACCCGTTGCGTGACCGCTTGAGATAAATCGGCGGGTTTGGATATCCTCTTAAGGAAATACGGATAAAACAGGATAATCAGGATGGACAGGGCAAAGGCCAATACGGCTCTTTTTTCCACTATTGCCGGCTACCTTTCTCCGGTCGTCCACCGGCTCGAATGTCCTCGCCCGGACGGGTTACGGGATCCCACCCTCCGGCCGAAAAAGGGTTGCACCGCAAAATCCGCCAGAACCCTTGCGCCGTTCCTTTGATCACGCCGTTCGTCTCCACGGCCCGCAAAAAATAAACGCTGCAGGGTGGTTCAAAACGGCATCGCAGGCCCAGCAGGGGGGAAATAAGCCTTCTGTAAAACCCGATAATAGACCGAATCAACGTTTTCATCTTCTAGTTTCCGAGTAATCCCGCTTTCCGCAATGCCTCATCAAAAGCTTCTTTAAATTCTCCGAATATCCGGCTTTCTTTTCCCGAAAAAACCCGGACCATTAAATCGCAGGGAAATAAAAATCGCTCCTCCCGTTTTCGAAAGCATTCCCGAACCCAGCGTTTAATCCGGTTTCGGTCGACGGCTTTTTTAAAGTTCCGTTTTGCGACCCCGATACCGAGCCTTGTCGCTTCGGCCTGTTCCCGGGGCCTGCAGATCAGTTGAAAAACGGCGTAACGAAAAGCCCGTCCATTCCTTAACACATCCGCGAAGTCTGTCCGCCGGGTCAAATGCCGGTCTTTCCGAAACGTGTGTTTCCCGGCCGTCAAACCGTCAACCGCTTTCTGCCTTTCCGCCTTCTTCTCTTTATGACCTGACGGCCTCCGCGGGTCGCCATTCGGGAAAGAAATCCGTGTTTCCGTTTCCGCTTGATTTTTGATGGATGGTAAGTTCTCTTCATGCTGAAACACCTTTCTGCTGATTCATGCGCTCCGTAAGCGCCCGGGACCTGCCCGGACGGCCTCCCGCCGCGTATCGCGCCAAAGTCCGTTTTTGCCCAAATCAAAAATGTGTGCACGATTTTATCAAAAGTCTTCGGTAAGTCAAATTCGGATTTCACCGTTTCTTTTTTCCGGGCCGCGAGGTTATCTTCGGTTCGATCAAGCCCACTAGATATGGTTAAAATTGCTTTGGCATCGCAAATTGTGGGGTTCTGTTTTCGGTTGCGAAAAAAAGGGCTTTTTTTGTAAAAAGGGAATTGACAAATCATCGGTTCGGAATAATATTCGCATGTTGGAAATTTTTTTGGAAATCCGATGGGAATTTCCGGCGGTCTTTGGCAGGGATCGAAGAATCGTTTTGCCGTTGCGATTCAGAAATTACGGTTGTGTTATCGTACATCTCCTCATAACCTGTCCTGCCCGCTTGTTGAAACGGGCGCGCTTCCCGCGCCGAAACTCTTGAAGAAAACCTTAAACACACATGCTTTTCGGAACCTCGAAGACCCTTGCGGACGGAAAAAACGCGGAGAAAATCTGGAAAAACGCCTGCGCGCATATTCAGAAAGAATTAAGCGAGCAAAGTTTCAAAACTTGGATCGAGCCCATCTCGCTCGCCTCCCTGGACGGAACGAAGGCTACGCTATGCGTTCCCGACAAATTCTACGGAGAATGGATCACAGATCATTTTAAGGAAATCATCCGTGACGCTTTGTCGAAAGAAGTGAGCTTTCGGCCGGATCTTGGCTTCGCCGTAACCGCTCCCAGCCCCGCTCCGAGACCGCCGTCCCCGGCTCCGGCACCCAAAGCGGAACCGGCTGCAATGGGAGACGTTCTGTTAAACAGCGCTTACACGTTTGAAAATTTTGTCGTCGGGCCGGGGAATCAATTTGCCCATGCCGCCGCACTGGCGGTCGCCGAACATCCGGGGAAAAATTACAATCCGCTCTTTATTCACGGTTCCGTGGGGCTCGGGAAGACTCATTTGATGCAGGCCGTTGCGCACGCCGTGCTGAAAAAAAATCCCGAAAAAAGCGTTTATTGTACTTCGAGCGAAAAATTCACCAATCAATTGATCTCCGCCATTCAAACCCGCTCGACGCAAAAATTCCGGGCCCGGTATCGTTCCGTGGATCTTCTCCTGATCGACGACATCCATTTTATCGCCGGAAAAGAAGCCACTCAGGAAGAATTTTTTCATACGTTCAACGCGTTATACGATGCCCACAAACAAATCGTGGTGGTAAGCGACCGGCCTCCTCGAGATATACCGGGCCTCGAAGAACGGCTGGTGTCCCGTTTCGGATGGGGGCTTGTGACGGACATGCAGCTCCCGGATTTCGAAACCCGTGTCGCGATTTTGAAGAAAAAAATGGAGCGGGAGACGGTTTTGGTCCCGGAGGATGTGGTTCATTTTATCGCCAAACACATCCGGTCGAATATCCGGGAATTGGAAGGGGCCCTTGTCCGGGTTGTCGCTTTCGCATCGATGACGGGTGTCCCGATTGATTTAAGCCTCGCCCAGCAGGTCTTAAAAGACTCTTTCAAGGAGGAAAAAAGTAAGATCACGATCGATCTGATTCAACGGAAAGTCGCGGAATACTTTAATATGAAAGCGACGGATTTGAGAAATAAAAGCCGCATGCGTTCCGTTGCGGTCCCGCGGCAGATCGCCATTTATCTTATTCGGGAATTAACCCCCCATTCGTTGCTGGAAATCGGTGATTATTTTGGCGGTCGAAATCATGCAACGGTTCTTCATTCTTATCAAAAGATTAAGGGTGATGCGGAAAAAGAGGGATTTGTTAAGGACGCGCTTGAGACTATTTTGAATAGGATTCACTCGGATTCTTATTGATTCACCCTCTGAAGAACGATATAATAAGGCTGTTGAATACTGATTTATTTTTGAACAAAGTTTAATCACCTTAAACCACTCAAAATAAATAAGTTAAGAGGCTTTTCAACAAAAAATCACTACCTTGCTTATTCTTCTGTATTTAGAATAACCTAAATTAATAGGAGCCGTAGCAATTATGAAACTTAGAGTTGAAAAGGAGAGCTTTCTGAAGGCAATCGGGAGCATTAGCGGGGCAGTTAGTCAGCGGTCCACCATGCAGATTTTATCGAACATTTTAATTGAAACGGTAGGGAAAGGACAGGTTCGGCTGACCGGAACGGATCTTGAGCTGGGCATTGTTTGCACGACGAGCACCGAGGTTTTAGAGGAAGGAAGCATCACGATTCCGGCAAAGAAGATACACGATATCATCAAAGAACTGCCGCAGGGCGCTTTCGAGCTGGTGGTGGCCAAAAACAACACGGTCACGATCAAAAACGAAAAATCGTATTTTAAATTGGTCGGACTCCCTAAAGACGATTTCCCGAAACTTCCGGAACCGCAAAAGGAATCCTCGCTTGAAATAGAGCAGAAGCAGTTGAAAGAATGTTTAAACCTCACCAATTTCGCGGTTTCGCACGATGAAACCCGGTATGTCCTGAACGGCGTGCTCTGCCTTGTGGAAGGCAAAGCCATGAAAATCGTCGCGACGGACGGGCGTCGATTGGCTTACGTGAAAAAAGAGCTGCCGGGAGCCGGAAATTTCAAAATGGAGGCGATTATTCCCACGAAAACCGTCCAGGAATTAGGAAAGATTCTCGGAGAGCAGGGAACGGTCAAAATCACGCCGGTCGGAAACCAGATTATTTTTTCCGTTGGAGAAATCCAGCTCATCAGCCGGTTAATCGAGGGGCATTTCCCGAATTATGAGCAGGTGATTCCCAAGGAGGAAAAGGTAACCGCAAAATTAGACTGTCAAAAATTTCTCTCGGCGGTCCGGCGGGCGTCGCTGCTTACCAGCCCCGAAGCGCAGGCGGTAAAACTGGACGTTACGAAAAACAAGCTTTTAATCTCGTCCCGTTCGCCGAATTTAGGAGAATCCCGCGAAGAAGTGGATTCCGAGGTAAAAGGGGACGATATCGTGATCGGGTTTAATCCGAGCTATTTAATCGATGTATTGCGGAACATTGGCGTTGAAACCGTTGAGGTTTCTTTCAGCAACCCCGATAAGCCGGCGGTTATGCGAGGAAAAGAGGGCTATCTCTGCGTGATCATGCCGATGCAGTTGAATTAAAATCCGGCAGGGTATCGCTTGAGACCGGAAAGAGCTTTTCCGCCGCAGGAGCCGTTGAAAGGTGTTTTGGGAAAAATTCTTTCCGATCTGCAGAAAAAAGGATCCTCTCCCGACAATCAAATTCTGGAAAGCTGGCCGATTCTCGCGGGGGAGAAAATTGCCGGGCACGCGCGGCCTTATGCCCTAAAAAATAAAACACTTTTTGTCCGGGCGGATAGCGCGGCATGGGCGCACGAATTGACGGCACGGCACCGGGCCGTTCTACTGAAACGGCTGCAGGCTAAGTTCGGCGAAGAAACGGTTGAGAAAATTTACTTCCGGGTCGGGGAGATCCGGTAAAGGCGGTTTTTGAAGGTAACGTCAGCGACGGGAAATTCCGTCGTTCTAATCATAAGCGTTCTGAGGTAGGGAGGAGAAAATGGCAGGAAGGGCACAAAAAGGAAACATGAAGACCAAAAACACCGAGCGAAAAAAATCCGGTCCGGAGCTTTCCCCCGAAAAGAGTTCCTCCGAAGAACGAAACGCCAGAAAGTACGACGCATCAACCATTCAGGTGCTCGAAGGAATCGAAGCGGTTCGAAAACGGCCCGCCATGTATATCGGGGACACGACGCCCCGCGGGCTCCACCATCTGGTTTACGAAGTGGTGGATAATTCGGTGGACGAAGCGCTGGCCGGACACGCCACCAAAATCGAGGTTACCATTCACTCCGATAACAGCATCTCCGTAGCGGACGACGGACGGGGCATCCCCGTTGATATGCACAAAACGGAGAAAAAATCGGCGCTCGAAGTTGTCATGACAACGCTGCACGCCGGCGGAAAGTTTGACCGAAAAGCGTATCAAATCAGCGGAGGGCTTCATGGCGTAGGCGTTTCGGTGACCAACGCCCTTTCCGAATGGTGCGAAGTCGAGGTTCGGCGCGACGGAAAAGTTTACCACCAAAAATATGAATGCGGCCGCCCCACCTCGAAGGTGACCGTCATCGGGAAGTCCCGGGAGACGGGGACAACGGTTGTTTTCAAGCCGGACGCCGAAATTTTTAAAACGGTGGAATTCACTTATGAAGTGCTCGCAAACCGTCTTCGGGAACTCGCGTTTCTCAACAAGGGACTGGACATCACGCTTTCGGACGAGAGAAACGACAAAGAGGAAACCTTTTTCTACAAAAAGGGCATCACCGAGTTCATCGAATATCTTAACCGCAATAAAACCGCGCTCCACCGGGAAATCGTTTATGCCGAAAAACAGATGGAGGGCGTTTACTGCGAGTTTGCCCTTCAGTACAACGACGGATACGCCGAAAGCATGTTTTCTTTTGCGAACAACATCAACACGATCGAAGGCGGTACGCATCTAAGCGGGTTCCGTTCCGCATTGACCCGCGCCGCCAACCAATATGCGAAGAACAAAAATTTCTTCAAGGGAGGGGACGGCAGCTTTTCCGGAGAGGATCTTCGCGAAGGGCTGACCGCGGTGATCAGCGTAAAAGTCCCCAATCCGCAATTTGAGGGGCAGACCAAAACAAAACTCGGAAACGGGGAAGTGGAGGGGCTGGTCTATTCCTGCGTGAATGAAAGCCTGGCGCGTTATTTCGAGGAACGCCCTTCGGTTGCCAATAAAATCATCGAGAAGGCCAAGCTGGCGCTTGAAGCGCGTGAGGCCGCGAGAAAAGCGCGTGAGCTCACGCGGAGAAAAGGCGCTTTGGATTCCGCGTCGCTTCCCGGGAAACTGGCCGATTGTTCCGACCGGGATCCCGAAAACTGCGAAATCTACCTGGTGGAGGGAGATTCGGCGGGCGGTTCCGCGAAACAGGGGCGTGACCGGCGCTTTCAGGCCATTTTGCCGCTTCGGGGAAAGATCCTGAACGTCGAAAAAGCCCGGATGGATAAAGTGCTCAGCAACGAAGAGATCCGGACCATCATCACCGCCATGGGCACCGGCGTCGGGGAAGACGAATTCGATATCGCCAAACTTCGGTACAAAAAAATCATCATCATGACCGATGCGGACGTGGACGGGTCGCATATCCGGACTTTGCTTCTGACGTTTTTTTACCGGCAGATGAAAAAATTGATCGAGTGCGGAAACGTGTATATTGCCCAGCCGCCGCTTTATAAAGTCAAAAAAGGCAAAAGGGAAGAGTACATCGAGTCCGAAGAAAAACTGAACCGCATTCTTCTCAGCCTCGGCGCGGAGGGGTCGGAACTTGCTTCCGTGAAAAAGAAAAAGAACCTTTTCTCGGAAAAGGAATTCGGCGAAATTCTGACAATCGCCGCGGAATTGGAACGCATCAAGCTTCGGATAGAAAAGAAAGGGCTGGATTTCGGCGAATATCTCAGGGCGCATGACAAAAAACGCGGATTCCCGCACTATTACGTTCATCTCGACGAGGGGAAATTCCTTTATTCGGATGACGAACTTGCGGAGTTGGTGAAAAAAAGGGAAAAAGAAAAGGGCAAGGAAATTACCGTCAAAGTGGACAGCAAAAAGAAAATGGCCGGGCAGCAGGACTTCCTGGACGTCGCGGAAATTTACGAAACGCACGATCTTGCGAAGCTTTCAACGCGGTTGGAAAAACTGGACGATCTTTCGATCGAAGATTTCGGGCCGCAGGAGAAGCCTATTTTGGAGCTGAAGATCGGGAGCAAAACGCATTCTCTCCGCTCTCTGGAGGAATTGGTGCAATTGATCAAGTCTCTGGGGCGGGAAGGGCTTGAAATCCAGCGCTACAAAGGTCTCGGAGAAATGAATCCCTCGCAGCTTTGGGAAACGACGATGGATCCGGACCGGCGCACCGTCTTGCGCGTGACCACGGATGATGCCGTCGAAGCGGACCGGATTTTTACCGTCCTGATGGGAGACGAAGTCGAACCCCGGCGCGAATTTATCGAGCGGTACGCGAAAGCCGTTCGGAATTTGGACGTTTAGCCAATTCCTTTTAACCTGATAAAAGAGAAAGAGCGATTTCGACCATGAAAGACGACGAGAAAAAGAAAGAAGAACCGAAAGACGAAACAAAATCTCCCGCCCCCGAAACCGGTGAGCCCGGAGAGACGAAATCGATTTACGCGATGAACGAAAAAGTCGTTCCGATCGCGCTGGAAGAGGAGATGAAGCATTCCTACATCGATTACGCGATGAGCGTGATCGTGGGGCGCGCGCTCCCGGACGCCCGGGACGGTCTCAAGCCGGCCCACCGGCGTATTCTCTACGCCATGTCGGAACTGGGGCTTTCTCACAATAAATCTTATAAGAAATCCGCGAGAATCGTCGGAGAAGTGCTCGGGAAATATCACCCTCACGGGGATGTGGCGGTTTACGACACGCTGGTCCGCATGGTTCAGAATTTTTCCCTGCGGTATCCGCTGGTGGACGGGCAGGGGAATTTCGGTTCGATTGACGGGGACAATGCCGCGGCGATGCGGTACACGGAAGCCAGGCTGGCCTCGATCGCGGACGAATTACTGGGCGACATCGAAAAAGAAACCGTGGATTTTACGCCGAACTTCGACGGATCCCTTCAGGAGCCCGTCGTGATGCCGGCAAAACTGCCCAATCTTTTGATCAACGGATCGAGCGGAATCGCGGTCGGCATGGCGACCAACGTTCCCCCTCACAATATTTCCGAAGTGATTGACGGAGTCATGGCGCTGATCGACGATCCCGAAATCAGCATCAAGGAGCTTCGCAAATACATCACGGGGCCCGATTTTCCGACGGGCGGGCTGATTTGCGGCTGGGACGGTATCCGGGACGCTTACGAGACGGGCCGGGGACGGATCAAAATCCGGGCCAAAGCGGGGATTGAATCCCAAAAAGGGAAAAAAGAAGCCATTGTCATCACGGAAATTCCTTTCATGGTGAACAAAACGAATTTGATCGAATCGATCGCGCGGCTCGCGGACTCGAAGAAAGTCGAAGGGATTTACGATATCCGGGACGAATCCGACCGCGAAGGCATGCGGATCGTGATCGAGATCAAAAAAGACCAGAACGCCAACGTGATTTTGAACCAGCTGTACAAGCACACGCAGCTTCAGGAAACATTCGGCGTGATCATGCTGGCGCTGGTCGACGGTCAGCCGAGAGTCCTGAATCTCAAGGAAGTGCTCGACGTTTATGTCAATCACCGGGCGGAAGTGGTGACGCGCAGGACCCGTTTTGAACTCGACAAAGCGGAGAAACGGGCCCATATTCTCGAGGGGCTCAAAATCGCGGTTGCCAATCTCGACAAAGTGATCAAAATCATCCGGGCCTCGAAAAATCCCGATGCGGCCCGCGTGGAGTTGATGAAAACCTTCAAGCTTTCCGAAATCCAGGCCAAAGCGATCCTTGAGATGCAGCTTCAGCGGCTTACGGCGCTGGAACGCGAGAAAATCGACGAGGAATATCTCGAACTGATCAAGAAAATCGAGTATTACCGGGCGGTTCTCAAAAGCCGGAAAAAAGTGCTCGATATCGTCAAAGAGGAAATCCTGGAGCTCAAAAAACGTTTCGGAGACGAGCGCCGGACGAGGATTGTGAAGGACGAGACGGAAATCGAAATCGAAGACTTGATCGCGGAGGAAGACGTCCTCATTTCCATCAGTTACGGCGGCTACATCAAGAGAATTCCCGTCAGCCAGTACCGCCAGCAAAGGCGCGGCGGACAGGGCGTGACCGGGGCCGACGTGCAGGAGGAAGATTTTATCAAAACGCTTTTCCTGGCCTCGACGCACGACACCATTCTGTTTTTTACCAGCCAGGGCCGCGTGTTTGCGAAACGCGCGTTTGAAATTCCTCAGGCTTCCCGCGTGGCGAAAGGGAAGGCCATCGTGAACCTTATCGCCGTCAATCAGGGCGAACAGGTTACAAGCTGCCTTCAGGTAAAGGAGTTTGACGAGAAGCTGTTTTTATTCATGGTCACGAAAAACGGGACCGTGAAGAAGACCGCTCTTGAGGCCTATGCCAAACCCCGATCGACGGGGCTCGCGGCCATTTCCCTGAAATCGGGGGACGTTCTCATGGATTGCAAGATTACGAACGGGAAGAACGAAATCTTCCTGGCGACCCGGGGCGGGAAATCCATCCGATTCAAGGAAAGCCAAGTCCGGGAGATGGGGCGGACTGCGACCGGAGTCCGGGGCGTCGGTCTCGCCAAAAAAGACGTGGTGGTCGGAGCGGAGATTGTTGATCCGTCGGCAACGGTTTTGACGGTGACAAGCCAGGGATTCGGGAAAAGGTCCCAGTACAAGGATTACCGGATTCAGTCCCGGGGAGGAAAAGGTATCATCAACGTGAAGGTTACGGACAAGAACGGCCATGTTGTGGATGCCCTGAGCGTCCGGGAGGATGACGAGGTGATTCTGATGACGACCAAGGGAATGGTTGTGCGGACTTCGGTGGAAAGCATCCGTCTCTGCGGAAGAAACACTCAGGGAGTTCGGGTCATTCGCCTTAAAGACGGCGATGAAGTTGCGTCAGCAACCAGAGTGGTGGCCAAAGAGGAAGACGAACCGGCAGGCAAAGCCTGAACTTTATTTAAAGCGATGCTTGATCTCAAATTTGTCCGGGAACACGCTGAAGCAGTCCGAAAAGGGTTAAAAGATAAAGGCTATACCCTTGATATAACTCCCCTCCTTTCTTTAGACGAACAACGACGTCAGCTTCTCCAAGAAGTTGAAGCCCTTAAGTGTGAACGAAACAAAGCCAACGACGAAATCAGCGGTTTAAAACGTTCAGGGGGGGATCCTGCCGCTAAAATTGCCGAAATGAAGTCAATATCCCAAAAAATAGGCAATTTAGATTCAAAAGTGGATGAAATAGTAGAAAAAATAGCCGATTTTTCACTCAGAATCCCTAATATGCCTCACATTTCAGTTCCGATTGGCGGAGCCACTGAGGCAAAAATCGTTAAAGAATGGGGAGAAAAACCGGTTTTTGATTTTATGCCTAAAACGCATTTGGAAATCGGGGAAAAAGCGGGCTTTTTTTCTTTCGATCAGGCCGGGAAAATTTCGGGAAGCGGGTTTCCTTTGTATAAAGGAACGGGCGCCAAGTTGGAGAGGGCATTGATCAATTTCATGCTGGATCTTCACACCGAAAAACACGGCTATACCGAAATATTTCCTCCTTTTCTTGTAACCCGGCAGAGCATGACCGGGACCGGGCAGCTTCCGAATCTTGAAGAGGATATGTACCGGTTAAAAGACGAAGATATGTTTTTGATTCCGACGGCTGAAGTTCCCGTCACTAATATCCACCGGGACGAGATTTTGGAGGAGGATAAGCTGCCGGTGAAATACGCGGCCTACACGGCCTGCTTCCGGCGCGAAGCGGGATCTTACGGAAAGGACACCCGAGGCTTGACGCGGGTGCATCAATTCAACAAGGTGGAATTGGTCAAGCTTGCCCATCCGGAAAAATCGTTCGACGAGCTGGAATCGCTTCGGGAAGACGCGGAAGAGGTGCTCCGGCTTCTCGGGATCCCTTACCGGGTGCTCCTGCTTCCGTCGGGTGATATGAGTTTTGCCGCCGCCAAATGTTACGATCTTGAGGCCTGGTCTCCCGGAACCGGGAAATGGCTTGAAGTTTCAAGCTGCTCCTGCTTTACTGATTTTCAGGCCCGGAGAATCAATATCCGATACCGCCCTAAAGGCGGCGGCAAGCCGGCTTATGTCCACACTCTGAACGCGTCAGGGATTGCCCTTCCTCGGACCATGATCGCCACCCTCGAGAACTTTCAGAAAAAAGACGGGACCATCGAAATACCCGCTGTTTTAAAACCTTATCTTGATTAAACGCCCTGCGGAAACGTCGATCGCGAGAGATTTGTTCTTTACTAAAAAACTATTTCTTGGATAATTGGGGGACGGTTGCCCGGTGTTTTACGCGGACCGACGGGCGGGGTGATGTGTCTTTGCATAAGCATTAATTCTTTAAATTGAAAAAAGATTTACCGGATTCATTCGAAGCCCTGGTTGTAAATGGAGAGGTGGCAGCCCCGACTTTCATTGCCACTCTTTAAATCAGTAGTCGGGGCAGTCCTAACACCTTTCCGATAGGAAAGCGTTAGGGCAGAGTGGCCCAAGTTAGCAGGCCGATTTCGCTTTCATGTAGTCTAATGGAGAGGTGGCAGAGTGGTCGAATGCGGCGGTCTTGAAAACCGTTAGGCCCGCAAGGGTCTCGTGGGTTCGAATCCTACCCTCTCCGCGGATGTGATATTTCGATATTGTTTTTTACTTTTAGTTTGTGCGGTTTCCGGGGTTGCTTGAAGTGCCGTGAATAAGGATTCACGGCCTGGGACCCATTCGTGAAGGTTCAACCAGCGAGGTCGAACCAAAATGCCGCAGCCATGAGGCTGCGGCTACGAGCAACTTGACGCTCCCTTCGGGCGCGATATTCGCTCTTTAACTTTAGTTTACATGTCCCGCGCAAGTCGCTGAGACGCGACTTGCTGGGACCAATTCGGACGGGGAACTTGACGGCGTTCAAAAAACAGGAACGCCGTAAGTTCTGTCCTCATTGGAGAGGTGGCCGAGCGGCTTAAGGCGACGGTTTGCTAAACCGTTGGGGTACGAAAG
>ERZ795044.1528-NODE-1528-length-20846-cov-5.588716_pt1 | contig 20846 bp, 22 predicted proteins | sample MGYA00375128_ERZ795044 | MGnify/ENA primary metagenome ERZ795044 (study PRJEB30173, sample SAMN05720213) | anaerobic digester metagenome | isolation source: active sludge of municipal wastewater-treating anaerobic digesters | place: USA | collected 2014-12-22 ... | reverse complement strand
AAAAAGGAAAGCATGAAAAGCAGTATCACTAAAAATATAAGTACCGTGGTAGCAGCAGGGGTTATTGCCAAAAAGGGGAATCTGAAAGAACCTATAAGATCATGAACCGAATGGTAATCCAAAACAATTATTTTTCGTGAAAAATGATGTTCCCGGTGAAGGAAACGATATCAGGTTAACGTGTATTCAATATTAAAATGGCAGGCGTTCAGAACCATCGTCGGGATGAGGAGGAATATTGCTGTCGCCTTCATGACCCTCTATTCCTTCAAAGCCCTGGCCGGGGTGAGTTCCGTCTGATCTTTTATCCAGCATGATCAGGTTATCCCCGACCACTTCTGTTGCAAATTTTTTATTCCCTTCCTTGTCTTCCCAGCTGCGGGTTTTTAAACGGCCTTCGATGTACACAAGGCTGCCTTTATGTAAATACTTCTGTGCCAGTTCTGCCAGCCCTCTCCAGAGTACCACAGTATGCCATTCTGTTTGTGAGATCAGTTTACCGCTGCGGTCTTTGTATGTTTCTGTTGTAGCCAGTGAGAATTTTGCTACAGCAATATTTCCTTCCAGGAACTGCATATCGGGATCTTTACCAAGATTGCCTATAAGCATTACCCTGTTTACTCCTCTCATATTGGTTGATTTATCCTTGCTTTGTTGGCCTATATTGTGTTACAACAAATTTAAAGATACATTTTTATCTTTCAAATGCCTTATATCCACTTTCTGCCAGGTACCTTGTTATAAACCTGGGGAAGGCAAGCTCAGGTATTCTTGAAATGGGTACAACTTCAAGACCCTTAAGCGCCGGGGCCTTTTTCATTTTTATATGCACAAAGGCTCCCTCAATGGTCTGATGAGAAAGGTGCTGGGAATATAATTTTGAAACAAACCGGATGGTTGACTCATTGTTTTGCAGCAGTTTTTTAAATAATGTGGTGGTTTTTATCTTTTCTATAGGCGTTTTTTTGGTGGTTTCTACAAGCAGGAATTCATACAGGTTCTGCCAGATGTCTTTACCAGTCCTTTTTTGAACATAGATTTTGCCATTATACTCTATTACCTGGTAATAGAACCATCTTTTCTTCCTGGCTAATTGCTTTGTTTTAACCGGCAATTTATTCACCGAATTGCTTAAAAAAGCTACACATTCTTTTTTTAACGGGCAGCCGGCACACAGGGGATTTTGCGGCTTGCAAAGCAGAGCGCCAAAATCCATAATGGCCTGGTTGTAAATGCCGGGCAATTTTATATCCAGCAATTCATTTGCAAGGATAGAAAAGGTCTTTTTTGCTGTACTATTATTTATATCCTTGCTTATTCCAAAGTAACGGGCCAATACCCTGAAAACATTCCCGTCTAAAACTGCATAGGGTAAATTGAAGGCAAATGAAGCAATGGCGGCAGCGGTATAGGGACCAATGCCTTTTAAAGCGAGGATATCTTCATACGTATCCGGGAACTTCCCATTTTTCTCTTTTGCAATAAAACGGGCTGTTGAAAGCAGGTTTTTACAGCGGCTGTAATAACCCAAGCCCTCCCAAAGTTTAAAAACCTTTTCATCCGGGGCATTGGCCAGTTTTTTTACCGTTGGGTAGGTCTTAATAAACCGGTTATAATACTCCCATCCCTGCTCTACCCGGGTTTGCTGTAATATTATTTCGCTCAGCCATATTTTATAAGGATCTTTTTCTCCTTTCCAGGGCATTTCACGTTTATTCAGTTTTTTATTCCAAAGCAGGAGGTTTTTTGTGAAAGAGGTCTTTGTTGCATTGGTTTTCATGGTTAAGTCTCAATTTGATTCAGCTTATAAAATAATTTAAAGGGCATTTATGTTACGTGTAATAAATTAGATATCAATCATTTATACTATTAAACGCAAGTTAACCAATGCCTAATTTTGCCACAAACTACTTGATAATCACCACCTTGTTTGGAAATTTCGAAAAAAATGTTGTATTTTTCTGATTGTTAATCTCATATAAAAATAATAAACATGAGAAAAGCCGACCTTATTAATCAAATCTCAGACAAAACGGGCATTCCCAAAGTGGATGTGTTGGTTACGCTTGAAACAATGTTCAAAGAAGTTAAGAATTCTTTGGCTGCAGGCGAAAATATCTACATCCGTGGATTTGGCAGTTTTATTACCAAAAAAAGGGCTGCCAAAATAGGCCGTAATATTAAGAAAAATATAGCTGTGGAGATCCCCGAGCACTACATCCCGGCTTTCAAACCTGCCAAGGAGTTCATGCAGGAAATAAAATCTTCAAAAAACATCAAAGAGACCTCTGAAAAAGAGGAGGACAACGAAGAGTAGCGTAACTTTGCCCTCCGCCATAAACCCGGCGGAACAAAATTTACCAAGTGAAGAAACAACTCATCCTCTCCATTAGTGGAATTGTTCTCGTAACCTTACTTTTCATATTTGGACGAACCATTGCACACAAGAGCAAAACGGTTGTACCTGTCCAAAACAGTGCAGTAAAGTTGTTTAGCATCACAAAATTCATAGAAGAAGAGAAAAAAAAGCTTACCCCATCGCAGGCCCTCGCCATTTCTAAATTAGAGAACAGTGTAATACGTGGCGATGTTCAGGAACAGCAGATCAAGGCAAATATCCAGTTGGCCGATTTCTGGAAAGACAGTATCCAATCCTTTGAGCCGTATGCATACTATTTATCTGAGGCAGCTAAGTTGGATAAGTCGGAAAAAAACCTCACCTTTGCTGCCCAATTGATTTTAAGCAATCTCCGTTCGGAACAGGAGGAAGCCAAATTAACTTGGAAAGCAGAGCAGGCAATTGCTCTATTTGAAAAAGCCATAGAACTTAACCCGGCCAATGATGATCTGAAAGTAGGGCTTGGGAGTTGTTATATTTTCGGGAAAGGCCGTTCAGGCAGTCCTGAAGAAACAATGAAAGGCATTCAACAGCTTTTATCTGTTGTCAGAAAGGACTCCAACAACATGAAAGCACAAATGATGCTTGGTGTAGGTGGTTATGTTTCAGGACAATATGACAAAGCGGTTGAGCGTTTACTTAAAGTTGTTAACGCACAGCCCGATAACCTGGAAGCCATTGCTTTTTTAGCTGACTCATATGCAGCCAAGGGCGATAAGAACGAAGCAATAAAGTGGTACCTGGTAAGTAAACGGTTGGCAAATGATCCACACTACAGTAAAGAAGTAGATGAACGGATCAAATCATTAAGGTAAAATACCGGTAAAAGACCGGTTTACATATTTATAAAAATATTTTAAACAAAAAAAGACTAGTTATGCCTTGTGGTAAAAAGAGAAAACGTCATAAAATTGCAACTCACAAGCGTAAAAAACGTTTAAGAAAGAACCGTCATAAGAAGAAGTAATCTTTTTCTTACCCGTGCCGGCAATCCTCATCCCGGCACCCGTTTACCTGCATTCATTACAACTTATGCTTAGTTGCTGATGTATGCTGCTTATGGTTTCCTTCCATGATGTAATGGTCTGATAAAAAATTTACGTTTGACCAAGGAGCTTATTATAAATGCTGCCCCCCAGGGGGTTGAGATTGCCCTGCTCGAAGATAAAAAGCTGGTGGAGCTGCACAGTGAAAAAGCTGATGCCAGTTTTGGAGTAGGCGATTTATACCTTGGCAAGGTTAAAAAACTCATCCCGGGTTTAAACGCTGCATTTATTGATGTTGGCTTTGAAAAGGATGCTTTTCTTCATTACACAGACCTCAGCCCGTACGTAAGATCCATTTTAAAATTTACCAACGAGGCCATGAATGACAAATCCCAGCCTGGTCTGGATTTTTCAAAATTCAAGGTAGAACCCGAAATTGTAAAGACGGGTAAAATTGCCGAAGTACTCAATGGCCGCCCGAACATATTGGTTCAGATATTAAAAGAACCCATTGCCGCTAAAGGGCCAAGGCTCAGTTGCGAACTTTCCTTACCCGGCCGCTTTGTGGTTGTTACCCCTTTCAACGATATCATTGCCATTTCTCGCAAGATCCATTCTTCCGAAGAAAGAAAACGGCTCCACAAGATCATCGAAGCGATCAAGCCGAAGAACTTAGGTGTGATTGTACGAACCGCCGCGGAAGGAAAACATACCGCCGAACTTCACGATGACCTGTTAAGCCTTGTGGCAACATGGAAAACGATCCAGACTAATTTAAAAGGTGCAACACCTCCTGCCAGGATATTAAGCGAACAGGGAAAAACAACCAGCATCCTCCGGGACCTGTTAAATGAAGATTTCAACCGGATAGTAGTGAACGATAAGAATATTTTCGCCGACACCAAATCGTACATCCAGCGTATTGCACCGGATAAAGCAGATATTGTTTCCTATTACAATAACGGCTCCCCTGTATTTGACAGTTTTGGCATCACCAAACAGGTTAAAGCAGCTTTTGGTAAAACCGTTAACCTGCCAAGCGGCGCTTACCTGATCATTGAACATACAGAAGCCTTACACGTAATCGATGTAAACAGCGGTTATAAAAGTGTAAGCAATAACCAGGAGCAAAATGCTCTGGAAACCAACCTGGAGGCAGCTGAAGAAATTGCAAGGCAAATGAGGCTGAGGGACCTCGGCGGCATCATTGTGGTGGACTTCATTGATATGAAGCTGGCTGAGAATAAGAAAAAACTGGCAGATGCCATGGATGCTTTCATGCGGCCAGACAGGGCCAAGCACGCCATTCTTGCCATCAGCAAATTTGGCTTGATGCAGGTCACCCGTCAGCGAATGAAGCCGGAAGTGAATATCAACACTGCCGAGGTTTGCCCGAGTTGTAACGGTACCGGTAAAATTTCTTCCACCCTTATATTAGAAGATGAAATAGAAAAGAATCTCAGTTATCTCATCATGCAAAAGCACACGGGATTAACGATCGAGGTTCACCCGATCCTGCATTCGTACCTTACAAAAGGATTCCTGTTTTCGAGATTGTCTAAATGGCGCCGCAAATACAAACAACGTATTAAGCTCAAAGCAAACTCCAACTACCATTTGACCGAGTTCCATTTTTTTGATGACAGCGATGAAGAGATCAAACTATAGGGAAAGTACTTAATTAATTCCTTTCCACCATTCTGTTTTATTCCCGGGATTGTTCAGGTCCACTTCTTCTCCGATCATTGGATGAATGACAGGAAAATTCTTTCGTTTAGCTTCCCCGGTAACTCGTATGATCGGCTCATCCCAACTATGCAGGGCCAGGGAAAATTTCGCCCAATGAACCGGCATTAATTTTTCCGCCTTCAGATCCTGTGCAGCCTGTACCAGCTCTTCCGGCATCATATGAATATGTTTCCAGCTTTTATTATACTGTCCGCATTCTAAAATGACCAGGTTAAAGGGTCCGAACTGATCACCAATTTTCAGGAAATGATAATCATACCCCGAGTCTCCCCCTATAAAAATTTTCTGCGTGGGCGTTTGCAGAACAAAAGACAGCCATATCGCTTGTTGTCTTTTAAAACCCCTGCCTGAAAAATGCCTGGCAGGAACGGTGTTTACAACAAACCCTTCATCCAATACAACTTCTTCATTCCAGTCCTTCTCAATTATAATCTGCTGATCAAAGCCCCAGTGTTCCAGGTGAGCACCCGTACCCAGCCCGGTAATTATCTTTTTGATCTTTGGTTTCAGTTTCAGCACTGTTTCATGATCCAGGTGATCCCAATGATCGTGAGAAATAAACAGGTAGTCTATATCCGGGATATCATCGGTTGTATAAACATCAGTGCCCGGAAAACTTTTTGTGGTGAATTTTAATGGAGAAGCGCTGCCACTCAGAACAGGGTCAACCAATATCCTTTTACCATCTACCTGCATAAAGTAAGAGGAATGCCCAAACCAGATCAGCACATTCTTTTCCGGATCCAGTGTAAGCAGGTTGGTCTTTTGGGAAGGAAGTAAAACTGACGGAGCGCTTCTTTTGCTTTTATAAAAAAAGAAGTCCTTTAAAATGGAATAATAATTTGCCCCTTCGGTGAGATCGGGAGTGGGACTTTGATTTTGAAATTTACCCTCCCGGTAATTGGCAGAAGACATGATTTCCTCTAACCGTTTGCCGGCAGGGATTTTTCCAAATTTCGATTGCTGCATGAAAACATTTACAGCAATTATGAATACGATCACAACCGTAACAATGAACAATATCATGTTATTCTTTTTTTTTAAAGACGTACAGATCCTGGGTATGTTTTAAAAAAAACTCCCGCTGGGCGGGAGGATGAATTTATGTACCGTTTCTTTATTAATGATGGTGATGATGCTGCATGGCCGTCAGCTCTTCCGGCGTTACCATTTTTTCCCTGGCCTTTACCTGTCCTTCCAGCCAGTTGAAAAGTTTATCGGTGATCAGGCGACGGTAGCTGGCATCAACCTGCTTCTCGTCTTTCATCATACGGTCGATATAACTTTCTATCCAGCTCGTATCATCACCCAGGTTCATGGTGCCGAAATAGCGCATGATCTCTACCTTCATATACTCACGCAGTTCTTCATTGCTTACTTCCAGTTTTTGTTCATTCACCAGTTTATCACTGATCAGGGTCCATTTCAGCTGGTTGCTGAATCCCGGAAATTCACTCTCAGCCTGCTCTGCAGTCTTTTCCTTTTCTCCACTTGTTTGCAACCAGCGCTTTAAAAAGTCTGCCGGGAATTCCATTTTGGTTTCGTCAACCAGGTAATGATATATCTGGTCCTGCAACTGGTTTCTGCTTTGCGACTGCCAGTATGCCTCGATCTCTTCTTTAATAGCAGCTTTAAGTTCTTCGGTTGTTTTAATCTCTTTGGCAGGGTAGATCTCCTTAAAGAACTCTTCATTCAGTTCACGCTTTTCTACCAGTCCAACTTTAACGATCTCCAGGTTAAAATATTTTTTCCCTGCTTCTTTATCGTCTTTATCAAAACCCAGGTCCTGTAAAAACATCGCCAGTTTATCTTCTTCAAAAGCCTTGCTTAACTGTACGGTAATCACATCACCCACTTTCTTACCCGTGAATTTCTTCTGTACTGCAGAGGTAAAATATTTCAGGATCACAGAATTTTCTTTAGATACGCCGCCTTCCACAATAGTACCATCCTTATCGGCTTCTGTAAAAAGCAGGTTCAGCACATTCTCATCATTGGTAACGGTTTCGGGCTCGGTCATCTTTCCACCCTTTATCTGCATACGGCTTATTTCTTCATCCACCATCGCATCGGTAGCTTCTACTTTATGTAATGTGAGTTTTGCCTTAGAAAGATCGGCCAGGGTATAGTCCGGCTTCAGGCCTATTTCAAAACCAAATTCATAGTCTGCCGGGTTATTGATATCCATGTTTTGCAGGTCGCTGGCAAGGGGTAAAGGCTGACCAAAAATTTCCGGTCTTTCTTTATTCAACCAGGTATATAATTCCTTTTCTACTGATTTAAGTATCTCATCCGTAAAGATGGAGCTGCCATACATTTTTTTGATCATGCCGGCGGGTACCATTCCTTTACGGAAGCCAGGGATATTGGCTGTTTTGCTGTAATCTTTCAGTTTTTTCTCAAAGGAGGGCAGGTAATCTTCCTTGCTCACTTTAACGGTCAGTTTATCGTGTAATTGACCGATAGTTTCTCTTACTACTGTAGCCATAATATGTGTTTTATCTTTTTTTAATATTGAACAAGGAACAAGGAGTATCGAACTTCGAAGTTCCGGATTCCTTGTTCCTTGTTCAGTATTGGTTGTGCGGATGATAGGGGTCGAACCTACATGCCTTACGGCGCCAGATCCTAAGTCTGGTGCGTCTGCCAATTTCGCCACATCCGCTAAAGGGCTGCAAAAGTAAGGCATTTCAGCAAAACGGAAAACAGATTTGTTTTAGTAAATTCGTTTTATCCGATGGAAGAAATATCAGCCGCCATACCGAAATACAACCTCAGTGAGGCAGAGGAAAAAAAGGAGATCCTGCGGCAGTACCGTGGGCTTTTACGGGTTTTAAAATCCAAATTAAAGCCAGGCGATAAAGAACTGCTCCGTACTGCCTTTGAAATGGCTGCCGAAGCCCATAAGACCATGCGGCGCAAAAGCGGGGAGCCCTATATCCTTCATCCCATTGCCGTTGCCCGGATCTGCGTGGAAGAGATCGGGCTGGGTGTTCGCAGTACCATCTGTGCCCTGATGCACGACACGGTGGAAGACACCGACATTACATTAGAAGATGTGCAAAGGGAATTTGGATCTGAAGTGACGAAAATTGTGGACGGTCTTACCAAGATCAGCACGGTGATGGATACCAACAGTACCCAGCAGGCAGAAAACTTTAAAAAGATACTACTTACGCTCACCGACGATCCCCGTGTTATCCTGATAAAACTTGCAGACCGTTTACACAACATGCGAACGCTCGGAAGCATGAAACGGGAAAAGCAGTTAAAGATATCCAGCGAAACTGTTTATGTGTATGCACCACTCGCCCACCGCATGGGCTTGTATAACATTAAAACAGAAATGGAAGACCTGGCCATGAAATACATGGAGCCGGATACCTACCGCTACATTGCCCAAAAATTAACGGATACCAAAAGAGAAAGAAATAAATACATCAACGATTTCATCCGGCCCCTGAAAGAAAAATTAGACAAGGCAGGTTTTGAATTTGAGATATACGGCAGGCCCAAAAGCATTCACTCCATCTGGAACAAAATGAAGAAAAAGGGAGTGAGCTTTGAAGAAGTGTACGATCTCTTTGCCATCCGCATACTGGTAAATTCACCCATTGAAAAAGAAAAAGAAGACTGCTGGAAAGTATACAGCATCATCACCGATGCATATAACCCTTCGCCCGAACGTTTACGGGATTGGTTGAGTAATCCCAAAAGCAATGGTTATGAAGCCCTGCATACCACCGTGATGGGCCCGCATGGGAAATGGGTGGAAGTACAGATACGTACCAAACGCATGAACGAGATCGCTGAAAAAGGCCTGGCGGCTCACTGGAAATATAAAGAAGGTAAAGACGATGAAAGCCGCTTCGACAAGTGGTTTCAGCAGATACGGGAGGCACTCGGCAACCAGGATGGAAACTCGATAGATTTCCTGCAGGATTTTAAAACCTCTTTTCTTGCCGAAGAAATTTATGTGTATACACCTAAAGGCGAAGTGAAGATGTTGCCGGTTGGCGCTTCTGCATTGGACTTTGCATTTGGCGTACATACCGCAGTGGGCAGTAAATGTATCGGCGCCAAAGTAAACCACAAACTGGTTCCCATCAGTCATAAGTTACGCAGCGGCGACCAGGTGGAGATCATTACCAGCGCCAAGCAAAAACCAAACATTGAGTGGCTGAACTTTGTAGTTACGAGCAAGGCAAAGGCAAAGATCAAGGATACATTAAAAGAAGAAAAAAGAGCCACGGCAGAAGAAGGAAAATATACATTACAGAGAAAACTGGAGGGCATGGGTGCTTCCATGAACCAGGCTAACCTGGAAGAACTTTCAAACTTTTACAAAACCGGCTCATCGCTCGACCTGCTTTACGATATCGCCATTAAAAAAATTGATCTTAAAGAATTAAAGGAGTTCACCTTGCTGGGAGATAAATTGGTTGCCCCCAAGCCGGTTAAGCCGCTTATTGAAGAGAAGGCAGATAAATTCATTCCCTCAAAAACCTACGATAAAAAAGACGCAGAACTCATCATCTTTGGCGAAAGCAGTGATAAGATACAATACACCCTGGCCAATTGCTGCAAACCCATTCCGGGTGATGACGTATTTGGTTTTGTAACGGCCGGTGAAGGGCTGAAGATACACCGCACCAACTGCCCCAATGCTGCCAGGTTACTGGCCAATTATGGGCACCGGGTTGTAAAAACCAAATGGGCCAAGAACAAAGAGATCTCTTTCCTCACCGGCTTACGCATCATCGGGCTGGACGACGTTGGTGTAATTCATAAGATCACCAACCTCATCAGTGGCGAAATGAAATTCAATATCTCCGCCATGACCATTGAAGCCAAGGAAGGTATTTTTGAAGGCAATGTGAAAATATTTGTTCACGACCGGGAGGAATTGGATGAACTGGTGGAGAGATTAACTTCATTGCCGGGCATTGAACGGGTGGACAGGTATGATACGGAGTAATAGGGAGGAGTTTAAGGTTTGAAATTTGTGGTTTTAGGAGTTACCAGCATCTCACATTTTTACTTACAGATAAAATAAAAATCATGCAGGAATTAATAAACAAGCTGATGGCCAATGCAGGCATCTCAGAAGAGCAGGCAACCAAAGCGCTGGAAACGATCAAGGATTTTGTAAAGGAAAAATTTCCGATGCTGGGAGGGGCGGTAGATAATATGTTTGGCGCTTCGGGTAAAGACGAGGAGGATGGATTGTAATTAGCCTCTGATCAAGATATTTATCTTTCCCAATAATCCATCATAGCATCCAGTTCAGTATCAGACAAACGAAAGGATGTCATTTGTACTTTACCCCATTTTGCAAAAAGCCTTTTCGCATAGGCATTTTTATTTACAGACTCAGCAGGGTTTCTGATAAAAGCATACATCTCTTTTTTATCACCACCCCATCTTTGCAATGACCCTTTTAAGAGGGGACCTGTAAAATCTTTATCTGCCTTGTGGCAGGAAGCACAGTTGCTTTTGAAAAGTCCAGCTCCGTCAATCTGTTTGACTGGTTGCTTTTGGTTTTGATCAATAATGAGAAACGTGCCAATTACTACAATAGCTATTAGAAGGAAGAAGATATATCTCCGGAGTTTATATTTATCCATAGAGAATATTCTGACAGACTTGCGAAGTTAGTATTCCGTTAATTATTGCAATGCTCCAGCACTGCATCAATCTGTTCATCGGTCAACGTGGTCGGCGTCATCACTGCATTATACTTTTTGAAAAGCCCGGCAGCATAAGCATCTTTCTGTATCACGCCAAACGGGTTACGCATAAATTCATACATCAGGGCCTTATCCTTCCAGCGGGAAGCGGCTCCTTTAAGGGCAGGACCGGTGAAATCAACATCACATTTATGGCAGGATGCACAATTAGTGGCAAACAGCCCGGCGCCATCAATATTCGGGTTGGTTTTTTTACCCGAACCATCGCTGCTGTTGCAACTGATAATAGCAACAATGAGCACAAGGCCCGTCAGTAGTTTCATCTTTGTCATAGTACCCGGAAAAACGATTGATATAGATTAAAATTGTGTTTTGTGTGATTTATCTCAGCACTTCACGGCTGATCACCAGTTTCTGTATCTCACTTGTTCCCTCTCCAATGGTACACAGTTTACTGTCGCGGTAAAATTTTTCAACCGGAAAATCTTTTGTGTACCCATAACCGCCAAATATCTGTACGGCCTCGGTACTTGCCCTCACCGCTACTTCACTGGAGTAATATTTTGCCATGGCCGCTTCCTTGGTCATGGGCAGGCCCCTCATCTTCAGATCACAAGCCTGTTTAATTAAAAGATCTGCTGCCTCTATTTCTGTTGCCATATCGGCCAGTTTAAAACTGATGCCCTGGAAATTGGCAATGGGCTGATCAAACTGCTGTCGTTCTTTTGAATATTGTATGGAGGCCTCATAAGCGCCCCTTGCAATACCCAGCCCCAATGCCGCAATAGAGATCCTTCCGCCATCCAGTACTTTCATGCTTTGTTTAAACCCATGCCCGATCTCTCCTATCCGGTTTGCATCGGGTATGCGGCAGTTATCAAAGATCATTTCGGCTGTTTCGCTGGCCCGCATACCGAGTTTGTTTTCTTTCTTTCCGCCACTGAAACCCGGGGTGCCTCTTTCCACAATAAATGCCGTTGCATTGTCTTTTGTTCTGGGTTCACCTGTTCTGCAGATCACCACCGCCACATCACCGCTTTTACCATGGGTTATCCAGTTCTTGGTTCCGTTCAGTACCCAGTCATTACCGTCTTTTACAGCCGTTGTCTTCATATTACCGGCATCGCTTCCGGTATTGGCTTCTGTTAAACCCCAGGCGCCAATATGCTCGGCCGTAGCGAGTTTTGGCAGGTATTTTTTCTTTTGTTCTTCGCTTCCAAAACTCAGGATATGCCCGGTGCAAAGGGAATTATGGGCTGCCAGGGATAAGCCCACCGAGCCACAAACTTTTGATATTTCCTGTATGATGGCATTGTATTCAAAATAACCCAGGCCGCTGCCGCCATACTTTTCAGGAACGAGTACACCCATCAATCCAAGTTTGCCCATTTCCTTAAATACCTGAACGGGAAAATCCTGGCTTTCGTCCCAGTCCATTAAATACGGTTTGATGTGCTGGTTGGCAAAATCACGGGCAGTCTGTGCCACCTGCCCGGTTAGTTCAGTAGTCTCGAAATTCATATAGTCGCAATCATTGAGGCCGCAAAATACTGAATTTTAAAATATGGGTAGAAAGACTATCGGATGGTAACATAATGTTCAATTTTACTGTACAGTTCCCCGGTAATGATCAATATGTTCTTCAGGTCGCTTACCGAAGCAAAATTGCCATGCTGGTTTCGGTATTGAACAACGGCATTGGCGATACTATAGCGGATATAAGGATGTGTTTTCAGTTCCTCCATTGTTGCCGTATTAATATTCAACTGCTTTACGGCAGTATTGCTGATGACCAGCCTGTCTTTAATTTTCTGAAACGTAGAGTCTGGCAATGCATAGGTTTCGGCCACCTGGTCTATCGAATAAAAACCACCCAGTTTATCCCGGAAGGCGATGATGCGGTTTGCGAGTTTACTGCCAATGCCGGGCAAGGCAATGAGGGCTGATGTATCGGCTGTATTTATATCTACCAGGGTTTTAGTATGAACCGGTTTATCTGCTGTTTTAGCAATAGCTGTATTTGCCGGTGAAGTATATTTTTCCTCCTTCTTTTTTTCAATGCGTACATAAGGCAGTAACCGTTTCACTTCATCTTCATGCAGGCCCCATATCTTACCGACTTCTTCTGCTTTATTAAACCTTCCCCCTTTTGAAATATAATTCTGAATGGTGTTGGCTGTTTTTTCCCTAATACCGAGTTTTTTCCAACCTTCCACCGGCAACGTATTGGGATCAAAGTAGAACAGTTCTCCTTTCGGTTCCTTGCTGTAATATTTATGGTCCGATGGCTGATAATAAGGTTGGTAATTATTATCGTCGGTATTGCCGTAGCGCCCTGTACTGCTATCCGGCTGTTTTATTTTCAGTGCTGCGATCTCTTTTTCAAACTGACTGTGATCGTATTTTTTCTTCGGAATAAAATAAGGAAACAAAAAGGGAAGAAAAATAAGCAGCAGGATCAGCAGCAATACCGTAATGATGCCCGTACGCTCTTTGCGGGTGAAGGAAAAATATTCTGCCAGATATTTTCGGGGACCAGGCATGGATCCAAATTAGAACTATACCCCAGCAGGAGCAGGAGAAAAAAATCAGTTGGTGATGAGGAATTCACCGGCGCCTTGTTAAATAAGCTTATTCTATTTGTGTATAACCGGCAGCTCTTTGCAAATGCCTTGCACCTGATAAAATTTACAACATGAAAACTGTTTTAGAAATACTTCTTTGCATTTCCTGCATCTATGCCATCTTCATCCAGTTACTGCGGATCGTATGGCTTTATTTTCCTTCCTTCAAACAACGATCCTCCGTGTACAAGATCAAAGTACCCGGGAAGACGGAGATGCTATTGTATTTTATTCTTGCCATTGTAGCCATGGCTTATTTCATTTTTATTACCTCCGAAAAATATGTCCAGCACCTGTTCCTGCCCAGAGATTATTAAAAACCCGTTCAAGGAAACGGCGATCTCGTAGAATAAATATGAAAAAAGTATCTTTATTAATTATCGGTTTGATCACTTCATTGAGTATGTTTGGTTCATCGTTTCCGGTATCGCCAAAAAAGATCAAAACCTACAACAGTGTGGAAGAGATATTGAGAATTATTGATCCCAATGTTTTACCACATGGCCCGGTAGCTGATGAATTTGGCGGGAGCACTGCCTACATTGAAGTATTAAATCAAAAAGCTACAGAGATCAGGAATTATATTGCAGCAAAGTATTATGAGGATTTAAGTTCTTTATCAAATTTAGAGGTCGTTATGTTAGGTGTAGTGATGGTGCCATTTGAATCAAGAGATATGATGCCTGGATATATGTCGTACGAGCAAATGTTTCGCTGTATGATGAATGCAATTGGTGCGGTATCAGGCATTGGCTTAATGGTAAATAACTTTGTTACGCTGTGGAATTCCGGAGCTTCTGCAGCCACTCTGTTAAGTACTGTAAAAAGTATCTTTAAAATCAGTGCAGGATGGTTTGCAGTTGGTTGGGCAGTTTATGAATTCGGAGATTGCGTAGGGTGGTGGTAAAATTTGTCTATGTGAATATTATTTAAAACTCATCCTTATGAATATTATTCGGGTACTTGTCAGTGTTGCGTGCCTTTATGGTATTATTATTCAGCTGCTTAGAATTATCTGGTTGTATTATCCTTCTTTTTTGAAGAATACCCGCCTGTACAAAAGCAAGCAACCAAGTAAAGTAGAAATGTTGCTTTCCTTTTTAGCACTAATCTTGTGCATGGCCTGGTATATTTTTGGAACTATAGAAAGGATATTTTGATGCTTAATACAATCCGTTAAGAGAAATTATCAACCAGAACCTCCTGTTCATCCCAGGCCAGTTCAATGCCTTTTGGCAACCCGGCATTCACTTCTTCATGCTTACCCAACTGGTGACTGATATGGGTGAAATAGGCTTTGGGTACCCCCAATCCCTGAACCAGGGAAACGGCTTCATCTAAAGTATAGTGAGAAATGTGTTTTTCCTTACGCAGGGCATTCAGCACCATCACTTCGCTGCCCTTTATTTTTTCCTTTTCTTCTTCATCAATGCGGTTGGCATCGGTTATATAGGTAAATCTTCCAAAACGAAAACCCAGTACGGGCATTTTTAGATGCCATACCAGTACCGGTATCACCGGTATATCGCCGATCATAAAAGGCATTTCATCAATCGTATTCAGATTCAGATTGGGGAGGCCGGGGTATTTCTTATCGGAAAATGCATAGGCAAACTCCCGTTTTATTCCTTCTTCGGTCAACGAGTTGGCATATATCTCCATGGGTTTTTGCTGAAAGAAGTTGAAGGCCCGTACGTCATCCAGCCCGGCAATATGGTCCTTATGCGGATGAGTGAACAGCACCGCATCCAGTTTTTTCACATTCGCCCGCAGCATCTGGTAACGAAAATCCGGGGTGGTATCTATTACAATGGAAGTGGCTTCACTCTCCACCATGATACTTGACCGCAGACGCTTGTCTTTTTTATCCGGGGAAGTGCATACTTCGCAACTGCAGCCGATCATGGGCACGCCACTGCTGGTTCCGGTACCAAGAAATGTTATTTTTAAAGGGGGACATTGCACCTGGCAAAAATAGGAATTTGGAATCAGGAATCGGAGTTGGGGGTTACAGCTCGCAATATCTTAACCGTAAATAAAAAACAGGGGCCGGCAGGGTTGACCGGTTACTTTGAACTGCCAACAGTCATCACCTCTTCATACATATGCTGGCTCTCTTGTGTAAGTGCATCAAAATTTATATCCAGTTGGGGCATCAGGTCAATAAGCGTATTGATCCGGCCTTCTGTTTGAAAGAATTTATTGATCACGATCACTTTCTTATCCTGCAGTATGCAATAACCGCTTTGAAAAGTTCCTCTTTCATAACGGATCACATAGCCGCATTCCTCCGCCACCCGTTCAATCTTATCTAATGTGTGTTGTGTGTATTTCATGCCCTAAATCCCTGAAGGGACTTTTGAAGATTATTATTTGAATGCAACCTCCTACAAATCAAGAGTAATAAAAAAAATCTTTTTCAACAATCGTTGATAAATAAATTTACTGTTTGATACAATACAAACTTTTATAACTTAAACACGCTTTATAAGCCCCTTCAGGGGTTTGGGGCAGTGTTTCATTTATTCGTCATACGTATCACCGGCACGATCATCTCTTCCAGGCTTACCCCGCCATGCTGAAAGGTATTGCGGTAATAATTGGCAAAATGATTATAGTTATTGGGATAACACAGGTACAGGTCGCCTTTTGCAAAGATAAAAGAGGAGTTTACGTTGGGCACCGGTAAACCGGCCTCTCTGGGATCCCGGAATGCCAGCACATCCCTGGCTTCATAATTCAGGTTGCGCCCATGTTTATAGCGCAGGTTAGCCGTGGTTTGTTTATCACCGATCACTTTTACCGGCGTGTTCACCCTAACGCTCCCGTGATCGGTAGCCATGATCATCGTTAATTTTTTATCGGCAATTTTTTTAAGCGCCTGGTGCAGGGGCGAATGCGTGAACCAGCTTTCGGTAATACTGCGGTAACTGGTTTCATCACCGGCCAGTTCTTTCAGCACTTCCATTTCGGTACGGGCATGACTGAGCATGTCTACAAAATTGTATACAATGATGTTGATGTCGTTTGCCATCATGTTATGGATATTATCCACCAGTTTCTGCCCGTCGTTGTTATTGGTGATCTTGGTATAAGAATATTTCAGGTCGCTTTTACCCATGGCTTTCAATTGCGCCTTAAAGAATTCTTCTTCAAATAAATTCTTTCCACCCTCGTCATCATCGTTCTTCCACTGTACCGGGAACTTCTTTTCAATATCCACGGGCATCATGCCGGCAAAGATGGCGTTACGGGCATATTGGGTGGCGGTGGGAAGTATGGCATAGAATGTTTCTTCTTCCTGAACACGGAAGCTTTCGGCAAAAATGGGCTGAATGGTTTTCCACTGGTCAAAGCGCAGGTTATCTATCAGCACAAAGAACAGGGGCGTTCCTTTCTCCAGGTGAGGAAAAACCTTAAACTTCATCAGGTTGTGGCTCATGATGGGACCCTCACTGCTTTTGGGATTCACCCAGGATGCATAATTCTTTGAAATGAACTTAAAGAACTCGGTATTGGCCTCTGCCTTCTGTGTTTGAAAAACTTCCTGCATCTCCGGGCTGTCGCTCTTCTTCATCTCCAGCTCCCAGTAAACAAGTTTGCGGTATAATTCCATCCACTCATTATAATCGGGGTTACTGTTCAGGGCCATGAATAAACTCCGGAACTCCTGTTGATAAGCAGAGGTTGTTTTCTCTGCCACCAGCCGTTTATTATCAATGATCTTTTTTAAACTGAGTAAAACCTGGTTGGGATTAACAGGTTTAATAAGGTAATCGCTGATCTGGGAGCCAATGGCCTCATCCATCAGGTTCTCTGCTTCGTTCTTGGTAATGAGCACAACCGGCAGCGTGCTTTTCATTTCCTTTATCTGCTGCAGCGTTTGCAAGCCGGTGATGCCCGGCATGCTTTCATCCAGCAATACCACATCCACGATATTATCTTTCACATATTCCACCGCATCAAATCCGTTTGTTTTGGTGTGTACTTCATACCCCTTGCTTTCCAGGAACATGATCTGTGAAGTAAGACTGTCTATTTCATCATCCACCCAGAGTATTTTTGCTACGTTCATTATACGGTTTGTTGTTTGAGGTTTGGCGGTCTGACCTATAATATGACCTGAAATAAATTGGTCAGACGAGGACGTGGGACCAATCGTACAAATTTAATTTTTTATACCGATGCTGATAAGCTTTATTTAGCTTTGTACATCTTTTAACAAATGCTGGTCGTGTCAAAGGCATAACCACAAACAACAAACGTCAAACAGTCAACTCATTAATGCCTTTCAGAAAAATAATCAACGACCCGGTGTATGGTTTTATTACCATCGATGATGAATTAATAAACCAGGTGATCGCCCACCCCTATTTTCAGCGCCTGCGACGCATCAACCAGATGGCCATGGCCTGCCTTGTTTACCCGGGCGCCGTACACAGCCGCCTGCACCATGCATTGGGCGCCTACCACTTAATGTACAACGCACTGAATGAACTGAAGAATAAAGGCATTGAAATAACCCCGGCCGAAGAGCAGGCAGCAAAGATCGCCATCCTGCTCCACGATACCGGGCACGGGCCCTTCAGCCATGCACTGGAGCATGTGCTGATAGAAGGTATGCAGCATGAAGAGATCTCGCTAAAGATCATGGAAGAACTGAACAAACAGTTCAACGGGCAATTACAGCTTGCACTGGAAATTTTTACCGGCCGGTACCCGAAAAAATTCCTGTACCAACTCATCAGCGGACAACTGGATGTGGACCGCATGGATTATTTAACCCGGGATAGTTTTTTTACCGGTGTGAACGAAGGCGTGATCGGTTACGACCGCATATTAAAGATGCTCACTGTTCATAAAGGCGAACTGATGGTGGAAGAAAAGGGGATTTATTCCATCGAAAAATTTTTAGTAGCACGCCGCCTGATGTACTGGCAGGTATACCTTCATAAAACCGTGCTTTGTGCCGAACAGATGCTGAAGCAGATCATCCGCAGGGCAAAATACCTGAAAGCAACCACCCAGCCTCCCCTGAATAATTTTATAAATAAGCCCATTCAATCGGTAACGCTGGAAGAATTCTGCGACCTGGATGATTACGATCTGCTGGCAGCCATAAAAGGATGGTGTGGACACGGGGATAAGATCCTCTCTACCCTTTGCCGGGGTATCATCAACCGTCAATTACTTAAAGTACAATACAGCGCCGAGCCCTTTACCAGCAACCTTTCGGGGGAAAAGATAAAGGAAGCTGCCACCCGGCTGGGACTTACTGCAGAAGAAGCCGGCTGGCTGGTATTCACCGGGCAGGTAACCAGCAACACCTACGATCCCGGCAAGGAACATATTTATATCCTGTTCAAGAACGGCGATGTGAAAGATATTTCCGAGGTGGATAATGCCCTCATCAATCAAAACCTCGTGGGCACCGTTAAAAAATATTACATTTGTTATCCAAGAGTATAGCGTAAGATCATGGTTCATTGTTCATAGAAACCCCCTTGATGAACCTGGCCATGAACTATGAACCATTAACCATGAACTATTAACTATTATGCAATTCACTGCCGCACAAATAGCCACGATGATCAATGGCCGGGTAGAAGGTAACCCGGAAACAGCAGTTGGCTCATTTGGCAAGATAGAAGAAGCATTGCCAGGGCAACTTTCGTTCCTGGCCAATCCCAAGTACGAAGAGTTTTTATACAGTACCGGCGCCAGCATCATTATTCTTAACGAAACACAGGAATTAAAACAACCGATAGGCGCTACACTTATTAAAGTGCCAGACGCTTATTCGGCATTTGCCATATTATTAGATAAATACCAGCAGATACAACGGCAGCAATTAACCGGTATTCAGCAACCGGTATATATCGCCGCTTCGGCCAAAACCGGCGAAAATGTTTTCATTGGCGCTTTTGCCTACCTGGGAGAAATGGTGATCGTTGGTAATGGCGTAAAAATTTATCCCAATGTTTTTTTAGGAGATAACGTTGAGGTTGGTGAAAACAGCACCATCCATCCCGGTGTAAAGATCTACCACGATTGTGTGATAGGAAAGAACGTGACCATTCATGCAGGTACAGTAATAGGCAGCGATGGTTTTGGTTTTGCGCCGCAGGCCGATGGTACGTTAAAGAAAGTTCCGCAAATCGGCAATGTGATCATACAGGACGGGGTGGAAATCGGCGCCAATACCACCATCGACCGGGCTACCATCGGAAGCACTTTAATAAAAGCCGGGGCCAAATTAGACAACCTGTTGCAGATAGCGCATAATGTGGAAGTAGGTAATAACTCTGTTATTGCTGCACAAAGCGGCATCAGCGGCAGTACCAAGATCGGCAATAACGTTATGATCGGCGGCCAGGTAGGCATTGTAGGTCACATTAAAATTGCCGACGGCACCAGGATCAATGCACAAAGCGGCGTAAGCAAATCTATAAAAACACCCAACTCTGCCGTTACCGGCTCTCCCGCCTTTGACTATACATCTGCCCTGCGCAGCCAGGCCGCCAGCCGCAATTTACCCGAACTGGAAAAACGGGTGATAGAACTGGAAAAGATGCTCAAAGAAATGATGGCAAATAAAGAATGATTTTTACCCTCCGTTTTATTGGTAACAAATTGGCCGGCCACCTGATATTATATCAACAGCTTAACAATTTTAATAGGGCCATTGGCTGAAAAATAAAATATCTTTGACGCAGTCAATGCCTTACCCAACGCTTAAAATTATTTGTTTGATCACTCACCGGTTCATTATATCACTGGCACTTATTGTTTTTTTATCTGTCCCGGCTTTCAGCCAGTCATTCTCTCTTTCCGGCAAGATCATCGCCGGACATACCAAGGAGCCCGTAAGTTATGCATCGGTTTACTTTACCCGGTCTGGCGTTGGTAAAACATCCGACAGCGCCGGCAATTTTTCTTTCTACTTCAACAATTTCAGCAAAGACACCCTGGTGGTTAGTTCCATCGGCTACAGCCTTTATAAGATTCCCATCACATCTCTCAACAACAATAAACCGCTTTCGATACAGTTAGAAAGAGGCGGATTGAATGAAGGCGTTGTGGTAAAACTGAAATTCAACAAAGGCCTGTTCCTGTGGAAGAAGATCATGAGCAAAAAGAAGCAGTATAACCGGTACGACCTGGATAACTTCAGCTACGAAGCCTACAACAAACTGGAAATTGACCTCAAGAACTTTAATGCCGATAAAGCCCGGAAGAGTTTTTTACTGAAGAACTTTTCGTTCATCTTCGATAATATGGACAGCACATCGGAAGCCGTGCCTTTTTTACCGATATACCTCACCGAGGTTCTGAGTGATTATGCTTACCAGGGCAAACCAAAAAAATTCAACGAAACCATCAAGGCCAGCAAGATCGT
>ERZ795044.1527-NODE-1527-length-20855-cov-5.262308_pt1 | contig 20855 bp, 16 predicted proteins | sample MGYA00375128_ERZ795044 | MGnify/ENA primary metagenome ERZ795044 (study PRJEB30173, sample SAMN05720213) | anaerobic digester metagenome | isolation source: active sludge of municipal wastewater-treating anaerobic digesters | place: USA | collected 2014-12-22 ... | reverse complement strand
CGGCGCCGAGAAGGTGAACGAAGCGGGCGCGGTCGTGGCCGGCGGGCACACAGTAGAGGACGAGGACCTCAAGTTCGGCCTCTCGGTGACAGGCATCGTGGAAAAGTCGAGGATAACGGCGAACTCCAACGCGAGGCCGAATGACATGCTGGTGCTCACGAAGGCGATAGGCACGGGGGTCATATCGACCGCGATAAAGAACGAGATGTGCCCCGAGGAGTCGGCAGAAGCGGCAAGGCTTTCCATGCTGGCGCTTAACAGGGCAGCGTCCGAGGCGATGGTGGAAGCGGGGGCGAGGGCCGCCACCGACATCACCGGATTCGGATTCTTCGGCCACCTATTCGAGATGGCGGAAGCTTCTGGGACCTCGGCCGAGGTATGGCTGGAGGATGTGCCGCTTCTGCCTGGGGCGGCAAGGCTCGCAGAGGAGGGCTTCCTTCCCGGCGGCGCAGCCAGGAACCGCTCCTGGCTGGCGGACAAGGTCGAAGTGGACGCCGGTGTGCCGATGTCGGTGGCGTCGCTGATGTTCGACCCCCAGACGTCGGGCGGCCTGCTTGTCGCGATTCCCGAGCAGGCCCTGGGAGCGCTCGTGCAGGGCCTGGAGGCCGGCGGATGCATGCACAGCGTCATAGGGAGGATGATCCCGCGCTCGGATCGCATGATAAGGGCACGGTTCAGAAGGCCTTAGCGCGTCAGAGGCAGCCGGGCTGCGGCTGATATTCCTTTTTACCGCGCATCGCGCCATGAGAGGTGAGGAGATGGCTTCTTCGAAGAAGGATGCGTCGAGCGTCCTGCCGTCGATAGATTCCCTGATCGGATCGGACGAGGGCAGGAGACTTTGCCTAACGTACGGCAGGGCGGCTACCGTAAAGCAGCTGCGTACCGCCATAGCGTCCTTAAGGGACGCCGGCGCCGGCAAGCCCGACAGGCAGGCTGCGGCATCATACGCCCTGGCTGCGGCAGAAGAGAGACTGGGATCCAGCGTACCGGGGCTCGTGAGGGTGATAAACGCGACCGGAGTGGTGCTCCACACGAACCTGGGGAGGGCGCCCCTGTCAAGCATTGCGATAAGAGCGGCGGTCGAGGCGGCAGAAGGATACAACGACCTCGAGTACGACCTGGTACAAGGCAGGAGGGGCTCGAGGCAGGCCCACATCGGCGGGCTCGCGGCTTCGATCACTGGTGCGGAATCCGCCATCGTCGTCAACAATAACGCGGCGGCGGTGCTGCTTTGCCTGGACGCGCTGGCCAAGGGCGGGAAAGTTGCGGTATCCAGGGGCGAGCTCGTCGAGATAGGCGGCTCATTCAGGGTGCCGGACATAATGTCGGTGACCGGCGCCGTGCTTATGGAAGTCGGGACTACGAACAGGACCAGGGTCTCGGACTACGAGAAGGCGGCGTCTGAGGGCGCAGTCGCGATACTTAAGGTACATCCCTCCAATTTCAAGATCACGGGCTTCACGTCCGAAGTCGGCGTAAGGGAACTGTCCGAAATCGCCAGGAAGCACAGGATCCCGTTCATATTCGACGTGGGCTCCGGGTGCCTTGCGAACGTTCAAGCGTTCGGCCTGCCTCCGGAACCTTCTCCGAAGGCCGCGATCGAGCAAGGCGCCGACGTGGTGACCTTCTCGGGGGACAAGCTGCTCGGAGGGCCCCAATGCGGCATCATAGCGGGGAAGGCGGATCTAGTGTCGAAGATATCCCGCTCGCCGCTCGCTAGGGCCTTCAGGGTCGACAAGATGAGGATAGCGGCCCTGGCCGCCACCCTGGCCCAGTACGAATCGGAGGACTCGGCGTGCGACATCCCGACGGTTGCCATGCTCAGAGAGCCGTTCGAGGAAATTATGTCGAGGGCCGTAATGCTCTGCTCGATGATAAAAGAGAGGACCGGTAGTACTTCCGCCGCCGGGCGCATCTCATTCCGGCCGGTGGAGACCCTTGACGAGGTAGGCGGGGGCTCACTGCCCGGAGCCGAGCTCAAAGGCGCCGGAGTGCATGTGAGCTCGTCTGACGTAAAGGCGTCCGAAGCTTCCGGCGCCCTTAGGGAGGCAAGGCCTGCGGTAGTCGCGCTGGAGCGGGCGGGAGGGATGCTCTTCTCGCTCAGGACAGTCAGGGACGCCGAGCTTGCTGTCCTTGCGGACGCTATAGCGCGCGCGTTCATGAAGGACACTGACAGATGAAACACCTCATACTCGGCACCGCGGGGCACGTCGACCACGGCAAGACCTCGCTGATAAAGGCCCTTACGGGAACGGATACGGACCGCCTTCCCGAGGAGAAGGCGCGCGGCATGACGATAGAGCTCGGTTTCACCCACCTCGCCCTGCCTTCCGGACTGGTGCTCGGCGTCGTCGACATGCCCGGGCACGAGAAGTTCATAAAGCACATGGCGGCCGGCGCCGGCGGCGTGGACGTGGCCCTGCTCGTGGTTGCGGCGGACGAGGGGATAATGCGGCAGACGGAAGAGCACCTCGAGATCCTCGAGCTGCTCGGGATAAGCAAGGGCGTGGTGGCGGTCACGAAGGCGGACCTGGTGGAGAAGGACTGGCTTGAGATGGTCGTAGAGGAAGTGCGCGGGCGCCTTGAGGGAACGAGCCTCGAAGCGGCGCCGATAGTGCCGGTATCCTCTGTCACGGGCGAAGGCGTCGCTAAGCTTGCGGTCGAGCTGGACGCAGTCTCGTCCAAGGCGCGCGAAAGGTCCGCCGAGCCGGCCTCCCGCCTCTACGTCGACAGGTCATTCTCCATGACGGGGCAGGGTACCGTGGTGACCGGCACGCTCCTGGGCGGGCCCGTCGCGGAAGGCGACAGGCTGGAGCTTCTCCCGCCCGGTAGGACGGTCAGGGTTAAGAAGGTCGAAGTGCACGACGAACAGGTGCCGCAGGCCGTACGCGGCCAGCGCGTGGCCCTAAACCTGGCTGGCATAGACAGGGATGAGGTCGAAAGGGGCATGGCCCTCGCGTCGGAGGGCTGGCTTGCCCCCACGTCCCTGATTGACGCCGAGCTAAGGATGCTGAAAGGCTCGCCTGCGATAGAGCACAACGAAAGGCTAAGGCTACATATAGGAACCGTCGAGGCTATAGCAAGGGCCAGGGTGCCGAAGCAGCCGCAGGGGGACACCGCTTTCATCCAGCTGGACGTCGAGGAGAGGATCTGCCCCGCGCGGGGCGACCGTTTCATCCTCAGGTCCTATTCGCCACAGGCGACTCTGGCAGGAGGGCGCGTGGTAATGGCGTCCCCCCCGAAGCGGAAGGTGGGCTCCGAAGAAGAGGCGGTGTCGATCGCAAAGCTCGCCTCGGCCGACATCGCCGTCGTGCTGGCAGAACTTGTAAGATCCGGCGCGAGGGCGAAGGGGGCGCAGGCCCTTCCCATGGAGGAGCGGGCCCTGAGGAGACAAGCCTACATGAGCGAGGAGGCTTTCGCTGCCGCGTCGGCCAAGGCCGTCGGGGAAGGCGCACTTGTGGAGCTTAAGGCAGAGGGCGTGCGCCACTTCATGGACGCCGCCTCGTACGGCTTCTTGGCAGACGGCCTCCAGGCGGCGCTTTCGTCGTACCATCTGGAACATCCTCTGAGGAAGGGGATGCCCAAAGAGGAGGCCAGGCAGAAGGCGATGCCCTGGCTCGACAAGAAACAGGCCGGAGCGCTGTTGGAGCGTGAGGCCGCAGAAGAGCGCATAACGCAGTCAGGCGAACTAGTAAGGCTTACCTCGCACGAGGTAAGGCTAAGCGAGAAGCAACTGGCCGCGGCAAGGGCGCTCGAGGCCTCCTTCAAGGAGGGCCTGCTGGCGCCGCCGGACCTGGAAGAGGTCATAAAGGCGTCGAAAGAAGGCATAGGCCCGATCGCGGATTACCTCGTAGGAGAGGGCATATTGGTAAAGGCCTCCTCAGAGATCACCTTCCACAAGGATGCGATAGGGATGGCCGTAAAGGCGGCCTCAAGCTTCGAGGGGCAGTTCACGGCCGCGATGCTCAGAGACGCCCTGGGGACGTCGAGGAAATACGCCATAGCGCTCCTGGAGTGGATGGACGCTTTGGAGCTCACGCAAAGGAGCGGGGATTTCAGAAGGTTCAGGGAAGGCGGCGGGAAGGCACGGTGATCCTGAGGGCAGGGCTCGCTTTTCGCCACCGCCGTATGGAAAGAGCGCCCCTACGGTGATATAATCACTCACAGTGACAACTGCATAACCTGCATGGGTGCCCCACCGCGTGGGGATAATAGGGAAGAGGCACCGGGGAGATATGAAGAACGGTCTCCGGCAAGCCCGCGGTCCCGCCACTGTACGCGACCGGAAAAGCCCGAGCCACTGGCAAGAAGCCGGGAAGGCAAGGGCAGCGCCAAAGGTCGCAAGCCAGGAGACCTGCCCGTGCAAGTAGCTGTTCCGCCTTCGTGGAAAAAGGGGGATGCAGGCCTAATTGGTCTACTGAGCCCGTTCACCGAAAGGTGAGCGGGCTTTCATCTTTCAGGGCTTGCAAGTCACTACCGTCCTATACTAAGGAGGTAGTGCAGATGAGAAGATCGACTATACTTGCGATGATAGCGGTGCTGCTGCTGTCGACGTTCGCGTCCGGGGCCGCAAGGAGCGCGGGCTATCCCCTGTCGGTGAAGGACGCCACGGGGACCGAAGTGACGATAAAGGAAGAACCAAGGAGGATAGTGAGCATAGTTCCCAGCGTGACGGAGATGCTCTACGCGGTGGGCCTAGGCGACAGGCTCGTCGGGGTGACCGCATGGTGCACCTATCCGGAGGAGGCCAAGAAGGTCGACAAAGTAGGGGACGTGAACATAAACATCGAGGCGGTGCTCGCGAAGAGGCCGGACCTGGTGGTGGCGGACACGAGCATGAGCGGCAACACCATATCGAAGATCAGAGAGCTCGGGGTGAAAGTGCTCGCCATAAAGGCCGACAACGTCTCCGAGATGCTCGAAGCGCTCAAGCTGCTGGGCAAGGTAGGCGGCAGGGAAGCCGAGGCGGATGCCCTCGCGGCTTCGCTCTCGTCCAGGATCCTGAAGGTCCAGGACCTGACGGCCAAGGCGAAGAGCAGGCCGTCCGTGTTCGTGGAGATATGGAACGAACCCCTTATGACCGCTGGCAAGGGCACGTACGTGGACGAGCTGGTAAGACTCGCCGGCGGCAGGAACATAGCTGAGGGCGTGACGGGCTGGCCCGTGTTCAGCCAAGAGACCGTCATCAAGGAGGACCCCTACCTGATAGTGCTCACGAACTACAACAAGGCTGAGGTCCTCTCGAGGAAGGCCTGGTCGGACCTGTCAGCAGTAAGGTCGGGAAGGGTCGTCGAGGCGAACCCGGACCTTCTGGTGAGGTCGGGGCCGAGGCTGGTCGACGGACTGGAGGAGCTCGCCAGGTTGCTGCATCCGGAGTTGTTCAAGTAATCTCGCGAGGTGGTCGAAGATGCCAAGGAGAAGGGCCGCGGGCTCACTAATAGCGGTGCTGGTCGTTTCCGTGGCCGTCCTTATGGTCTCGGCCTCGGTGGGGACGGTGGGCGTGCCTGTCGCCGAGACGCTGAGGTCTGTGGCGGGCTGCCTTCCCGGAAGCATACGTACGGCCCTTGGCATAGCCGGCGCCGACCCCGCGTACGAAGCGATAATAATGAAGGTCAGGCTCCCGAGGATCATGCTTGGCTTCGCCGCGGGCGCAGCGCTCGGCGCCGCCGGAGCGTGTTACCAGGGGCTGCTGGGCAATCCGCTGGCCGACCCGTACATAATAGGCGTCTCGTCCGGCGCGGCGCTCGGGGCGAGCATAGGAATAGTGCTCACGTCCGGGAGCATGGCGGCGTTCGGCGGCACCATACCGCTCTTCGCTTTCGCCGGAGCCGTCGCCTCCATGGTGCTTGTGATGGCGCTGGCACAGATAAAAGGCAAGATACAATCCGAGAGCCTTCTTCTGTCAGGAGTCGTGGTGGGCTCCTTCATCTGGGCGCTCGTCTCATTTACGATGCTGGCGGCCGGCGAGGACCTGCCCAAGGTCATGATGTGGCTGATGGGCTCGCTCTCGGCCCGCAACTGGGGCCATTTCGCCATGTCCGCCCCCTATATAGCATTGGGCATCGCGGCGCTGATGATCATGTCCAGAGGCTTGAACGTGATATCGATGGGCGAGGAGCAGGCCCGCTTCATGGGCCTGGGCGTCGAGGGCTTCAAGAAGGCCGTGATAGTGGCCTGCTCGCTGGCCACGTCGGCCGCAGTCGGCGTGTCCGGGATAATCGGTTTCGTCGGGCTGATAGTGCCCCACATGGCGAGGTACATGACGGGTCCCGACCATAGGGCTCTGATACCCGTATCGGCCCTGGCCGGAGGCGCGCTGCTAGTCGCGGCGGATACGGTGGCACGCACCGTGATCTCCCCGGCCGAGCTGCCCGTGGGTACGGTGACGGCGCTCGTCGGCGCGCCGTTCTTCTTCTACCTCCTCAGGAGGTCGAGGAAGGAGGGGAAGCCCGGAAGATGAAAGTGCGCATGGAGAGGATATGCTATTCCTACGGTGCCAAGGCGGCCCTTACGGAAGTGACGGCCTCGGTGCCGTCCGGCAGCCTGACGGGGATAATAGGGCCCAACGGCTCCGGCAAGAGCACGCTGCTTAGGATACTGGGCCACGTGGTGAGGCCGGCCTCGGGAAGGGTGCTGTACGACGGGGCTGACATCTCGTCAATGCCGCCCATGGGCAGGGCCAGGCTGATAGGCGCCGTCCTTCAGGACCCGGGCGCTCAGTTCGCCTTCACCGTGGGGGACGTCGTCGAGATGGGCAGGTTCCCCTACAACGGGCTGCTGGGCAGGTCCGGACGCCGTGACGCCGAGGCGGTCTGCGATGCGATGCGCATGGCCGGGGTACGGGATCTTAAGGGAAGGCAGATAACCGCGCTCTCATCGGGCGAGCGGCAAAGGGTGTTCATAGCTAGGGCGCTGGCGCAGGAGCCCAAGGTTATGCTGCTCGACGAGCCCACGTCGCATCTAGACATTTCCTACCAGCTGGAGATCATGGAGATCCTGAAGGGCCTTGCGTCTTCGGGCACCACGGTGATCATCGTGATGCACGACCTCAACCTCGCGGGCCTGTACTGCGACAGGCTGATAGCGCTGAAGGAAGGCCGCGTGGTGTCCGAGGGCCTGCCGGATGACGTGCTGACGGCGGACAACATACTGGAGATCTACGGCGTACGGGCCGTCGTCAAGAACAACCCGGAGACGTCAAGGCCCGGTATCGTGATGCTTACTCCCAGCTCGAAGCCATAAGGCGGACGTACGGGCCGTGCATTGTCGACGCCGCGAGGATGCGGCGGGATTTTTGCGCCCCGCAGGAGATTCAATCCTCCTGCGTTTCGTTATTTGATTGTCGGCGAATCGGGCGCAAAGGCACCACTTGGTTTATAATTGTCTAAAAGCTTTATGAAGTGGGGGCAGCTTCCTTGAAAAACTGCAGCGGAAGGATCGAAGACGCTCTGGTCCAGGTCTACACTGGCAACGGCAAGGGCAAGACGACGGCGGCCCTCGGCCTTGCGATGAGGGCCGTAGGACACGGCTTCACCGTCAGGGTGATACAGTTCATGAAGGGCTCGACCTACTACGGCGAACTGTACGCGGCGGAGAAGTTGGCACCGGAGCTCGAGATATACCAGTTCGGCAGGGGCTGCAGGATACAGGACCGGATCAAGGAGGGCGCGGCGAAGTGCGACATGTGCATGGAGTGCTTCGTGACGCGGGGCAACGTAACGCGCACGGACCTGGAGCTGGCGGCTGAAGCGTACGTGCTGGCGCTAAGGACGCTGAAGAACGCCGAGGCGGACGTGGTCGTGCTGGACGAACTCACCAACGCCGTACGATACGACCTGCTGACCGTGGAAGACTGCGTGAAGCTGGTCGGATCCAGGGCCAAGGGAGTAGAGGTCATAATCACCGGCAGGGACGTGCCCGAGGAGATAGTCGCGATAGCGGACCTGGTCACCGAGATGAAGCTCGTCAAGCATCCCTTCGACAAGGGGATAGGGGCCAGGAGAGGGATAGAATACTAGTCGGCGCGACAAACGCGCGCCATCCAAATGGGGGAGTGAAAATGTCCTACTATGATAGGGGAACGTACGGAAGAAGGCCCGGCTTCCTGGGCTATTTCCTGGCGTCCCTCGCCGGGGTCCTTATAGGGGCCGTATTGGTGGGAACGATACTCCTGAACCTGCCGGTCCTGCAAAGCGGCGGCGCATCGGACGGCGCTTCGTCTACAGCGCAGGGGAGCGCCTCCTCCGGCGGGCTGCTCTCGCCGGGGACCGATTCGATATTCAGCCCGGTCGCCGACGTCGCGCAGATGGTGGGACCATCGGTGGTCAAGGTGGCCACGAAGCAGCAGGAGGTAGTGTACTCCTTCTTCGCGATACCTATGGTGCAAGAATCCGAGGGCCTCGGCTCAGGGGTGATAATATCGTCCGACGGGTACATAATCACGAACGCGCACGTCGTGAGCAACGTTACGGAGGCCAAGGTGACGCTGAACGACGGGAGGGAGTTCACCGCGAAGATCGTCGGCTCAGACGACTACACTGACGTGGCGGTGCTCAAAGTCGATGCGACGGACCTGCCGGCGGCGAAGCTTGCGGATTCGGACTATCTGAAGGTCGGCGAGCTGGCAGTGGCCATAGGAAACCCCTACGGCTTCGACCATACGGTAAGCGCCGGCGTTGTATCGGCGCTCAACAGGTCGCTGGACATGGATAACGGGATCACGCTGGCCGGCATCATACAGACGGATGCGCCCATCAACCCGGGCAACTCAGGCGGGGCGCTCGCATCAGCGGACGGGCTCGTGATCGGCATAAACACGGCGGTCATGGAGAACGCCCAGAACATCGGATTCGCCATCCCGATAAAGGCGGCCATGGCTGCGGCCGACGAGATCATAAAGTACGGCAAGGTCAAAAGGGCGTACATCGGCCTTGCGGAGTACATCGACGTCACCGAGGACATCGCCTCGCGGTACGGCCTGGCTTCGAAGGCGGGAGTCATGGTCTACAGCGTGGACCGTACGGGCCCGCTGGCCAAAGCCGGCCTCGTGAGGGGCGACATCATAACGGAGCTGGACGGGAAGGCCATCCAGTCGGGCTCGCAGATAAGGGATTTCATCAATTCCGCCGCCATAGGCGGCAAGGTGCAGATAACTTACATAGACAAGAACGGTAAGCAGAAGACGGTCGAAATCACGATGACCGAGATGCCATGAACGGAGGGGACCGATGCAGACCGGGCTTAATTTCAGGATAATCAACTACCCTTTCATGGGAACCGGCGTCAACACCGAGAGGCTGATGCTCATGGCCAAGCTGTGCTATTCGCCGATAGGCGCAGACAGGATCGCGGACATGGTCACGGGCGAGGACGGCACCGTATCAGACGACGAGGCCGGGCGCTTCGTGCGCGGACTCATATCCTCAGGGCACATGGGCGCATTGGAGCACTGGTACACGAGCTTCGCGGTCGAGGGCTATTCCAGGGTGTCCAGCCAGCAGAACGACCGGCACAGGATAATGAAGATGTTCAAGGACCACGGCTGCGCGGTAGGCTACGTCTGCGACCCCGAGCAGGGCTGCGCCGACACATCCCAGCTTCAGCAGTCCCAGAGGTACGTCAAGGAAGAGGATTTCAACTACGTCGTGCCCCCGAGCGTGAAAGCGCACGCAGGGTTCTACGAGAAGTTCGTCAAGCTGCAGGAGGAGGTCCAGGCCCTTCAGGATTACGGCTTGAACGAGGCCGGCCTTCCCGCGGAGGACGTGCGGTTTGCGCTCACTAACGCGACCGAGACGAGGTTTGTGATTACTACGAACGCGCGCCAGCTAAGGCATATGTTCAACCTGAGGTGCTGCGCGAGGGCGCAGTGGGAGATAAGGGCGCTCTTCGACGGGCTGCTAGAAGAGTACAGGAAGATAGCGCCCAACGTCTTCTGGAGGGCGGGCGCTTCGTGCGACGAGTACGGCTACTGCCCTGAAGGGGCGATGTCATGCGGCAAGGCGCCGACGCTTAAGAAGCTCAAGGAGATGGCGGGGCTCAGATAGCCTCCGTTAACCGATGGGACTATTGAAGGGGACAACCAAAGACGGGACCGTGCCGGAGGACGCACAGGCGATGACGCCAGAGATCCTGAAGAGGAAGAACCTCCGGCACAATTATAAATAGGCGGTCACCGACGGTGTGCTCGCCTATGTCTCTGCGGGCATGGTTCCGCCCTTCATATCGATCATGGCGCTCACATACGGCGCGAACGCTATAGGCATATCCATGGTCAACCTGCTTCCCTCCCTGGTGAACACCCTCCTGTTCCTGCCCTTCGCGGGGGTGGCCGAGCGCAGCAAGAGCGTCAAGAAGCTGGTGTTGCTGTCGGGGTATCTCACAAGGGCGGTATTCCTAGCGATGGCCTTCATACCGTTCATGCCCCAGGGCTGGAAGGCAGACCTTGTAATAGGGCTGAACGCGCTGCAGGCGGTGCCCTCGGTGCTGTACCTGATCGTATGGACCGACATGATGGGAGTGTCCTTCCCGCAAAACGAGTGGGGCGCCGTCTTCTCAAGGAGGAACGCGCTCGCGAACCTGGCGGCGGTGATGGGCACTATCGCTGCTGGATACCTCATTGACTGGCTCCCCGGTGAGTGGGGCTACGTCGCGATCTTTGCGATATCCGGTGTCACCGGCATGCTCTCGATATACGCGCTGCAGCACATCAGGGAGGTGCCATCTCCGAAGGCCGAGGCGAGGAGCATATCGGTGTTCAAGAGGCTGGCGATGCCGTTCAGGGATGAAAAGCTGGGGAGGCGTTTCGCCTACTTCTCGGCGGGCCTTTTCCTGTACAACCTGGGTATATACCTGTCGGCCCCCGCCTTTCCGATGTTCTACGTCAGGGAGCTGGGACTTTCCAAATCGATGATAAGCCTGCTTAACACCGCAGGAACCCTGTTCGTGGTGCTGACCTCGCCGTTCTGGGGGAGGCTGTCGAGGAAAAGGGGCAACGCGATAGTCTTCGCCTATTCGACGATATGGCAGGCGCTGTTCCCCTACTTCTACTACCTTTCGGGGAAGGACCTGGGGATGATGTTCGCCTGGCAGGCCATACTGGGCTTCGGCGTGGCGGGCTACAACCTTTCGATGTTCAACCTGGGGCTCGAGTACGTGGACGAGAACGAGCGGCCAAACGGCATAGCCGTCACCAACACCGTCATATTCCTCTCCGGCACGATAGGGTCCCTGATCGGAGGACCACTTATGGTGGCGAAGGGGATAGGGCCAACGTTCCTCGTTTCGACGATAATAAGGGTGTTCGGCTGGGCCGTATTCCTCGCGGTTTTTGAGCCTTCCAAGATAATGGGGAAGGTATTTGGCAAGCTCGAGTCGAAACAGACAACGACGAAAGGAAGCAAGAGGGCCGAGGACTGAAGCTGATGCTGATGAGGAGGAAGGGCAGATGAAGCTCATTCTTGCGATAGTCAGGGACGATACGATGAGGGTACTCAACGAGACCCTTACGGATGCGGGCTACATGTTCACCAAGGTGGCAAGCAGCGGCGGGTTCCTGAAACTTGGGAATACTACCCTCCTTATGGGCGTAGAGGACGCAAAGGTCGAAGAAGTGCTCATGATGATAAAGGACTGCTGCAAAACCAGACAGGAGTACATGTCGCTTGGTGTGCCGATACCTTCGCAAGGAGGGTTCGTCCCTCCGCCGGTGAAAGTGGCGCATGGCGGTGCGACGGTTTTCGTGATGGACGTTGAAAGTTTCATAAAGGTCTGAAATTGATAATTACTTATCAAATGCTGGAGAGGCGCACCGCGGGAAAGCGGTGCGCCTTTGCGGTACTGAAAATAAGACAGTCGTATTATTGTGAAGGGAGGTACAAAACAGATATACTTAACGAGTAAGATACTGTGGAGAATGAACAATGAAGACCGTTAAAGTGTGCGTCGGAAGTGCCTGCAACATCAAAGGCGCCCCAGATGTGATCGAAAGGTATAAGAGGCTCATCGAAGAGAACGCCCTTCAGTGCGACGTTGTACTGAAGGGATGCTTTTGTATGAAGAACTGCTCCTGCGGTGTTTCCGTCGAACTGGACGGGACGGTCCTTAACGGGTTGGACCCGGACGAGGCCGAAGTCCAGTTCAGGAAGTTGATTATGGGGGAGTGAAAGCCCATGCCTGCGATTCAAAGCGTCCCTTCGAATTGCAGGGACTGCTACAAGTGCATACGGTACTGCCCCGTAAAGGCGATCAAAGCGTCCGGGGGCCACACCGAGATCGAGGATGAGCTCTGTATCGCATGCGCCGAATGCGCGATAGTGTGCCCCCAGGCCGCAAAGGTCGTAAGGGATGACAGGGGCCCCGTCATGGCAAGGTTGGCGTCGGGCGCCACCTCGGCCCTCATACTGCACCACGCGTTCAGGTCCTCGTTCCCCGGAATCGACCCTGCCAGGGTGGCCGGGGCGGCCAGGAAGCTGGGGTTCACGCACGTCTCAAGCACCGCCAAGGCATCCGCCGCGACGGTAAGGGCCCACCTGGAGTCCGCCGGGACATCCGCGAAGAAACCCGTCATAGCGTCATACTGCCCCGTCATAGTCAACCTCATCGAAAGATACTACCCGGAAAAACTGGAGAACCTGGCCCAAGTAGCGACCCCCATGGTCGCACAGGCGCGGAAGCTGAGGAATAAGCTCGGCCAGAGCTGCTATATAGTTTACGCCGGACCTTGCATCGCCTCAAAGGGTGAGGTCGAAAGGCAGGAATACAAGGGACTCGTGGACTCCGTACTCACGTTCGGCGAGCTGGCCTCCATATTCGACAAGAAGGGCTTCTCCATAAAAGATTGCCCCGAGGTTGAGTTGGAGGACGAGTGCCACGTCACGGAAGAAGACGAGGCGCCGGAAGACGGGCAGGTAGTAAAAGGCGGGCAGTACGCAGGTGAGATATCGGTCCTTGGGATAGAGGGGTCCATGCACGCTCTGGGCCACATGGACGACTACTCGGACTTCTCGCTGCTGGACCTTGCGGCCTGCGTGGACTGCTCGCTGTGCGGACCGTCGGGCACGAAGGGGAAGGCCGGCCGCATGAGCCTCATGAAAGCCAGCCTGCGGCACGCCGCAAGCGCGAACGGTGAGGAAATCGAGCTCTTCGACACTTCGGCGGTCTATTCATCGAAGGACGTCAGGAAACCGGAACCTCCCGAGGCGATGATAACCAAGGTGCTCTCGAAGATCGGCAGGGGATCCAAGGACGACCGCACCGACTGCGGGGCCTGCGGCTACTACACGTGCCGCGACCTTGCGATCGCGGTCACCAGGGGACTCGCGGAACCGGAGATGTGCATGCCGTTCATGAAATCGGGCGCCGAAGCCATGGGCAACCTCGTGGTTAACGAGTCCCCCAACGGCATACTGGGCGTCAGGAGCGACATGACGGTCGTGCTCACCAACCCTGCGATCTGCCGCATAACCGGGCTGTCCGCGGAATCCATGGTCGGCAGGCCGATCCCGGACATCTTCGAAAAGGAGCCCTTCAAGACCGTATTCGAGACCAAGACGACCGTTATCAGGCATACGAACGGCAACTGCGGCCTTGAAAGGGCGAAGGAAGCCTACATGCACCTGCAGTCGAAGGACATGGTGGTGCTGATAGTATCCGACCTGAGCCGCGAGTTCAAGGACAAGGAGGCCCTTGTCAAGGAAAGGCGGGAGACCGCCGAAAGGGCAGGAAGGGTCATAGAGAACCAGATGAGGGTCGCCCAGCAGGTGGCAGGCCTCATGGGAGAGGCCGCCGCCGAGACTAAAGTACTGCTCTCCAGGCTTATGAAGCAGCTCGAGGAGGGTTCGGAGGAATGAGCTCCGGCCTGTACTACGAGGCCTCATACTCGTCCTTGTGCAAGCATGGCGAGACGATCTGCGGAGACAGGGTCGAGATAGTCAAAGCCTCGGGTTCGATAATGGCCGTGCTGTCCGACGGCCTCGGATCTGGCATCAAGGCAAACGTGCTCTCGACGCTGACGACGAGGATCGCCACTTACATGCTCAAGGAAGGCTCGGGCATAGAAGACGTCGTCGACACGATAGGTAGGACCCTTCCGATATGCCAGGTAAGGGGAGTGGCCTACTCGACGTTCTCCATAGTGAGGCTCTCGGAGGGAGGCGTCGGTAACATCGTGGAGTACGACACTCCGGACATCTTCCTTTACAGGGAAGGCACGGTCACGAAGATCAGCACGAAGAAGCGCAAGGTGGCCGAGAAAGAAGTCCTGGAAGGCAGCTTCGAGGTCAAAGACGGGGACCATCTGTTCATGGTCTCTGACGGGGTGATACACGCAGGCCTCGGGGATGTGCTGAACCTCGGCTGGCAATGGGAGAACGTGGCGGAGTACATAAGGAAGACCGTTCCGAAGGCGAGGGGCGACAGCGCGCAGCTCTCTAAGTGGCTTACGGGAGTGTGCGACCAGTTCTACGGGGGCAAGCCCGGCGACGACACGACGGTGGTGTGCATAGCTGCAAGGCAGCCCAGGATGACATCGGTGGCCATAGGGCCGCCCAGCAGGAAGGAACTGGACGCGGAACTCGTAAGGAAGTTCATGGCAAGGCCGGGCAGGAAGATAATCTGCGGAGGGACGACGGGGAACCTCTTCGCAAGGGAGCTCGGCGCGGAGATGGAGATAGACCTCGGCACCGGGGGGGACGGGATTCCTCCCATGGCGAAGATGAAGGGCGTGGACATGGTGACCGAGGGGATAATAACCCTGACGAGCGCCCTGGACAAACTGGGCGCCGTGGATGCCGGCGAGATGACGAAGGCCGGGATGACAGGGCGGGACGCGGCATCGCTTTTGGCTAAGGCGCTGCTGGATGCGGACAGGTTGGATTTCTTCGTCGGCAGGGCCAAGAACGTGGCCCACACCGACGCAGCGTCACTCGTGGATTACAGGTTCAAGAGCCAGGCTGTGGACGCCGTCATCAGGATGATGAGGGCGTTAGGTAAAGACGTCAGCGTAACTTACTACTAATCAACCCAAGGAGGTTAATGCCGAAATGACCCAGGATCTTAGCTCAGCGCGGAAATTCGAGAAGATCAATGGCATCATCGAGAAAAACGGTAAAAGTCAGAGCGCGCTTATACCGATCCTCCAGGCGGTACAGACCGAGTACAGGTACCTGCCTGAGGAAATCCTAACCTACATCGCGACAGCGCTCGGCATACCGGCCGCCACCGTGTTCGGCGTGGCGACCTTCTACGCGCAGTTCTCCCTTGAGCCCAAGGGCAAGTACGTGGTAAGGGTATGCGACGGTACCGCGTGCCATGTCAGGGGTTCGATGCCGGTCTACGACGCCATCATCAAGAAGATCGGCCTCAAGGAAGGGAAGTTCACGACGTCCGACCTCAGGTTCACGGTCGAGACCGTAGCCTGCCTGGGAGCGTGCGGGCTCGCGCCCGTGCTCATGGTCAACGACAAAGTATACGGGCAGATGACGGCCGAAGCGGCCGAGATCATCATCGATGCCCTTCTGAAAGAGGAGGGATTGGTATGAGCAGGGTGACTAGCGAAAAGCAGCTTTCGGAGCTCAGGGAGAGATACCTGTCGAAGCTGTCCTCCTTCGGGAAGCGCGTCTTCGTGTGCGTAGGGCCCGGATGCATACTCTCGGGCGGGATCGAAGTCTACGACGCCCTGAAGGCGGAGCTCGACAAGCGCGGCATCAACGCGGTCCTGGACGACGAGAAAGTGGACGAGAAATCGGTCAACGCGATTAAGACGGGATGCCACGGCTTCTGCGACATCGGGCCGCTGGTGAGAATCGAACCCGGCGCGATTACGTACTGCCACGTAAAGCCCGAGGACGCATCCGAGATAGTGGAAAAGACCCTCGTCGGCGGACAGGTCATCGAAAGGCTCCTCTACAAGGACCCCAAGACGGGCAAGCCGATTACCCACGAGTGCGAGATACCTTTCTACAAGAAGCAGATAAAGGTGGCCCTGGCCGGTTCCGGCAGGATCAACGCCGAGGACCTCAGGGAATATATAGCCAACGGCGGCTATGCCGCTCTGGCGAAGTGCCTCACCTCGTTGACACCCCAGCAGGTCATAGACACCGTACTCGAATCGGGCCTCAGAGGAAGAGGCGGCGGAGGCTTCCCCACGGGCAGGAAGTGGGGTTTCGCAGCGGCGCAGGTCAACGACGTAAAGTACATGGTCTGCAACGGCGACGAGGGCGACCCGGGGGCGTTCATGGACAGGGCCGTCATGGAAGGCGACCCGCACAAGGTGATAGAGGGCATGGCCATCGCAGGCTATGCCATCGGCGCGCGCTACGGCTACATCTACGTCAGGGCCGAGTACCCGATCGCCATCAAGAGGCTCACCAGGGCCATCCAGCAGGCGGAGGAGATCGGCCTGCTAGGCGACAACGTCCTCGGCACCGACTTCGCGTTCCACCTCAAGATCAAGGAAGGCGCCGGCGCTTTCGTGTGCGGCGAGGAGACCGCCCTTCTTGCGTCGATAGAGGGCAAGCGCGGAATGCCAAGGTCCAGGCCGCCGTTCCCCGCGGTTAGCGGACTGTTCGGCAAGCCGACGATCATCAACAACGTTGAGACCCTTGCCAACGTGCCCATGGTCATCAACAAGGGGCCCGCGTGGTTCAAGTCGATGGGGGTGCCCACCAGCACCGGCACGAAGACATTCGCGCTCACCGGCAAGGTTAACAACACCGGCCTTATCGAAGTGCCGATGGGGACCACCCTCAGGGAGATCGTGTTCGACATCGGCGGCGGCGTGAAAGGCGGCAAGAAGTTCAAGGCCGTGCAGATAGGCGGGCCTTCCGGCGGATGCCTGACCGAGCAGCACCTCGACATGCCCCTGGATTACGACTCTCTGCAGAAGGCCGGCGCCATGGTCGGCTCAGGCGGCATGGTCGTCGTCGACGAGGACACCTGCATGGTGGAGATGGCGCGCTTCTTCATGAACTTCACGCAGAAGGAATCGTGCGGCAAGTGCGTGCCCTGCCGTGAGGGAACCAAGAGGATGCTGGAGCTGCTCACCAAGATAACCTCGGACAAGGCCGACAAGGCCGACGTCGAGACGCTTCTCGAGATAGCATCGGTGGTCAAGGACAGCTCCCTTTGCAACCTAGGCAAGACAGCTCCCAACCCGGTGCTCACCACGATGAAGTACTTCAAGGACGAGTACGACGCGCACATAGACGACAGGATGTGCCCCGCCCACGTTTGCAAGGCGTTCGAGCACTACGAGATACTCCCCGAGCTGTGCAAGGGATGCGGCAGATGTAAGAAGGTGTGCCCGGTGGAGGCCATATCCGGCGAGCTGAGGGCGCATCATGTCATAGACTACGACAAGTGCATCAAGTGCGGGGCGTGCGCCGAGACGTGCGCGTTCAACGCCATCGTCAAAAGGTGAGGAGGTAAAGGCATATGCCGATCAACGGATATATTACCGTAGACAATATGAAAGTGCCCCTAGAGGGCGAGGATAATCTGCTGAAGGTAGTCCGCAAGGCTGGGATAGACCTTCCCACCTTCTGCTATCATTCGCAGCTTTCCAGCTACGGCGCGTGCAGGATGTGCGTCGTCGAGGTGGAGCGCATGGGCATCGTGGCCTCGTGCTCGGTGCCGCCTGCGGACGGCATGGTCGTAAAGACCAACACCGAAAGGCTCAGGAGGATAAGGAAGACCATCCTCGAGCTGCTCTTGGCAAACCACGACCGTGAGTGCACGACCTGCGGCAAGAGCAGCCAGTGCAAGCTCCAGGAGCTGTCCGAGAGGTTTGCCGTGTCCGAGCTCAGGTTCGGCAAGGGCGACAAGAGGTACGCCATAGACCACAGCACGCCCGCGGTCGTGCGCGACCCCAACAAGTGCATACTCTGCGGGGACTGCGTCAGGATGTGCGCCGAGGTACAGGGCGTGGGCATACTGGACTTCATGTACAGGGGATCGAAGGCGATGGTGGGCCCGGCGTTCGGCAAGCCGCTCGCCGAGGTCGACTGCGTACAGTGCGGACAGTGCACCACGGTCTGCCCGACCGGCGCGCTGATGCTCAAGAGCTACACCGCAGACGTATGGAAGGCCCTGGACGATCCCAAGAAGACCGTCATGGTGCAGATTGCCCCCGCGGTGAGGGTCGCTCTGGGCGAGGAGTTCGGCATGAAGCCGGGCGAGATAGTGACCGGCAAGATAGTTGCCGCCCTAAGGCGCCTGGGCTTCGACCTCGTATTCGACACCTGCTTCACGGCTGACCTGACCATCATCGAGGAGGGCAACGAGTTCGTCAGCAGGCTCAAGAACGGCGGGGTCCTGCCCCAGTTCACATCGTGCTGCCCCGGCTGGATCAAGTACGTCGAGCAGTACCATCCCGAACTGATACCCAACATCTCCTCCTGCAAGTCGCCGCAGCAGATGTTCGGCTCCGTAGCGAAGAAGTACCTCGCCAAGGACATGAACCTGGACCCCAAGGACGTTACCGTCGTATCCATAATGCCCTGCACGGCGAAGAAGTTCGAAGCAGACAGGCCCGAGTTCACACACGACGGCATCAAGGACGTCGATTACGTGCTCAGCACCAGAGAGCTCGCCAGGATGATCAAGGAAGCCGGCTTCAGCTGGGACGACCTTGAGATAGAATCCTTCGACGTGCCGTTCGGCCTCGGCACCGGCGCAGCCGTGATATTCGGCAACACCGGCGGTGTCACCGAAGCCGTGCTCAGGTCGACACAGGCCCTGCTCGGCGCGAAGACCGACACTCCCATAGTGTTCAACGAGGTCAGAGGCCTGGACGGCATCAAGGAAGCCGTAGTCAACGTCGAGGGCATCGACGTAAGCCTTGCGATCGCCAACTCCCTGTCGGCCGCCGAGAACCTCATCGAGAGAGTACAATCCGGCGAGAAGACCTACCACATAATCGAAGTCATGGCATGCCCGGGCGGTTGCATAGGCGGCGGCGGGCAGCCCATATCATCAGACCCCGAAGCGAAGGCGAAGAGGGCCAGGGGCCTGTACGAGGCCGACAAGGGCCTCATGATAAGAAGGTCGCATGAGAACCCCTACGTCGCCGAGCTGTACAAGCAGCACCTCGGGGAGGCCAACTCGCACGAGGCGCACGAGAGCCTGCACACCGAGTACGGCCACAGGAAAAGGATACTCGGCGAGGACATAAAGGTGATGGTGACCGAGGGCAAGCGCGAAGGAATGGTCGACGTCGCCGTGTGCCTCGGGACGTCCTGCTACCTGAAGGGCAGCTACAACGTCTTGCACACCCTCATGAACAAGATCGATGAGATGGGCCTTGCAAACCGCGTGAACCTGCACGGCACGTTCTGCTTCGAAAACTGCCACGAGTCGCCTTGCGTGAAGGTCAACGGCGAGGTGAAGGGCTACGCCGGCAGCGAGGACATAGCGGACAGCATAATAAAGGACAGGATACTCCCTATCCTTAAATAACGGCTGTAGTACACCAAGACGGGGCCCCGGTCTCATAGGCCGGGGCCTCGCCATAGGCCTTAAAGACGTCGCGCCGTCAATTTCGTCTCCCCTTGGCGTACGGTTGGAGGAAAGAGGCGCTTATGCGGTGAATTAGAACATGACTGGAGGGCATTCGGCTATATGACACCCGCCCCTACTAGGCTTAGCAAGGACAAGAGGACGCATCTGAGGTACTCGCTGGCGATTTCGCTAGCCGTTGCCCTGATGTTCGGCACCGCCACAGCGGTGGAGGTATACTGGGCGGTCGCCCTGTCGACCACTGACAGGGCGAAGGCGGTAGAGGCGATGGCGCCGGTCGAACGCGTGTCCGGGGCCGGTTCCTCCCTGCTGGAGGCCGAAGTAGACAACAAGCTGTATTACAGGGTGGCCGCGGGCCCGTTCCCCGATAGGGCGAAGGCGATAGAGACCAGGGACCTGCTGAGGTCGGGCGGCTGGCCGGACGCATGGATACTCGCCGGCCGGGACTTGACGGCTGATCCGCCGGAAGCCCCCGTAGGGGCGGGGGCACTGCCGGCAAGCACGGCTTCAAGGACGATAACGGTCGGGCTCACCTGGATATCGGGCCCCGCGCTCGTGGTGGGCACCGAGGGCAGGATCAGGGCGGAAGGTTTCGCCCCGGAAGGCGCCGACGCGCCGGCGGTGGAGGCTGAGCGGGCCATCGAGCTAGTGGCCGAAGGCGACTGGATAACGGTGAAGACCTCGGACGAGGACCCCGGCACGAAGCTGGCGCCGCCGGTTACCGTAGAGGCGGACATAGGCGCGATCTGGCTGAGAGAATCCTACAGGGTATACAAGGGCGCGATAAAGGTGACGAGGAAGCAAGGATCGGACTCCCTTTACGTAGCCGACGTACTGGACGTGGAAGACTACCTGCTTTCCGTCCTTCCCGCCGAGATAGGCGGCAATTCGCCGAAGGAGGCCTACAAGGCCCAGGCCGTAGTCGCAAGGACCGAGGCCCTCTCGTTCACCGGCAGGCACAAGGACATGGGCTGGGACATTTGCGACAGCACGCACTGCCAGGTCTTCAGGGGCCTGTACGGCCAATCGCCCAACCAGGACATAGTGAGGGCCGTCCAGGAGACGTGCGGCGAGGTGCTGTTTTCGGGGAGCTCGATGGTCAGGACGGCAAGCTTCCACTCATCCTGCGGCGGCTGGACGGAATCGTCCGAGGACGTATGGGGTTCGAGGTTCGCCCACCTCACCAACGTAGGGTGCCGCATCGACCCGGGGCAGATGCCGGACCTGAGGGACGAGGCGATTCTTAGGAAATACATCGAGGAGGCGAACAGGAAGGACCTGTACTACGGCGGGACAGGGTACAGGTGGAAGGCCTCGGTGGAGGTCACGGCCGTGGAGGCCGG
>ERZ795044.1526-NODE-1526-length-20866-cov-7.576330_pt1 | contig 20866 bp, 15 predicted proteins | sample MGYA00375128_ERZ795044 | MGnify/ENA primary metagenome ERZ795044 (study PRJEB30173, sample SAMN05720213) | anaerobic digester metagenome | isolation source: active sludge of municipal wastewater-treating anaerobic digesters | place: USA | collected 2014-12-22 ... | reverse complement strand
GCCGACATCAATGCCGTACGTATTGCCGCCGGTGAAGCCGATCTGGTACTCGGTTGCGACATGGTGGTGGTGAATGACTACTGGGCCCTGTCGAAAATCCGCGCCGATCGTTCCGAAGTCGTGTTGAACACCTACGAAGCGATGCCGGGTTCGTTCACCCGCAATACCGACATGCAATTCCCGGCCAACGATATTGTGGCCGCGATCAAGACCGCACTCGGCAACCGTGATCCAATGTTGGTCGATGCAAACGAATTGGCGATGGCCTTGATCGGTGATGCGATTGCAACCAATCTTTTCATGCTCGGCTATGCCTGGCAGCAAGGCCTGGTACCCATTTCGCATGAAGCCCTGATGCGCGCGATCGAACTCAACGGCGCCGCTGTCGAAATGAATCGCAAGGCATTCAACTGGGGCCGGATGGCGGCGCACGATATCAACGTGGTGAAAACTGCAGCCGGTATCGTCGCAGCACCAGCCGCATCCGATTTTGTATCAGCGACGGAAGTCGCGACCGCGGCGGCTTTCGTCGGAGAAGGCAGCATCACAAAAACGCTCGACGAAACCATCGCCTTGCGCGTGAAATTCCTGAGCGAATATCAGGACAATGCTTACGCCGAGCAATACAAGTCTTTCGTCGAGAAAGTTCGCAATGCCGAAGCGCGCCATGTGCCGGGTAAGTCAGGCTTGACCGAAGCGACCGCGAAATACCTGTTCAAGCTGATGGCCTACAAGGATGAATACGAAGTCGCCCGTTTGTATACCACCGGTGACTTCGAAAAACGCATCAAGGAAACCTTCGACGGCGATTTCAAGATCAACTTCAATCTCGCACCGCCGATGTTCAGCAAGAAAGACAGCAACGGCCATCTGGTGAAACAGCAATACGGGCCGTGGATTTTCACCGCTTTCAAACTGCTGGCGAAGATGAAAGGCCTGCGTGGCGGCAGCTTCGATATCTTCGGCAAAACCGAAGAGCGCAAAATGGAACGCCAGCTGATTGTCGATTACCGCCAGTCACTCGAAGAGTTGATGGCCGGTCTCAATCAGGACAACCATGAATTGGCGATCCAGATCGCGAAAGTGCCGGAACACATCCGCGGCTACGGCCACGTCAAGGAAGCGCATTTCGCGAAAGCCAAGGCGCAATGGAATGACTTGTTATTGCAGTGGCGTAACCCGGAACCGAACCGGGCCGTTGCGTAAATCGAGGCAATAAAAAACGCCGCAGTGATGCGGCGTTTTTTATTGACGATAGAAGGATTACGCCGCGGCCAATTCGGCGTGCGTCAGATAATCCGAATACCCTTGCGGGCCTGGCGTGTAAAGAGCATCCGGATTGAAGGCATTCAATTCGATATTTTTCAGCAAGCGTTCCGGCAAATCCGGATTGCCGATAAACGGACGGCCAAATGCCACGACATCGGCGAGCCCGGAATGCAATACCGCTTCGGCACGCTCGCGATTGAAATCGCCGGCCAGCATCAGCGGGCCCGGGAAGGCTTTTCGAATAGCGTCGACGGCACTGTCAGGAACTGCGCCCGGTGTTGCAATCAGATGCAGATAGGCGAGATTGCGATTCGCCAGTTCGCGCACCAGTTCCAGATACTCGGCTTCTTCACCATCGTAATTGGCCGCAAGGTCATTGAATGGGTTGAATGGTGAAATGCGAATGCCAACATGACCGGCACCGATTTCCGCAACAACCGCATCGACGACTTCCAGAAGATAACGACGACGATTTTCCGGCGAGCCGCCATATTCGTCAGTACGCAAATTGCTGCGCGGATTCAGGAACTGCCCGAGCAGATAACCGTTGGCGGCATGCAATTCGACGCCATCCAGTCCGGCCGCTATGGCGAGTTTCGACGCGTGCACATAATCACTCTTGACGCGCTCAAGATCGTTCTTGTCCATTGCCTTCGGTACCGGATGATCCTGCATGCCTTGCTGGTCGGTCCACATTTGTCCGGCAGCGGCAACTGCGGAAGGGGCAATCAAGGTTTTACCTTCAGGAAGATTCAAGCCATGGCCAACGCGGCCGGTATGCATTAATTGCACCACTAATTTCGAACCACCGGCATGCACTGCAGTTGCGATTTTGCCCCAGGCGTCTGCTTGTTCCTGATTGAAAAGACCGGGGATGCGGGCATAGCCAAGGCCATCGGCCGACGGCGAGGTACCTTCGGTAATCAGTAAGCCAGCACTGTTACGTTGCCGGTAGTAATCAAGCATGGTGTCGTTGGGGGCGTTGTTGATCGCGCGTGAGCGCGTCATTGGCGCCATCACAATACGGTTTTGCAGCGGGATTTGGCCGATGGTTTTTGGTGAAAAGAGCAGATTATCGTGTGACATGGGGTTTCTCCGTTGAGGCTGACAACATGACGCTGCCAACGCGGATAACCAAGCGGCATCCGTGGCATGCAGTGTTGCATTGCCGGAACGCAAGCTGCGTGAAGGCTTTGCTGCAGGCTTGCAACGCAATAAATATTTCACATGAGTTCTTTTATAGTGCACAGCGGACAGACAGCCTTCTCGGAGTGTGCAATGGACCAGCGTGTTATCGATCTCTATAACCATTACATTCATGGCAGCATGCCGCGCCGCGATTTTCTCAATCGCCTGGCGGGCATTGCCGGAAGTGCTGCCGCTGCCAGTTTGTTATTGCCTTTGATCGAACCGAATGAAGCCTATGCACAGCAAATTGATCCTAAAGACCACGGCATTAAGGCGGAGTACGTTCAATATGCCGGCAGCAAAGGACCGGTGCGCGCCTATGTCGCCAAACCGGCGAAAGCGAAAAAGCCCCTGCCCGGCATTTTGATCATCCACGAAAATCGCGGCTTGAATGCGCATATTGAAGATGTCGCGCGCCGTGCCGCACTCGCCGGTTACATTGCCGTTGCGCCCGATGGCTTGAGCGTTGCCGGTGGTGCCCCGGCAGATCAGGAAAAGGCCCGTGACTTATTCGCTGCGACCGACCGCGCCACGATTGATGCCGACATCATCGCCGGCATTCCCTATATCGCCAGCCGGAGCGACGGCAACGGCAAAATCGGTGCGGTCGGATTTTGCTACGGTGGTGGCATCGCATTGCGATGCGCGGCGGAGCGTAGCGAGGTCAACGCGGCCGTTTGTTTCTACGGAAGCGCCTTGAATGCCGAGCAGATCCTGAAAGTGAAAGCGCCGTTGATGATGCATTACGCCGGCAACGACGAACGTATCAATGCCGGCATCAACGAATTCCGCACCGCACTCGATTTACAAAAAATTGCGTACAGCCTGAATATGTATCCGGGCACACAACACGGATTCCACAATGATTCCAGCACCGCACGCTATGACGTGACGGCGGCGAAGCTGGCGTGGGCAAGAACGATTGCGTTTTTCGACAATGCATTGAAACCGTAGGCGCTCCTACTGAAATACACCGGATACGTAAAACCAGCGCCCGTCTTCAAAAACAAAATCACTGATCTCGTGCAAACGCACGGCAGACAGCCCGCCGGTTTTGTAACGTGCAACGAATTCAACCTGCGCGTTGTAGGCATCGATGATGTGGTGCCGCTTTATTTCCAGACCCAGCCATTTGGTCTTGCCGGCCCCCGAAAAATCCAGTGATGATGGGCGTGAGCTCGCATGCCATGTCGCCAGTAGATACTCTTCAAGTGCCAGCACGTAGGCGCTGTAGCGCGAACGCATCAACAGTTCTGCCGTAGCTGCGGGTTCATGGCCAGAGTGATAGCGACCGCAGCAGGACTCGTAGGTTGTTCCGGCGCCGCAATGACAAGACCCCATTTCCTGTTGTACCCCGTTGACAGTTCCCGTGAATCTGTCACTTTGTAGACAGAATGCTGGGGAATTATATGCGCTTATTTGTCTGGTTCTTGTTGATTTCGATTGTTTCCAATTCCGCAGGTGCTGCGGATGTTGATGCCCCGAAAATTATAGATGCGACTATAGGTAACGAGTACCTGCATCTTACGTTTGACAAGCCAATGCAAAGCTGGTCTGAAAGGGGTCGGATTGTAAATATAGAAACCGTGCCTGCAGTACCATGTGACTGGCGTTGGGATGAAGATGCGTCACTCAGCTGTACAGTCAATGATGAATCGAAAGAATTCCTGCCAGCGAATTACTACCAGGTCATCGTTGGCAAAGGACTCTATTCCCAGGAGGGCCTGGAGCTCGTCCCCACAACACTGAAGCTCAGCACGGAAGCGCCAAAGATATTTGCGGACTTAAGCGGATGGCGCGAAGGCCAGCCTAGCCTAGAAATAAAGTCCCACCAGCCAGTGACGGCAGATGCAATTCGAGATGTCCTAACAGTCACGCTGGATTCCAAGTCGATACCGTTTCAGCTGGTAAAGAAAGACCGGGAAGATAATTATGGTCCTGTAGCTTGGTACACGTTGCTGTTTAATGGCGGGAATGCAAGAAACGCAGTATTGGCAATCAAGGTGAAGCCGGGTATGAAAAGCCCACTTGGGCCGATCCTCGGTGTCCAGAATGAAGAGCTTCTGCAAGCCCGGATTAATGAACCTTTGCATTTACGCAGTATCCGCTGTACCAATGGGTCGGAAGTCACAACAAGAGTGTTGCCGCAAGAAAAACAAGAGCCGCTGCAATGCAATCCGCTTGATGAAATAGTGCTCAGTTTTTCGAGCACTCTCGATGCAAACAGCCTTGCTGCGATTCAAAAAAGTCTACCGACGGGATTTACAATCAAGCCTTCGGACAAAAGTTACTATTGGTACTACGATCAGAAGCTTGGAGAAGTCAGGACTTCTCCAAGCGCAGCCTATGTAATGACAAGTAATGCGGCAGCGTCAAAATATCTACTTGAGCTACCGCAGAACCTTGAAAGCGTGGAAGGCAAACAACTCGTCAAAACAGAGCCTGTGCTTATTTCGATCGGTGACTTCAAAGAAAGCATGGTCTTTACGCCAAAAGTACAGACCTTGGCTCCCAACGAAGAAGGGGAAACAAGGCTTAGCGTAATGAACTCAAGTATGACAGCGGTAACGCTTGGCCAGTTCGAGATTGGTCGCACCGTGCGAATCAAATCGAAAAAAATAAAAATTAAAAGCCAGCGTAACAACTTGCTCGCAATCACCATGTCGGCAGCGGACGCGAAAATCAAAAACAAAGGCGGTCTTGTACTGTCAGGCCTGAAAGAAAAACGGGATCTTGGTTACGGCATTGCCTATGTGCCTTTCAATGTGATGTCGTATCAATCGGTTGATAGGAAACACGCCCTCGTATGGGCAACGGAATGGCAAAGCGGACTTCCCGTCGCCAATGCGGAGGTGGAAATATTACGCGTCGATTTCAGCCGAAAGGTTCATCAACTAAGTCGCGCAAAAACCGATGCAAGTGGGGTGGCAACCTTGAGCATGCCTGGCGCACGGCCAACGGGAACGGATTTCACGACGCTGGTCCGTGTCATTAGTGGCGAAGAAGTGGTGGTTTCACCAGCGTTCGCTGAGCAAAACAGCCGACTTGCTTTTGATATAGATCGACCCTGGGCCTACGGCGGTCGCAACCAGTACAGACGGGTGAGCGAAGGAAATGTCACCGGCTTCGGTGTCACCGAACTGCCACTCTATAGGCCGGGCGAGTCGGTAAATTTTCGCTTATGGGTGCGACAAAAAACCGGCAATCATTTAAGCATAGTGCCGAACAGGAAAAAAATTAGCCTGCAACTGGCAGGCGGTATATTTGAAAAGAAGCTGCAGGAATGGGAAGCTACATTGGATGAGAACGGAAGTGTTTCCGGGCAACTTCAGTTGTCGAAACTGCTTACAGACGGGTTCTATTGCATTGCCGAAAATGACGACGAAGAAGAGTATGCAAGTGATTTGAAAGGCGCCTGTTTTCATGTGGCACGTTTTGAGCCCCAGCCACTCTGGGTGTCGCTGAAGGCGGACCATCCGAATATTCTTCTTGGCCAAGAGCTGAAATTCCAGTTGGAGAGTGGATTTTTTTCGGGTGGGCCAGCGGCCAATGTGGGACTTCGGTTCAGAGGCCTGAACACCGTTCGTCGCATCGAAGATGCATATCCGGATTTTGCGAGCTTTACCTTTATCAACCCATTCAAGGATGATGGAAGTATCGATGCCGGTTCACCAGTCGGAAAATTATCGCTACCCAAAAACGCCAATGCACAGGGCAAGACGGAGTTCACGGTTTCGTTTAAAGCGCCCCTGCGCGACCAAGAAGGTGAGCATGATATTCCATTTGGAGTTATGCAGTTTAGCGCGGAAGCCTATATCCCCGGAAAAGCTTCAGCGAGCAGCGGAAGTTTGTCGGTAAATTATTCGCAGTATCCGAGCTTTGTCGGATTGAAAACAAAAAACTGGCGAATAGGCAATAACCAGGACATCGAACTGGAAGCGGCAGTCGTAACCTATGATGGCAAGGCGGTGAACGGTGAAGAAGTATCGGTAGAAATATTCCAGATACTCGGCGATGACAAAGAACTGCACGCCGGAAAATGCAAAATAATCAGCGGAAAGATGCAGGCTTGTGCATTTCGTGCAAAAACCGACGGGCTCTATCGCTTCACAGCTGGTAGCAAGGGTTCAGCCAGTACCGAAATAAGTCGCTACATTGGAGAGCCTCCGCAACAAAAGGCCAGTGAAGAAAAACCCTCGGCAGCAATCAGTCTTTTGCAGGCAAGCAATGGAAAGACCAATGCCAGGGTTTTGCTTGATCAGCCCTTTGAAAAGGCGACAGTATTGTTCACGCTTGAGTATTCGAGCATCGTTCATTATTGGGTCCAGCATGTCGACAAGAAACAGCTGGAAATTGATATTCCGGTCAAGGCGGAGTGGGCTCCCGGTCTTAGCTTGCATGCCATTGTCAGGCCTGCTGGCAATCAGTCAGTCGAAGCGGCGGAAAATATTTCGACCCTAAGTGCCTTTATTGATCTGAATATTCCCAAGTTCGATGTCGAGACATTGACGGTGAATTCGAACAAGTCGGGATACAAGCCCGGTGATGAAGTTGAATTAACCATTGTCAACAAAACCAATACGCAACGCTCTGCAACCATAAGCGTAATTGACGACTCCATTTATCAACAAGCAGCGGATATCTGGGACTATCAAGATCCGAATGCAGGGCATTGGCTCGGCAGCCTGAATACCTGGTATCCGGGTGACTGGTACGGCCTGGAAGCCTGGCGCAGTATCGGCAATCTTTTTTACGAAAGTGATTCGATGAAATCACTCGTTTCAGGCGCCAGAATCCAACAGGTCAATAAAGAAATGGCGCAGCCCGTGCAAGTCGTGAGTCGCGAAGAAAACGGAAAGGAGTTGGATTCGGTTAACGTGGTCGGTAGCAGGATCAGGGCTGTAGATGCTTACTATGCCGCACCGGTTGCGAATGTGAATATGGCAAAAAGGCGAGGTATTTCCGGCAAGCCTATGCCGCGCGTGCGCAGCCAATTTCAGGATTCTGCATATTGGAATCCCGATATCTTATTGGCAGCCGGCGAGAGCAAAACAATAAAATTCAAGCTGCCGGATAATCTGACGCAATGGCGCGTTCTTATGTGGGCCAGCGATAGCGGCGATGGTTTTGCACAAATACAAAGTACTTTCGAAACAAGCTTGCCGATTGAAGTACGTGCGGGCCTGCCGAGCCAGTTATTTGTTGGCGACCAAAGTGTTGCCCAGATATCGGCCCGAAATCAGAGTGAAAAGGCAGTAGTTATCAATCTTAGTTCGGCGTTGACTGGCGCGGGTGTGTCGTTGGAAAAATCGGATAAGGCCAGCGTCAATCCCTACACATTGCTTGAACAGGAACTGGGCTTTTCCCCGACGAAAGCAGGAGATCTGGACGTATTGTCGATTGCAGACTCTGCAGAGGAAACCGACGGACTTTCCAGCGGCACGGTCGTGAAGTCCCGTTATGGCGAAGAAAAAATACCGCAGTCAGGCTGGCTTGATTTGAATCAGCTGAATTTGATGATTCCAAAACTACCCGCGAGTGCTATTGAAGCTAGGCTCGATCTTCAGGTGAATCGTGGTTTTCATGCCTGGACCGATGGCTGGCTTAAAGATCTACAAGACTACCCTCATCGTTGCTGGGAACAAACACTCAGTCGCGCAGTGGGCGGCGCCTATGCCGAGGCATACGACAAGGAGTCTTTATGGAGTGACCGGATTGCCACGGTTAATGACGCGCTTCAGGTAGCAAGTAGTTTTAAGGATGATAGTGGATATTACCGGTACTTCCAGAGTGAAACTTTCGAATGGAATCAAAAGGAGAACTTGGTGCTGTCGGCTTATACGCTAAAAAGTTTTCGATATTTACAGAAAATGGGATATCCGGTATCCAGACATTTAATGGATGAACTGGAAGAAAATCTTCCAGATCAATTGATCAACGGTGTCAAGTTAGAGGCTGATGGTGAGCCTGCCTATTCATGGGAAACATCGGCCACGATCGCCGGGGTCATCGAAAACCCTGAGCAACTCGATGTCAAAGTCCTGGAAAGTCTCTGGAGCCATTGGGATAAATTAAGCTGGTTTGGACGTGGTGAATTATTGCGGGCAATGGCGCGGAAAACGGAATTTACCGAACAAACCGGAATCGGCATTCAGCGTTTGCGTGAAGCCGGTGTAAAGAACGGTGCAAGGCAAGTTATCAACGAGACACGCGATTTCAGTTATTACATGGGGTCGGATTTGCGTGATCAATGTGCAGTAGTCAGCACTCTATTCAAGCTGGATAAATCCGTTGAAGGAAGATCAGCCCGTGAACGCCTGCTGCGCGGTGTCTACGACTTGTATGCCGGTGGGACTGCAAGTATGGACACACAATCGAGTGCGCAATGCTTGATGGCACTACATGATGTGATCAATCAGAATAATGCCGTCAATGCTGATACGAAAATCACGGTAGCACTTGATGCCAATTCGCAAATACTCGAAATGCCTGCCGACAAGCGCGAAGTGAACTTGCAATCGCCGTTAGCGACGACGAGCAAAACGCTGTCGTTGGCGGCCGATAAAAATGCCGGTGGCACGATGAACTACAGTGCCGTCATCAGCTATCAATATGATTTGCAGCAGGCCGAGGCGCGCGGAGTAGGTTTAAATGTGCAGCGACATTACGACGTATTGCAAAACGGCAAGTGGGTTCCATTGCCGAAGACCGGTTTGCGTGAAGGCGATTGGGTCCGCATAAGACTTGAGGTTACGGCACCTAAAGAACGCCATTTTGTCGCTGTAAGTGATTTCGTACCCGGCGGATTGGTAACGCGCGATATCACACTTAGTAGCGTTGGCGGCGCCGATCTAAAAAATATTGGCGACAATGGCTCCTATTATTTTGATTCGCGACAAACCGGAGTCAACGTCGTGCGTATCTATGCCGAGTATTTACCGGCTGGCCGGCACGAGATTTATTACTACGCGCAGGCCGTAAATCCTGGCGATTACTTTGCGCCACCGGCAGTGGCGGAGCTGATGTATGGCCGCGCGAGCCGGGCCAATACAAGTGCAGACCGTGTCACGGTTCAGGCTTCGCAGTAGGGGCGCTGCTTGCTGCGCCCGAATTCTTCAAGGCAGGGCGCAGCAAGCTGCGCCCCTACTGGCCTATAATCGGCACCATGAGCTCGATTCAAAAATTACTGGAAGATTGTTATGCCGTGATCCGCAGTGATCCGTCATTGATGGCGAAGTCGGATTGGGCTTTGCGTTTTGTGCAGGCCATAAAGGAATTGCAGGCGCTGGAATCTTCGCGTGCACAGCAGTTGCAGGATGTCGAGGATGCGGAGCATGCCCGCGATGCCGCGAATCTTGCCCGCATGAAAATCATGGGGCAGCTCAACACATTGCATAAAAGCCTGGCCGCGGCCTTGCCGGAAATTGTGCATCATGATCCGCAGGCAGCGGCCTTGTTGCGGATTGAATGGTTGTTGAAGCACGGCACCGGCGATCCGGCAGCGGCAGCGGCCGCCAAGGCGGCGGAGATGGAAGCGCCGATGCCATCGCGCGAAGTGCTTGAAGCCGTTGTAGCGGGTAAGCGACAGTTCAACAAGGCACAGCTCGAGTTCACCGTCGGCGAGGTGATGGTATTGACCGGTTGGGAAATGACGCCGATCGAGTTGATCGAGAAAGGTGAACCCTGGCTGGCGCAGAAAGTGCTGGATCACCAGAATAAATAGGGTGCGCCTGTGGCGCACCACAAACGTCACCGCTTCGAATTCATCCCCACGCATTGCATGAATTCGGCACGCGTACTTGGGTCGTCGCGAAAACTCCCCAGCATTTTCGAAGTCACCATGCTCACGCCGGTTTTATGGATCCCGCGGGTAGTCATGCATTGGTGGCTGGCATCGACGATTACGCCGACACCCAGAGGATGCAACACTTCCTGGATGCAGCGTGCGATTTGCGAGGTCATTTTTTCCTGCACCTGGAAACGCCGGGCATAGGTTTCGACCACGCGCGCCAGCTTGCTGATGCCGACCACTTTTCCACGCGGCAAGTAACCGACATGGGCGCGGCCGATGATCGGAGCCATGTGGTGTTCGCAATGCGATTCGAACGTGATGTCGCGCAGGATGATCATTTCATCATAGCCTTCGACTTCCTCAAAGGTGCGGGTCAGAAATTCCTGTGGATCATCCTTGTAACCACTGAACCAGTCGCCATAGGCATCGACGACGCGACGCGGGGTGTCCAGCAATCCTTCGCGATTCGGATCTTCGCCAGCCCAACGCAGCATCGTGCGTATGGCTTCCTCGGCTTGTTCACGGCTGGGTTTGATAATGTCGGACATGGCGATCTCCTGATGACAGCATCATAAGGCAAACAACGCGGCGGGAATTGAAAATCAGGTGACGAAGCCGTGCATAATCGACCGCAAACCCGGGGGGAGCCATGCCAACTATCAGCGTGAATGGTGTCGAGTTGTTTTATACCGAGCAAGGCGATGGCGAGCGGACCATCGTGTTTGCGCACGGATTGCTGATGGACAACAGCATGTGGGATTTCGTGACGCCGCATTTTGCCAAAACATGCCGGCTGATCTGTTTTGATTTCCGTGGCCAGGGTCGCAGCCAGGATACAGGTCAGGGCTATGCGATCGATACTCTGGTGGAAGATGCCGCTGCCTTGATCAATGCGCTAAGCGACAAGCCGGTCGATTATGTCGGTCTTTCGATGGGCGGCATGGTCGGCATGCCATTGGCGGCAAGATATCCGCATTTGCTTCGTTCGCTGGTTTTGCTCGACACCAGTGCGCAGGCAGAGCCGCCACACAATCTTCGAAAATATGCCGTGATGACATGGATCGTGCGGGCATTTGGCGTGAAGCCACTGGTGTCCAGGACATTGCCTTTGATGTTCGGAAAAACCACGGTGAATGATCCTGCCAAACGCGAATTGGTCAAGCATTGGAGACGCAAACTATCGGCATTGAAAAAGACGATTCTCGGACCGATTGCCGGGGTGACGCAACGGCGGGATATTACGCAGGAACTTCCGAAAATCACATGCCCGACCTTGATCATCACGGGCGAAGAAGACCGGACCACACCGGTATCCTGTGCACACCATATGCATGCTTATATCGCTCATTCGGAATTGCAGATTATTCCGCGATGCGGGCATAGCAGTGCATTGGAAGAACCGGAACAGGTAGTAGCAGCGATGAAAAAGTTTTATTTGAAATGAATTTTGGCAGGTCGGGCCTGGAAGGCCCTCCTACCGCTCGCCGCGTGTTGATATCCACGCGATAAGGCCACCCATCGCCACGAATGCGCCGGCCAGGTAGAAGGTGGCGCCGGAGTGCCAGGAAGGAATGGCGACGGCAGAAACCCCGGCGAAAATATTCGTGTAAATCGGCGGCGCAATGATGCCGGCGACGCTGTTCAAGCTACCGATCGCGCCCTGCAGACGGCCCTGTTCGTTTGGTGCAATATGCCGTGTCATGATGGCCTGAGCGGCGGGATTGGCGATGCCCCAGAAAGCCGAGATTGGAATCACTGCCCAGAACCAGTAGCCGCTTGGCACATAACCGTAGAGAACGAAGGCAAGGGTTCCCATCGCGCAGCCAAACATCAGCATGCGGCGTTCGCCCAGCCAGAGCTTGATTTTGCCGATCAGGCCGCCTTGCACGATGGCACCGGCAAGACCCACGATAGCCAGCGAATAGCCCACCATTTTCGGACCCCATTCGAAACGGTAATCGGCATAAAGCGCGAAGGTCATCGGATAGACCATGTGAGCCAAGGCCATCAGGAAAACCACGACGGTAAGCGCGAGGATTTCCGGCTGTGTTTTCAGCCACATCAGCGAGGCAACGGGATTGGCGCGACGCCAGGAAAACGGCGTGCGGTTTTCCTTCGCCAGTGATTCCGGCAATACAAAATAGCCGTAGCAAAAATTCGTCAGGCACAGGCCGGCGGCAAGCCAGAACGGCCAGCGCGGATGGATCTCGCCAAGCGTGCCGCCAATCGCGGGCGACAATACAAAACCGAGGCCGAAGGCCATGCCGATCATGCCGAAGGCTTTCGCCCGCTGATCCGGCGGCGTCACGTCGGCGATATACGCATTCGCGGTCGAAAAACTCGCGGAAGTCATGCCTGACAACACGCGACCGATAAACAACCATGGCAGTGTGTTGGCCACGGCCATCAGGATGAAATCCAGCCCAAGCCCGAGGTTCGACATCAGGATGACCGGGCGTCGACCGAATCGATCAGACAGTGCGCCTTGTATCGGTGAAAAAACGAACTGCATGATCATGAACCACATGGCGAATTTGCCATGTTGCAAGGCTGCGCGGCCAAGATCGCCGTCCAGAAAGCTGGCGATGAGTTTCGGAAATACCGGAATGATCAGGCCGAATGCCAGCACATCCAGAAATACGGTGATGAAAATAAAGGCGACTGCGGCGCGGCGCGGGCTGGTCACAACATCCGAACTAGAATTCACGCTCAATCCTTTTGCAGAATACGAACGATGCGCCTTGCGCACCCAAGATGATTAAAACACGCGGCAGAACACGGCTTTCAGGTAACGGCTTTCCTGCACATGCGCCATGAAAGGATGATCGCCACCGGCACCCGATACCTTCAGGATTTGCACGGTACGCCCGGCAAAAAACGCGGCGCGGCGAATCATGTCGATGAATTGCTCTTCGCTGACCAAACCGGTGCAGGAACAACTCAGCAAGATACCGCCGGGTTTCACCACGCTCATCGCGAGCTTGTTCATGTCGTTGTATTTCTTCAGCGCCGGAATGATCTGCTCGCGATCGCGGGTCATTTTCGCCGGGTCAAGAATCACCACGTCGTATTCGTCGCCGCGCGCTGCCGAATCGCGCAGGAACGGAAACAGATCGGCTTGCGTGAACTTGATTTGCGCCTTGTTCAGATGCGCGTTTTTCTTCGCGACTTCTAGAATTTCTTCATCGAGATCAATCCCGGTCACCTCGGCTGCTTCGCCACGGGTCTTGGCATAAATTGCAAAACCGCCGGAATTGCAGCAAATATCGAGCACGGATTTGTCTTTGGTGAAGCGGGCGAGATACTCGCGATTCTCGCGTTGGTCGGCGAAGAAACCGGTCTTGTGGCCGGTACCCGGACTGGCGCGGAATTTCACGCCGAATTCTGTGATGACCGCAGGTTGTGGCGCATCCGGTGAACGGAAATCAAAACTTTCCTGCTTCTGCACGTGATCTTCGGCGAACGCATAGAAACGGCAGCCGGGGAATTCTTCGCGCAAGGCGGTGTAAATCCATTCGCGGTAACGAAAAGCACCGGCCGAGAAAAATTCGACCACCAGCAAATCGTCGTAGCGATCAACGACCAGACCCGACAGACCATCACCTTCGGAATGCACCACGCGCCAGGCATTGGAAATTTCATCGATCTTCAACACATCGCGGCGCAGTTCGACGGCCTGGCGAATCTTGCGGCGGAAGAAATCTTCATCCACAGCTTCATCGGGATCTTCGGTCAGCACCCGCAAGGCAATTCGCGAATGGCCGTTGTAAAAACCGCGGGCACACCAGGTGCCGGTCGCATCGACGATATCGACAATCGAGCCGGGTTTTGGCTTCTGCTCGGGTTTTTCGACCATTTTCTGGAATATCCAGGGATGGGTCGATCGGCGTTCGATTTTCAGGTAAACCGTGGGAATGATGGCGCTATTGAGAGTATTCATGGCGCTATTGTAACCGCCCAAATGGCCGTGTTGACGCCAAATTCACCATTCCTTGCTATGATCCGTGGCTAGAAGGGGAGTAGCTCCCGCCTCCGATGTCGTCAATACGGGCCGTTTCACATAAGCCCCGGCACGGAAGACAGGCCAGTCCTGTGAGCAAGACCTTCGCCGCAAGGGCGAAGTCGTGTCTGAAATTCATCTCGGTACTTCACGTCCAGCATTTCTAAACACTTGCCTGGAGATTTTATGCAAAGCATTGGCACCCCGACCATGTGGTTGGTCTTTATCGCGCTGGTAATCGCCGCATTGCTGGTGGATTTGTTCGTGTTGAAACAAGGCGGCCCGCACAAGGTCAGCATGCGGGAAGCCGGTATCTGGTCCGTCTGCTGGATTGCACTGGCCCTGTTATTCAATGCCGGACTCTGGTGGTATCTGAAAGGGGAGATGGGCGATGTCGAAGCCAACCGCATCGGCCTCGAATTCCTGACCGGTTATCTGGTCGAGAAAGCGCTCGCCGTCGACAATATTTTCGTGTTCCTGATGATCTTCGGCTATTTCGCGGTACCGCCGCAGTATCAGCAACGGGCATTAATCTGGGGCGTGATCGGCGCGATCGTACTGCGTGCGATCATGATTTTCGTCGGTGCCGCATTGATCGCGCAATTCCACTGGATTCTGTATTTCTTTGGCGCCTTCCTGGTGCTGACCGGAGCGAAAATGTTGTGGGCCGCCGGCCAGGAATCGGACTTGAACAATAATCCGATATTGAAATGGTTGCGCGGACATTTGCGCGTCACCGATAAACACCATGATGAAAAATTGTGGATTGTCGAAAACGGGAAACGGTTTTTCACGCCGATGTTTCTGGTGCTGATCATGATTGCGGTGACCGACGTGATTTTCGCGGTGGATTCAATCCCGGCGATTTTTGCGATCACGACCGATCCGTTCATCGTGCTCACCTCGAACGTATTTGCGGTGCTTGGCTTGCGCGCACTGTATTTCCTGCTGGCCGGCATGGCCGACCGGTTCCACTTGCTGGCTTATGGTCTGGCCCTGGTGCTTGTGTTTATCGGTACCAAAATGCTGATTGTGGATTTGTACAAAATACCGGTCGGCGTGTCGTTGATGGTGGTCGGTGCCTTGATTGCTTCGGCAATGGTGCTGAGCTTGTGGATAAAACCGCGGCTTGAAAAATAAGGCAATGTGCCGGGGAAGGTCTTGTGTTCGGCGAGACCTTCCCCATTTCGAGTAGATGAGTAATCCTGATCCCATCGAAAGTTCGCCGATTCCGCAGCGGTTCCGTCGTGCATTGAACATCAGTCTCGGCTTTATTGCCCTGTTGTTTGCCTGTTTTTATCTGCAGCAACAATCGGAATACCAGAGCCTGAGTTTGCAGCCTGGAGTGGCAGCAGGTCTGGTCGGCATCCTGACTGCGCCCTTGCTGCATGGTTCGTTCGAGCATTTATTTTCAAACAGTTTTTCTATTCTTGTATTGGGCACGTTGGCCGGCACGGTGTATCCGAAAGCCAGTGTCCGCGCGTTACCGGTAATCTGGATATTGTCCGGCATCGGTACCTGGTTTCTTGCCATCAAGGGCTTTCACATCGGTGCCAGCGGAATCACGCACGGATTGATGTTTTTCCTGATGACACTCGGCCTCTTGCGCCGTGATCGTCCGGCAATCGCGGCTGCGTTTATCGGGATATTGCTGTTCGGCGGCATGCTGCTGAGCGTGTTGCCACAGCAGCCGGATATCTCCTGGGAATACCATCTGAGCGGTGCCTTGGCCGGTGTATTGAGTGCTGTCATCTGGCGCAAACTGGATCCGGCTCCGCCTCGGCGTGTTTATAGCTGGGAAGAGGAAGAGGCCGAAGAAGAGATCGACGAGGAAGCCGAAACTTTCGAGCCGCCACGGCCGCAGGAAGTCCCGGTGCTATGGCATCGTCCGACTAATGACGGGCCGGTCGTGTTGCCGTTTCGTCGGCCCGGCACCGGCAAAACAAGCGAGTACGACGAACGCTGATTCAGGCAGCTCCCGCGTTACTGAACTGCGACGATTTTTAGAGTAGCCTATTCCAGCCAAAACCAAGGGGTAGGGCTTGAGTCTGGATTTCGATATTCGTTCGGCAATCATGGTTGGCGCGCTGTTGAACACGCTGATCGCGATCATGTTGCTGATTGTCCGGAAAACCCTGCCTGCCAATTTTCAAAACAGTTTGAGCTGGTGGTGGTTTGGCCTGCTGTTGCAGCCTGCCGGTTTTGTGCTGATCGCCCTGCGCGGCCATGTACCGAGCTTTGTCTCGGTAGTACTGGCCAACATGATGATTGCCGCCGCACTCGCCTGCTTCGCGATCGCGATGCGGATGTTCACAGGCGTACGCCAGCGCCGCGCCTATGCCCTTATTCTGGTATTGCTCGCCGGTTTTTTTGCAATCTTTTATTCCAACGATTTGTTGTCGCGCATCATCAGTCTTTCCCTGTTGCACACCCTGCTTCTGGCTTTTTGCGCTCGCGCCATTTACCGGCAGGAACTGAAAATTACCCGGGTATCGCATGTATTGGCGGGCCTGTTCGTGATCGGTGCACTATCGATGGCATCGCGCGCTGGTTACCACATGGTGTCGCATGATCCGATCGTCGATATTTTCAGCATGCGCTGGCCGACGATTCTCAGTTACGGCATGGGCGGATTGTTGCCGATTGTGGGCACGATCGGCTTCCTGTTGATGTGCACTGAACGCAGCCAGAAAGATCTTGAACGCATGGCCAGCGAAGATCCGCTGACCGGGGCCTACAATCGCCGCGCACTGGCAGAATTCGGCATGCGGGAAATGGCGCGCGCACGCAGGCATGGCATCCCCTTGTCGGTGATCCTGATCGACATCGACTACTTCAAGAAAATCAATGACGAGCTCGGCCATGCGGCCGGCGACCTGGCCCTGATTGAAACCGTGCGACGCCTGCAAAAAAACCTGCGCAGCGAAGACTATCTCGGACGCATGGGCGGCGAGGAATTCCTGGTTTTGTTGCCCGATACCGATATCCAGCAGGCACAGGTTTTGGCGCAGCGAATCCGGGAAGAATTTGCCAGCCATCCGATGCTGTTGCTGGAACAGCATCGATCGATCACGTTATCCGGCGGCATTACTTTATTGTCGGCCAGTGATCATATTTTCGACGATATGCTGCGGCGTGCGGATGACGCGATGTACACCGCAAAAGTATTGGGACGAAACCGCATGCAGCTGGATAAAACCATCGCTACGATGTGACTTTCCGTAAGTGATGATTACTTTAAGCCCAACTGTCTGTCATGCCAGTGCGGCATAATCGACAGCGAGATAATCGCGCCGCAAAGGCATAAAAACATATCCCATTGCGTATCCCAGACATCGCCCTGGGTAGCGAGAAAGGCATCGGCTGCACCACCCCATAGAAGGGCGGACCACCATTCTATCATTTCAAAAAATGCACTGAAGGCAAGACAGGCGCAGGTCGTGAGTACCGCCAGCCATTTGCCGCGTTGCAGTGGACTGGTACGCAGCAATAATTCGCGCACCAGAATGGCCGGCACGAAACCCTGCATGAAATGGCCGAGACGATCGTAATGGTTTCGGCTTAACTCGAAGGTTTCCTTGGCCCACAAACCCAGCGGCGTTTCGGCGTAGGTGTAGTGGCCGCCATACATCAGCACCAGTGCATGGGCAACGAGTGCAAAACACAACAATTTGCTGAGCGGGAAATTTTTCCAGTGCCGGATAATCAGCGGCAGGCCGATAAATACCCAGACCACTTCGAGAAACCAGGTCAGGGCATCGTGTGCACCAATGGCGGAGACCAGCAAGGCGAGGCAGACGAAAATCAATAAGCCTCGCGCCATTTTCGGGTCGGGCGTTGTTATCTGCATGGGGGTTCCGTTGTTGTGCGGCGTTGCCAATGTTAATGTCGCCCAGAAGGAGAAATCTATGCGTCTAGCTTATTCCAGTTTCCTGTTTTGTGCCTTGTTATGCGCCTGCAAGCAAGAGGCGCCAGTGGCGGAAGTGTCCGTTTATGCTCCAAGTGCACAAGCCTTGAACGAAGGGGCGCAACGCATCCAGGCCGATGTTGCCTATCTGGCCTCGGATGCACGCGAGGGCCGTGCTGCCGGATCACCCGGCTTCGATCAGGCAGCGGAGTATGTCGCGACCCGTTTCAAGAATCTCGGACTTGAGCCCGCAGGCGACAACGGTACGTATTTCCAGCGGGTTCCTCTGCTTGAGGCTTTGCGTCAACAAGCCGGTGCCAGCCTGAAATTGCAGCAGGATAATTTCATACAGGAATTCATTTTTGAAAAGGAATTCCTGCCTGGCGTCAATTTCAATGCCCCCAGTCATAGCGTTACTGCGCCATTGGTATTTGTCGGCCAGGGCGTGTTCGCGCCGGAGTTCAAGCACAATGATTTTGCCGGTGTGGTATTGCGCGACAAGATTGCCGTCATTTTCGATGGTGCGCCGGAAAATTTTCCGATTACCCAGCGTGCCTTTTACAGTTCGCGCAATGAAAAATTAAGGCAGCTCAGCGAACGCGGCGCCATTGGCGTGCTGTATATCAGCAATCCGAAAAAGGAAGAGAAGCGCCCCTGGTCGATGGACAGCGGCAACTGGGCGATTCCCGGCATGCGTCTGGTCGACAAAAGCGGCATGCCGATCGACAGTTTTCCGCAACTGCAGGCAAGTGCAAGCGTCAATCTCTCGGCAACGCGAAAAATTCTCGATGGCGGAAAATTTTCTGCCGATGTTGTTTTCGACCAGTTGAAAAACGGCAAGCTGCAGGCATTCGATTTGCCCGGCATGCTGACCATGTCCGGAACCACGCAATTGAGCACATTGGAAAGCCGTAACGTGGTGGCGAAGTTGCCGGGCAGCAGCCCGCAACTGTCGAGCGAGAACCTGGTGTTTAGCGCGCATCTTGATCATCTTGGCATCGGCATGCCGGTGAAAGGCGACGCCATTTACAATGGCGCACTCGATAATGCACTCGGTGTCGGCATCATGCTCGAAGCCGCCCGCAGTGCCAGCCTGCTGAGCACGAAACCGAAACGCTCGATGATATTCATTGCGCTTACCGGCGAAGAAAAGGGGCTGCTTGGTGCCGATTATTACGCCAAGAATCCGACCGTGCCGAAGAGTTCGATCGTGGCCAATATCAATATGGACATGCCGGTCGTGCTGACCGAATTGCTCGATGTGGTAACCATAGGCGTTGACCACAGTTCGCTGCAAAAACAGGTAGAGCAGGCGGCGACGGAAATCGGTTTTCTGCTGTCGCCCGATCCCGCGCCGGACGAAGTGGTATTTGTGCGTTCGGATCAATTCGCCTTCGTTCGCCAGGGCATACCGGCGGTGTATCTGGATGGAGGCGTGATCGCGAAAGATCCGAACATCATCGGCAAGGATTTGCTGGAAAATTTTTTGAAAACGCATTACCACAAGCCCAGCGATGACCTTAAACAGCCGATTCATTACGCCACGGCAGCGAAAATGGCGGCATTGAATGCACGTATCGGACAACTTGTTGCGGACGATCCCTACCGGCCACGCTGGAATCTCGGCGATTTTCTGGGCCAGAAATTTGCCGGACAACCCTGATGAACGCAGGGGCGGTTCATGAATCGCCCCTGCCAACCCGGTTTTGTTTTGGCCACGCCGAAGCGCTAAACTAGGCGCATGAACACGCCCAACCGCATTGAACACCAGATGACCGACAAGGGTTATGTGCCGGTTTATACCACTGCGGTAGTTGATCAGCCCTGGGATAGCTATACCAAGACGGATCATGAAGTCTGGGCGACCTTGTTCAAACGCCAGCGTGAATTATTGCCGGGGCGCGCCAGCAAGGAGTTTTTGCAAACCCAGGACGAAATGGGAATGGGCGAGCAAGGCATTCCGAAATTTTCGGACCTGAATGCGCAATTGAAAGCAAAAACCGGATGGGAAATCATTGCCGTAGAAGGCCTGTTGCCGGAGTTGGCTTTTTTTGATCATCTGGCGAATCGAAGATTTCCGGTCACCTGGTGGATTCGCAAGCCAGAGCAGCTCGATTATCTGGCCGAGCCGGATTTATTCCATGATTTATTTGGCCATGTGCCCTTGCTGATGGATCCGGTGTTTGCTGATTACATGGAAGCCTATGGCAAGGGTGGCGTTAAGGCGCATTCGCTTGGCCCGGAAGCTTTGTCGCAGCTGACACGTCTGTATTGGTACACGGTCGAGTTCGGACTGATCAACACCAGCGAAGGGCTGCGGATATACGGTGCCGGTATTCTGAGTTCGAAAGGCGAGAGTATTCACTGCCTCGAATCGGCCGCACCCAATCGGATCGGTTTCGATTTGTTGCGTGTGATGAATACGCGTTACCGTATCGATACCTACCAAAAAACCTATTTCGTGATTGATAGTTACCAGCAACTTTTCGACGCCACGCTGCCGGATTTTATTCCTTACTATGAACAGATGGCAGGACGTGAAAGTACGCCGGCCGGTCAGGTTCTTGACAGCGACAGGGTATTCAATCGCGGCACAGGCGAAGGCTGGCTGCACGACGGCGACGTCTGATTCATTGGCTTAGGGGCACAGCAAGCTGCCTCTCCGAATTTCAATCATGAAACTCATTGCACAAAAGCGCGGCAAGAACGA
>ERZ795044.1516-NODE-1516-length-20912-cov-5.459510_pt1 | contig 20912 bp, 15 predicted proteins | sample MGYA00375128_ERZ795044 | MGnify/ENA primary metagenome ERZ795044 (study PRJEB30173, sample SAMN05720213) | anaerobic digester metagenome | isolation source: active sludge of municipal wastewater-treating anaerobic digesters | place: USA | collected 2014-12-22 ... | reverse complement strand
AACACCTCTTACCCGCTTGCAGAACATTTCAGGCATTTTGCCGATAAACTGCGCGGTGTTGCATAATACATAATACATTCATTTCAGGCAGAAATATTTTTGCCTGAAATGAATGTTATGTCAAACACATCTGCCTGTATTCTTACGCATCATCTTACCCACCAATTCGGGAAGGATGCGCCTGTAGTCAATCAGGTCAATCTGGAAGTACCTGTTGGAAGCATATATGGATTCCTCGGACCAAACGGCGCGGGGAAAACCACCACTATGCGCCTGCTATTAGGCCTTCTGAAAAAACAACAAGGCACCATCCAGATTTTAGGTAAGCCACTGGATGCGCACCGGGTATCAATTATGCAATCAGTTGGAACCATGATTGAGTCGCCAAGTGTATATGCGCATTTGTCGGCAAGAGAAAACCTGCGTATTCTGCAACATATTTACACCTGCAAACCCGAACGCATTGAAGCGGTTCTTCAGATAACCGGTATTGCAGACACAGGAACAAAACCAGCGGGGAAATTCAGCTTAGGCATGAAGCAGCGTTTGGGTATAGCCATGGCGCTGCTTAACGAACCACAATTGCTGATATTAGACGAGCCTACAAATGGACTTGACCCGAATGGCATGATAGAAGTCCGTGAATTATTACACAAACTGCATCAGGAATCCGGAATAACCATTTTCGTATCAAGCCACCTGCTTTCTGAAATTGAAAAATTAGCTACACATACCGGAATTATTCACCGTGGGTCGATGCGCTTTCAAGGCAGCATGCAGGCATTGCGTCAGGCGCAGGAAAAGAAAGCGGTTACAAGCATTCTGGCTGATAATATGGTTCGCGCGAAGGAAATTCTCAACGACATGCACATTTTATCAGAAACAGAAAACAACTACATCACCATAAGTGGTCAGGCCCCTGAAAACATTATTCGACTGAACAAACGATTGGTTGAAGGAGGCGTTGGCATCATGGAAATTACAACCCGGAAACACGATTTAGAAAATATATTTATGAACCTCATACAAAATGAATATGCAAATCATTAACAGTATTCGCGCCGAATGGCTTAAAACAAAACACAGCACCGCATCCTGGTTGTGTTTAATAGGTGGAACCTTTATTCCATTGATATTTATTGTGGGACTTTTGAAAGATCACCGCACGATTGATATGTATACAGACGTGCCAAATGCATGGACATACTATTTCTTTCAGGTATGGCAATATATGCAGGTGTTTCTTTTACCCATGGGATTAATTCTGGCCACCAGCCTGATTACGCAGGTAGAATTCAGAAATAATACCTGGAAGTTAGTACATACCACACCTCAGCCCTACGCACATATTTTTATTGCCAAGTTTATTGTGCTGCTGGGTATGACTTTATTGTTTTTTATTTACTTTAATATCAGCTGGTATATTTCGGCTGTGGTTCCCTCCTTTGTTTTCGATGGTAGTTTTCCGAAGGCGGATTTTCCATGGAATCAATTCTTCATGAGTAATTGGAAAATATTTCTGACCTGCCTGCCTGTGCTTGGGCTGCAATTCTTGTTGAGTATGCATTTCAAAAATTTTCTGATTGCTATTGGCGGCGGTTTATTATTATTAATCGGCTCACTGATTCTTGCCGGCAATTGGACTTATGCTTATCTTATTCCTTATACCTATCCAACCTTAAGTTTTATGGGTGATGCGGCATTCGTACAACAGATACACATGTATGCATTTTGTGCCGGCTATTTTGCCTTGTTTATTGCTGTCAGCTATGTATTGTATAGCCGCAAAACCGAAAAGGGATGAGGATGGTATGCGGATAATCCCGCAGCAAACAAATACCGATACCATTAAGTTTAAACGGAACTTGTATATTTAAATCAACAAGATGAAAAAGTATGTAATCATATTGCTCAATATTGGCTACTGGGCTGTATTTATGTTATTGCTGTTTGTATTGTTTGGACTTATAACACAGGCAACAGCCGTTGAAAATCAGGAAGATACCCCTACCTTGTGGGAGTGGATGCGGTTTATGTTCAGCACCACAATTTTGCCGGCGCTCGTTTGTTTTTATTTAAACTACTTTGTCGTATTCAACCGCTTCCTGCGCAAACGGAAAATCGGTGCCTTTTTTCTGGCGTTGTTAGGTTCAGGATTAATGGCGGGAACCATTGGAGCCTTATCCGGTGCAGCACCCTGGTTTATTGGCGGCGAATTTTACATAGCCAAAATGACCTTTGCTAGCGCGATGACAATCATTCTGTTATTAGGTTTTGTAGCATTACTCAGTGGCATTATTGGTTTAGTTATGCGCGGATTTATAACCTGGTATGGAGAAATCCGAATTAAAGAAGAGCTCACTAATCGCAACACCGAAATGGAGCTTTCTTTAGTAAAAAGTCAGATTAATCCACATTTTCTGTTTAACACCATCAATAATATTGATGTGCTCATCAATAAAGACCCTGATATGGCCTCCCGGTATTTAAACGAGCTGTCAGACATCATGCGGTTCATGCTTTACGAAACGAAAACTGATCGGGTGCCTTATACACGCGAAATTGCATATATCGAAAAATATATCGGACTTCACCGTATTCGCAACAGCAATCCCGACTATGTACATTTTAATCAGGAGGGGAGTGCCGCCAACTTAATGATACCGCCAATGCTGTTTATTCCGTTTATAGAAAATGCATTTAAACATGTGGGTGATAAAAAAAGGTCGCCGGCTATTGACATTCGATTAATTGCCAATTCGAAAGAACTTACTTTTATTTGTTCGAATCATTATTTCACTTTTCCGGACGTTCTGGAAGCGAAGCCTGACAGTGGATTAGGCAATGGACTAATTGAGCGGAGATTAGCTTTACTCTTCCCCAACCGACACACCCTGACGGTTGACACAACAAATAATATATACACAGTAACACTTAAAATAGTACTTTAGCCCCATGCGTTGCATCGCCATTGAAGACGAACCTTTAGCACTGGAGCGATTGTTGCAATACATTGGCAAGTTGCCTGAATTGCAATTGGATGCCACCTTCGACAACGCGCCGGATGCTTTGGTATATATTCGTAATCATCCTCCCGACATCTTATTTGTTGACATCAACCTGGGTGAAATGACAGGCATTCAGCTACTTGAAACCTTGCGACCAGATTGCGCCATCATTATAACAACTGCTTATCAGGAATTTGCCCTTAAAGGATATGAACTGAATGTGACAGATTATTTAATGAAACCATACACGTTCGATCGCTTTTTTCAGGCGGTAGAAAAGGCCAAAAATACACGCCTAAAAACAGAGTCGCCTGACAAGTCGTATATCTTCATTAAAACAGAGTATCGTCTCGAAAAAGTAATGCTCGATGAAATTATTTTTATTGAAGGGATGCGAGATTACCGGCGGGTGCATTTACGTGACAGAAGCATTATGACTCTCCAAACCTTTAAAGAATTTGAAAGTCAGTTGCCCGGTCATATGATTTGCAGAATACATAAATCGTATATGGTTTCCATAAACAATATAACCTCCGTCGAAAAAGACAGGGTGTTGATTGCAGGAAAGCGCTTACCTGTTTCTGAAACGTATAAAAAAGATTTTCTGGCTTTAATCGGCGCCGGAAAATAAGCTGCGTATGTACTATTTTTTAATAAAAATATAGCCCCCTTTGGTGGCACCCCAAACCTGGTTGCCCTTATCATCAAATCCCTGATCCCAGGAAATAAGCTGGCCATTTTTTAATTCAATTTTTGTTGTGGCATATGTTGCGCCACGCAAATCAGAAGGACAGGCATCGCCATCTGTTCCTCCTGTGTATACATCGCCATCTTTTATTAAGGTAACTGTACATCCATCCTTTAACTCGAGTAAATCAAAGGTGAGTTTGTTTTGTTTTGATGCATCGGCATGCAGGCCGGCGAAGGAGAGGGCATCCTTTATTGTATAAATATCACTTGTAAATTGATTTTGAGCCGGGTGTTGGAGATGATATACCCGCTGGCGATAAGGCTTATCTAAATTAGAAGCAACAGCTTGTTCAACGTACAACCACTTTCCATCCGTTCGGTCGCTCCAGATTTCCGTCATAATTAAGCTGATATTATAATAATCGGAATCCATGAGCGCCTGCTGTTCGCTTGTAAATGTTCCCGTCATCAATGACGCCAATGTATTTAATTCAGCATCACCACCTTTTTCGGAAGATGTATGCCGGAGAGAGGAACACGCCCCGCAGATTAAGACTAAACTGATGACAAGCAATTTATTCGACATGGTATTTCAACTTTAATTTGTTACATGACACATGCACATTATGTATCAGCCCCAAAATTAAAGTTGTTTCTCCATGAGTTGTTTGTAGCCAGCAAACACAAACTTACCCGGTGATGATGCAACTGCCAGAAACTGCATCCAATATATCCGGTTTAATACGCGACCACATTCATGATGAAGCCGGTAACATCAGGCCGACAAAGGCTTCAATCGTGATCTGTCGACTTACAGCATGGATCCAGTTTGTCGTAGGCTTCTTTTACTGGCGGCAGGGTGTCTGCGCTATAACCACTTGCCGTAATGGCCAGACGAATTGCTTCCGGATTCGTTTTTTCGGCATCATACTTTACAGAAACGATACTTGTTTCCAGATCAAGATCTGCAAGTTTAACACCTTCAATTTCGGTGACCGCTTTTTCGATAATTGCTTTACAGGATCCACAAACAGCGGAAGTTTGAATTTCAACATAAGCCTTACCTGTATTTTGAGCTTGCGCAGTAACTATCAATGCGCATAAAAGGCCGAAAACGAAAATTAACTTTTTCATAATTACAAATGTACTATTTTATTCAATTTAATTATGCAATGTATATCTTGCTCCAATATAAAATAATCTGGGCATCAATGGCGCGTAAATTACGCCCGCATCAAAATCATCCCCAAATGGTTCGTCGGCAGCGATAATAGGATTGTGCTGGGTGTAGTTCGTGATATTTTCTGAGCCCAGGTAAACCTCCAGGTCATCAAATTTTTTTGTGACTTGCGCAAGCATGAGTAAGTATGGTGCAGATGTGCTACCCAGGTCATGGGCGGCATGATTGCCACTTAAATCAGGCAACCTGCTGCTGCCATAAAATTGCGTTGTATAATCGAAACTCAATCCAACGCGTTTCCAATTATACGCTAAATTGACGAGCCCCCTGTGTGTAAAGGTAAGCGGCACAGTGCGCAATGCATCTCCGTAGGTGCTTTTACTATCTACATATTTGTAAGCTACACGCACATCAAATCGTTTAATTGGATTATATTCAATTTCCGCCTGTATAACCTGCGTAAATGCCTGACCTTGTAAGTTATAAATCTCAACCGAATTCGCAGAAGCATCTAAGTCGACAACTGTTTGCTGCACAAAATCCGTACGATACAGATCTACAGTAAAAGTGCCTTCGCGTTTATTGATTGTAAATTTATGTATGAGTGATAATCCATAATTCCAACCCTCTTCAATATCCAATTCTTCTGCAATTACTATTTCGCGATTACTCGCCAGCCAGGAAGTGTTTTCGGCAAATACATTTGCGGCATGATAGCCTTTTCCAACTGAAGCCCGCACCGTAAGGCTTTTCGACGGGTTGTATTTAAGGTGTAATCGCGGCGTTAGCAGAGTGCCATACAGGTTATGCGCATCAACCCGCAATCCGGCCAATAAACTAAATTGCTCTTTAAATGCATAGTGATATTCAGCAAACACGCCGGGAACTTGTTCAACCCGTACGAGCTGCATCGAATCAAACCGTTCTGTAAAATCATTATAAATAAAGTTCAACCCTGTTTTAATGGTATGATTCGTATTGCCAATATAGGTCACAAATATGGCATCTGCTTTTGCATACGTTTCAGCGCCTGTATAACTGCGCAATCCATAAAATCCATTTTGTTCGTGCCTGGTAAATTGAGCAATTGTGCCTATTGACGTGCCAGGTCTTTTAAATATGAAGCCATTTTTGGCGTGAAGTTCAAGTCTTTTAATCTGCATGCCAATGCCATAACCATTTTCGGTAGTTAAAGGCATTTCAGGATTAAAATTTACCTGACCACCTGTAATATCTGAACTTGTATATTTGATGCCATACTGACCCTCATGTTTTTTTCCGGAAAAATAATTCCAGTTATTCATGAACGTTAGCGTATTGTTTTTAGGCATGTCAATAAAACCATCCGCGTTATGGTCAACATTTTGCTGCATGGTGGATCCATGCGCATAAACAGCTGTGCTCCATTTTAAATTAAAAGGATGTTTATACACGGCGTTACCTTCAAAACGACCAAAATGCGAAGCATATACATTCAGAATACCCGATTCTTCATCCGCGTCATACGGTCGTAAATAACTCACATTAATGGCACCGGTTATTCCTTCATAACCATTCACCACTGAGCCCGGACCTTTTGTAATTTGAATACTTTCAATCCATGTGCCGGGTATAAAATTCAAACCATACGAAGATGCGAGGCCTCTTACATTAGGCATGTTCTCTGTCATTATTTGGGCATACACGCCATCTAATCCCAGTAGTTTAATTGTTTTCGCACCGGTAACCGCATCACCAAATTCAGCATCTACGGTATTATTCGTTTCGAAGCTCTCGCTCAGGTTACAGCACGCTGCTTTGAGCAGTTCTTTTTTAGTAAGCGTTTCAGAGCCAATTGGATCAACCGTATTAATTGTGCGGCCGGATTGATTGCCCTCCACTACAACCGCGGTTAAAATCGTAGTTGGCTCCAACACAAAATGTATATGTGCAATCTCCTGAATATTTATAGTATCATTTAAATAGCCAACATAAGTTGCAACCAATAGATACTGTTCTGACGATGGCTGATCAATGCTAAATTGTCCATTTTCGTCAGTTTGCGTTATAATTGTTGAGCCAGCCCAATATACATTTGCTCCGGGCAGTGGCTGTGGTTCATCTTTTTCTGCACCACCCATTACTTCTCCATGTACAGATTGAGCAACAGCTATAGCGGGCGCACATGATATGAAAAAAATAAAACGGAATATATTTCTTGTAAACATAGTTTGTATTTGTATGAAATGAAAACGAGCCTATCGCATAACACATGCGCAGGCATTTGTTGTTTACTTTTCATCAAATACGAAACACAGAAACAAGTGCAAGAAACTCGCCGGTATGCAGCGGAGGTGGATGCGCGGTAGTCTGCCAACTAACCACCTGTTCGCTTAGTTTGGCTAAAACAAGCGGCAACGGCAAATTATCAACCGGCAGTGACATAAATTGTGCCTGTTGCTGAGCCAGCGCTGTATAGTCAAACTTAACAAAACTCACTTGTTCAGTGCAACAAGATTGTTCAATGCACCTGTCAGCATCCGGTTTACTTTCGCCGCAGCAATCGTCCATCTCAATAGACGAAGTCGACTCATTTGAACAAGCCATCAGGCAAATGTGTTGCATAAGGGTAAAGCCCGAAGTAACACCGATAAGTAATATCAACATTAAGGACACCCCAATCAACCTGAATTGGCTTTTCATACAGCAAATCTATCAAAAATTACGCCAAAATGACGATTTCCTAAACAAAAAGCATGTTTATTAACGCACAATCAAGCCTTAAAAGCGTTAATTTTGAAGTGGTTTAATTCATCAAGTCAGATTAATAATATATGCAAGTAAAATTTCTCCTCCCCGCAGCTGCCCTGTTCGTGTTAGCTGCTTGTAACAAGCCGGAAGGCTGTATGGATCCATTAGCCACCAATTATGACCCTGATGCCGAAGTAGACAAAGGGTGTTTATACGAGGAAAATTATGCTATGGAAATGCATTTTCATAGTTCCTTAAACGGTGGTGAATTAGTTGAAGAGCAGCAATATACCATCAATGGTGTTGCTACCAATATTAATCTATTACAGTTTTATGTAAGTGGCATTTCCCTCATATCAGCAGCTGGAGACACAGTAACATCTGACACCTATCTGTTAGTTAAGCCGGAAACTGAAGAATATAGCATTGGAGATTTTCCAGCCGGTGATTATACAAAACTGATTTTTCATGTAGGTGTTGACAGCGCTACTAATCATGCGGATCCATCACAATACAATCTTGGCGACCCACTGGGTGCACAAACACCAAGTATGCATTGGGGTTGGAGTTTCGGATATATTTTCCTTCGATTGGATGGCGAAGTAGATTCCGATGCGGATGGCACCCCCGATCCTGCGGGCGTTTTTGAAATGCATGTTGGAGATGATCATTATTTAGCTGACATCGAATTAGATTATGCAATTACAATTGGCGATGGTCAGGAAAATATTGTGCATTTAGATGCAGATTGGGATACCTTTTTTACCGGTGTAGATATGGTGAATGATAATACTGTACACGGCACTGATAATTTGAGTCTCGCTGCGCTATTGTATGAAAATATTTCCGGTGTGTTTTCTGCGGAAGAATAATATAAGAGTAACGCACTGCATTAAACAGTGCCTATGCAACTGAAATCATTTTTAATTTGTACCGGACTCACCGGGTTAATCGTTTTGCAAGCTTGCGAAACGGATGTTGCTATAATTGAGCCGAATGAATATCTGTTACAAATTCCTGCGGGCTTTACTTATCCGGAAATTCCGGAAGACAATCCTTTGAGCGCAGACAAAATAGCGCTCGGTAGAAAGTTATTTTATGATCCGGCTTTATCGGTTGACTCTACTATTTCGTGCGCCAGTTGCCATAAGATTGAAAACGCATTTGCCGATCATATTGCAATAAGTAAGGGGGTTGAGGGCCGACTGGGTTTCAGAAATGCGCCAACGCTTGCCAATATTGCCTGGGTGCCGGTGATGACCATGGATGGTGGAAATCCAACACTGGAAACACAACCCTATATACCCATTGAAACGCATGAAGAAATGGGGTTTAATATGGTGCTGTTATCAGAGCGACTGCAGGCTGACCCGGAATATACAATGGCCTTTCAGGATGTATTTAACCGGATGCCTGATCCTTTCGGAATTACGCGTGCATTAGCCGCTTTTGAACGTACTATTATCAGTGGTAATGCGCGCTATGATCAATACATGTATCAGGGAAATGTGGAAGCACTCACCGAAGCAGAAATTCGGGGAATGGATATTTTTTTCAGTACTGAAGTCGGATGCGTAAATTGCCATAGCGGATTTATGTTTACCAATAGCGCTTTTGAAAACAATGGTTTTTTTGCAGATTATAGCACAGATAGTGGCCGCGCACGGATTACTACGCTTAGCACAGATGTTGGAAAATTTAAAGTACCCACATTGCGGAATATCGGTGTAACTGCACCCTATATGCACAATGGAAGTGTAGCCACCTTGCAGGAAATTATTCAGCAATATGCGGCGGGCGGTTCAGGTCATGAAAATCAAAGCGCATTCATTCAACCCTTTCTGTTAACAGAAAGCCAACAAAATGACTTGATTGCCTTTTTACTTAGTTTAACCGATGAACAATTCCTCACAAACACAAATTTAGTCGAGTAGTCTACTACTATGTATAACCTATTTAGCAGTACATTTGTATTATGAAGCGGATAAGTATCAAACGTTTTGTTCCCTATATTTCGCTGATGTCACTCTTTATTTTGCTGACCAGATGTGAAATGGATCCTGCGATTGAAGAGGTGACCGAGGGCCCGGTTTACGACCCAACGCCTTATGTTGCTCCGCATACAATGGGGATTCCTCCGCTTCCCGTTTTTGCTAATAATCCATTAACGGCGAAGGGTGTTGAATTAGGTCGTCACTTATTTTATGATCCGATATTATCGGCCGACAGCACATTAAGCTGTGCGGGTTGCCACAGTGTGAATCATGCTTTTTCAGACACTGTTGCCTTTAGTATCGGAATCGATGGATTACCGGGCAAGCGCAATGCCATGCCATTATTTAATTTAGGCTATTCGCCATTTGACAATGGATTCTTTTGGGATGGGAGAGCGATAACCATAGAAGAGCAGGCACTAATGCCGATTCAAGACCCATTGGAGATGCATGAAATATTGCCGAATGTATTGATTAAGCTGAACCGAAGCGCATATTATCCAGATATGTTTTATGTGGCTTTTGGTGAAGAAGCGATTACCACCGAACAGGTTGCTAATGCGTTGGCGCAATTCCTGAAAAGTATTACAACCGGTGGTTCAGAATTTGATCGTGCTATGGCCGGTGAAATATTTCTGAATGATACAGCCACTTACGGATTCACCTTATTCAACGATTTGGAAGGTGGCGACTGTTTTCATTGTCACGGTGTTAATGCGGGATTATTTACTGATTATACCTATAGAAATAACGGCATCGACACAGCCGTATATTATACCGATTTTGCCGATCCCGGTTTAGGTGCTATTACCGGAGACACCGCGGATTACGGAAAATTTAAAGTGCCTTCTTTGCGCAATATCGAATTAACTGCTCCATATATGCATGACGGCAGATTTCAAACACTGGAAGAGGTCTTAGACTTTTATTCAACCGGCGTGCATAACACAGCATTTACCGACAACCTGATGCAGTTTAAATTCCAAAATGGCGTGCAATTAACAGAAGATGAGAAAAAAGCAATTATCCGGTTTTTAAAGTCGTTAACGGACCCCGCATTTAAAGACAATCCAGCCTACCAGAATCCGTGGTGATTTCTGCGTGATTATATGTATTTTTTGAGTTTCATTTATTTGCGCTTGTAAAATAAGCAACGCCGTACTCATTGCACAGATATATGATTTCTATTGCAATGAGTACGGCGCTAATATGCAAGGCCGCTAAGGACTTTGACTTATTTTACTTTAAGCACCTGAGCACCTGCCATTGTATTGAAAGCAGAAACATCCTGTTGCACAATTTGTTGGAGTGCATTTAACTGCACCTGAATGCGTGCAGATAAATCATCAAATTTGGTATACATACTTTTTGTTGGGGCGGCATCTGCAAATTGTAAAAACCAATTCAGGCCCGCGAGTTTTTCTTCCAGCATAATCGGAAATTTCAAATTGTCTTCATACGCAATTATCAATGGATTGTGCAATTGCGTTTCAACTGCGTACAAGGCTTCAACAATGGCATGTCCTTTTTCCACAAGCTGCTTATCGGCAGTTGGTGTTTTGCTGAGGTAGTTATTCATTTGTTCTGTCAAATCATGTATTTGATTATTTGCGGTAACAATCTCATCGAGTTTGCTGCATATGCGTGCATTTAAATCGAATTGCGCCTGCAAATCCTGTTGAGTGCTTGGATTGCGAGGATCCTTTTTAATCACAAAAGGAACTTTTGCAACGAGGCTGTCGCCAACAGAAACACTTACGAAATAATTACCAGGTACGGCAAGAGGACCAGAAAGAGATGCATCAAATGTTGCACTGGTGTCGCCCAACACATCCGGATACCGCATATCCCACACAAACTGATGCATGCCGGGTTGCTGATTCAGTGTACCGGATTCATGTTTTTTAGGATTTGGATAAAAGTCTTCTTTTTGATCAACCGGATTACGATGCACATCGTATAGGCTGCTATAGGCTATAATTGAATCTCCTTTTTCTGTATAAAATGCGATACGCAATTCATCAGCAGGCGTTTGTTTTAAATAGTAGCGCACCTTAACACCAACCGGTTCGTTTTCACCATCCTGATCGCCGGGTTCTTCAGAATTATAGGAAGGACCAGGTGTGCGCCAGCCTTCATGAACAGGATACACATATACATCCTTTTGTGCAATAGATTTCCATTGTGCAGCCAAATCATAAACAGGCGTGATGTCATCCATTATCCAAAAACTACGGCCATGAGTAGCCAGTACTATATCGCGTTCTCCTTTATGGATTTGAATATCAACAACAGGTGTAACAGGCAAATTTAATTGCAGAGGTTGCCAGCTTGCACCATCATTAATACTAAACCAAACACCTGTTTCCAAACCGGCAAATAAAACGCCTTTCACATTTGGGTCATTACGGACACATCGGTTATATACGTTCGATGGCAGGCCGTTCGTAATTTTTGTCCAGGTTTTACCATAGTCGGTGGTTTTATAAATATAAGGCTGCATATCATCCAGCTTATATCTTGTGCCACTGAGATAGCATGTGCCGGCATCGAAATGCGATGGTTCAACATAGCTAATCATGGTCCATTCAGGTAAGTTAGCCGGTGTTACATTCGTCCAGTTTTTTCCATTGTCTGTTGATACAAACACATAGCCATCATCACTCCCTGTCCAGATTACACCTTTTTGAACCGGTGACTCCTGTATGCTGAAAATGGTAGCATAATTTTCAACACCGGTATTATCCAATGTAACCGGCCCACCACTTTCCTTCAATGTATTAGGGTCGTTTCTGGTTAAATCCGGCGAAATTGTTTCCCAGCTCACACCCCCATCAAAACTTCTATGCACATAATTACTGGTGGCATATAAACAGGATGGATCATGTGGTGAAAAAATTATTGGAAAAGTCCAATTAAATCGCATTAATGCTGAGTTTGCTCCGGCGCCATAATGTTGTTCCGGGTTTACCGAAATAGCGCGATACATTTCAGAGTGTTCATTATATGAAGTAAAGATGCCATCATATTCACCACCGTATGTTATCGCCGCATTTTTGGGATCAGGTACAATAAATCCGGCTTCGCCACCGGCAACCCATCTAAAATCAGATTCGGTGATTGCCCCTTCGGCAGAGCGCGATTTAATTTTCACACTACTATTATCCTGCTGTCCGCCATATACATGATATGGAAAATCATTGTCGAGGTTTACATGATAAAACTGGGCTGTAGGTAAATCAATATCGCTCCAGGTATGGCCATCATTAAAGGTAATTCCGGGACCACCATCAGAGCCTATGATATAATTATCCGGATTGTTGGGGTTAATCCACATCACATGATTATCCCAAAGGGTATTATCTTCCCTTTCAAATGTATAACCACCATCAGCACTTCGCCAATAATCGACACTCAGAATATATAATTCGCGTTCGTTTTTTGGATCAACATAAATATTGCTGAAATACCAGGGCCGTTGTATTAAATCATTCTCTTTTGTCAATAACTCCCATGTATCACCTCCATCTGTTGATGCATAAATACCGGCATTATCTTTATTTTCTACTACCGCCCATAAATTGTTACTGTTTACCGATGAAATGGTAACTATAATTTTCCCCATTAATCCTTTTGGCATTCCGGGGTTAGTTGACAGGCATTTCCATGTTACACCACCATCCATGCTCTTGTATAATCCATTTCCGGTTCCACCTCCGCTGCTTAAGGAATAAGGTGTGCGATAGGCCTTCCACATGCTGGCATATACAATGTTCGGATTATTTGGGTCGAGTTTAACATCCACACAACCACTTGTATCATTTTCAGGAGATAAAATTTGTTGCCAGGTTAGGCCGCCATCTATTGATTTATACAAACCACGTTCCTTGTTAGGGCCCCAGATATGTCCCTGGGCGGCAACGTAAACTATATTTTCATTGCTGGGATGAATAGCAATTGAGCCGATGGCATATGTGTTTTGTAAACCTATATGCTTCCAGCTTTTTCCGCCATCAATGCTTTTATACATGCCATCACCAAAGGAAATATTTCCGCGCATTTCAACCTCACCCATACCTACATAGACCACATTTGAATTCGTTCGTGCCACTTCCACAGCTCCAACGCTCGCCGACCCGAAAGTAGAATCGCTTACACAGTGCCAGGAATTTCCGCCATCTGTTGTTTTCCATAATCCACCGCCTGCTGCGCCTGCAAAATAGATGTTTTCATTATCATAAACACCTGTTACCGCAATACATCTGCCTGCACGAAACGGACCAATATTCCGCCAGTGCAAACCGTTGAAAAGCGACTGAGGTATGGTTTCTGTTACCTGCGTTTCTTTTGTGGTTGTTTTTTTACCAGATTGTGCAAATCCGGTTAAGGCAAAGGCGGTTAGCCAAAGGAGTAAAATGGGCTTTTTCATACAATAAAGATAGAATATTACGCGTCAGAGAGAAAATAAGACCGCGCAAAACACCAAAACGGATGTCGATTATTTCAATTCGAGTTTCATCATGATATCCGTTTGCTCATCTGTACCGAGTGTAAACACATGCTTATCAAAAGCAACGAAACCATTCTTTTCATAAAATCGAATAGCCCGCGGATTTTCTTCCCAAACACCAAGCCAGACATAATGTACCTGCAGCGACCTGGCTATTTCTATTGCTTTTTCATATAATAACTGGCCAACCTGCTTGCCATGGTAGGCTTTTAATACATAAATGCGCTCAATTTCCAATGCATTGTTATCCTGCAATTCTGTTTGTGCGGTTCCCACATTTACTTTCAGATAGCCGATCACCTGATTATCTTCCTCAGCGAAATAAAATTTGGTCATAGGATTCGTCAATTCTTCCAGCAGCTTTTCCGTGGAAAATCCATCTCTTAGATATTGCTCCATGTTTTCAGCAGAGTTGCCTGCCGAAAATGTTTCAAAGAAAGTTTGACGCCCTATTGACTGCAGCTTATCAATATCTGCAAGTTCGGCATTTCGAATACGTATTGCATCCATCACTCAAAATTGAGAACTATTTTCTACATGCCTATTGAATAAATATAGGTTCAGTTATTTAAGAATGTACACAGCAGACTGTTTGGCACCCACCTTCAGTGATTCGAGTTTAACGGTTGATTTACCCGGCACAAGAGTTGCGGTTGTAAAACCATTAAGCCGCTCAGCCATTCTTTCATTTTCTAAGGAGTACTCTTTATCATTGGTATTGAGTATCACCATCACCGTTTCCTTTTCTGTATATCTGAAATACACGTATACGCCATTTTCCGGAATAAACTGCATGAGTTTACCATGTGCGATGGCGTCAGAATTTTTTCTCCAGTTAGCCAGTCCGGTAACGTAATCAAAAATTTCTTTTTCTTCTGCGGTTAGATTGCTGCGTTCAAATTTATTAATAGAATCGCCGGCCCATCCGCCCGGAAAATCTTCACGCACTTTGCCATCTTCAGGTGAAACAAAATTTTTCATACCAATTTCATCACCATAATACCATTGGATCATACCTCTTGTGGTCATGGCGAAGGTGATAGCCATTTTAAATTTATCCGTGTTTGTATTCACCAACGAATAAAATCTGCTGAGATCATGATTACTGAGAAACACGACATTCTTCATCACATCGCCATACACGTAATCCTGAGTCAACGTGTGATATAATCTACGCATACCCTCGTACCATCCGAATTGTTCGTTCAATCCGGTAGTTAAGGCATCATACAAAGTAAAATCTGTTACACCTGGGAGGTAGCTGTTATAACCATCATCAATTGCATTATCTCCATGGAAATAGCCCTGAACACCAACTCCGTTTACCCAAACCTCTCCAAAAATGCCAAAGCCCGGATATTGGCGATTGATGGCAAGCGCCCAATCTTGTAAAAATTTCAAATCAGAATAAGGATAAGTATCCAGTCGGAAGCCATCGACTTCATACGTTTCAATCCACCAGATATTATTCTGGATGATATATTTTGATAAATAGGGGTTGTCCTGATTTAAATCCGGCATATGAAAATCAAACCAGCCTTCATTCATGCGACGGTAATCATACTCACTAGCATAGGGGTCGTTTTTTACACTGGTGCGATAATTACTTCGAACAAATCCGGAATCCAATCGATGAATCCAATCCTGCATAGGTAAATCTTCAAATAGCCAATGACCGCTTCCGATATGATTATGGACAATATCGACTACCACTTTTAAATCGCGTTTATGTGCTTCCTGAACAAATAGTGCATATTGTTCATTGGTGCCATAACGCGGATCAATTTTATAATGATCGGTTGCTGCGTAACCATGATAACTCCACTTAGGCTGATCGTTTTCTATAAGTGGCGTGCACCAGATGGCTGTGGCACCAAGCTTGCTGATATAATCCAGATGATTAATCATACCTTGTATATCGCCACCATGTCTGCCTTTTGGATCTTTTCTGTTTACGGTGCGTTCTTGTGTACCGGGCATAATATCATTAGCTGTATCGCCATTAGAAAAGCGGTCAGGCATAAGTAAATAAATCATATCGCCGGCATCTAAACCATATGCGTAAGTGCGTTTCTTGCGTTCGAGCAAAGGGTATGCATATGTAAATGATTTTTTACCGGAAGTAAATACGAAAGGAATATTTCCCGGTTGTGCCTGATCATCAATAATTAAATCAACAAAAAGATAATTTGGGTTTTCAACTTGTGAAATGGCAATTACGTGTACGCCCGGATAGGAAATACTTAAATCGTACGCTCCGATTCCAGAAGCATGAATGATTACCTGCAAACTTGAATCCGCCATTCCGATATACCAGCTAGGTGGTGCTACATCCCATGACGAAGCAGGCGGCAGGGTTTCTGTCTTATTTTGTGCTGATACAAGAGAAATACTAATCAGGCAGGCTATAAGTAATTTCATTTTCATAGAGTAAAAATAATTGATTTTACGCGTAACTATTATGCGCCTGCAGGCATAACCTTATTTTCGTTACAGGCATTTGCATGTATGACAGGTATAGAAATAAAAAAGCGGCTGTTCACAAGTAACAGCCGCCTGAAAATACATGAGATATGTTATTAATACCCGGGGTTTTGCACCAGGTTTGGATTTGCAACAACATCTGCTGATGGCAATGGGAACAAATTGAGGTAGTCTGCTACTGCAGTTCCTGCAAATGAACCGCCTTTAAATGCCCAATTGTAAGCACCGCCGGTAAACAACCCAAAACGAATCAGGTCGGTACGGCGATAGCCTTCCCATTGTAATTCGCGGGCGCGTTCTTCCAGAATGGATTCAGGTGTAATAGATGCTACATTGTGCGAGGCATCGCCATATGCGCGTTCACGCAATTGGTTAACATAACCGATACCGGTTCCAACATCAGCATGACCACGTGCTGCGCATTCTGCATACATCAACAATACGTCTGCATAACGCATTAATGGAAAGTCGATATCCGTATAGTTACCTGCAGCATCAAGATTTGAACCCGGAGCGGCTGCATGTAAAATGGTTGCCGTTTCTACTGTATCTAAAACCGCAACGCGATAAGTACCTGCACCACCTGTACCTGTAATAAATTCCGTAATCTGATTATCTCCTTTAATACCAGTTCCAGATAAATACTGTCCAACTTGAACCGTGCCTTCTGCTACATCAGTTACCGTAAGCACATCACTGAAAATAGTTCCAGTATATTCAGCAACAGAATTTATCATCACGTTTCTCCATTTCGCAATTGGATAGCCAACAACAAACTGGCCAAGTTCAGAATCATCGCTAAACACCAATGTTTGTCCGAACGTTTTAAACATATTGCGTGCATCTTCTTCATCTGGGAAGAACGATGCATACTGAGGTGTTGAACGATTACCTGCCCAACCGAATTCAACTCCATAATATGTTTTATCTATCTGGCTCAATGAATCACCTCCAATCGTAGAATGTGTGAGGAATGAAGTACCGCCATACGTTTGAGTAAAGGTGCCATCGAATGTAACCGGGAATATCATTTCATTGCTGTTATGGTTATCTGCCATAAACAAATGTTCGTATTCCGGTTCAAGAGAGTAGCCGCCTTCGTTTATTACTTTCTGGCAGTAAGTAGCGCAGTCGGCATAACGTTCAGTTCCTGTATATACTTCTGCATTCAGATACAAACGTGCAAGAAGTGTCCATGCAGCAGCGCGATCGGCGCGACCATATTCATTGGTTTGAGGTGCCGGAAGTTCTGTTTCAATTGCCTTTAATTCTGATTCGATATAATCAAATAAGTCGGCGCGATTAATTTGCGGAGGCAGAAAAGCGCCTACAAGATCCTCTTCAGTAATAAACGGCACATTGCCAAACAAATCCAATGCATGATAATAACTCAGCGCGCGTAAGAAACGAGCTTCTGTGCGATATGCACGGATGCGTGTCTGATCTTCAGGTGAGAAGCCGCGTTCTGTCATTTTATCATCAGCAGATTCGCGGATGAATTCATTTATCAATGGCAACTGAAAGTAGATACGATAGTACATTGCATTAACAAAAGAGTTAGTGCTTGACCATTGCATTTTATTCAGCTCAGGCATACCCGGGTCGTTCCATGCACATTTTGCGGCATCGGTAGTTACTTCCTGCAAATTCCACAATACACGAATATATTGAGAGAAGCCCTCGTCAATACCGGCAATATCCGGATTTCCGGCAGGGCCCTGGTTTCCTGAAATGGCCAGGCCGGCGTATAATTTTGCCAGTACGTGTATATATTGATCGGGGTCTTCATATACCGTATTTGCATTAATACCATTTGGCGGAGTTAAATCCAAATCATTAAAACAAGAGCTTAATGAAAATGCCGAAATGGCGAGCGTAAGTATGCTAATTATATATGTCTTTTTCATCGCTATTCGGATTAAAGTTTCAGACTAAGGTTAAGTGAATATGTGCGAGGACGCGGGTAAATTGAGTTGTCGATACCACCTGCAATTTCAGGGTCCAAGCCAGAATATGGTGTAAATACAAATACATTCTGAATTACAGCACCAACTGTGAGAGATGCATTATCGTTAAATACGCGGCCAACATCATAACTCACACTTAAATTATCCATACGAACAAAGTTTGCACTCTCAATGTAATAATCACTCAGCAACTGATAAGATTGGAAACCGGTTTCCAGATAGTTAGCTGATAAGTTTTGAGAGTAGCTGCCAGCAGGTACGTTTTGATAAATACCGCGGGTTGAATTGATGTTATTATACATATACTTGCCAAACTCACCGCGGATTACCATTCCGGCTGTCCATTTTTTATAGTGAAAGGAACCATTAAATCCAAGATAAAAATCAGGGACAGGATTTTCACCATAAATTAAATCGTCAGCGTTAATAGTGCTATCGCCGTTCTGATCAACGTACTCACCTTCAATTGGATTGCCATCTTCATCATATAATTGCTCGTAGGCATAGAAGGTATTGGCTGCATAACCAACAGATTGAATTTGAATCGTATTACCGATACCACCGGCAATGCCCCCCACCAAAATACCAGGACTGTTAGGATCCGGAACTTTAGTCAGGTTGGTAATTTCATTGCGGTTTGCCGTTCCGTTAATGCCTAATTCCAATGTCATATCTTTTGTATTAATTGGAATATAGCTTAAGGTAACTTCAATACCGGTATTTTCCATGCTTCCAACGTTGGTCAGAATTTGGTTTGTAAAGTTTGTGCCTGCAGGAACGGGAATAGTTGCTAATAAATCATCTGTTGTTTTCTTATAAACATCGATACTACCGCTCACTTTATCGCCACCAAATCCGAAGTCGATACCAAAATTTAAAGAAGTAGTTTCTTCCCATTTGATATTCGGATCATATCCATCCGGACGGAGTAAGTAATAAAATGCATCACCAAATTGGTATTGTGCAGTTGATGTAGAACTATCGTAATTTGCGATATACGGGTAGTCGTTAAAAATGTCCTGTTGACCCGTAACACCCCAGCCAGCACGTACTTTCATATACATTTTGGTGTCCGACATAAACGGTTCATCGCTTAACAACCAGGCCACTGCAACAGACGGGAATAAACCCCAACGTGTATCAGGGCTAAAACGGCTTGAACCATCTTCGCGTAAAGTTGCCGTTACAAGGTAACGTTCTTTAAAATTGTAATTTAAACGACCATAAAAAGAAAGCAGTGTGTTTTCGGTTTCGAAATCAATACCTGCTGGTGTTACGGTGTCGCCGGCAAATGATAAACTTGGGAAAGCCGGTGTAGCAGTCAGCCAGTTCTGATAAGAGTATCCACCTGTAAAATCAATGCGGCTCTTAATTTTTCCAATTTCTTTTTTATAGTTGAAATAAGCTTCAAACAGTTTATTGTTTTTGCTTTGCTCATAATAGTTGTTGATACCAACCGGGAAGTTTGAAGCGGCAACTGAATCCACTACAATTGTTCCATTAGATCTGGCAATATCGAAACCGCCATTAATTACACCATGAAAATCCTTAAAAATTTCATAGTCGAATTTCAGGTTTCCGATAAAGCGATTCACATTAGAAATATCATCGCGTTGATTAATCAATCCAACCGGGTTTTTAGGTGCCAGTGGAATGAGGCCTCCTGAAGCATTTACCCATTCCCAATAGCCGCCGTAAGGGGAAGCTGCATCTAATACTTCCTGAGTCGGGTCAAACGTAATGGCCGAACCGATTGCACCCTGATCGGCAAACACGTTATCGGTGTGGTAATATTTTCCGTTTCCTTCGGTTTTCAATTTTCCATTCAGGAATGTTGGATTTAAGGCAAGTGTTCCTCCGTAGCGCACTAATTGCGAGCGGTCGAGTACACCATTTTCCATATAACTTTCAACATTGAGGCGATATGGAAGATTTTTTATCCCTCCGGAAAGTGTAACATCTAAGTCCTCTGCAATACCCAGGCGGAATAATTCCTTCTGCCAGTCGGTGTTTGCATCACCCAATAGCGCCAATTGTGTTGGTGTACCATCCGTGGAAATGACATCACGCAATTCATCCGCAGATAATACATCCACATATTTTGTAACCTGAGCAAATGAAGATGTGCTATTTACATCTATATGCAATTTCGAGTCAGAAACGCCTCGTTTCGTTGTAATGATGATAACGCCGTTAGCTGCGCGAGAACCATAGATGGCAGCTGCTGACGCGTCTTTTAATACCGTAATATTTTCGATATCGTCGGGGTTAATCAGGCTTAAAGCATTTCCTGAACCACTGATACCATTATTATCAACCGGCACGCCATCGATTACGATAAGCGGATCG
>ERZ795044.1515-NODE-1515-length-20924-cov-6.373760_pt1 | contig 20924 bp, 20 predicted proteins | sample MGYA00375128_ERZ795044 | MGnify/ENA primary metagenome ERZ795044 (study PRJEB30173, sample SAMN05720213) | anaerobic digester metagenome | isolation source: active sludge of municipal wastewater-treating anaerobic digesters | place: USA | collected 2014-12-22 ... | reverse complement strand
TTCAAGTTGCCTCTTCTTGAAAGGATTTTAGCTGCTCTAACCAACAATAAGAATCCTAATCAAATCATAGCCCGGCTTCCTCCACTTTATCGGGTATATCCAAGAAATTCGTTTCGTAAAGTAACTCGCAATGGTGTAAAGTACGAACTGGATATAAGTGATTATATGGAATGGCTGGTTTTTTACGGTATCCAGGCAGAGCCGCGTAATGCATTATATCAATTACTAAAAGAAGGAGATGTGGTGTTCGATGTTGGCGCTAATATTGGAGAGGTTACGTTTGGCATGTCAAAACGTGTAGGCAATTTGGGGATGATTCACTCCTTTGAGCCTGAGCCCTTTATATTTTCGAAGATATCCGGAAATCTTAGTTTAAATTCCTTCACCAATATTCGCCTCAACAATGTTGCATTAGGCGATATAGAGCAGGAATTATTTCTCAAAGCTCAAGTAGAAAATAATAGAGGAGGAACCCGCATTTACACGAACAGCAAGGAAGGAAAAAAAGTGAAGGTCACAACTTTAGATTTTTATGTTCAACAAAACGATTTAAAAAAACTGGACTTGATAAAGATTGATGTAGAGGGTTTTGAATTGAAGGCACTGCAAGGCGCTCAAGAGGTACTTCAAAAATTCAAGCCACTGCTTTTTATTGAAGTGAATGACAATAATTTGAAAGAGCAATCGGATTCAGCGCAATCTTTAATTGAATTCCTTTTTAAAATGGGATATACAAAAATTGAACATTCTGAAAACAAAACAATAATAACTACCAGCACTGATTTCAGTAATTGTCATTTCGATATTATAGCACAATAGATTATGAAGCAGAAACATATTGTGTATATCGTTTCGCAAGTTCACAAGTCTCTTGCCTTTGAATGGATCGCATCGCGATTAAAGAATGACTATAGGATTACATTTATCTTACTCAACGCCACCTCCTCTTCACTTGAAGATTTTCTGATAGATAAGTCAATAGAGGTTAAACGATTCTTCTATCGCAACAAGCGGGATTTTCTATTCGCTTTTCTTAAAACATTCTTTTATCTCTTTATTAAAAGACCCCAGGTTGTTCATGCTCATTTATTTGATGCCCAGTTAATAGGACTAACAGCCGCATGGCTTACTGGCATCCACAAAAGAATCTATACGCGACATAACAGCAATTATCATCATGTGTATCACCCACACGGTGTTCGGTTTGATATATGGAGTAATCGGATGGCAACAGATATTATTTCAATTAGTCAGGCAACCGACAAGACGCTTTTTGAGCTGGAGCATGTGCCACGATCAAAAGTGGTGAAACTACCACATGGTTTTGATTTGAATGTTTTTGCCGAAGTGTCCCTTGAGCGTACTGAACACATTCGAGAAAAATGGCAGATTCGGAAGTACCATCCTGCTGTAGGTATTATTGGCAGGCACATTGAATGGAAAGGAATTCAATTTATAATTCCGGCATTCCAAAAGTTTCTAAATGAGAACCCTAATGCGTGCTTGATTATTGCAAATGCTTCGGGGCCTTACCATGGTGTTATTAAAGAACTGTTGAAATCAATTCCAGCCGATCGCACGATCCTTATTCCTTTTGAAGAGGATGTCGCAGCGCTTTATGCTGTCTTTGATCTTTATGTCCATACACCTGTTGATCCGATATGCGAGGCATTTGGACAAACCTATGTTGAAGCGCTCGCTGCTGGCATTCCTTCCGTATTTACCCTATCTGGCATTGCTGCGGAATTTATTCAACATGACCGAAATGCTTTGGTTGTTGATTTTAAAGATTCAGAAGGTATTTATAATGCACTGGATCGGCTTTGGACGGACAATGATTTAAGAGAGCATCTTGTTGAAAATGGCAGACAAGATGTATTTTCGCGGTTCGGAGTGGAGCGTATGCTTGCTTCGCTGAAAAAACTCTATGACAAATAATCCTTTCTTTAGTGTTGTAATTCCCACCTACAACCGTGCTGGGTTTATCCGAAAAGCCATAGAATCAGTATTGGCTCAATCGTTTCAGGATTTTGAAATTATTGTGGTAGATGACGGCAGTACGGATGATACGGAAGCTATTGTAAAAGGTATTGTAAGCGCTAAAATCCATTATTATAAAAAAGAAAATGCTGAGCGAGCGGCAGCCCGGAATTTTGGTGCGAAAGTATCAAGTGGGCAGTATGTCAATTTTCTTGATTCCGATGATGTCGTTTACCCGAATCACTTGCAGGTTGCCAGAAATTTCTATGACTCGCATAAAGAAATTGAAATCTTCAATTTAGGATATGACATTAAAGATGAGCATAGCAAGGTTGTACGCTCGGTAAAGAATATCCATTCCATCAACAGACAGATTCTTTCTGGTAATATTTTGAGTTGCAATTGTGTATTTATAAGAAGGGATGTAATCATTGTAAATGAATTTAACGAAGACCGGGCATTATCATCCCTCGAAGATTGGGAGTTGTGGATTCGGATGAGTGCGCGATATCTTTTTTTAACCGACAACACCATTACTTCCACAGTCATTCAACATGATGAAAGAAGTGTGATGAGTGTGGATACCTCTAAAATAAAATTGAAAATTGACCGGTTTATTCACCACGTCTTGCTGGATGAGATGAACAAAAAGCGCTTTGGTGCAAACTTAAATAAAACTGTGGCTAGTGCATGTACTTATGCTGCACTTCATCTCGCCATTGCAAATGAAAATAAAAAAGATGTGCTTCATTATTTGTTGAAAGGCATTATTCGCTTCCCCGGTGAAGTGTTTAAAAAGCGTTTTTTGGTTATTTTCAAACTGCTAATAGGGTTTTAAATCTGTTGGGATGAAAAACATTTTAATTTTAACCTATTGGAGTTACCCCGATGCACTGATTCAAACTTATACGTTGCCCTATTTAGGCATAATTAAAAGGAACGTACCTCCCGGCAGTTCAATCTATTTAGTCACACTTGAAAAGGATCAAAGTGTATTTGAAAAATCAAAACGTGAAATGATTGCGAGAAAACTGGAGCAGGATGGTATATACTGGTTGCCATTTATTTATAAGCCCTTTGGTATTGCTGCATTTGTACTATGGATAGGAATTTCTTTAAAACTGATCTCGCTTATCATCATAAGAAAAATTTCTGTGATTCATAGCTGGTGTACACCACCAGGAGCTATTGGTTACTTCTTATCTGTATTACTAAATCGAAAATTGATATTGGATAGCTATGAGCCTCATGCAGAGGCCATGGTGGAGAATGGCACATGGAAAAGAGAAGGCCTGGCTTTTAAATTACTTTTTTGGCTAGAGCGAAAGCAGACTGAACGTGCATCCTGTGTCATTTCGGCCACAGAAGGTATGCGTGGGTATGCAAAGAGCAAATACCATGTTGATATAAAGAACTTCTTTGTAAAACCGGCATGTGTCGATTTGACGTTGTTCAATGAAGAAGTTATGAATGATCAAGCGCTTCGTCATCAACTTGCCTTGGAAGATAAAATTGTTTGTGTCTATGCTGGAAAGTTTGGTGGTATTTATCTGGCGGATGAAATTTTTGACTTCATTAAGGTTGCCTCAAATCATTGGGGCAATGCATTTCGGTTTCTTATTCTCACCAGTCACTCCGATGAAGAAATAACGGTATACTGTAATCGTGCCGGAGTTGATATGAATTGTGTTCTGATGAAGTTTGTTCCGCATAGTGAGGTTCCAAAATATATTGGGCTTGCTGACTTTGCCTTGACACCTGTAAAACCAATTCCAACAAAACGTTACTGCACTCCTATAAAGGACGGAGAATATTGGGCTCTCGGGCTACCCGTTGTTATTCCGGCTCATATCTCAGATGATTCAGCTATCATAGAGAAAAATAATATAGGTGCTATTCTCAATGATTTTAATCAGAGGGCTTATCAAATGGCAATAGAAAGTATAGATACAATTCGAAAGCAACCTGATATCCGTACTAAGATTCGCCACATCGCTAAACAATACCGGAGCTTTGAGATTGCAGAGAATGTGTATAAACATGTATACCACTCTTAATTTTAGAATTGTTTAGTGCGCTACGGTCTTCATAAAAACTTGTCTGGGTCTTTGTACATTTGTGCGAAATAATATTGTGTAATGAACAAGGTTTTAATTACTGGGGGTGCTGGTTTTATTGGAAGTTCTTTGGCAGACAAGCTGCTCGAACAGGGAAAATATTTTGTCGTTTCGGTAGACAACTTACTAACCGGTGATATCCGCAAAGTCTCAAAGAACCAAAATAGTAGGTTTATTAAGTGTGATGTGAACAATTACCACGACATCGCGGCCATCATGACGAGCTTTCAGTTCGATTTTGTTTTTCATTATGCTGCGGTGGTTGGCGTGAAGCGCACCATAGAAAACCCTATTATGGTCCTTGAAGACCTACAAGGAATCAAGAATATTCTAAGCTTAAGCAAAAATACTGGTGTTAAGCGAGTTTTTTTCTCCAGCTCATCAGAAGTGTATGGTGAGCCGGTAGAGCTCCCGCAACATGAAGAGACTACTCCGCTTAATTCCAGACTACCCTATGCCGTAGTAAAAAATGTAGGAGAAGCTTTTTGTAGGTCTTACGAAAAAGAGTATGGCTTGCCCTTCACCATTTTCCGATTTTTCAATACGTATGGACCCAAGCAAAGCACCGATTTCGTTATTTCTAAGTTTGTAAATGCCGCCCTTAAAAATGAACCCATTACCATTTACGGGGCAGGTAAACAAACCAGAACCTTTTGTCACATTGACGATAACACCAATTGTATACTCTCTATTCTGGAAAATAACCTATTGATCAATGATGTTATCAATATAGGAAACGAAAAGGATGTTACTATTCTTCAGCTGGCTGAATTAATCATCCGACTAACCAAATCAAAGTCCAAAATAGAGTTTTTACCACCACTCAAGGAAGGTGATATGACCAGAAGACAGCCTGATAATAGTAAAATGAAGTCCATTCTTGAACGTGAACTTATTTCACTAGAGGCTGGCCTTCATAAAATTCTGGAGCACGGATACTTATTCTGAAGCCGGGTACTCAAATGAAGGTCCGCTTACCTCTATTTTTTTGCCTTTTCATTATCGGTGGCCAAATCCATAGTTTTGCTCAATGTGCTTTAATAGATTTTTCAATAAACCCAGCTGTATGCCTGAATGAACGTACTGTGGTGGAGGATATAGGCATGGCTAGCTTGAGAGATTGGGATTTCTGTTCAGGAGATTTTAATCAAAGTCCATCAGCTCAGTTGGATTATACACTATCGGCAGCCTTGGGAAGACCAGGTATTGACTTTGTAAAAGATGGTAATCGCTGGTACGGTTTTGTTACTGGCACTTGGTCAAGTATTTTATACCGGCTTCAGTATGCCAATGGAATAAATAGCCCACCCACAGCAATTGATAACTTAGGAAATTTGGGTGGGGCCCTTAACCAACCAGGTCAGATACGCATAATTAAAAATGATGATGGTTGGTTTGGCCTAATTCACAATGCAGGTTCAACCGGTGGTGAATTGCTTAAGCTTTCTTTTGGTGACAAACTTTCAAACCCTATTACAATTATCACGCTTGCTTCTGGATTTACCAACGTAAACTCAGGCTTGGCAGTGGGCCGTGATGAAACAGATGGCTGGGTTTGTATTTTATCCAGTGCAACCAACCAGTTTACCATTGTGAGGCTTGGCTTCGATCTAAGCGCTCCGGCTCCAACCGACATAATTAATTCAGTAAATGTACCTGACCAGAATAATCTTGGAGATGTTGATCTGATCAAAGAGTGTGACGAATGGTTTGGATTTGCCACAAACTTCGGAAATGGGAATCTTTATCGATTGAAGTTCGGCACGCAGCTTTTCAGCTCTCCCACAATTGAGAAACTTACGGGCACCGATGTTGTAAACGGAGGCCGGTTGCGCATTGTGAAAGAAGGTGCCGAATTTTTCCTGTTAAGCACTTCGCTCGGTGGAGCATTTTACAAAACGAGTTTTGGTAGCGATCTAAATAACCCAACTCCGACTATAATCAACGAGGGAAGCTTTGGTGCTAGTTTACAGAATTCGTACGGACTTGGTGTTGCAAAGGAGAATTCCGTCTGGAATGTTTCGGTTGTTGACCAAGGAACAGGTAAAATTTCAAAAGTTAAGTATTCTCCTTCCTGCCCAGTAGTTGTTGATGATCCGGACTTTGCGAAACCCATCGTTCATTATTCGTTACCGGGCATGTATACCGTAGCCTTAACAAAATCACTCACTGGCGTTTCAGTCTCAAAGTCAAAGAACATTTCCGTTTCAAATTCAATCGCTCCTGAAATAGCTTTTACTACACAAAATAATTGTGCGCAGAACGATGTTCTATTTCAGGCGCAAGGCAACACTGCTACCATCACGAGTTATGATTGGGATTTTGGAGACACGAATACATCTGCCCAATCCAACCCAACTCATCAATATGTTCAGGCCGGAGATTATGAAGCAATACTAATAGTAAACTCTAACAATGGCTGTAAAAATCTTGTGAAGAACTCTGTTACCATGTATAACAAACCAATCGCTGATTTCATATTGCCAACAGCCAATCCTTATTGTACAAATCAATCTTATAATTTTGGTAATACATCTTCTTTTGATGTTGCTTCTAATCCCGAATGGGAGTGGAGTTTGAATGGGATTATAGTTTCATCCAACTTTGATTTGTCAGCGCAATTTTCTTCCAATCAACCTCAACAGATCAAGCTAAAGTCTATGATCCCTGGGTGTGAGAGCGAAATAATAAAGAACATCAGTTCTGTTCAGGTCGGGGCGGCCCCTGATTTTGAATTTTCAAATGGTTGTCAGGGTGCCTCTATCACGTTCACCAATACAACAACCGGAGCAGTTGTCGATTATGTCTGGGATTTTGATGATGGAAATATTTCGTCCCAGCAAAATGGAATTAACTCATACATGAATTCTGGCCTGTATCAGGTAACACTGCAAGCAACTAATGCATCCGGCTGTCAAAATTTTGTAACGAAACCCATCACCATCTACTCCCAACCTCAACCCAACTTCTCGCTCGATCTCCCTCCCTTTTCCTGTGCGGGGTCACCCTCACAATTCAATGACTTGACTCCGCCCTTAACCGATAGTAATATTACCAGCAGGTTGTGGAGTTTTGGTGATGTTAGTAATGGAAGTTCAACACAAACAAACCCTACCTATACTTACAATGAAGCGGGAGATTACCAGGTTTCACTGGGCGTATCTTCTAATTTTGGATGCAGTAACACGATTCAGAAAACAATTACAATACAACCTTCACCGACAGTAAATTTTTCAAATACTCCGGCATGTTTGAATCAGCCTACACAATTTACTGATGCCTCGGGTGCTGATGTCAAGGCTTGGCTATGGTCTATTCAAAACATCTCCTATACGACTAAGAATGTAACTCATGCATTCAACACCACCGGACTTCAGAATGCCATGTTGACGGTTACCGGAAACAATAACTGTGTGAGCCAGATTTCAAAAACCATAACCATTCCTGTACCGGTTTCAATTGATTTCAATTCACAAAGTACGTGTGCCACTAAGCCATCTATCTTTACGGAAACAAATTCTGGTGGAGTTGACCCAGCAGTTTCCAGTATTTGGGATTTTGCAGGACAACCAGGCAGCGGATCTCCAGTGCAACATGTATTTTCATCGGTAGGTAGCTATCCGGTTAAACTAAATTCAACTCGCTTATCAGGGTGTGTGTATTCAGTTACTAAATCGATAAATATTGTTCAGCCACCGATCGCCCGGTTTACAATGACACCAGAGAACGGGGGAGCTCCATTAACGGTTGACTTTACAAATACATCTATAGCGGCAACCAATTTTTTATGGAATTTCAACGATGCAAGTAACTCAACCAGCGCTCAGTTTTCGCCTTCCTTTGTATTCGATAAGTTGGGAACTTATGCCGTTGAATTAATTGCCAGTAATGCTATTGGCTGCACCGACAGCGTAAAAAAAGATGTTCAGGTAGTAGTACCCCAAATTAATGCGGTTCTTTCTGAATTTAGGTTAGAAATCAATACAGGTGGTACATTAATTGCAACCGTAACGGTTGAGAATAAAGGTAATATCACCATTACAAACCCTGAAATTTATCTGGATCTGTCAGGTAATACTGAAATTAAAGAAAGGCTTACCGGCACTATTCCACCCAATCAGTCCATAACCCGTACGTTAACCACATCTATTCTACCAGATAATCTTCGCTATGTGTGTGCCGAGGTATTAATCGCGGGAGATTCGAACGCTTTTGATAACCGTGAGTGCATAAATCTTGAAAATGAAATAACTTTTATTCAACCTTACCCTAACCCGGCCAATGATATAATCTATCTTGATTGGATCAATCAGGACCTTGAATCGCTTCAGGTTATTATTTACAATTCATCGGGTCAAGCAGTTTTGAATCAAACATATTACAATCTATTGCATGGCTTAAACCAGGTAGAAATAAATGTAAGTCAACTAGCGCCAGGAATTTATTTGGCTTCCTATTCAACTGGAAATAACCCTTACACTTTTAAGTTTTCCGTTATCCGCTAGAATCTCATAACGAAGAATTTTATATCTTGAGATAGTACCAAGCCGGAATTTTATTTTAATTTTACTATGGCGTAATATTAAAACTTACCTTTTCTTTTGATGAAGCACAAACTTGACCCTACCGACCGTAAGATTTTAGAAATCTTGCAGGCGAACTCAAACATTACGAATGCTCAACTAGCGCATGAGATCGGATTGTCGCCTGCGCCAACACTGGAAAGAGTAAAAAAACTTGAAAATTCGGGTGTTATCAAGAGTTACCATGCCGTGGTTGATATGGCGGCTGTAGGGTTAGGGGTTTCTACTTTTGTCATGGTATCGTTGAAAGGGCATAACAAAGAAAACATTGCCAAGTTTGTAAGCGCAATCCAAACCATCGAAGAAGTTATAGAGTGTCATCATGTAACAGGTCAGGCAGATTTCATTTTGAAAATTGTCGCCCCGGATATTCCTTCGTATCAGAATATCATGCTCGAAAAAGTTACTACGATAGAAGTGGTGGATAACATGCAATCAACCATTATTCTTTCTACTTTCAAGGACAGCAAAGTTGTGCCATTGCCATGAGTCAAACGTCCGAAAAAACATTGATTCTTAATTCTGATCAGGTTGATCAAAAGATCAGGCGTATTGCTTACGAAATTTTTGAAAATAATTTTAAAGAGAAGACTCTTGTATTGGCAGGCCTCGATGGCCAGGGTTATTCATTTGCAAAACTTCTGGCAACAGAACTTGAAGCTATTTCTCCTATTGCTTTGAAGGTGGTGAAGGTAACGCTGGATAAGCTGGCTCCTCAACAATCTGAAGTTACATTGGATGTTGAGGCTAAAGAACTTAAAAAGAAATGCATCATACTTATTGATGATGTGTTGAATACCGGCCGCACGTTGGCGTATGGAATGAAACCATTCTTGATCACCGAAGTCAAGAAGATTGAAGTAGCCGTATTAGTAAACCGGAGTAATACCTTGTTTCCGATAACTCCTACGTATACGGGATATCAGTTAACGACTATTCTCAATGACCATGTGGAAGTAGTCCTCGGAAAAAAATCAGCTGTATATCTCCTCTGACTTCACTAAACTAAATCCCTTGTCAGTTCACAAATCAACAGATGTAAAAAGGATCACTACCCACCAGCTTCAGGAAATGAAGAACCGCGGTGAGAAGATCGCCATGCTTACGGCATATGATTATAGCATGGCTCGCATTATTGATGGGGCTGGTATTGATGTGATACTGGTTGGCGATTCAGCCTCCAACGTGATGGCGGGCAATGAAACCACGCTACCTATCACCTTAGATCAGATGATTTACCATGCCTCGTCTGTAGTGAAAGCGGTAAAGAGAGCGCTGGTGGTCGTGGATATTCCATTTGGCTATTACCAGGGAAGTTCTGGTGAGGCCTTGCGGTCTTCAATTCGAATCATGAAAGAGTCGGGTGGACATGCGGTTAAGTTAGAAGGAGGGAGTGAAGTTAAAGAATCTGTTCTGAGAATATTAAGTGCCGGGGTGCCGGTAATGGGCCATCTGGGCTTAACCCCACAATCCATTTACAAGTTTGGAACCTATACCGTTCGGGCTAAAGAAGAGGTGGAGGCAAACAAACTCATCGAAGATGCTTTGTTGCTTCAGGAATGTGGTTGTTTTGGTTTGGTGCTGGAGAAGATTCCAGCCGAATTAGCAAAAAAGGTAGCCTCGAGTTTAACCATACCTGTTATCGGAATAGGGGCTGGCCCCGATGTAGATGGGCAGGTACTTGTTATGCAGGATATGCTGGGTATTACCAAGGATTTTAAACCACGCTTTTTACGCAGGTATGCCGATTTACATACTGTAATTACCAAGGCGGTAGGTAATTATGTTAATGATATTAAGGCGAAAGATTTCCCCAATCAGGAAGAGAAGTATTGAGCGGTAGTTTCAATTACCTCGATAATTTCTAATTTCGCCCAATTATTAGCCGATTTCAATTTTAATCAATAAGAAAATGAGCGATCAGAAAATTACCATCAGCAACGGAAAACTTACAGTTCCTGAAAATCCCACCATTCCATTTATTGAAGGTGACGGAACAGGACCCGATATCTGGCGTGCTTCGCAGCATGTATTTGATTCAGCGGTAGCAAAAGCCTATGGCGGCAAGAAGAAAATAAACTGGAAAGAAGTATTGGCAGGTGAAAAGTCTTTTACCAAAACAGGCAACTGGCTTCCAGATGAAACTCTGGATGCTTTCAGAGAATATTTAGTAGGTATAAAAGGACCACTTACTACTCCTATCGGGGGTGGTATTCGTTCTTTGAATGTTGCACTCCGCCAGATTTTGGATTTGTATGTATGTCTCCGTCCGGTGCGTTGGTATCAAGGCGTCCCATCACCAGTTAAAAACCCAGGCGCAGTAGACATGGTTATCTTCCGTGAGAACACCGAGGATATCTATGCAGGTATTGAGTTTGCATCGGGGACACCCGAAGCACAAAAGGTGCTGGATTTTATCGAGAAAGAGTTTCCTAAAGAATTCAAAAAGATCCGTTTCAACACGAAAGCGAAATCTGAAGAATTCTGGAAAATGGTTGGTGCTCCTAACATGAACAACGATGTTCAGGTGGGTCTTGGTTTAAAAGCAGTAAGTTATAGCGGTAGTGTTCGGTTGATCCATAGTGCTATTGCCTATGCGATTAAATTTAACAGAAAGTCGGTAACACTTGTGCATAAGGGTAACATCATGAAGTATACCGAAGGTGCTTTCCGCGATTGGGGCTATGGAGTTGCGAAAGAATATTTTGCTGATAAAGTGTATACCTGGAATCAGTGGGAGAAGACCAAGAAAGAAAAAGGCGAAGAGGCTGCCAATGCCGAACAAAAGGCTGAACTCGCAAAAGGTAAAATTCTAATTAAAGATTCCATTGCAGATATCACACTTCAACAAGTGTTAACCCGCCCTGAAGATTTTGAAGTAATTGCTACATTAAATCTTAATGGTGATTATTTAAGCGATGCGTTGGCTGCCCAGGTGGGTGGTATAGGTATAGCACCGGGTGCCAACATCAACTACATTACGGGTCATGCAATCTTTGAAGCTACCCATGGTACGGCACCGAAGTATGCCGGGCAGGATAAAGTAAATCCGGGCTCTGTAATTCTTTCGGGTGTAATGATGCTGGAATACATGGGCTGGCAGGAAGCTGCAGACCTGATTAACCGCGGTCTTGAAAAAGCAATTTCGACCAAGCGCGTAACGTATGATTTCCATCGTCAGATGGAAGGCGCAACGTTACTGAAGTGTTCTGAGTTTGCTAATGAGATTGTGAAGAACATGTAAACAGTAATGATACCATAAAGAAAAAGGGAATCAATTTTGATTCCCTTTTTTTCCTTTTATAGATTATTCTTATTCTTAGAATTCCAGCATCTTCACTACCGTCAGCGCAGCTTCTTCACCTTTGTTGCCCAACTTACCACCCGCCCGATCCATCGCTTGTTGCTTGTTCATAGTAGTTAATACTCCAAAGGCAATGGCTTTATTTGTTTTTAAACTTACTTTCATTATTCCGTACGTTACACCCTGGCAGATATAATCAAAGTGTGCAGTATCACCCTGGATCACGCAGCCTAAACAGATAACCGCATCAATATCTTTTTTTTCCGCCATCCATTGTGCTGCCAGGGGTAACTCAAAACTACCAGGTACGGTTTTGCGAACGATGTGTGATTTCTTTGCGCCTAAATTTATGAGTGCATTGTAGGCTCCCTGAAATAAAGGTTCTGTGATTTCCTCATTCCACTCAGCCACTACAATAGCGAATTTCTTTTTCGATAAATCGATTTTGCTCTTTGATGAAACAGATTTAAGTGTGCCGGCCATTAATTTCTTCTTTAATTGTTTGTGGATTACGACTGGTATGTAAAACTCCCAATATTGTTAGCGTGGCATCTTTTTCATTTGTTCTGAAATAAATTAAATAAGGGAATCTTTTGATGCGTGAGGTGCGAATATTTTTAAACCGAATGGAGTAGTGTCTGGGGTTTTTGGCTAATAAAGATAATTGAGCATTTAGTTCTTCATAGAATTCAAATCCCAAGTTTTCCTTCTCAAAATTATACCAGCGAATAGATTCAATTATTTCCTGATTCGCTAGTGGATAGAAAACCAGCGAATGGTTCATCTCATTTTTTCTATTTGAGACTTAACTTCTTCCCAGGAAATTACATTCTGGGGGTTTCGCTCGTAATCTTCTAGTCTTTCTTCAATAATTTTCTTATGCCAGTCAGGAATCTCCAACTCTTGTTTGTCAGCCAGAATCATCCCATAGATTAATGCGAGGAATCGGTCATCAGCTGCATCGATATAATCGTGAAGTTCCTTTTTAATAGCTGTCGTATCCATGTACAAAACGATTTACTATAAAAATAAGAAATAAAAAAGGGATCGCGGTAAGCGATCCCTTTCATAATAATGAAATGATCTTAAGAGTTGCTTTCCAAACGCGCCTTAAATTTCCTTGCATTTTGTAACTCGCTTGATTCCCAATATTTATCAATAATAGTTTGATAAGCCTCTTTGGCTTTTTCGTTCTTATTTAGCTTTTCATAGGCCAACGCTGCTTTCATTAAATAGGTTGGTGAAAATTCTTTATTAGGCTTGAACGTAGCCGCTTTGTCGTAATACTTGGCCGCATTTTCGTAATCCTTCTGCTCCATATAAGCATCGCCCATCAGGCTGTAAGCACGCGCCTGTACAAGTAAATCGCTGGCACTAAAATCTTCAAGGTGGAAAATAGCCAATGGGTATTTTCCCTGTTTCAAATAGATAGCACCTGCATAGTAATTGGCCAGGTTACCGGCATCAGTTCTGCCGTAATCATCAATGATTTGAAGGAAGCCAAGATTGTTGCCGTCACCATTAAGCGCAAGATTCAAGCTGTCGGCTTCAAAATACCGTACCGCCTGAAACATTTCTTTCTGCGCAATTCCATCTTGATTACCGATATAATAACGGTATCCAAAGAAGGCCCCAACGATCAATAAAATTCCGGCTGCAATACCAAGAGCTGTTTTTGGGTTGTTTTCAAACCAGCCTTCAACGCTCACCAATTTCTCCTGAATGACTTCAGGATTTTCCAGTAAATCCTTGTGTTCTTCCTTCTTTGCCATGTTTTCTTAAAATAAAAGGTCCCGTTCAGATGTTTTCAGAACGGGACGCAAAACTAAGAATTCGTACTTATTAAACAAAAGCAGGATCAATCCATGATAAATGGATAGTTGGGTTCAGCATAGATGTCCTTTAACGCTTCTGAAGGATCGGGGAAATTAGACTCTTCCGCAAACTTTACGCTTTCGGCTACTTGCGCATCTACTTTTTGTTCGATGGTTTCAAGCTCTTTTTCAGTAGCAATTTTTTTCTCAAGAATAGTGTGACGCACCTGTTCAATTGGGTCGCGCTGTTTATACTCTTCAACTTCTTCTTTCGAACGATATTTTTGAGGATCGGACATTGAGTGACCCTTGTAGCGATAGGTTCTGAACTCTAATAAAGTTGGTCCTTCACCAGCACGGGCACGCTCGGCAGCTCTTTCAACAGAATCATGAACCGCCTCAACATTCATGGCGTCAACGGGTTCAGAAGGTATATCATAAGATTCTCCAAGGGTATAGAGTTCGTGAACATTGGATGTGCGTTGCACAGATGTACCCATGGCATATCCATTATTCTCGATTACAAAGATCACCGGAATCTTCCAGAGCATGGCCAGGTTAAGTGCCTCGTGAAATGCGCCTTGGCGAACGGCTCCATCACCCATATAGCAGATACAGAGGTTCCCGGTCTTATTATATTTTTCAGCAAAAGCGATTCCCGCCCCAAGCGGTACCTGAGCTCCCACAATTCCATGACCACCAAAGAAATTATGTTCTTTATCAAAAATGTGCATCGAACCGCCTTTTCCTTTAGAAACTCCGGTTTCTTTACCATACAACTCGGCCATGATAGCATTTGGGCTGGTACCCAAAGCCAATGGATGTGCGTGGTCGCGATAGGCGGTAATGTATTTGTCGCCCTTACGTAAAGCGCTAACTGCACCCGATGCGCAGGCCTCCTGGCCAATATATAAATGACAAAACCCCCGGATTTTCTGCATGCCGTATAACTGACCTGCTTTCTCTTCAAATTTTCGCATCAGAAGCATGCTCTCGAACCAGAACATGTAAGTTTCCTTTGAGTAGGGTTTCTTCTCTTTTTTAGGTGACGTTCCTTTAGCTTGGGCTGTTGCCATAATTGCTAATTTTGATTGAAAATGTGAGTTGCGAAAATACGCCACCCATTGCCAATCGCCAAATAGCGGTCGCTTAATTAGAATATTTATAATTGTAGCTGTGTTCCTTCAAAAATTAAGACTTTATAATTTTAAGAATCACCAGGAGGTGACGTTAAACTTTGAGGATAAAATCAATTGCTTTTTAGGAAAAAACGGCATCGGAAAAACCAATTTGCTGGACGCTATCTATTATTTGTCTTTTACTAAAAGTGCCATTAATCCTTACGACCTGCAAAATATCCACCATGGTCAAAGTGGATTTTTGATTAAGGGTACCTTTGCCATAGACAATAAGCAAAAAGAAGTGATGTGCTCCTTTCAGCAAGGAGAAAAGAAAATAGTTCGGGAGGATGAACAGGAGCCTGTTAAATTTTCGGAACATGTAGGGAAATATCCAGTTGTGCTAATTGCTCCACAGGATATTGAATTGATCTGGGATGGCTCGGAACTCAGGCGCAGATTTTTTGATTCGCTGATAAGCCAGTTGGATCGACATTATCTCGATTACCTGATAGTTTATAATCATCAGCTTAAGCAGCGTAATAGTCTGCTTCGTTCTTTTTCAGAATCCGGAAAAGTAGATGCTGACTTGCTCGATAGTTATGATTTAAAATTAGTTGAGTCGGGAACGTATCTCCATAAAATCCGAAAGGGATTTTTAATGGAATTCATTCCAAAATTCAAGCAACACTATGATTTTCTGGTACAAGAGTCTGAAGAAAAGGCCAATATTCAATACCGGTCTGACCTTGAGGAGACAAGTTTCAGCGCACTCCTCAAGAAGAATCTTCAACGCGATCTGATCCTACAACGAACAACAACGGGCATACACCGCGATGACTTCCTATTTGTGCTTAATGAACAAGAGTTAAAGCGTGCTGGCTCACAAGGGCAACAAAAGTCATTTCTTATCGGATTGAAACTGACAGAGTTTCAGATTCTGGCTGAGCAAAAACAGGTTAAACCGATTCTGCTCCTGGATGATATTTTTGACAAATTGGATGATTTAAGGATTCAACAATTGATGAAACTGGTAAGTCAAGGTACATTCGGCCAGCTTTTTATCACTGATGCCCGGCAAGGCCGCAGCAAACAAATTCTGAGTGAGGCCCGAATAGGCGCCCATCTATTTGTGTTGGAAAATAGTACCTTCAACCAGGAATGGCTAAAAATTTAGATAACGACAATAATTCGATGCACATTGGGCAGGCTATACAGCAATTGCTTAATAGGTACCATATCAAATCAAAGTTTGATGAAGCTAACCTGATTAATTCGTGGGAGAGCCTGGTTGGCAAACCTGTGGCAAAACGAACTAAAAGGCTCTATATCAGAAACAAAGTTCTTTTTGTAGAATTAGAGAGCCCGGCTCTTAAAAACGACCTTTCTATTCATAAATCCAAGATTATCGACTTACTTCAAAAAGAATTTGGGCCCGAGGTAGTCAAAGATCTGGTGTTCATGTAGGCCAGTATCCGTCTCCTTTTGCATTTCCTGCTATTTATTAGCCGATCGGGTTTGTCTAAACCGAAAAACCGTATAATTTTGCACTCCTATTTTTTTAGCGAAAGCCAAAATCATGGGTACAAAGGGTTAAACAAAGACCTGAGACACGTTCTTAATAATATTAAAAATCGTTGGGGGAGATACTCAAGCGGCCAACGAGGACAGACTGTAAATCTGTTGACTTATGTCTTCACAGGTTCGAATCCTGTTCTCCCCACAAGTGATTTTAGATTCTTGATTAGCGGTTTGAGATTTGGGTGGAGACAGCCGATTCTAAAATCAGAAATCGTAAATCTGAAATTGTAATGCGGGAGTAGCTCAGTTGGTAGAGCGATAGCCTTCCAAGCTATAGGTCGCGAGTTCGAGCCTCGTTTCCCGCTCTGAGTTAGATGTTAGAGACAGACAGCGAACAATTGATAACCAACAACTAAAAAAGCTGTTGTAGCTCAGGGGTAGAGCACTTCCTTGGTAAGGAAGAGGTCGAGGGTTCAATTCCCTTCAACAGCTCTTGAATGTTGATGTTTTGAAGTAGAAACAGTACTTATTCCGGTATCGATCGGGATAATTTGAGGAACTTGAAAATTTGTAGAAATGAATCTTTGATCACTGGTAGCTAGCAACTATCATTTAAGTGCAAAAAGATTTACCGAATAACCCTTATTCGAAAGGCTTAACATGTTTAGGGTGTATAGTGCTTCTTAACGAAGAAGCTAAGATTAGTAACTTACTTAAATTAATTATACACTTTTAAACTTTAACCGGAATTTTCAAATATGGCAAAGGAAACATTTGACCGCTCGAAACCACACGTAAACATTGGTACTATTGGTCACGTTGACCATGGTAAAACTACGCTCACCGCTGCAATCACACAGGTACTTTCTAAGAAGGGCCTTGCTGCAGTTCGTGACTTTTCTTCTATTGATAACGCTCCTGAAGAAAAGGAAAGAGGTATTACAATTAACACCTCACACGTTGAGTATTCTACAGAAAAAAGACACTACGCACACGTAGACTGTCCTGGTCACGCTGACTATGTTAAGAACATGGTTACTGGTGCTGCCCAGATGGACGGAGCTATTCTTGTAGTAGCTGCTACTGACGGACCTATGCCACAAACCCGCGAGCACATCCTGTTGGCTCGTCAGGTAGGTGTACCTGCACTGGTAGTTTTCATGAACAAGGTTGACTTGGTTGACGATACTGAATTGCTTGACCTGGTTGAGATGGAAGTTCGTGAATTAATGACTTATTATAACTTCCCTGGCGATACGATGCCTGTAATCAGAGGCTCTGCTCTTGGAGCGCTTAATGGCGAGGCTAAGTGGGTTGAGAAAGTTGAAGAATTGATGAAGGCTGTGGATGATTTTATTCCACTCCCGGTTCGTTTGATTGATAAAGATTTCTTGATGCCTGTAGAAGACGTATTCTCGATCACGGGTCGTGGAACAGTGGCTACCGGTCGTATCGAACGTGGTATTATTAAGACTGGAGATCCAGTGCAAATCCTTGGAATGGGTGCTGAGAACCTGACTTCTACCATCACCGGTGTGGAAATGTTCCGCAAAATTCTTGACAGAGGTGAAGCTGGTGACAACGTAGGTTTGTTGTTGCGTGGTATTGAAAAGGAGCAGATATGCCGTGGTATGGTTATCTGCAAGCCTAACTCAGTAACTCCACATGCTAAGTTCAAGGCTGAAGTGTACGTACTTTCTAAAGAAGAAGGTGGTCGTCACACTCCATTCTTTAACAAATACCGTCCTCAGTTCTATTTCCGTACTACAGACGTTACAGGTGAGTGTAAACTTCCTGCCGGTGTAGAAATGGTTATGCCTGGTGATAACGTTTCTATCGAAGTTGAACTGATCAACAAGATCGCAATGGAAAAAGGTCTGCGTTTCGCTATCCGCGAGGGTGGTCGTACGGTAGGATCAGGTCAGGTTACTGAAATTCTTGACTAAGGTTATAATTACCGGTTTTGCTTTAAGTTTTAACTGGTAATTATCTGATAATCAAATAGAAAGCGTTTCTGAGATTTTTCTTAGAAACGCTTTTGTTTTCTATGGCTGTTCTTCTACCTTTGCAGTCCTTTTGAATTGAGGGTTTCACGGGTGCAATTTGAAGGGGAGCTTAACAGTAAACGGGTGTAGCTCAATTGGTAGAGTAGCGGTCTCCAAAACCGTTGGCTGGGAGTTCGAGTCTCTCCACCCGTGCAATAAGTAAAATGGATGGAAAAAGTTAAGAACTATATTTTAGAGTCCATTGACGAGATCCGTAATAAGGTTTCGTGGCCTAAATTCAATGAATTGCAGAGCAGTGCCATATTGGTACTGGTTGCCTCCTTGATATTCGCCATTTTAATCGGGCTTGTTGATCTAGGTTTTAAGAATGCTTTGTCTTGGTTTTATAAAGAATTATAAAATATAAGATCCAGCATGGGCGAACTAAAGTGGTATGTGTTGCGAGTAATCAGCGGTCAGGAGAAGAAAGTAAAATCTTATCTGGAAACTGAAATAGAACGGTCTAAACTAGTCGAGTTTATTCCACAGGTACTGATCCCATCTGAGAAGGTGTACGAGATGAGAAATGGCAAGAAGCGTGTGAGAGAGAGAAATTTCTTTCCAGGCTATGTTCTGGTTTCAGCGGATCTCTCAAACGGTGAGGCTTACCATACTGTGAATAACATCCCAGGAGTAATTGGGTTTTTAGGTACGAATGGCTCAAGTGCAACCTCTAAAGATCCGGTGGCTTTAAGGCAATCTGAAGTGAACAGAATCCTGGGTAAGGTAGATGAGATCGATCAGTTTGAAGAGAAGCTGGAAACTCCGTTCATCAAAGGAGAATCAGTAAAGGTAATGGACGGTCCGTTTAGTGGCTTTACAGGTTCTGTAGAAGAGATATTTGAAGACAAAAAGAAGCTCAATGTGATGGTGAAAATTTTCGGAAGAAATACACCCGTTGAGCTTAGTTATATGCAGGTAGAAAAGTTAGACTAGTAATACAATGGCTAAGGTAGTAACAGGTTACTTGAAATTGCAGGTTAAAGGAGGTCAGGCAAATCCGGCACCTCCAATTGGTCCTGCCCTCGGTTCAAAGGGTTTGAACATCATGGATTTTTGCAAACAGTTCAATGCAAGAAGCCAGGATAAGCAAGGGCAGGTATTGCCAGTGCTTATTACAATTTATAATGACAAGTCTTTTGACTTCGTAATAAAAACTCCTCCAGCGGCAATACTCATCATGGAGGCTATTAAAATCCAGAAGGGATCTAAAGAGCCTAACCGTGCAAAAGTAGGATCGATTACCTGGGATCAAATCAAAAAAATTGCTGAGCTTAAAATGCCTGATTTGAATGCATTTAGAGTTGAGTCAGCGATGAGGATGGTAGCCGGTACAGCGCGCAGCATGGGTGTAACAGTTAGTGGAAATGCCCCTTGGGAAAAATAATAAGGATCATGGCAAAGTTGACAAAAAACAGAAAGGCGGTTCTCGCCAAATATAGTCCGGAGAAAGTGTATTCTTTGGAAGAAGCGTCTAAGGTGTTGAAAGACATTTCATTCACCAAATTTGATTCATCGGTGGATGTAGATATCCGGCTGGGTGTTGATCCAAAAAAATCAGATCAAATGGTGCGTGGAGTAGTTTCACTTCCTCATGGTTTGGGAAAAGTTGTTCGCGTATTGGTTCTCTGCTCACCTGACAAGGCTCAGGAAGCTAAAGATGCCGGTGCTGAACACGTTGGTTTGGACGACTACATTCAGAAAATTGAAGCTGGTTGGACGGATGTAGACGTAATTATTACGATGCCTACAGTAATGGCCAAAGTAGGTAAATTAGGTAAGGTGTTAGGTCCTCGTGGACTTATGCCAAACCCGAAGTCAGGAACAGTTACCCTGGAAGTTGGAAAAGCAGTGAAGGATGTGAAAGCAGGTAAAGTGGACTTCAAAATTGATAAACAAGGAATTATTCACGCTAGCATAGGTAAGGCTTCCTTCAGCGCAGACAAGATCAAAGACAATGCTGCTGAACTTATTAACATGGTAGTTAAGTTAAAGCCGGCTTCTTCGAAGGGAACATACATTCAAAGTATTTCTCTGTCTTCCACGATGAGTCCGGGTATAATGGTGGATAGTAGCTCGATTGGATTGTAGGTCTATAAAATTAGCAAGATGACCAAGGAAGAAAAAGGACTGATTATTGAAGAATTGGCTGAGAAGTTTTCTCGGAACAATCACTTTTATATTACTGATGCATCAGGCTTAACGGTAGCGCAGATTAATGCCTTCCGCAGACTGTGTTTCAATGCCGGTGTGGAGTATCGCGTTTATAAGAACACGCTAATTCGCAAAGCATTAGAAAAGCAAGAAGGTAATTTTGAAGAATTATTTAAGACACTCCATGGCTTTTCAGGAGTTATCTTTTCGAAAGAAGTAGGTAATGCCCCAGCGAAAGTTATCGCGGAGTACAGAAGAAAGCTGGAAGGAAGACCTGGTTTCAAAGGA
>ERZ795044.1510-NODE-1510-length-20960-cov-8.221000_pt1 | contig 20960 bp, 12 predicted proteins | sample MGYA00375128_ERZ795044 | MGnify/ENA primary metagenome ERZ795044 (study PRJEB30173, sample SAMN05720213) | anaerobic digester metagenome | isolation source: active sludge of municipal wastewater-treating anaerobic digesters | place: USA | collected 2014-12-22 ... | reverse complement strand
TGCGACGAGGCGTATCCCTCCGCCGGGCTGGCTCGCTCGGGGCGACCGATGTACCTGATGATGAGCGCGTTGCCGGCCGAGGCACGCAGGCGCGGCGCCACGTAGCTCCACGCCCCCATGTTCTTCGGCTCCTCCTGCGCCCACACGATCTCGGCGATGTTGGGATACAGGTCCACCACGCGCGAGACCTCCTCGTGCGGCCACGGATAGAGCTGCTCCACGCGCACCACCGCCAGGTGCGACGGATGATCCTTGGCCACCAGCTCGTAGTACAACTTCCCCGTGCAGAACACGAGGCGTGTCACGTCCTCGCGGCTCACCACCTGCGGGTCGTCGAGCACCGGCATGAATCGCCCGTGCACGAGGTCCTCCAGGCGTGACGACGCAGCCGCCAGGCGCAACATGCTCTTGGGCTGCATGAGCACGAGCGGACGCTTGATGGGGATGCGCGACTGGCGCCGCAGCACATGGAAGTACTGCGCCGGCGTCGACGGATAGGCCACGCGCATGTTTCCCTCGGCACAGAGCTGCAGGAAGCGCTCGAGGCGCGCCGAGGAGTGCTCCGGCCCCTGCCCTTCATATCCGTGCGGAAGGAGGAGGGTGACCCCCGAGTCCTGTCCCCACTTGGCACGGTCGGCCGCGATGAACTGGTCGATCATCGGCTGCGCCATGTTGGCAAAGTCGCCGAACTGCGCTTCCCACAGCACCAGCGCGTCGGGCTCCGCGGTCGCGAACCCATACTCGAAGCCCAGTACCCCGAGCTCGTTGAGCGGCGAGTTGTAGATCTCGAAGCGCCCGGTGGCGTTGGGAATGTGCTGCAGCGGGGCGTACTTCCCACCGGTGTTCACGTCGTTGAGCACGGCGTGACGATGCGTGAACGTCCCGCGCTCGGCATCCTGCCCCGTCAGGCGGACGTGCACCCCCTCGGCCACCAGCGACCCGAAGGCGAGCGCCTCGGCGTGCCCCCAGTCGATGCCGCCCGCCGAGCCTAACGCCTCGCGCCGGCGTTCGAGCTGCTTGGCCAGGCGCGGGTGCGGCGTGAAGTCCGGCGGCCAGGTGAGCAGCCGCTCGTTGAGCGCGATGAGCGACTCGGCACGCACGTTCGTCTCGATGGCCGGGAGCGACGACGGCGTGGGGCGCAGCGGCTCCTGCTCGTCGTGGTCGAGGTCGACCGACCGGCGCGACTCGGCCAGGAGGCCATCGAAGCGGTCTTGCAGCTGCTTATCGAGTTCCTCCACCTGCTCGGCCGTCACCACTCCCTCGGCGACGAGGCGCTTGGCCCACACCTGGCGTGCCGTGGGGTGCTGCCGGACGCGCGCGTAGAGCGCCGGCTGCGTGTACGTCGGCTCGTCGCCCTCGTTGTGCCCCCAGCGACGGTAGCCCACGAGGTCGATCAGGAAGTCCTTGCCGAAGGCCGCGCGATACATGATCCCCAGCCGCACGGCCGCCACGCACGCCTCGGCGTCGTCGGCGTTGACGTGCACGATGGGGATCTCGAACCCCTTGGCCAGGTCGCTCGTGTACCACGTCGAGCGCGAGTCCGACGGGTTGGTCGTGAAGCCGACCTGGTTGTTGACGATAATGTGCAGCGTCCCACCCACCCGGTAGCCGGTGAGCTTGGACATGTTGAGCGTCTCGGCCACGATCCCTTCGCCGGGGAAGGCGGCGTCGCCATGGATGGCGATGGACAGGACTGACTGCTCGGCGCCGCCTAACGCCGCGACGCGCGCGCGCGCCACCCCCATCAGCACCGGGTTGACGATCTCGAGGTGACTCGGGTTGGGGACGAGCATCACCGCGACCGTGCGCCCATCGGGGAACCGCTTCGCGGTGATCGCGCCCAGATGGTACTTCACGTCACCCGTTTCGCTGCTCCCGTGCTCGGCGTGCTTGCCGTCGAACTCGTTGAAGATGGTTCCGTACGGCTTGTCGAGGATGTGCGCGAGCACGTTCACGCGCCCGCGGTGCGCCATCCCGATCACCACCTCCTGCGTCCCGCGCCTCGACGACTCGTCGATCGCGGCATCGAGCATCGGGACCATCGCATCGGTCCCCTCGATGCTGAAGCGCTTCATGTTGACCCAGGCGCGGGCGATGAAGCGCTCGAGCCCGTCCACCTCGGTCAGGCGCGCCAGCGTCGCCTGCTTCTCCTCGGGCGTCATCGCCAGGCGCAACTCATCGTGCTCGAGGACGCGGCGGAACCACTCGCGCTCCCCCTCTTCCTCGAGATGCCCGAGCTCGATGGCCAGGCGCGAGGAGTAGATGTCGCGCAGGCGCGACGCGGCGTCGGCCGCCGTCTCGCCCGGCATCCCCAGCGCCGCAGCCGGCACCTCCGCCAGGTCGGACTCGACGATGCCGTGGAACGTCGGCGACAGCTCGGCGGCCCCCGCCGGCGCGGTGCCTAACGGGTCGAGGTGCACGGCCAGGTGGCCGTACTGCCGCACCGCCTGGGCCAGCGCCGCCGCCCCGGCCACCTTGCGCAGGAAGGCGGGGTCCGCCGTCCCGTAGGACGCCAGCGGCGCCGACACGTCCGCCGCTCCGCCCCCGCCGAGGGCCTCCGCCATGCGGAAGAACTGCCGCCACGAAGCCTCCACCGACGCCGGATCGCGCCGGTAGGATTCAAAGACTTCGGCGATGAACGCGTCGTTGTAGACGCCGGTGATGGGGTCGCTTGACATGTCCCGGAATTTAACGCGGAGAACGCGACGAGGCACCGATGCAAAGCCCCAAGGCAAGGCACCGCTGATCTGCTATGACAACCCGGGGACCTCGCCCACGGCGAACGAGACGGCGATCCCCCCATTACTGGTCTTCAGCGCATCGCGGAGCTCGAGCCCCAACTGCCCCGTGAGGCGGCGGTCCGCCGAGACCACCGCGACACGCCAGCCCGGGAACGCGGTCCGCAGCACGGCGCCGGTCCGGGCGTAGAGGTTGCGCAGCTCTCCGGTGACACCGACGCGCACCCCATATGGCGGGTTCGTCACGATCGCCCCGCGACGCTCCCCTCCATCGGCCGGGCCCTCGCTCGACGCACGCCACTCCGGAGCGACGAGGTGCGAGACGGCACGCACCACGAACGTCAGGTCGCTGGCCACCCCGGCACGCTCGGCGTTGGCGCGGGCCGCATCGATGGCGCCGGCGTCCCGATCGGAGGCGACGATCGGCGCGCCCGCCGACGGGAGTTCGCGCTCACGCGCCTCGTCTCGCACCCGCGCCAGGATCGCCGGCTCCACGTCAGGCCAGTGCTCGAGCGCGAAGCCCCGCCCGCGCCCCGGCGCCATGCGACGGGCCAGCATGGCCCCCTCGATGGCCAGCGTCCCCGATCCGCAGAACGGGTCGACGAGCGGTGTCCCGGGCGCCCATCCCGACGCCAGGAGGAGCGCGGCGCCTAACGTCTCGCGGAGCGGCGCCTTTCCCGACGCCAGCCGGTAGCCGCGCTGGTGCAGGAGCGCGCCGGAGCTGTCGAGGGAGAGCGTGCAGCGATCGTTGAGGAGGCGCACCACCAGCAGCTGGCGACCATCGTCGTTAGGCTCGTCCCCCCCGGCCGTCGCCGTTTCCGCGCCGCCGACCTCCACACGCCCCACCAGCGGGGCCAGCACCCCGGCCACCCGCTCGGCCACTGCGCCGGAGTGATACAACCGCGACTTGCGACAGGTCACCCGCAGCGTCACCTCGCGCCCGGGGGCGATCCAGCGCCCCCAGTCGATGCGCGCCGTCCGCTTCTCGAGCTCGTGGAACGTCGCCGCGCGAAACTCGTCGACCCGCACCAGGACCCGCGTCGCCGTGCGCAGCTGCAGGTTGGCCAGGCAGAGCGCACGCAGGTCGCCCTCGAAGGGGACGCCGGCCGGCTCCACGACTCCCACGGACAGCCCCATCCGCGCCAACTCGCCGGCAGCGAGGTCGGCGAGCCCAGGTGCCGTGACGGCAAAAGCGGAAAACCGTGGCGTGGCGCGTCCCGTGATCACGGGACGCAAGCTAATGCACGGCGCTCGCTACCTCGTGCGCTGGATGCGAAGCTGGCGCCGCAGTTCGCCCCACCAATCGTGCACCACCACGACCGAGGGGCCGCTCCCGGCCTCACGCATCGCGATCACCCGCGTCCCGGCCGTCGCGGCCTCGAGGTCCGAGAGATTGCCGATCCCCGGACCATCCGCCGCCACCACGGTGCGCGACCGCACGACCACGCTGCGCCCGGGGGCGAGCGTCGCCTCCAACACCGCGTTGCCGTTGCGATAGTACAGGCGCGACCCGTCCCCCGACCACACCGGCTGTGTCCCGCCATCGGTCGAGATCTGCACCGCCCCCCCAGGCCCCGGAAAATCGCGCACATACACCTGCATCTGACCGCTCTCGTCCGACGCATACGCGATACGCTGGCCATCCGACGAGAAGCGCACCGCGATGGGCGCGCCGTTATTGGCCATCAGTTGCGTCGCGGTCGTGTCGCCACTGGTCGCGGCGTAGTACACCCCGCCGGTCGTCGCCGCGCTCGTCGGCGGACGACCGAAGACGACCCAGCGCCCGTCGGGGGAGACAACGCTCGCGCCGAGCATGCCGCGTCGGGCGGTGATGCGCGTCGCGGGAGCGCTCGCATCGGCGGGACGTCGCCAGATCACGACCGAATCGCGTCCCCCAGTGGAGTACACCAGCGCACCACCGTCCCGCGTCCACGACGGCGAGAAGAAGCGCGGCGCGTTCGCCAGGATCGTCGCCGATCCGCCGGCAAGGTCGTACACGCGCAGTTCCTCTCCCGCCGCCCCCGTCACCACCGCCGCGAGATGGCGTCCGTCGGGCGACAGGCGCGGGTGGCTGTACGCACCGGCCCGTAGCCCAATCGGGGTGACCTCCCCGCCCATGCCGACTTCGACAATCTCGCGATCGCGCGAGCCGCGCAGGTACAACAGCGTGCCGCTCGAGGAGAGCGTCGCCCGCACCGCGTTGGCCGGGCCGCTCATCACGCCGTCGAGCACGGGGGCGGCCTCTCCCGCCACCGCGGTCATCCCCTCGTTGAGCGGCACGGCCATCAGTCGCCCCGACGAGGTCCCGTAGATCAGCTCTCCTTCGATCATCCCGATCGGGAAGCCCCCGGCGATCGTGAGCGGCGTCGACACGCCGGTCGACACGTTCCCCACGACGAGATGCGCGCTCTCCAGCGAGTCGCGCCCCCACTCGGCGTAGGCGATGATGTCATTGCCTAACGCGCGCGGCCACCCGCGCGTGACCCCGGTCGTCGCCGTCGAGGCAAAGAGCGGCGCCGGCGTCCCCCCGGTCGCCGGCACCGAATAGAGCGCCCCCCCCATCGACAGCACGACACGGTCGGAGTGAACCCAGGTCAGGCCGAGCACCATGCGCAGGTTGCTGGCAAGCGTCGACGCGGTGCCGCCGGCGATCGGGATCTTGCGCAGCTCGGTCCGCGTCGTGAAGGCCAACCAGCGCCCATCCTCGGAGAAGGCGGCGTGCATCGCCCCCTCGGTCCCGGCGATCGGCTGCGGGTCGAGTTGGTCCATCGCACGCAGGTAGAGCACCGCCTCGTTCCCCCGACGCCCGGCATAGACGATCTGCCGCCCGTTGGGGGAGATGGCGAAGGTCGCACCGAAGCCGTCGACCGGCCCCTCGCCCACGGGGAAGTCGAGGGTGAAGCGCACCGGCGTGTGCACCGCCTCCACGGGGCGCGCGCGGTAGAGCGAGGCCGCGGTCACGGTGGCGACCAGCGCCAGGGCGCCTAACGCCAACACCAGCGGATCGCGCCAGCGCACGGTCGCCGGGGCCGCATCGCGCGGCGCCCCCGCGGGGACCGCATGGGCGAACGCCCCGCGCCCCTGGAGCGCCTCCGCGAACTCCTGCACCGAGGCGAATCGGTCGGCGGGGATCTTGGCCAGGGCGCGCTCGACCGCGGCCGCCACGTGCGCAGGAACGCTCTCCCGCGCGAGGCGCACCGCGCGCGGGCGCTCCGTCACGACGCGGGCGATGATCGCCTGCGCCGTACTCCCCGTATGCGGCGGCTCACCCGTGAGCATCTCGTACAGCACGGCGGCCAGCGAATACAGGTCGGAGCGCGCGTCGACCACGCGATCGGCGGTCGCCTGCTCGGGCGACATGTACTGCGGCGTACCTAACGAGAGCCCCGTCTGCGTGACGCGCGCCCCACCCGCATTGGAGACGGCGAGCGCGATGCCGAAGTCGGCCAGCAGGGGCTGCCCTTCCTGAAGCAGGATGTTGTCGGGCTTGAGGTCACGATGAATGACCCCCTGCTTGTGGGCGTGCTGCAGGGCACTGGCCACCCCGATCGCCAGCCGCACCGCCTCCTCCACCGGCAGCTGGCGCTCGCGCTCCAGGCGCACGCGCAACGACTCCCCTTCGATATACGGCGTGACGTAGAAGAGGATCCCATCGACCTCGCCGCTGTCGAACAGCGGGAGAATGTTGGGATGCTGCAGGTTGGCGGTGACCCGAATCTCGGCGAGGAATCGCTCGGCGCCGAGCAACGCCCCCAGCTCGCGGTCCAGCACCTTGAGCGCCACCCAGCGCGAGTGCCGAAGGTCACGGGCGCGATACACCGTCGCCATGCCGCCGCGCCCGATGAGGCGATCGACCTCGTATCGATCCACCAGCACGCGACGCAGCAGCGCCTCGAGTTCCCCCGACGGACGTGCCGCACCACCACCGGTCGTCTCCGGCGGCGTCTGCACCGTTCCGTTGCCGGGCAACCGCCCCCGCTCTCCTGTCGATTCGTTCACCAGTCGCTCTCCTCGCTTCGTACCCGCCGCGGCGTCGGCTCGCCCCGTCAAGGTAGACACCGCTTCAACCCAATTGTTACTGGCAGGCACGCGATGGCTCGGCTCTCCCTGCCGGTGACGCCGAGTCGCATATTCTTCGCACACGTCGCACTCCACCCTCCCCCGCATGCGAGCGCCCGTCATGTCCTCCAATCGTCGTGAGTTCCTGCGTACCACCGCGATCGCTGGGGGGGCTCTCGGGCTCGGCCTCGGCCGTCCCTCGCCGGTGGGGGCGCAGCCCTCGACGGAGCCCGCGCCGAACTCCGGGGCGACCGCCACCCGCGCCCCGCGCCCGCTGCGCATCCTCATCCTCGGAGGGACCGGCTTCATCGGCCCCCACCAGGTGCGGTATGCCCAGGAGCGTGGCCACACGGTCACCCTCTTCAATCGCGGCAAGACCAACCCGGGGCTCTTCCCCAACGTCGAGAAGCTGCAAGGCGACCGGGCCGTGGGCGACTACTCGGCGCTCAAGGGACGCGAATGGGACGTGGTGATCGACAATCCCACCACGCTCCCCCGATGGGTGCGGCAGGCCGCCGAGGTGCTGAAGGGACACGCCAAGCAGTTCGTCTTCGTCTCGACGATCTCCGTCTACGACAAGAACGACACCCCGGGGGGCCGATGAAACGGCGGCGGTCGGAACGACGACGGAACCGGAGAGCGAGGATGCGCGCCGACTCTACGGACCGCTCAAGGCGCTGGCGGAGGGCGAGGCCCGCAAGGCCTTCGGCGAGCGCGCCACGATCATCCGCCCCGGACTCATCGTGGGCCCCGGCGACCTCTCCGATCGCTTCACCTACTGGCCGGTGCGGCTGCAACGCGGGGGCGAGGTCATGGCCCCGGGCACACCGAGCGACCCGTCGCAGATCATCGATGCGCGCGACCTGTCGGAGTTCATCATTCGGTGCTGCGAGAACGAGACGTACGGCACGCTCAACTGCACCGGGCCGCGCTCGCCGCTCACGATTGCCGAGATGCTGGGCGGGATCCGCGCGGCGATGGTCACCGACGCGTACCTGACTTTTGTCCCCGCCGACTTCCTCGCCGAGCACAAGGTGCGCCCGTGGAGCGACATGCCGGTCTGGATCCCGCCGATGGGTGAGACCGCCGGCTTCATGAAGCGCAGCATCGACCGCGCACTCAAGGCGGGGCTCACCTTCCGCCCGCTCGCCGATACCGTGCGCGACACGCTGGAGTTCTACCACCAGCAGTCGCCCGAGCGGCAGGCGCAGCTCCGCGCGGGGATGGACCCGGCGCGCGAGAAGGAAGTGCTCGCGCTGTGGCACGCCCGCAAGACGTCCTGACGTCCCCACTGGACCACCATGTTGTTCGACGCCATCAAGTCGCTGCTCGGCGCCTCGCGCCCCGGGACACCGAATGCCGGCCCCACCTCCGCGGATGACGAGGGAGAAGCGGCGCGCCCGGTCGACCAGGTGCACCTGGCGGCCTGCGTCCTCCTGCTCGACGTGGCCTACGCCGACGGCACCTTCAACGACGACGAGCGCGCCCACCTGGAGGCGACGATGGGCCGGCACTTCGCGCTCTCCAACGAGGAAGTGCAACTGCTCATTGCCACGGCCGAGCGCGAACGGGCGCAAGCCATCGATCATTTCCGCTACACGCATGTCCTGCAGCAGCAGTTCGACATTGGGCAGAAGATGGTGCTCGCCGAGGTGATGTGGGGGCTGGTGCTCGCCGACGGCTCGGTGGACGAGCACGAGCACTACCTCACGCGAAAGATCTCGAACCTGCTCGAGCTCGAGCCGGGGTACCTGTCGACGGCGAAGGCGAGGGCGTCGGAAGGGCAGCAGGGGGGACGACGGGACGGCGGGCAAACGGCGTAAGGCACCCGGGCTCCCTGCAGCACGCGCCGGCGACGAGTCGCCGGCGTTTTTCATGTGGGGCATGCGGCTGGGCGGGCGCTCCCCTTGACACACAAGGGGAGCGGGGGCACTTTCCCTTGCGAGACAAGGGGAACGAGCGCAGCACGGCGCGCGTTCGATCGACATCACGCCCAACGCGACCATGGCTTCCGACGCCGACCTCCTGCGCAGCACCCTCGACCTGCTCGTCCTGAAGTCGCTCACCTGGGGGCCGCGCCACGGCTATGGCGTGGCCGAGTGGGTACACCAGTCGACGGGCGGGCACCTGCTCATCGAAGAAGGAACGCTCTACCCTGCCCTGCACCGCCTCGAGGCGCGCGGGTGGATCGAGCCGGAGTGGGGTGTCTCGGAGAACAACCGCCGCGCCAAGTTCTACCGGCTGGCCCCCAAGGGGCGCAGCGCGCTACGTGCCGAGGTGAGCACGTGGGAGCGCTATGTGGCCGCGGTGGCGCGCGCGCTCGCCCAGACGACGCCGGTGCCCGCCTGATGGGGTGGCGTTTTCGGCTGCCCAGCAGCAAGCGCCAGTTGGCCCGCGAGCTGGACGAGGAGATGGCGTTGCACCTGGAACTTCGTGCACAGGCTCTCGCGCAGCGCGGCCTGGCGCCGCACGCGGCTCGCCTCGAGGCCGAGCGCCTCTTCGGCGACGTCTCCACCGTCCGGGCGGACTGCCTGGCGATCGACGAGGCACACCACACGACGCGCTCCCGCTGGAATGCAGTGACGGACTTCGTGCACGACGTGCGCTACGCCACGCGCGCCCTGCTGCGCGACCGCGCCTTCACGCTCCTGGTCTGCGGGATCTTCGCCTTGGGGATCGGGGCGGCGACCGCGCTGTTCTCCGTCTACGACGCCGTCGTGCTGCGCCCGCTCGATGTGCCGGCGCCGGGGCGCGTGATGTGGGCGACAATGGTCGATGCGGACGACAACGACGGCGTGAGTCCCGCCCTCTGGTTCGCCTGGAGTGAGCGCGCGAAGAGCTTCTCCTCGCTGTCGCGCGTGCGCACGACGGCGACGACGCTCACCGGGCTCGGGACCCCGTCCCGCGTCGAGGGACTTCTGGTGAGCGAAGGCTTCTTCTCCACCCTCGACCTCCCCGCGTCGCGGGGCCGGCGCCTCGATGCGCGCGACTTCGCCGACGGCGCCGCACCGGTCGTCGTGATCGGGACCTCGCTCTGGCGACAACAGTTCGGCAGCGACCCGGCGATCGTGGGGCGCTCGATCACGCTCGACGGCGAGACGCGCACCGTCGTGGGGGTCCTCCCCCCATCGGCCGAGGTGCTGGGATCGGCGAGCGCCTTCTGGCTCCCCGAGCGTCTTTCCGACGGACTGCGCACGAACCTCACCCCGTTCCTCTCCGTGGTGGGGCGACTGCGCGACGGGACGACCGTCGCCGCGGCCCAAGCCGAACTGCAGGCGATCCTCACGGCACTCGACACACGGCCCGATCGCGCAGCGCGCCCGGTGCACGTGCGCGTGACACCACTCGTCGACTATCTCACTGCCCCCTTCCGCGACCGAGTCCTCCTCCTCTTCGTCGCCGTCCTGTGCCTCTTGCTCATCGGCGCGGTGAACGTGGCGAATCTCCTGATGGCGCGGGGTGCCGGACGGGCCCGCGAGATGGCGCTGCGTGCGTCGCTCGGCGCCTCGCGCGGACGCCTCGTGCGCCAGCTCTTCACGGAACACGTCCTGCTGTCGATGGTTGGAGGGCTCGCGGGGGTCGGGGTGGGCGTCTGGCTGATGCGCGGACTGGTCGCCGTGCTCCCCGAGGACCTGCCTCGGGTGAGTCGTACGCAGCTCAGCGGCACGTCGGTGGCCGTTGCCGTCGCCCTCACGATGGTCGCCGCGCTCGTGGCCGGACTCCTCCCCGCCTGGCGCACTGCGGCGGTCGACCTGCGCAGCGCGCTGCAGGATGGTGGACGCGGGGCGACCGCCGGCGCCGCGCACGACCGGCTCCGTCGGGCCTTCGTGGTTGCCGAGATGGCGATGACGGTCGTGTTGCTCGTGGCGGCGGGGCTCCTCCTGCGCAGCGCGCGCGCGCTGGGGGGTGTTGCACCAGGCTTCGCCGTCGACAGCGTCGTCACGGCGCGCTACGCACTCCCCTCGCCCGCGTATCCGGGCCCCGCCGAGGTGCAGGGGGGGCACGCACGCCTGCTCGCCGCCGCGCGCGAACAGCTGGGGGAGCGGGTCGCGCTCTCGTCCAAGATCCCCCTGGACGGCAACAGCGGCGGGGGGAGCGGCTTCGTGGTGTACGGCAATGCCACGGGGCGCCAGGACGACGTGAATGCCGCATTGCGCCTGACGACACCTGGCTACGTGGAGACCATGGGGCTCGCCCTCACGCGGGGACGCGACTTCACCGCGGCCGACGGCGCCAGTGCCGCACGCGTCGTCATCATCAGCGAGGGACTCGCCCGGCGGCTGGGGCTGGGCGATGACGCGCTCGGAAGATTCATCGCCGGGACATCGTCTCCCTTTCGCGACAGCACGGGGACGCCGTACCCCTGGCGCATCGTGGGGGTGGTGCGCGACCCGCGGGATTGGGGGCTCCGCAACGATCCGCAGCCGCAGCTCTTCATGCCGCTCGCGCAGACCCCCGCCGAGATGTGGGAGTGGAGCGGGCGCGAGGTGCACCTTGTGGCGCGCTCGTCGCAGCCCGTGGCCGTCGTGCGGAGCTCGCTCGCCGCGGCGGTGAATCGCGTCGACCCGACGCTGGCGCTCTACGACGTGCAGACCATGCAACAGCGCCTCACTGCCTCGCTCGCCCTCGAACGCGCCAACACCATCCTGCTTGGCGCGTTAGGCGTCGCGGCGCTGGTGCTGGCGCTGACGGGACTCTACGGCGTGGTGAGCTACGGCGTGCAGCAGCGCGGGGCCGAGTTCGGCGTGCGCCTCGCGCTGGGCGCGACGCCGCGCGACCTCGTACTGCTGGTGGCCCGCTGGAGCGGACGGTTGGCCGCGGCCGGGCTGGCCGTCGGGATCCCCCTCGCGCTGGCGGCGTCGTGGACGCTGCGCGGGCTCCTGTTCGGGGTCGGGAGCGCCGATGTGATCACGCTGGCCGCCGCATCGCTGCTCGTCGCGCTCGTGGCGGGGGCCAGCGCGCTCATTCCAGCGCGCCGCGCGGCGCGCACGTCGCCTAACAGCGTGCTCCGCGCGTAGCGGCGTCGCCGCTCACTGGCCATCATCGAGCGCACCGTGAATTCGCGGATGCGCCATTCCCCGATGAGCTGGAGGAAGGCGCCAACCCCGGCGTGCCCGAACGCGGGAGCAGCTACGGCACGCCGGCACGTTGCGCGTAGATGTCGCTCCGGCTCTCCCACTCGACCTCAGGATCGAGACCCTCGAGGATCGAGGGGACGTCGCCACGCGCAAACCACCCGGACGGACTGCGGCGCAGTGCTGGACGGTGAGGAGGCCATGACGGGGGAGCGTTGGGGTCGACTGGCGGGCGTGCCGCTCTGGATGCTACGCGCGCCGGGTTCGATCGGATTGGCTCCGGCGTGCGTTGCGGTGCAGTTTGGGAGCGTCTCCCACACCGCATCCGGTCATGCCGCTCTCGCGTCGTTCGTTCGTCGCCACCGCCGCCACGCTCGCGGCCGGCGCTGCCAGCGCCCCTGCCGTGCGTGCGCTGGAGCACGCCACGCATGCCCCCGTGGACGACCCACTCGGCGTGCGCGCCGACTTCCCCGCGGTGCGCGAGGCGCTCTACCTCAATTCCGCCTACATCACGCCGGTCCCGACGTCGATCGTCGCCGCTGGACGCGACTTCATCGAGCGCAAGTCGACGCGACCGATTTCGCTGGGAGAGATGCTGGCACGGACCGACGTTGTGCGCGGTCAGTTCGCCAGGCTCGTCAACGCCTCGAGCGACGAAATCGGCTTCCTCTTCGCCACCAGCGAAGGAGAGAACATCGTCGCCAATGCGCTCGACCTGAAAGCGGGCGACAACGTCGTGATCGATGCGCTGCACTACGAGACCGAATTCGTGCTGTACGGCCACCTGCGAGACACGCGTGGGGTGGAGCTGCGCGTGGCCCCGCATCGCGACGGCGCGGTACACATACGCGACGTGGAACGGCTCGTGGACCGTCGCACCAGACTCCTCTCGGTCGCCTGGGTCTCCCACCAGAACGGCTTTCGGCACGAGATGCGTCCGCTGGCCGACCTCGCGCATGCACACGGCGCGCTCTTCTACACCGACGCCATCCAGGCCGCCGGGATGATCCCGATCGACGTGCGTGCCGCCGGCGTCGACTTCCTGTGCTGCGGGACGTACAAGTGGGTCCTCGGCGGTTTTGGCGTCGCCCCCTTCTTCATCCGGCGCGAACTGCTCGATCGCATTCGCCTCGATCGCTTCGGCGCGCTGCACGTGGCGAAGGAACTTCCTAACGATCGCTTCGAATTGCACGCGATCGCCAAGCGCTTCGACTACGCGACCCTCCCCTTTGCCGAGGTCTACCAGTTGGGCGCGGGACTGCAGTACGTCGAGCGGGTTGGCGTGTCGCGCATCGAGCAGCACACGGTCGCGCTCGCGCACGCCCTGCGCGCCGGGCTCGTGGCACAAGGCTATCGCCTCTTCACCCCCGAGGGGACGCGCAGCTCGATCGTGACCTACTACATCGATCGTGATCCCGCCGAGGTGAAGCGCGCGTTCGAGCAAGCGAACGTGGCCGTGAGCGTGCGCGACACCAAGCGGCAGGTGCGCGTGTCGCCCGCGCTGTTCAACACGCGGGCCGAAATCGACCGCTTCCTCGACGTGACCAGGACGCTCCGGTGAGCTCCGCGGTTCGCGTGCACCGCCTCTCCTCGCCGTTAGGCGACTGGGAGCTCGCGCTCGGCGAGCCCTCGGCGGTGTTGCGTCCGTACATCCAGGGGATGTACACGGGGTCGACGGAGCGACTTCCCGGTACGTTGACACGACTCGAAGTCCCGCACCCGGGGGTCGTCTGCATCTTCAATTTCGGCACGCCTTATCGGGTGACCGACCCACGCGACGGTCGATCGGGGGAGTGGCTGGGGAGCTTCGTCGCCGGGCTGTACGACTCGTACGTGCACGTCGATGCGCGCGGCACGTCGCAATGCGTGCAGTGCAACCTGACCCCGTTAGGCGCGCTTCGCCTGCTCGGCCTTCCACTGGAGCACGTCACCAACCAGTCGGTGCCGATGCACGACGTGCTCGGCGCCATGGGAGGGGACATCGCCGAGCGCATGGCGGCTACCGATTCGTGGGAGAGGCGCTTCGCGCTCCTGGAGGAGGCGTGGCGTGCGCGGCTTTCGCGCGCCCCCGGCGTCCCACCGCTCGTGCAGGAGGCCTGGCATGCCCTGGCGCGCACCCACGGCAACGTGGAGGTCGCGCGCATCGCGCACGCGATCGGCTGCTCGCGCAAGCGCCTGACGACGCAGTTCCGGACGCACGTCGGGCTCCCGCCCAAGGCGCTGGCCCGCATCCTTCGCTTTCATCGCGTCATCGAATGCCTCGTGGCGAGCGAAGGGAGGCGGCTCTCCGAGATCGCGCACGCCTGCGGCTACTACGATCACGCGCACCTCGACCGTGACTTTCGCGACCTCGCCGGCCTGTCGCCATCGACGTACTTCGCGATGCGCCACCCGACCTTCGGCGCCGTCGTCACCGCCTCGGACGCGCACTGACCGAATCGCGGGCGGCGCGCGGCGCCGTCCCATTTGTACAAGACGGCGGACGATCGTCGCCCTATCGTGCGGGAGCCGCGTGTCCCACAACCCCGGAGCCAGCACATGCCGAACGATTCTGCCGCCCCCGCCCTGTACCCCTCGCTCTTCTACCAGGACGCCCCCGCGATGATCGACTGGCTGGAGCGCGCCTTCGGCTTCCAGCGCCGACTCGTCGTGCCTGGCGACGACGGCGCGATTCGGCATTCCGAACTCACGCTCGGCCAGTCGGTGGTGATGGTGTGCTCGCCGCGTCCCGAGCTTTCCTGGAAGAGCCCCAAGGCGCTCGGGGCGACGCACGCCGGGCTCTGCGTGTACGTGAGCGATCCCGATGCGCACTACGCGCGCGCCGTCGCCGCGGGGGCCGAGGTGCTCTTCCCGCTCAAGGACTCGAGCTACGGATCGCGTGACTACACCGCGCGCGACCCCGAGGGAGTGAGCTGGACCTTCGGTACCTACATCCCGGGAGCGTACTGGCACGGGCGCGAAGGCGCCTGATCCCGCTGACACACAGGGCGTGGTGATCGTCGCACCGCGCGCGCCTTCCAACGTTCGCTGCGCTCCAGCACGTATGTCTCGAGGGTCGGCGACGCGCGGTGCGACGCCTGCGCGTTTGGCTCGCCGACACTCCAACGTTGGCCTGGGCAATGGCAATCCGCCCTGCGAGTGGCGACCTTCCAGTATCTCGCGCCGGCGTTTCCGGCGCCCCGCGCCAGTTTGCATGGCGCACCGCGCCGGCCCGGCCCGCGCGACGACCGCCCTGCCATCAAGGACTTCACGTGACGTTTGCATCGCTTGCCCTGCATCCCAGCCTGCTGCGCGGGCTCAAGGAGCTTGGCTTCACTCGCCCGACCCCGATCCAGAACGACGCGATCCCGCACGCCATCGAGGGGCGCGACCTCCTCGCGTGCGCGGCGACCGGGAGCGGAAAGACCGCCGCCTTCCTGTTACCGATCCTGCATCGCCTCATCGAACGTCCCCGCGGCACGACGCGCGCGCTGGTCCTCACCCCCACGCGCGAGTTGGCGGCGCAGATCCTCGAGGACCTCAACGACCTCTCCGTGCACACGCCCATCACCGCCGCGGCGATCTACGGGGGCGTGGGGATGGGACCGCAGGAGCATGCCCTGCGCAGTGGCGTCGACGTCATCGTCGCGACCCCGGGGCGCCTGCTCGACCACCTCAAGCAGTCGTACGCCAGTCTCGCCCATATCGAGCACCTCGTCCTCGACGAAGCGGACCGGATGCTCGACATGGGCTTCCTGCCGGATATCCGGCGGATCCTCAAACAGCTCCCGACCAAGCGTCAGACGCTGTTCTTCAGCGCCACCATGCCGGGACCCATCGGCCAGCTCGCGCACGAGATGCTGCGCAATCCGGCGACGATCAACCTCGAGCGCAAGGCGGCCCCCGCGGTGGGGATCACGCAGGCGGTCTACCCCGTCTCGCAGGACCTCAAGTCGTCGCTCCTGTTGCAGCTGCTGGTCCGGGGCGAGATGCAGGAGGTGCTGGTCTTCACGCGCACCAAGCATCGCGCCGACCGCCTGCAGAAGTTCCTCGCCAAGCATGACATCGCGGCCGAGCGCATCCACGGCAACCGCTCGCAGCCGCAACGCACCGAGGCGCTGGCCGGCTTCAAGAGCGGGAAGTATCGCGTCCTGGTGGCCACCGACATCGCCGCCCGCGGCATCGACGTCGAGGAACTCGGGCACGTGGTGAACTTCGACGTCCCCATGGCGCCGGAGGACTACATCCACCGTGTGGGGCGCACGGGGCGCGCGCAGGCCACGGGCGATGCCTTCACCTTCGTCTCGCCCGAAGAAGAGGCCGACCTGGCCGACATCGAGCGCAAGCTCTCCCGCCGGCTGCAACGTGTGATCCTTCCCGACTTCGACTACACGGCCCGCGTGGCCGAGCGCCTCGAGGTCTCGCAGGCCGAGCGGACCGCCAAGTGGCGCGAGCAGAAGGCCAAGGAGCGCGAGAACGCGAAAGCCAAGGCCGAGCGCAAGCTGCGCGCCGAGGCCGAGGAGCGCGCGCGTCGCGACGGCAGGTCGCACCGTGACGCGGACCCGCGTCGCCGGCAGGAGGAGCGCGGTGGGGCGGGGCGCTCCAGCGGCGCGCCGCGCGGCGCATCCACATCGTCGGGACGCGGTGCGGGCTCAGCGTCTGGTGCGGCGGGCGGCGGGTCGAGCGGTGGGAGCGCACGCCCGTCGGGGCGTCCCTCGGGGCGTCCGGCTGGCCCTCGCCGAGGACCGGCCAAGGGACCCGGGAGCGGCCCGCGACAGGGTGGGGGTGAGCGTGGGGGCGGCGGTCGTCCTCGCTAGGGGCCGGACGCGCCTGATAGCACCGTCCGCACCGCGCATGCGAGGCGCGATGGGCGTGCTACTCGTGGTCACCGCAGCGTGCGGCGGCGACCACGCCTCACCCACGGCGACACCGGCCGCGCCGCTCCCCCCGCTCACCGTCCTCCTCGATTCCATTCGCCTGGCAAGCGACCTGCCGGCGTTAGGCGCGGCGATCGTGACCAGCGGTGGCGTCGCGCAGCTCGAGGTCGTAGGCGTCCGGCGCTATGGCGGACGGAGCTATGCCACTCGCGACGATCGATGGCATCTCGGCTCCACGCTGAAGCACCAGGTCGCCGTCCTCGTGGCCAGGCTCGTCGCCGACGGCACGCTTTCCTGGTCCACGACGCTCCCCCAGTTCTTCCCGGAGCTCGCCGCCACGATGCGCCCCGAGTACCGCGCGGTGACGCTCCGCGACCTGCTGTCGCACACGTCGGCACTCCCGCGGGACTACGTGTCGGGGCTGGGTGACGCGCGCGCGGCCCGCGCGGCGGTGGTGCGGTGGGCGGCGCAGCAGCCTCCCGTCGCGACGCCGGGGACGTACGCGTACAGCAACATCAACTACATGGTGGCCGGTGCCATCGTCGAGCGCGCCCTCGATCAGGACTTCGAGCGGGTGATCGCCGAGCGGCTCTGGGCCCCGTTAGGCATGGCGCGCGCGGGGTTCGGCCAGGCGGGGACCGCCGGCGCCGACGACGAACCGCTCGGCCACACCGTGCAGGCGAACGGCGCGCGCGCGACCTACGACGCCGCGACGCCGGGAGCCGACAACCCGGTCGAGTACGGCCCCGCCGGGCGCGCACACATGCCCCTCGCCGACTGGGCCCGTTTCATCTCGGCGCTCCTCGCCGCCGAGCAGGGGCGTGACACGCCGGTCCTGTCGTCGCAGGGGTGGCGCGCGCTCACGGCCCAGCCGTACGTCACCACCGGTAGCGACGGGTATGGCTACGGCATGGTCATCGCCACCCGCACCTGGTCGCTCGGCCGCGCCCTCTTTCACGACGGGACCAATACGCGACACTACGCGCTGGTAGGCGTTGCACCTGGTCGTGACTTCGCCATCCTGATCGTCAGCAACCAGTGGAGCGCCAGCATGGGAGCGACGATGGACCGGATCTTCGGCCGCTTGGTCGACTTCCACCTGCGGGGGCGCTGACGCGCGATGGCATCCTCGCGCGTCCGCGCGACGGCACCATCGCGCTAGCGCGCGGCGGTCACTCCGACCGGATCGCCAACACCGGATCGACCCCCGCCGCACGCCGCGCGGGAATCCAGATCGCCACGGCCGCGACCGCCGCCAGCACCACCGGGACGACGACGAAGGTCAGCGGATCGATCGCGTTGCCGCCGTACAGCACGCCGCGGATGAGGCGCGCAGCACCGAACGCGGCACCCAGCCCGATCACGCCGCCGATCACGACCAACGACAGCCCCTGTCGCATCACCATGCGAACGACCTCGCCGCGGGCCGCACCGATCGCCATCCGGATCCCGATCTCCCGCGTGCGCTGGGCCACGGCGTAGGACATCACCCCGTACATGCCCACTGCCGCCAGGAGCAAGCCGAGCACGCCGAACACACCCAGCGCCGTCCCCGCCAGGCGCGCCGGCATCAGCGCAAAGCCCAGGTGATTGTTCAACGTGCGCACATCGGCCACCGGCATGTTGGCATCGAGCGCCGCCACCTCGGAGCGCAGCTGCGGAATGAACGACACCGGGTCGCCGTCGACCTTGAGGTGCACGGTCATCTCGCTGCGCCACTCCTGGGCCTGCGGGAAGTACATGAAGGCGGTCGGCTCCTCGCCAAGCCGGACGTACTTGCCCGTGGGCACGACCCCCACGACCGTACGGTCGCTCCCACCGACGCGGATGGTGCGACCGACCGCATTCCCCTGCGGGAAGAACCGCTCGACGAAGCGCTGGTTCACGACCACGACGCCAGCCGACAGGCTGTCGTCCCGCGGCTCGAAGCCGCGCCCCTCCACCAGCGAAATGCCCATCGCCTCGAAGTAGCCGGGAGTGGCCATGTTGTAGTTGATCGACATCCCCTCGTCAGGCGCCGGCGTATAGCCGGGGATCTCGACGCCGCGGTCGGAGTTGTTCAGTCCGAGCTGGACCGCGGCCGCCATCGCCACGTGCTTGACGCCGGGCAAGGCGCGCAGCCGATCGCCCAGCACGCGATAGAACTGCTCGGATCGCGCGCGCGAGTACCCCTGCAGCCCGGGATCGACCGTCGCGAGCAGCACGCCCTCGCTGTTGAAGCCCTTGTCGACCGACGTCGCCGACTCGAGGTTGCGCAGGAACAGTCCTGCACAGACGAGCAGTACCAGCGACAGCGCCATCTGCGCCACCACCAGCACGCGACTCAGGCGCGAGCGCGATCCCCCGGCCGGTGCCTCGCCCTTGAGCGACGGAATGAGGGCGGGCCGGGTGGCCTGCAGCGCCGGCACCAGCCCAAACAGGAAGCCGGTGCAGATCGTGACGCCTAACGCGAACAGGAGGACGGGGGCGCTGAGCCGCAGGTCGGGGGAAAAATCGAGGTCCATCGGGAGCGTCACGCGATTGGCGAGCGAGACCGTCCACCACGCCACCACGATCCCGCACACCCCCGCCACCAGCGCGAAGACGAGGCTCTCGGTCATGAGCTGCCGCACCAGCACGCCGCGCCGGGCGCCGATGCTCAGCCGCACGGCCATCTCGCGCCACCGATCCTGCGCCCGCGCCAGGAACAGGTTGGCGACGTTGACGCAGGCGATGAGGAGGAGCATCAGGACGACCGCCATCACCACGCCGGTCAGCCCCACCTGCGCCGAGCGAAACATGGGATGAATCCCGGCGTCCTTCTGGGGAACCAGGGTGATCCCCGAGCGCTGGTAGAAGCCCGGGAAGTCGACGCGAAGCTCGCCTTCCAGCGCCCGAACCCGCGCGCGCGCCCGCTCCATCGTGACCCCGGGGGCGAGTCGCGCAATCAGGCTGGATGAGTTCTCGTCGCGTTCACGCATCGACTCGGCACCGAGCGGCTCGAGCTGCGCCAGCTGCATCAACGGAACCCACAACTCCGGCGTGATGAGCGGGAGGGTGCCGCGAAACTCGCGCGGGGTCACCCCGATGACGGTGTAGCTCGCGCCGTTGACGATGATCGACTTGCCGACGACGTCGGGAACGCCGCCAAAGCGGCGCTGCCAGGCGGCGTGGCTGATCACCGCGACCGGATGCGCCAGCTCTCCCACGTCCTCCGCGGGAATGAAGACGCGCCCGCGCGCCGCCCCTACGCCGAGCACGCTGAAGTAGTTGGACGACACCATCTGGGCCATCACCCGCTCCGGCTGACCGTCAGCCGCAACGCTGAGCCGGGTGAACTTCCACAGGGCGACGTCGCTGAAGACCCCCTTCGTGCGCTCCCGCACGTCCTTCCAGTGCGGGATGGAGTTGGAGCCGTACTCCATCGCCGGCCAGCTGCGATAGAGCTGCGCCAACTCATCGGCCTGCCGCACGCCGGGGAGCGGACGCAGCAGCAGCGCATCCACCACGGAAAAGACGGCGGTGTTGAGCCCGATGCCGAGCGCTAGCGTGATGACGGCCAGTGCGGTGAAGACGGGCTTCTTGAGCAGGAGCCGGACCGCGAAGCGCAGGTCGTGCAGGAGGGTCGACATGTCGGTCCCAACGCGCGAGAGGGAGGTGACCAGCGGGGATGCCTCGGGTGGACAGTACGTTAACACCCAAAGGTTTGGTTTCTCCCCAACTCCTGCCCCGCGCCCCATTCCCGTGCCAGGGTGCGAGTGTCCCGCGCCCCCTTCCCACGCCGACCAGCCCGCCCGCTACCCCTGCGGGCGCGGCAGGCCAGCGCTCCCCGCACGCGGGTCGGTCCCCTCCTTCGGCTCGCCCCGCCAGGCGAGCTCCCACTCGCAGAAGGCGTCGCCGACATGCGCACACCGCACATGCTTCACCCGGGGCATCTCCCCGCCGGCCTGGAGCAACGCCTGCCGGAGCCCCCCGGTCTGGCGCCGACAGAAGAGGGCGTCGCGCGAATCAAAGCCCGAAAGCCGCAGCACCGCCCGCGTCCCCTCCTCCTCCACCACCTCCATGTCGCCGGGCGAATAGAAGAGCCGGAACAGCGACACGCTCTGGGTGAGGAACTCGTGCGGCGAGCGCTTGCGCAGGATCCCGCTGTAGAGCTGCACCCCGGTCGACTCGATCGAGTGCGCCCCGGATCGTTCCATCCACTGCGGGTCGCGCTCGCGCAGCACCGCATCGGCGGCGCGCCAGAGCGCGAG
>ERZ795044.1509-NODE-1509-length-20965-cov-12.868723_pt1 | contig 20965 bp, 18 predicted proteins | sample MGYA00375128_ERZ795044 | MGnify/ENA primary metagenome ERZ795044 (study PRJEB30173, sample SAMN05720213) | anaerobic digester metagenome | isolation source: active sludge of municipal wastewater-treating anaerobic digesters | place: USA | collected 2014-12-22 ... | reverse complement strand
GACGTCGCTTCGCTGGAAAAGCTGAAGTGGGAAGAGATCAAGCCCCAGGTGGACCATGTGATCTTCCCGGCCAAGGGCAAGGCTCCGGCCAAGCGCATCATTCTTTTGGCCAAAGGCCGGCTGGTCAATCTGGGTTGTGGCACCGGTCACCCCAGCTTCGTGATGTCGTCCAGCTTTGCCAACCAGACGATCGCGCAGATCGAACTGTTTACCAAGCCAAAAGAATACAAGGCTGGAAAAGTCTATGTATTGCCCAAACATCTGGACGAGAAGGTCGCCCGTCTGCATCTGAAAAAGGTTGGCGCGCAGCTGACCGAACTGTCTGATGAGCAGGCCGCCTACATTGGTGTGAGTAAGGCTGGGCCTTACAAGGCCAATACGTACCGCTACTGATCTGCACAACCATGCGGGTTGACCAGCTCCTGGTCCACCGCCAGCTTGCCAGCACCCGTTCCCAGGCCCAGCGCCTGATCGCGGACGGTGTGCAGTGGCTCAGTGGTGATGTGTGGAAGCGCGTAGCCAAGAATGGCGATGAGGTTCCGGAGTCAGCCGAGATCCGCCTGCTGGACGATTCGGAAGCCCGGTACGTTTCGCGCGGTGGCTTGAAGCTTGAAGGGGCATTGAAGACCATTGGCCTGGATGTCACGGGTTTTCTTTGTCTGGACGTAGGTCAATCCACCGGTGGTTTTACCGACTGCCTGCTTCAGCAGGGCGCTGCGCAGGTGGTGGGGGTAGACGTAGGGCAGGGTCAGCTGCATCCGCAATTGCGCGACGACGAACGGGTGTTGTGCATCGAGAAGGTCAATGCCAGATCATTGAGTGCTACTGAATTAATAGCTGTTCACGCACAATCGACAAGGGCTGAGGGCCAATTTAGCACTGAATTTGACCTGATTGTGGGTGATTTGTCGTTCATATCGCAAACGCTGGTGTTGCCGGCCATCGTGCCTTTGCTCAAGCCGGGTGGCTCGATGCTGATGCTGGTCAAGCCGCAGTTTGAGTTGCAGCCGGGGCAGGTTGGCAAGGGCGGTATCGTGACGGACCCATCGATGTACAAAATCGTTGAAGAGCGCGTTCGCGCTGCGCATACGAAACTGGGCTTGACGGTTCAAGCCTGGTTCGAATCGCCCGTGCAAGGTGGCGATGGCAACCATGAGTTTTTCATTTATTCACGCAAGTAACGGGAGCTGACCATGTCGCTTTCATCCAAATTCCCAGTCAGTCTGGAGTTTTTTCCCAGCAAAACCGCCGAAGGTTCCGAGAAGATTCGTGCTGTGCGCAAGGAACTGTATGTACTTCAGCCAGAGTTTTGCTCGGTGACGTATGGCGCAGGGGGGTCAACGCAACAAGGCACTTTTGGCGCGGTTGCCGAGATTCTGGCCGAAGGGGTTGTGGCAGCGGCCCATTTGTCATGCGTTGGCGCGTCCAGGGCGTCGGTTCGGGCTGAGCTTGAAACGCTGATGAACATGGGCGTCAAACGACTGGTCGCACTGCGGGGCGACATGCCCAGCGTCTACGGTTCGGAAGGCGAGTTCCGCCACGCCTGCGATCTGGTGGAGTTCATTCGTGATGAAACCGGCGATCATTTCTTTCTGGAAGTAGCTGCCTATCCGGAGATGCACCCACGTGCGCGAAGCCCGGAGCATGACCTGCACGCATTTGCCATGAAGGTCAAGAGCGGAGCCAATTCCTCCATCACACAGTACTTCTACAACCCGGACGCGTATTTTCGTTTTGTGGATGACGCCAGGAAGATGGGCGTGAATGTTCCCATCATTCCGGGCATCATGCCCATTACGAACTCTTCCCAGCTCATGCGTTTTTCCGACATGTGTGGCGCTGAAATCCCCCGCTGGATTCGCCTTCGGTTGCAGGCATTCAAGGAAGATACGGCGTCAATCAGGGCATTTGGCCTGGACGTGGTGACGCAGATGTGTGAGACGCTTAAAGTGGGTGGAGCGCCTTCGCTGCATTTCTACACCATGAACCAAAGCGCGCCGGCGCTGGAGATTTGCCGAAGGTTGGGTTACGAGGTCTGACGGGCAGACTGGCGGTTCACCAGATAGATTCCGGGCAGAATCAGAGCCGCCCCCCAGGCATGGTGCGCCTGCAGGGACTCGCCGAGCACCAGCCAGGCGATCAAAGCGGCGTAAATCGGCCCCAGATACAGCACCATGCTGACTCTGGCGGCGCCCAATTCACGCTGCATCACCGAATACGCCAGATAGGCGCCATACCCTGGCAACACTGCCGCAGCCACAGCCAGGCCCAAGCCTGGCAAGGTCAGTACGGGCAGCGGCGTATTCCATGCTTCGAAAATGGTGAATGGCAGCATGACCAGCACACCAGCCAGGCTGATGATTGCCAGTCGGGCACTTGCGCTCAAGGGGCTGGGCCACTTCTTCAAGAGCAGTGAATAGGCTGACCAGGAAATGGTGGCGGCCAGTATCCAGCCGTCTCCAGGCACCAATTGCACCGCTCCCAATTCGTGCCACTGGCCCTTCAGAACGACGTGAATCACGCCAGCGAATGCAAGCACGACACCAGCGATCTGAAGTGTGGAGATACGTTCCTTGAGCCAAAACGCGGAGGCCGCCACAATCAGAACGGGTGAGACGCTGTAAATCAGCGCAATATTCACCGCTACCGTGGTTCGACCACCAATATAGACCCAGGCCCCACAAATCCACATACCCAAAGTACCCAGCAGGGCATAGTGTTTCCAGTCCTCGGCTATTTCCCTCCGATGCGCACGAATTTCATCCCAGTTGCCGAGAGAGAACAGCACGCTGGCGAACAACCAGCGCAATGAAGCCAAAGCGTGGGGCTCGATGACTCCCGGGGCACTTCGGGCAACCAGATAGTTCACTGACCAGAGAGCGGGGGTAATGAAAAGCAGGGCAAGTGCCAAATTGTGACGCGGAGTGTGGGGCATGCGGGATGTGGAGGCGGCAGAACGGGATAAGATAACCCATCATTTTGGCTTGAGTGAATCGGGTAATGAAAATACTATTAACGGGGGCCGCCGGCTTCATCGGCATGACCACTGCGCTGAGGCTGCTGGCGCGCGGCGATGAAGTGGTCGGGCTGGACAACCTGAACGACTACTACGACGTTTCCCTCAAACAAAACCGCTTGAACCGCCTGTTGCCCTATCCCGGCTTCAGGTTTGTCAAACTTGATGTTGCCGACCGGGCTGGTATGGCCGATTTGTTCGTGGCGGAAAAGTTCGATCGGGTCATTCACCTTGCTGCCCAGGCCGGCGTGCGGTATTCACTGCAAAACCCCCATGCCTATATAGAGAGCAATGTCGTCGGATTTACGAATATCCTGGAGGGTTGCCGTCACGCCAGGGTTCAGCATCTGGTTTATGCATCCAGTTCCAGTGTTTATGGTGGTAATACCAAGATGCCGTTTTCGGAGCATGACAGTGTCGATCACCCAGTGAGCCTGTACGCTGCCACAAAGAAAGCCAATGAACTGATGGCCCATACCTACAGTCATTTGTACGGATTGCCGACGACAGGGCTGCGCTTCTTTACTGTGTATGGGCCATGGGGCCGTCCTGACATGGCCTTGTTTCTGTTCACCAAAGCCATTCTGGAAGGTCGCGCAATTGACGTGTTTAACCACGGCAAGATGCAGCGGGACTTTACCTATGTGGATGACATCGTCGAGGGTGTCATTCGCGTGATTGACCGCATCGCTTCACCCAATGCCGCTTACGACGCAAGCCGGGCAGATCCTGCCACCAGTAACGTGCCTTACCGGGTATTCAACATAGGGAACAATAACCCTGTGCCGTTACTTGATTTCATTGGCTGCATTGAAAACGCACTTGGTAAAAAGGCCGAGAAAAATCTGCTGCCTTTGCAGGACGGAGATGTGCCTGAAACCTACGCCAATACTGACGCACTGAACGAGTGGGTTGGTTTTGTTCCAGGTACCAGTATTGAGCAAGGCATTGGGCGTTTTGTGGCCTGGTATCGCGAATACTATAAGGTGTAGTGTTTTATTAAGCCCCTGGCGCCCGCCTCGCAAAGATCCAGGACCCGTTCAAATCCCTCTGCGTTGCCGTAATAGGGATCTGGGATCTCTGTCACTTTCAGCCCCTCAGCAAAGTCCAAGAGCAATCTCAACTTGGCTAAATGGGAAGGGGGGCATAGGCGCCGCAATTCCGTCAAGTTGCTGGCGTCCATCGCCAGAATCAGGTCAAATTCTTCAAAATCTTTCGCAGAGACTCTTCGTGAACGCGTGCGAACCAGTTCATATCCCCGGCTCGAAAGTGCGAATTCTGCCCTGCGGTCTGGCCACTCGCCCAAATGGTGGGCGTGAGTGCCTGCGGAGTCAAATTTAAATTGATGCGAGAGACTGGCATCTGCAGTTAGCTTCCGTGCGACGGAGGACGCCATGGGGGATCGGCAAATGTTGGCCATGCATACGATCAGGACGTCTGGCATAACTGTGAATTCTATTGCGAGTGCGTTTCCAATGAACATCGCCTACAAGCGTCCTCGTTTGCCGACACATGAGCCTTCACGCAATGATACTGGCTTAGGGGGCGTGCTCACCAATTGCGGGAGACTCTTGCCAGATTCATTTTCAAGTCTTCAAATACTCAGTTTTCCACTACGACAGCGGATGTGGCCTCAGCGTTATCAGGCGCAACTGATTGATTTGAAGCGCCTTTGCGCCGCCGAAGTTCGGCCAACTTCTTCAACACGGGCCAGCGATAAAGTGTAAGGTGATAAAGGGTCCGCTTATTGCTTGTCAACTTTGTGTGCCAATCCATGAGGCGACCGAAGTATTCCACGCGGTTGATTTCGCCGCTCCTGTGAATCTCTTGCAGTTCCTCTTCGCGCAAGAGAAATGCGGGTGAGTAGGTTTTAATCGATTCGTCGTAAGTGGTTTTGAGGACAACCAGCGTGCTTTCTCGAAGCAGGCACAGGTTCATGGCAACGACACGGTCGTCAAACAAAAACTGATACACCACAGCTTCGCCGCGAAGACTCGCGTGCTCCAGCAACTCCCGATAGTAGCGTCCTTGCGTGTTGTTGGGGTGGATGGCAGTGCCTTTCTGCGCTTTCCAGCCAGCACTTTCCAGCTCGCCATAGCGTACGACTGCAGGGGCCATATCAGAGTGGTCGCGCAATGCCTGCATCGATAGCTTGACGCCGTCAGCAAGAAGTTTTGCCCGTTGTTTACGCATATTTTGGCGGAGGTTTTTCCCTCTGGCATTCCAATACTCTTCAAAGCTGCCCTGAATGTCAATCCAGCCTGTGTCGATGTAATCACTGCTCTGGCTGTCTGGAGTGTCTTGAGCTCGCGGCGCGATTTGCGGATCGATTTGGGTGATCGAAAGCCCGAGACACAGGCCAAGTGGCCCCCGTGTCAGGCTACGGGCAAAGTCTTGTACCTTAATGCGAGGATCAGCTACCCACGCGCCCAGCGGGAGCTGCGAAGGTTGAAATGTCTGCCACCTAAACCGACCCTGCGGAAAAAGCAGGAACATCGCGAGCACATCCCCGTCATTGCCTCCTACCAATAGCCTTTCGTTTCCGGAGCCCAAAATATTCAGCGCGGAAATGATGGCGTCTCCAGTTAGAAAGGGAAGGCCACCCTGTGCGGTGTTAAGTCGATCCCAATTTGCCAGCAGTTGGCGGTCCTGCGCGAGAGATGATGCTGGAAGGTTCTTCCAGTGAATACGTGAGAGTGACATGATGGTTCTCTTTGAAGTGCAACCGCGCAGACTACGCTGTCTGAGCAGGTTGGGATGAAAGAAGACCCAAGACCGAGCGGGCCGTTCGTTCGATGTCGGCGTCACTTAGATCTTGGTGACAAAGCAACTGCAGTACATGCTGGCTCCAAAGTGGGCCAACATCACCGTCCAGGCGTGGTGTTCCTGGCCAGAGCCTGTCCCACCGAAAGACTGGCAGGCCCAATGCTTTAAGCGAATGATAAACACGGTCGGCATCATCGACCCAGAGAGGAAAAACGTAGGGCGCGATTTGGTCGAAAGACGCAGTGTTCAAAGGAAAAAGTGGCTTTGCACCCTGTATGTCATTAAAGTGTCTGGCATAAGAGGCGAAATTCTGCTGTCGCCTGATGATCACTCTTCCTCGGGGCAACATTGCCTTCAGGGTGACTGTGGTCCAAAGGGGGGATTGCGCTCTACGCGCCATATCGCAATCCTGCATCATGGCAACCGCGCCGGACTCTGCCGGACCTGGAGGTCTCTTCCCCAACTGAAGGCTTGCTCTTTTGAGCCACATGAATAAATTCAGGGCACCATTGATCCCGGGAAAACGTTTGTATTTCGTTGCCACTTCAAGAACGTCGACCCAACCTTTGAACTGGGCCTTTATGCTGGGCGAGGCGAGTTGGAGGTCTAAGATGGGGCGGCTTGCCGAGGCCAACATGCCACCCTCCGGCATGGGCAAAAATTTCGAAAGACTCGCCGTTGAATAGTCACCCCATGCACCCACTGGGCGTTCACCGGCCTGCCCAAAATAGCAGTGGGCACAGTCTTCGATAAGTGCGATCCCTCGATCGTCGCACCATTGCCGCACTTCGGCCAATGATCGGGCAAGTCCAAAATAGTGCGACACGAGCATTGCCTTGCACGTACTCGCAGTGGCTGCATCTATGGTGTCGAGGTTGGGCAGCCCGTCGGGACGCAGACCGAAATAGACCGGGTTCAAGTTTGCCAACAGCACAGGCGCTATCATGGTCGGGCAGTGATAGCTAGGAACCAGTACGTTACAGGTTGGCGGGAGTTGAAGCTGCAACAAGGCCTGATAGATCGCAGCACGGCCGCTGGTTGTAATTGCGGTGTGAGTTAGGTTTTCAAGGCTTGAGATGTCAGGTGCGTCAACAACTTTGAAGCTGGACCAGCCCAGAACAGGGTGGCGCGGGAGTGGCATATTCGACGCAGTGCCTTCGTCGAAATCGAGCGTAGTCGAACGGATGGTCATTGACGCGGAGCTGTGCACTACTTTGCTTGTTCTGCGGGCGCGCTAGCAGCTGCGGATGGCACCGAAAGCGGATTTGTGGGCTCAGTCCACTTACCTACGCTCTGCAATTGGTCACGCAAAGCTGTCTGGGAAAATCCGAGCGAAATTGCCTGGTGAGCCTGAATAAGGGCCTTCTCATAATTTTTCAGATCGAAATAGTGCAGCCCAATGTTGTAGTGCGTGAACGCGTTATCTTTGGCATACGCGGTTGCCAGTTCCAGTTGAGTGTTTGCTTCCTGGATGCGCGCCTTGCTGTTCAGGTAGGTCGAATAGATCATCCGCACTACTACATCGTCGGGACGGAACAGCAATGCGCGGTCGAAGTAGCACTCAATTGAATAGCTTGCACCACTTGGCCGAGGCGTTTTTTCTTTTTCCGCCAGCCGCATCATTGCTATGAGCGCGCGGTGGTTGTTGGGAATGGCCCTGAGTGTGTAATCAATGTCACCGCCAGGACGTGTGCTCGTTCTTCCGCGTATCAATGCTTCAACCTCTGCGGTGAAGTGGGCGCCCAATACGATGGGGAGTTTGTCGTGGTCAGTACGGTAGTCGTAGGGGCCATACGCATTCGTCAATGAGCCACAAGCCGAGTCGCGCGATTGGGCGTATACGGACTCAGCCGCAGAGAGTGCGACAAACAAACCGAGAAAAAGACCGCCAAAACAACGCCCAATACAGTGGGGCGCCAAGATGATTTTCGCGAATGTGCGCATCGAAGTCAGCGTCCAAGAGTACATCGCGATCCTCCTCCGAGTTGAAAATCAAACACGTTCCTAACCGGCTTCATGCATCGTGCTCCGTCGGCGAACACCTCAGCCATTCAAGGGTCAAAATCACCACTATTGCCCGCGAAGCCTCGTTGGAAAATGTATGGTCGGCCGATTGCAGATCGTGGCGTACGAGGTTTGGATGTGTCAACGCACCTTTCCACGACTCGTCCGTACTCGCAACCTCCAGAAATTCCTTGGCAGTGTAATCTTCGCCACTCAGGAGCAGCAGAATATGATTGGGGAAGAGCCGCCAAGCCGTGGCCATGCGCTTCTGAAAGGGTTGTCTTTGTGGCGACTCTTGATTTGAGCGGGCTGCCGCCAAACGAGTTTTTTGGACAAAACCAACCACGGCGCGCAACGTTACTTTCCCGCTTGCCAATTTGTACCAGAATTCCTTTTGCATCAATCTGCGACCGTAGTAGTGTTTGACTTGGGTTTTTGCCAGACTAGCCTCCGACCGAATCCAGGGATTCAACAAGCAAAGTCCGTTTACGCGTGGATCATGGGTTTCATGGAAGTAAAGCAGGGCCGCTGAAGCGCCATCGCACAGACCCCACAGCGCAACGTGTTTAACTGAAGGAACGCGTTGCTGCAAAATACCAATGGCGGCCCCAATGTCAGAGCTGACATTGTCAAACGTTCTCTGCGCGCCTTCGCTATCACCCATGCCACGGTAGTCGAACCGCAGAACGGCGTAACCTGCAGAGGCTAGTTCACGGGATAGCAGGACAAACTGCCGGTGGCTGCCGACCCGGTACTGCGGTCCTCCCACAATCACAACGATGGCAGTCTCTGCGGGTGTTTCTGGGCAAGCCAAAATCCCCCAAAGCGTATCGCCCTCGCATACAAAGCTTACAGCTTCTTCAACGTAGGTCATGTGGAGACGGTCGAACGGAGTTTGTGGAAGCTTCAATCAACTCGGGAGCCTCTTCAATTTCACTGGTTTGCCAGAAGGCGATGCCGCGGACTATGTGACTGCGGGAATCGAAGCCCTCCTGCCGCCACTGGGCTATTGATTTGGCGGACACGGGGCTCAGATTGGCGTCGTCCCGCGTTGACAACTCAAACCATTCCAGGCGTCTCTCTGCATCTGTGTAGGTGGGGGGCCGCAGGGCCGCCTGATCTAGACCCAACGCGAGAGCAGGCGAAAGCATGTAGCCGGCAATCTCCACTGGCAAGCCACTGTTCAGAGTCGTGCGCACGGAGTCCATGACGCCTTTTGACTGGCCGTCCAGCATGTTCCAGGCCACTTTGAGGCGCAAGAACTGTTGCAGCAATGGTTTGCCGATGGCGGGAGGCTGCCAGAAAAGAAAGTTGCATGGATAGTTCAATTGCGTGGCTGCATCCACAGCCAGTAGGCACCCGGCCCGCAAACCCCACAGCCACAGGGGGGATTTGCCCGGAACCACTTGAGTATTTACACGGTTTAGTAGCCAATGGCACCCTTGAACTACGTCATTTATCCAGTCTTGCCAGGTTGCGTCGCCGAAGTCCCCCGAGCTGTCTCCGCAACCTAGAAGGTCGATCTGGAGCACGGAGTAGCCCTCCTGGGCAAACGCGCGGGCCTGCAGTGTGGCCATGCGACGGGACTTGTTCATTTCTTCCGCAAACGGATGGACGTACAGAACCATACCGCGTAAAACATCGCCTCGCGCTGGGTAGAACAGGCAGAACCTTTGACTGATTTGTGTGGAGCCGGGCGTCTTTACCGGCAGAAAAAAAGCCTCTGGCTGCATGGACACGTCAATTTGCGTCAGGCCGCCAGTTTGCTGTTGACAAAATCAGTTAGAGAGCCCACCGTGGCAAAGGTGGAGCCATCAATGTCGTCATCGTCTACCACCAGGCCAAACTGCTCTTCAAGCGTGGTAATTAGGGTCACGACAGCCATGGAGTCCAGCTCGGGAATCGCCCCTAACAGGGGCGTACTTCCAGTGAACGTTTTCGCACGCCCGTTCAAACTCAAAACTTCGTCAAGAATGCGAAGTACCTCTTGTGTAATATCCAACTCAAACTCCCATACAGAGGCTAGCTGCCTAACTTGGCGCATTTTAGGGTGCAAAGTACTGTGCGCGCCGTGAGATACTTTTCACTCGCAGTCCCAGTCTTTGAATTTCCATGACCGAATCCACACTTTTGCCGGAATTGATTGCCCTGACCGCCGGTCGCACACCGAAAGCTATCGTGCTGACCAGCGGTGACTCAAAGTTAAATTATGGTGAGTTGAGTGCCAAGGTCGACCAGTTTTCCTCAGGATTGATGCATTTGGGCATCGCACGTGGTGAACGGGTGGCCATTTATCTCGAAAAGCGTTTCGAAACCGTTATCGCCAGTTTTGGCGCACCTGCGGCCGGGGCGGTTTTTGTGCCAGTCAACCCTCTTCTCAAGCCGGATCAGGTGGCCTTTATTTTGCGGGACTGTAACGTGCGTGTGCTCGTCACTTCACCTGAGCGCCTGGCCTTGATGAAAGACGTGCTGGCGGAGTGCCACGACTTGCGCCATGTGGTGGTGACTGATCCTGTAGCGCATGCAGGCCAGGCAGATTTGGCTGTGACAGGGTATGTCCACGGGCCACTGGCATTGATCAGTTGGGGAGATCTGCTGAGCAGCCCCGCTCGCTTGGGGCACCGTGTAATTGATACAGACATGGCCGCAATCCTGTATACATCGGGTAGCACCGGCAAGCCCAAAGGGGTTGTGTTGTCGCATCGCAATATGGTGGCGGGTGCCAAAAGCGTGGCGTCTTATCTTGAGAACGGTCCCCAGGATACGTTGCTGGCCGCGTTGCCACTGTCATTTGATGCCGGGTTCAGCCAGCTCACAACGGCCTTTCATGCGGGTGCGAGAGTCGTGCTGTTGAACTACCTGATGCCGCGCGATGTGCTTAAAGCGATGGAGCGAGAGGGGGTGACCGGTCTGACGGCGGTGCCTCCGCTGTACATTCAGCTGGCGCAGCTCGAATGGCCACCAGCCATCAATGACAGACTGCGCTATTTCGCCAATACCGGCGGACGTATGCCAAGAGAAACACTGACATTGCTTCGTCAACGAGCGCCCAAAGCCCGGCCCTTCCTGATGTATGGCCTGACGGAGGCTTTTCGTTCCACCTATCTCCCGCCAGAAGAGGTTGACCGACGCCCGGACTCCATCGGCAAGGCCATTCCAAATGCTGAAATTCTGGTATTACGCGAAGACGGCTCGGCCTGCAGCCCGGAAGAGCCCGGCGAACTGGTGCATCGCGGTGCGCTGGTTGGCATGGGGTACTGGAACGATGGCGAGAAGACGGCCGAGCGTTACAAGTTGCTGGCATCAGACGCGCCGGGTCGCCAGCCGGGCTTGCAGTTGCCCGAATATGCGGTTTTTTCCGGGGACACTGTGCGCATGGACGCAGAAGGGTTTTTGTACTTCATCGGCCGTCGCGATGAGATGATGAAAACATCGGGCTACCGGGTCAGTCCGACAGAAGTCGAGGAAATTCTTTATGCCACACAAATGGTTGGGGAGTGTGTGGCCTTTGGAGTGGACCATCCAACCTTGGGACACGCTATACATGTGATAGCTACTCACGCAGTTTCGACGGGGCCTGATGCCCTAAATGCCTTGATGTCTGAATGTAAGTCACGCATGCCAGCCTACATGGTTCCAGCAGGCATTGAATTCGTTGCCGGGCCGCTGCCGCGCAATCCGAATGGCAAAATTGACCGCAAACTGCTGTCGACCGAGTGGCTGGAGCGCCATTCTGGCTAGTCGTATCGGCGCGACTGAATTCAAAACCCAATCAAATCTATGTCCGTCACAGAACGTCAATTGCCCGTGCATGCCCCTATGAACCAATTCCCTGTGAAAAGCGGGGAACTGGTGATTGGGGGCGAAAGTCTATCTACCCTTGCCGCTCGGGTGGGGCAGACGCCTTTTTATGCCTACGACCGGTCGCTGTTGCGTGCCCGGGTGGCACAACTACGCGGCGTGCTGCCCAAGGGGATCAAGCTGCACTATGCCATGAAGGCCAACCCGATGCCAGCGGTGGTGGGGCTAATGGCTGGCTTGGTCGACGGCATTGACGTGGCTTCGGCGGGTGAATTGAAGGTGGCTCTTGATGCTGGTGCTGACCCGCTTGAAGTCAGTTTTGCCGGCCCGGGAAAACGCGATGCCGAACTTCGACAGGCAGTCGCGTCGCGCGTGTTGATCAACGTCGAATCGTTTCGCGAAGTGGCGGCGCTGGAGGTGATCTCTGGCGAGTTGAGTCTGCCGGCACGAGTTGCCGTGCGGGTTAACCCGGATTTTGAGCTCAAGGGTTCAGGCATGAAAATGGGCGGCGGGCCCAAGCAGTTTGGGGTAGATGCGGAGCAGATACCCGCACTGCTGGCTGATATCGGGCGTGCAGGATTGGCATTTGAGGGGTTTCACTTGTTTGCCGGGTCACAGAACCTGCGTCCTGAATCAATATGCGAAGCCCAGCTGAAATCCTACGAACTGGCGGTGCGGTTGGCGCAGGACGCACCCTTGCCAGTGAGGTTTCTGAATTTGGGCGGTGGATTTGGTATTCCCTACTTCCCGGGTGAGCAAAGGCTCGATTTGGCGCCTATTGGTGAAAATCTGGCACGGCTTTCCCAACGGGCGTTGAGTGAGCTTCCTGAGGCGTCTTTCGTAATTGAACTGGGTCGGTATCTGGTAGGCGAGGCAGGTGTTTACGTCGCCCGGGTGGTGGACAGGAAGATCTCACGTGGGCAGGTTTTCCTGGTTACCGACGGTGGCCTTCATCACCATCTATCAGCATCTGGCAACTTTGGCCAGGTGGTTCGCAAGAACTACCCCGTCATGATCGGGAACAAGGTAAATTCGACGCAAATGGAAACGTCATCTGTGGTCGGGCCTTTATGCACCCCTTTGGACCTTTTGGCTGATCGCATGAGTCTGCCTGTGGCAGAAATCGGGGATCTGGCAGTGGTATTTCAATCTGGCGCGTATGGCGCGAGTGCCAGTCCGCAGGGATTTTTGGGGCATCCCGCCTGTGTCGAGGTTCTTGTTTAGGGGCGTACACATGAAGAATCTGCTGCTATGGATGGGACGATTGGCCGGCGCTGCAGGGCTCATGGTGTGTGTATTGTCAATTGGGCTACGGGTATCAGGTCTGTACGTTTTTTTAGGCTTTGAATTGGGAACACTGTTTCAGGCCGGAACGTCTGGAATGATCGCGGGTTGCTTTTGTCTTCTGGCCGTCATGAAAACCGATCCTGGGTAACCACCTGAAGCAGCTGGCTTTGTTGCTGGTTTCGCCCGAGAGAGAAGCCGGTAGCGATTTACCGGCAGGTAGCATCAACCAGCTCCGGGGTGTGCATTAATTCACGCATTTTTTGATCGAGTCGCCTCGCCGGGCCTCAATGCGGTTGTAGCATGTCCTTCGTGCCTATACTCCACGACGATTCATTCCAGGGACAGGGAGAGTTGAGACTGGAAATACACAACAGGGAGTGTCCATTTGATAAAAATATTCAATCATTATTTTCACAAACGAACCCTCCTGCAGATCTTTCTTGATCTGGGGATTGTCGTTGTTGCCCTGGTGGTTGCCTTACTGTCGCAGGCAGCCGATCCGTCCGCAATCTCGTCAATCGACGTGACCACGTCCCTTTTATGGGTCACTGGTATATTGGTTATCAATGCCAGTTTGGGCTTTTATCAGCGTGTTCACAATCGGACCATTGGTCAGACTGCCGCTCGTGCTGTGTTGTCGTTGTGCCTGTCTCTGCCACTGGTTTACATTATTTTCCAGCTTTCCCCGCTGAAACTTCAAAACGGGAAATTCTTTCTTGCGACGCTGCTCACTGGCGTTGCTGTCATGCTGATTCACCGCGTTTACGTCACGCATGCCACCCCCAGATCGCTAATGCGGCAGCGTGTATTGGTGGTGGGAACCGGCACAAGGGCCAAGCTGGTGGGCAAGAGCTTGACGAAGTCCGACCCCAATATTGATCTGGTGGGGTACTACGCGAGCCCGAATGAGGTGGTTACGGAAGTATCGGCTTGGGGGCTCTTATCCCCCGAAAAATCGCTGACTGACATAGTCGTTGATGAGCAGGTCGATGAAATCGTCGTCGCCTTGTCGGAGCGGCGTGGGGGTAGCATGCCGCTTCGGGAGTTGCTGGACTGCAAGCTGCACGGCGTTCGGGTCGTAGACATCGCAACCCACTTTGAGAAAACCTTGGGGCAAATCAGGCTCGATTCTGTAAATGCCGGCTGGCTTATTTTTGGCGACGGATTCGGGCAAGGATTTGTACGTACCACGGTGAAACGAGTTTTCGATATTGTCTGCGCCACGATCCTCATCGTTCTCACACTGCCTATCATGCTGGTTACCGGGATTCTGATACTCATTGAGAGTGGGGGGCCAATCCTGTATCTTCAGGAGCGTGTAGGTCTCAACGGGCGACTTTTCAACGTTGTCAAATTCCGCAGTATGCGAACTGATGCGGAGAAAGACGGGAAGCCGAGGTGGGCATCAGCAACTGATGATCGCGTGACGAAGGTTGGGCGAGTGATCCGCAAACTCCGTATTGACGAACTGCCCCAGCTCTTTAGTGTGTTGAGCGGCGCCATGAGTCTGGTTGGGCCCCGTCCTGAACGGCCCTATTTTGTCGATCAGCTGACCCAGGAGATACCCTATTTCGCAGTTCGTCAAAGTGTCAAGCCAGGCGTGACGGGGTGGGCCCAAGTACGTTATCAATATGGGGCATCGGTCGAAGACGCCGCCGAAAAGCTCCAATATGACCTGTATTACGTCAAAAACCATACCCTTTTTCTCGACCTTGTTGTGCTTTTTGAAACGATCGGGGTGGTACTGATGCGCAAAGGCGCACAGTAAAACCGTCACCATTTTTAATTTATGGATAGTGGCAACCTGACCTTAACGGCATGGGGATATGGCCTCACAGGTTTGGGTTACTCATTCTTTGCCCTGCGGCTATCCCAGCTCGGCTATCTTCGGGAACCTCGTGAGCGATCCAGGACTTCGTTGCTGGCCGCGATAGCAACTACCGCGCTGTGGGGATGGTTTGGTGTGGCCTTCATGCTAACGGGCGTACCGGTTTTGCTGGTTCTGAGCACCTTGCTTGATTCGGTTCGTTACGGCTGCTGGTTTACTTTTCTGGGCGCTCTGGTTCGAGGCGACAGGAAATCAAGTATGCCTGTAAAAGGCGACTTGCTGGGCTCGATAGCCATCGCGATGGTGGCCGCCAGCATCTTGACAGTGTTTCTCGCTTTCTCTGGATTGGCAATGGCCGGTTACCCTGCCAGAGTCATGCTGTTCAATGCCATGGTGCTACCGGTATTCGCGATGGTGTTGCTCGAGCAGGTATATCGCAACGCCTCCGAAGATACGCGATGGAGTATCAAACCTTTGAGTCTGGGACTTGCCGGCGCATTTCTGTTTGATCTGTACCTGTATTCCCAAGCCTTTTTATTCACGCGGCCCGATGCGGACGCACTCAGTATTCGCGGAATCGTTCATACCCTGATGATTCCCCTATTGCTTCTCTCCAGTACTCGCCGAAGCGACTGGCTATCGAAAATCCGGATATCACCCAAGGCGGCCTTTCATTCTGCGAGCCTGTTGATTGCTGGGGTATACCTCGTGTTCTTGTCCGGAGTCGGATATTACGTGCGGTATTTTGGAGGGGAGTGGGGTCGAGCGCTGCAAATGGGCCTGGTATTTATGGGCTTGGTTTTCTTGGCCATTTTGGTTCTCTCTGCCTCTGTCAGGGCCAAATTGCGCGTGCTCTTGGGTAAACATTTCTTTCGCTATCGTTATGACTATCGTGAGGAGTGGTTGAAGTTCACGAGGACGTTATCCGCGAAGAACTCCCCGCAGGAAATGGGGCAACAGGTCATCAGGGGCCTGGCTGATATGTTGGAGAGTCCCGCTGGGGGGCTATGGCTAAAGACAATGGGCGAGTCGGCCTACAGGCAGATTTCCAGGTGGAACATGGAGCAAACGCTGGAGATCGAGAATGCCGATTCACCGATTTGCCGGTTCATGACCGACAGTGGATGGGTCGTTAACCTTGAGGAGTACCGATCTTTTTCCAGACGCTACGGGCAATTGAAGCTGCCTGACTGGTTGCAGAAGCTGCCGCAGGCGTGGCTTGTTGTTCCGCTTAAGGTGGGTGAGAATTTAATTGGATTTGTTGTTTTGGCCAGTGCACGCACGCGTGTCGATGTGAACTGGGAGATCAATGATCTTCTCAAAACGGCGGGACAACAGGCTGCCAGCTTTCTGGCCCAGATGCAGGCAACTGAAGCCTTGCTTGAAGCGCGAAAATTTGATGCATTTAACCGCATGTCAGCTTTTGTGGTTCACGATCTGAAGAATATTGTCACACAGCTCTCGTTGATGTTGAAAAATGCAAAGCGGCTTGGCGACAACCCTGAATTTCAACAAGACATGTTGATGACCGTTGAAAATTCACTCGACAGAATGCGGCAATTGATGCTTCAGCTGCGGGAAGGCGCGACACCACCTGGCAAGGCCTTTGGGGTCAGTCTTGAAAAAATTATTTGCCAGGTCGAGGCGACAGCGGCGACACGAGGCAGAGTACTTGAGATTCATCTGCGTGAATCACTCAGTACGCGCGGCCACGAAGAGCGATTGGAGCGGATCCTTGGCCATGTTGTGCAGAATGCATTTGATGCCACTGAAGCGGATGGTCGTGTCTGGGTGACGCTTGATCGTGTTGGAGGACAGGCAGAGATTGTTGTGGGCGATACGGGGCATGGCATGTCTGAAGACTTCATTAGAGAACGCCTTTTCAAACCCTTCCAAACTACAAAGCAGGCGGGTATGGGTATTGGTGCATATGAAAGTTTTCAGTATGTCCAGGAACTGGGAGGTCGTATTTCAGTCGAGAGTGAGGTGAACAAAGGAACATTGGTCACGATCCTTTTGCCTCTGTTCGATTCTCAAAAAAATTCGGACTTGGTCCCACTGGAAAACTTATGACGACTGAAAGAACACGCCCCTTGTTGATCGTAGAAGATGATCTCGCATTGCAAAAGCAGATCAAGTGGTCACTGGATCGTTTTGAATCCATAACGGCAAGCGACAGGGCAAGCGCTTTGCAGCAGTTACGGAAAAATACGCCAGCTGTCGTGACCATGGATCTTGGGTTGCCGCCTGACGCGGATTCAGTATCAGAGGGATTCAAACTGCTTCAGGAAATTTTGACGTTTGACCCCGACATCAAGGTGATCGTATTGACGGGGCAGAACGATCAGGCCAATGCGCTGCGAGCTGTTGGAATGGGGGCATACGACTTTTTCGCAAAACCGTTCGAACCGGAGCTACTGAATCTAACGGTCGAGCGGGCTTTCAGGTTGTTTGAACTGCAGGCCGAGAATCGACGCCTGCAGACCCTTCATCAACCGGATGCCATGTCGGGTTTGATGACTCGAGACCCCGAAATGCTCAGAATATGTCGAATGGTCGAGAAGGTGGCGACCAGCAATGCGACGGTTATGTTGCTTGGCGAAAGTGGTACTGGCAAAGAGGTATTGGCCCGTGGGTTGCACCAATCCTCATCCAGGCGAGGCGGGAAGTTTGTTGCTATCAACTGTGCGGCAATTCCAGAAAACTTGCTGGAAAGCGAGCTTTTTGGCTACGAAAAAGGCTCGTTCACTGGAGCGGCAAAAATGACCGTGGGCAAGATAGAAACCGCCAATGGCGGGACCCTCATGCTGGATGAAATTGGAGATTTGCCCTTTCAGCTCCAAGCCAAGCTGTTGCGGTTTTTGCAGGAGCGTACTATTGAGCGACTCGGTGGAAGGCAGGAGATTCCTGTCGATGTGCGTATAGTGTGTGCCACTCATCAAGACCTGAAAGCTCTCAGTAAGGAAGGCAAGTTTCGCGACGATTTGTATTACCGTTTGGCGGAGATTGTTGTTAACGTGCCGCCATTGCGGGCGCGTGCCGGGGATGCAGCCCTGCTGGCACATGCGTTTGTACGGCGTTTTTCATTAGAGCAGAAACGTCCCACAATGACACTAAGCCAGGAAGCTGTTCGGGCTGTGGAGTTGCATTCCTGGCCGGGAAATATTCGTGAGCTGGAAAACTGCATCAGGCGCGCTGTCATCATGGCAGACAGCAGCCAGATTTCCTGTGATGACGTGGGGCTACAAGGTTTGCCCGAGGTTGAGGGTGAGTCATCCCTTGACCTGCGGGTCATTCGCGACAACGCTGAAAAAGCTGCAATTGGTATTGCGCTGGGGCGCGTGAATGGCAACATGGTCAAAGCGGCTGAGTTGCTTGGCGTGAGCCGCCCGACTCTTTATGACTTGATGCATCGACTCGGTTTGAAATAGTGGCTCGCATCCCTACCAATCTTGGATTATCAAAATGAATACTTTGGCATCAATTGCTCGCAAAACGGCACCTGCCATATTGGTTGCCCTGATGACGATTGCTTGCGGCGATAAGCCTGAGGCGCTGCTCGCCTCTGCCAAAGAGTATTTGGCAAAGAATGATTCCAAAGCGGCTGTAATTCAGATAAAAAATGCGCTGCAGAGCAACCCGAACTTGCCAGAGGCCCGTTTCTTGTTGGGGGCAACACTACTCGAAAGTGGCGATCCTGTTGGTGCTGAAACTGAACTGCGAAAGGCGCTGGACTTAGGTCATCCACAAGATGTGGTGGTCCCGTTATTGGCTCGAGCGATGCTTGCACGAGGGGATGCTAGGAAGCTGACGGACGAGTTCGCCAAGGTCGAGTTGACATCACCTTCCGCCAAGTCAAGTTTTCTGACCACGCTTTCGTCGGCCTATGGGTTACAAGGCAAAGCTGACTTGTCACAGGCCGCGCTGACTGCAGCCCTTCTGGCCGAGCCAGCTTATGTTCCCGCTCTGATCTTAAGAGCCCGGCAGAAAGCGGCTCAGCGTGATGATGACGGAGCTCTGGCGTTGACAGAAGATGTCATATCGAGGTCGCCCAAGAGTCATGAGGCCTGGAAACTCAAAGGCGACATTTTGTTGCATGCAAAAAACCAGCCTTCCGAAGCGTTGGTGGCCTATCGACAAGCGGTTGCAGTCAAACCAGAATTCCTGGCGGGTCATTCGGCCATAGCAACGTTGCTGCTTCAACAAGGCAAACTTGATGAAGTGTCCGTGCAACTCGCGCAACTAAAGAAGCTGGCCGACAGCCATCCACAAACAAAGTACATCGAAGCCCAATTGGCGTTCTTGCGGAAGGACTTTAAATCAGCCCGAGATCTATTGCAGCTGGTTCTGAAAGTCGCGCCTGGCAATGTTCAGGCTCTGCAGTTGGCTGGTGCAGTTGAACTCCAGCTGAATTCCTTGCCGCAGGCTGAGGGCTACCTGACCAAAGCCCTCAAGGCGGCTCCGGAGCTTCCGTTGGCACGCAGACTGCTGGTCATGACCTATGTTCGATCCGGTCAGTCATCCAAAGCAATGGCGGCTTTGCTCCCTGGTTTGAACCGGGAAAACGTTGATCCTGAGCTGCTTACGGTGGCGGGCGAAGTGTATTTGCAGAGTGGCGATGTCAAAAAAGCGGAGGAGTACTTCGCGAAGGCTAGTAAGCAGGCGCCTGAGGATCGCAGCAAGCGCACAACCCTGGCGCTGGCCCGCATGATGGGCGGGCAGGTGGACGCGGCATTTGGTGAATTGGAGGAAATCGCCGCGTCCGACACGGGAACGACGGCCGATCTGGCACTGATCAGTGCGCACTTGAGACGCCGGGAGCTCGACAAGGCCCTGAAAGCTATCGATGGTTTGGAGAAGAAGCAGCCGGACAAGCCATTGGCTGCAAATTTGCGGGGCCGGACGTTGCTGGCGAAACAGGATATTGCCGGTGCGAGAAGGAGCTTCGAGCGCGCACTTGTGATTGACCCAATGCACTTTCCCGCGGTAGCCAGTCTCGCCGGGCTGGATATGGCGGACAAGAAGCCTGACGATGCGAGGAAACGCTTTGATGCGGTGTTGGCCAGGGACTCGAAAAATGGGCAGGCGCTACTGGCACTTGCCGAACTGGCAATGAGGTCTGGGGCTTCAAAAGATGAGGTTGCCAAGCTTATTGGCAATGCGGTGTCAGCCAACCCCACGGAGGTAGCTCCGCGTCTGTTGCTCATAGATTTCTATCTGCGGAATAAGGATGTCAAACAGGCAACTTCGGCCGCCCAGGACGGGGTGGCGTCGTTGCCAGAAAGTCCCGAATTACTCGACGCATTGGGCCGAACCCAGCAGGCTGCAGGGGAGTTCAATCAGGCGATTGCTACCTTCAACAAGTTGGCAAGTTTGCAGCCGCTCTCTCCGCAACCATATATCCGCCTCGCAGATGTCCACATGGCGGCCAAAAACAAGGATGCGGCCTCCCAAAGCCTGCGCAAAGCTCTGGACATCAAGCCTGATTTGCAGGAGGCGCAACGTGCCACCATCATGCTCGATGTAGACAGCAAGAATTTCCAGGGGGCGCTGAGCACTGCACAAGCGATGCAAAAGCAGTCGCCGAAGGAACCTGTTGGCTATGTTTTGGAAGGCGATATTCATGCTTCGCAAAAGAACTGGGACAGCGCCGTCTTGGCCTATCGTGGTGGGCTGAAGCAGGTAGCCTCTCCTGAACTTGCTATCAAACTTCATTCTGCTTTGCAGGCTTCCGGCAAAGCCGCTGAGGCGGAAAGGTTTGCCGTTTCATGGCAGAAAGAAAGCCCCAAAGATGTTGTCTTTCTGCTTTACCTGGGGGATAGGGCTATTGCGCTCAATGACTTCAGCAATGCTGAAAAAAACTACCTCGCGGTGATCAAGGTCCAACCCGGCAACGCGGTTGCATACAACAACTTGGCTTGGGTTACGGGTCGGCTCAATAAAAATGGGGCGATTGGTCTTGCGGAAAAAGCAAATGCCATCGCTCCGAATCAACCGGCATTCATGGATACTCTGGCGGTCTTGCTTTCTGGTAATGGTGAATACGGGCGTGCAGTCGAATTGCAGAACAAGGCATTGGCGTTGCAACCGCAAAATTCACTTTTCAGACTCAATCTCGCAAAAATACACATCAAGGGCGGGAAGAAAGACCTTGCGCGAAAAGAGTTGGATGACTTGGCAAAGATGGGGGACAAATTCTCTGCCCACATTGAAGTTACCCAATTGTTGAAAACGTTGTGACTATGTCGGATTTCTTTACAAAT
>ERZ795044.1508-NODE-1508-length-20979-cov-9.083971_pt1 | contig 20979 bp, 15 predicted proteins | sample MGYA00375128_ERZ795044 | MGnify/ENA primary metagenome ERZ795044 (study PRJEB30173, sample SAMN05720213) | anaerobic digester metagenome | isolation source: active sludge of municipal wastewater-treating anaerobic digesters | place: USA | collected 2014-12-22 ... | reverse complement strand
TCTTGCGGCACCACTCCTGTGACCTGAATGCGATATTCGTCAGGAGCGCGCGCGCTGCCACCACCATGCGTGCAGTTCCAGATGTAGACGCTTACGAGGGGACCTCTCGATTCACCACGGAACAGTCGGAGTTCGAAAGGCTTAACGGGACTTGCCACCAACGCTTGCCACCCGCTGGCCTCAATCGAATGCAAGAGGAGGCTCAGTAGCGCCTTCTGGTCTAGCTTCATTCATGCCCCCGTTCTGAACATTCGACTCCAAAACTAACTCGTCACGCAGCAATGCGACTGCGTGCTCTCTTTGTCAGATGTTCCTTAATTACTTCGGCAAATCGTGCCGCGACGACTGGAGGGACGGCGTTACCAATCTGTCTCCACTGTCGCTCTACATTACCGGCTAACACGAAGTCGTCTGGAAAGGTCTGAAGACGCTTAATCTCGGTGATGCGAAGAATTCGGTTTCTCCAGTGGAACGGTCCCATGTTATTTGACCGTCTTGCTTGGATAGTCCATGACGGCATTGAAGGGCTCAACTTCAAGAGGAAAGACCAATAGCGCGATCTCCACTTGAACTTTGGATCAGGGTGGCCGCGCTCACTCGTGTAGTGCAGATAGTTCTCCCCAGGTGGGATTCCGCGGAGCAACTGATGGTGCTGCCCACCTGCGAAATGACCTTCGTCATCGGCGTTTTCGTCTGTGTCTAGATCTGACAACACGTCGCCCGCAGAGACCCATGGGAAGAGGTCTTTATCGTCACCTGGAACCTTCGCATGGGAGGGTTTCGGCGGCTCGATAGCGCCTCTCAGCGAACCCATCACTAAGCAACGCTCACGGATTTGCGGTGCACCGAAATCAGCCGCGTTGATAATGTGCCAAGAAGTGTCATACCCCAGTTCCTCGGCAGTCGAGATGATGTAGTCCAATGCTTCTCGATGGACTCCATATGCAAGTCCCTTCACATTCTCGAGGAGAAAAGCCTTTGGTCGCGCCTCTTTAAGAACCCTCAAGTAACCTCCGACGGTTTCTTGCGCGACTGGATCATCGAGAGCTCGTGGCTTATCAGTCCTATAAAAGCGGCTCTTTGAAAATGCGGGACACGGCGGCCCCCCTACCAACAAGTCTGCCTCTCCCGGGCGCAAACCCGCGGCCTGCAACAGATCCCCAGCAGAGATGCCACCGATTTTTCCGACAATGAATGGAACACCCGGAAAATTTGCTTTATAGGTTTTGGAACACGTCTCATCAGCATCGGTAGCAACAGCGACTCTGAAACCTGCCGCTTCGACGCCTATATCCATGCCACCGCAACCTGAAAACAAGCTGATGCAAGTGGGTCGAGTCTTCGACTTAGGCTTGCTCGTCACCAACTACTCCAAAGACTCGAGGACACTCTTGATCATCGCTGTCGCGAGAGGTACCGGAACGGCATTACCCATCTGCCGCACCCGCTCACGTCTGCTACCTTCAATCAAGTAATCCCGGGGGAACCCTTGCAGCGCTGCCAACTCCACAGTTCGCAATCGCCTGTTTCGCCAATGGAATGGACCCGTCCAAGGACCTGGGCTAGCTGCGATTGTCCAAGAGGGCCGATCAGGCGCAAGCTTGAGCAGGAAATTCCAAAACCTAGTTTCGGTAACAAACGTTGGGTTTGGATGTCCCGCCCATGCCGTGTGAGCTTTGTAGTTCCAGCCCGGCGGAACTTCTTCGAGATGTTTCGCCCACCGCCCCGTAACTACTTCCTCTGGCTCAAAAAAACGCTTCGTGTCAAACCCCTTGAGGGCGTCTCCAGCAGAAATCGGGGCTGGGAGGCCAGTAGCCGCGTCAGCTGAGTGGGTTTTTGCAGGCGAACTTGGGGCTCTGCGACGCGAGCCGAGAATCAAGACGCGCTCACGGGCCTGAGCAACGCCATATTCGGAAGCGTTTGCTACGACCTCTGTAACGTTGTAGCCCGCGTCGCGCGCATCCCTAACAATCGCATCGTAGATTGGCTTGTTCCGAGGATGCTTGATGCTGGGGACATTCTCGAAGACGAAACCATCTGCATTCGATTCCTGGACTATGCGCCAATACTCCCTAACCAGGTCACGGCGAGAGTCCGTCTTTACCAATGTCTTCGCTGCCGGTTTCGCCGCAAGCAGGCCACTGGCACGGGCCCGCCTGTAAGCGGCATCGTCACCTTCCTCGGTCCAATAGGCTGCCTTTGAGAAAGGTTGGCACGGTGGTCCACCAACGATAATTAGAGGATCGCGCTTCTTAAGGCCCGCCAACTTTCTCAGTTGTGTTCCGCTGAAGTCGCAGACGTCTCCTTCGATGACCTCTCCGTGATAACTCCCATTGGCTCGGAGCGTTTGACATGCTACTGAGTCAAACTCAAGGCTGGCGACCACATTACCGCCCGCTTGATGGGCACCGACGCTCAGGCCACCCGCACCAGCGAAAAGGTCAATCACATTTATTTTCTGGGGGGGCATTCAGCAGGTCTTCCCGATCTTTTGAACTGAGTGAGCACAGATATTGAACCCGACTTGCTGTGCCTTCTATACAGGTGACCACAGTAGGACAGATCTAAGTCGCAGCGATTGAGATGAATCGTCAACTCACGGTCAGGAAAGTCCTTTAGCTGGATCACTTCTCAGTCTCATCGAGTGTAACAGCTCAAAGAAAGGCGGCCATTGGCCGCCTTGTTCAGAGCACCCCACCCTGGCCCTCCCCTGCTTCGCAAGGGAGGAAGAAGAGCGACTCAAACCCCAATCGGATTCGGCTTCTCCGCATCCAGCTTGTAGAGCTTGATCGCGCGCGCGACGTCCTTCGGCGTGAGCTTGCCATCCGCCGCGAGCGCGGCCACGGCGGCGTGGGCCACGTGGAAGCGGTCCACCTCGAAGTGGCGGCGCAGGTTGGCGCGGGTGTCGCTGCGGCCGTAGCCGTCGGTGCCGAGGACGCTGTAGCGCATCGGCACGTATTCGCGGATCTGGCTGGCGAAGATGCGGATGTAGTCGGTGGCGGCGATGGCGGGGCCCTGGCGGCCTTCCAGTTGCTGGGTGACCCAGGCCTTGCGCGGGGTCTTGGCTTCCGGGTGGAACCTGTTCCAGCGCTCCGCGTCCGCGCCATCGCGGGCGAGTTCGTTGAAGCTGGGGCAGGACCAGATGTCGGACTTGATGCCGAAGTCGGCATCGAGCAGGTCGGCGGCGGCGATGACCTCGCGCAGGATGGTGCCGCTGCCCAGCAGTTGCACGCGCAGCTCGCCCTTCTTGGCCTTGCCTGCGTCCTTCAGCAGGTACATGCCCTTGATGATCCCCTCCGCGCTGCCTTCCGGCATCTCGGGATGGGTGTAGTTCTCGTTCATCAGGGTGAGGTACCAGTACTCGTCGCGCTGCTCGGCCAGCATCCGCTGCATGCCGTGCTGGACGATGGTCACCACTTCGTACGCGAAGGTCGGGTCGTAGCTGCGCACGTTGGGGATCAGGCCGGCCTGGGTCTGGCTCTGGCCGTCCTCGTGCTGCAGGCCTTCGCCATTGAGGGTGGTGCGGCCGGCGGTGCCGCCGAGCATGAAGCCGCGCGCGCGCATGTCGCCGGCCTGCCAGGCGGCGTCGCCGACGCGCTGGAAGCCGAACATCGAGTAGTAGATGTAGAACGGCAGCATCTGCAGGTCGTTGGTGCTGTAGCTGGTGGCCAGCGCCATCCAGCTGGCGAACGCGCCGGCCTCGGTGATGCCTTCCTCCAGCACCTGCCCGGCCGCGTCCTCGCGGTAGAACATCAGCTGATCGGCATCCACCGGCTTGTACTTCTGGCCCTGCGGCGCGTAGATGCCGAGCTGGCGGAACAGGCCTTCCATGCCGAAGGTGCGCGCTTCGTCGGCGACGATCGGCACGCAGCGCGGGCCGACCTGCTTGTCGCGCAGGATGATGTTGAACATCTGCACGAAGGCCATGGTGGTGCTGATCTCGCGCTCGCCGGTGGACTTCAGCAGGCGCTCGAAGGTCGCCAGCGGCGGCACCTCCAGCGACTGCGTGGCCTTGCGGCGGCGCTGCGGCAGGTAGCCGCCCATCTTGGCGCGGCGCTCGCGCATGTATTCCAGCTCCGGGGATTTCTCGTCCGGGCGGAAGAACGGCACGTTGCCGTCCTTGAACTGGTCGTCGTCGATCGGCAGCTTGAAGCGGTCGCGGAACGCGCGCACCGCGCTGTCGTCGAGCTTCTTGGTCTGGTGGGTCGGGTTGAGCGCCTCGCCCGCCGCGCCCATGCCATAGCCCTTCACGGTCTTGGCCAGGATCACGGTGGGCTGGCCCACGGTCTTCATCGCGTTGTCGTAGGCGGCGTAGACCTTGTGCGGATCGTGGCCGCCGCGGTTGAGGCGCCAGATGTCGTCGTCGGACATGTTGGCCACCATCGCGGCGGTCTCCGGGTATTTGCCGAAGAAATGCTCGCGCGTGTACGCGCCGCCGAAGGCCTTGCAGTTCTGGTACTCGCCGTCCACGGTTTCCATCATCAGCTTCTTGAGGATGCCCTGGGTGTCCTTGGCCAGCAGCGGATCCCAGTAGCTGCCCCAGATCGCCTTGACCACGTTCCAGCCGGCGCCGCGGAACTGGCCTTCCAGCTCCTGGATGATCTTGCCGTTGCCGCGCACCGGGCCGTCCAGGCGCTGCAGGTTGCAGTTGATGACGAAGACCAGGTTGTCCAGGCCTTCGCGGCCGGCCACGCCGATCGCGCCGAGGGATTCGGGCTCGTCGGTTTCGCCGTCGCCCAGGAAGCACCACACCTTGCGGTCGGTCTTCGGCATCAGGCCGCGACCTTCCAGGTATTTCCAGCTGCGCGCCTGGTAGATCGCGGCGATCGGGCCCAGGCCCATCGACACCGTCGGGGTCTGCCAGAAGTCCGGCATCAGCCACGGGTGCGGATAACTGCTGATGCCGCGGCCGTCCACTTCCATGCGGAAGTTGTCCAGCTGCGACTCGCTGATGCGGCCTTCCAGGAAGGCGCGCGCGTAGATGCCCGGCGAGCTGTGGCCCTGGATGTACAGCAAATCACCCGGGTGGTCGGCGCTGGGGGCGCGCCAGAAATGGTTGAAGCCGACGTCGTACAGGGTGGCCGAGGACGCGAAGCTGGCGATGTGGCCGCCCAGCTCGCCCGGCTTGCGGTTGGCGCGGACCACCATCGCCATCGCGTTCCAGCGGATCATCGAGCGGATCCGCCACTCCATGGTGGCGTCGCCCGGCATCGCCGGTTCCATGTGGGTGGGGATGGTGTTGATGTAGCTGGTGGTGGGGTCGAACGGCAGGTAGGCGCCCGCGCGGCGGGTCAGTTCGACCATCCCCTCCAGCAACTGGTGCGCGCGTCCCGCGCCGTCGTGGTCGATGACCGCCTTCAGCGATTCGATCCACTCCCGCGACTCCTGCGGATCGGGGTCGTTCTGCAGCATCTCGTTCAGCCAGTTCATCGGTGTTCCACCAGGGCGCGATCGGTCGGAGCCCGAGTCTAGCAAGCGTTCCGGGCGATTCGATGCTGCGTTGCACCCAAAATCATGATTTGCCCGGGTAATTCATTTCCAGCTGCGTTCGCGTTTGTGACGGCCGCGTGAGCATGCCTTCACACGGGGGCTGGCTATCCTCCCCGGGCGTGCCGTTCCGTGGCGACGCCGGCGGCCCGGGGACCCGCCGGCCGCGGCCCTGCTGCCGTCCTTTCCCGCCGAACCTGCACCCATGCCACAAACGCCCGCCCCCATCCGCCAGTCCGTCGGCCTGATCGCCCTGATCGGGGCGCTGGTGATGCTGATCGTGGTCGGTCCGTTCTGGGTGGTCCGTGAAGCCAACCGCAAGAGCATGGATGCGGCCGCGATCGTCAACCACACGCACGAGATCGAGTCGACCGTGCAGGGGTTGATGTACGACCTGCGCAACCGCGAGTCAGCGACCGTGGCCTATGCCTATGGCCATGACTCGCCGGCGATCCGCGAGCGCCTGGCCGAGAGCCAGAAGGAAATCCCGGTCAACATGGCGCGGCTGACCCAGCTCACCCGCGACAATCCCGAGCAACAGGTCAGGATCGGCAAGCTCGGCTCGATCATCGAACAGCGCGGGATGATCATGGAGACCGTCCTGGCCAAGCCGGCCGGACAGGCCGACCCGCGGGACATCGAGTGGCTGCTGGATCGCAACCCGCTGCGCCACATCGGCGCGGAGATCCTCGACCACGAGCAGGCGTTGCTGAAGGACCGCACCAGCGAGGCGTCACGCCTGTCCGAGCGCAGCGCCCTGCTGACCTGGCTCGCCATGCTGCTGCAGTTGCTGCTGCTGGGCGCAGTGGCGGTGCTGCTGCGCCTGCAATGGCGCAACCGGCGCGCGGCCGAGGCGGCGGCGGCACGCTCCAGCGCGCGCGCGCTGTCGGTGCTGCAGACCGTGCGCGAGCCGATGGCGGTGGTCGACCGCGACCTGCGGGTGGTGCTGCACAACCCGGCGTTCCGCGAAGTGTTCGCGGCGACGGACGCGGAACCCGGCACGCCGATCGGCGCCTTCGGCGGCGGCACCTGGGAAGCCCCGGAAACCCGCCAGCGGCTGGCCGACGTGCTGGCCCGCGACCGCGAATTGTGGGACCACGAGATCACCCACCGGGGCGAGGACGGCCGCGAGCGCACCCTGCTGGTCAACGCGCGGCGGATGGCCCTGCCCGACCGCAGCGACGACGTCGCCCTGGTCACCGCCAACGACGTCACCGCGCAGAAGGCCGCCGAGCTGCAGGTGCGCGAATTGAATCGCCAGCTGATCGGCAAGGTCGACCAGGTGTCCGAGGTCAACCGCGAACTGGAAGCCTTCAGCTATTCGGTGTCGCACGACCTGCGCGCGCCGCTGCGCCACATCGGCGGTTTCGCCGACAAGCTGGGCCGCCACCTGGGCGACCGCAACGACGAGAAGACCTTCCACTACCTCAATACCATCACCACCTCGGCGCGGCGGATGTCGCAGCTGATCGACGACCTGCTGGTGTACTCGCGGCTCGGCCGCAGCGCCCTGCGCCTGCAGCCGGTGGACATGCAGTCGGTGGTCGACGAAACCCGCGCGCTGCTGGACGCCAACAACGCGCACGACCGCCCCGGGCACCGCATCGAGTGGAAGATCGCCCCGCTGCCGATCATGGTCGGCGACGAGAACATGCTCCGCCAGGTCTGGCTGAACCTGCTCTCGAACGCGGTCAAGTACAGCGGCGGCTCCGAACCCGCGGTGATCGAAGTGGGCTACTCGCGCGACGACCATGGCGACTATCGCTTCGAGGTGGCCGACAATGGCGTCGGCTTCGACATGGCCTACGCCGGCAAGCTGTTCGGCGTGTTCCAGCGCCTGCATTCGATCAGCGAATTCGAAGGCACCGGCATCGGCCTGGCCAGCGTGCGCCGCGTGCTCGCCCGCCACGGCGGCCATATTTCCGCCGACGCCACGCCCGGCAAGGGCGCGCGCTTCGCCTTCACACTTCCCGCGTCGACCGACGCACCGCAACCGGACACCAAGGCATGACCCCGACCATCCGTTCCATCCTGCTTGCCGAAGACAGCCCCGCCGACGCCGAGATGGCGATCGACGCGCTGCGCGAGGCGCACCTCGCCAACCCCATCGTCCATGTCATGGACGGCCTGGAGGCGATGGACTACCTGCATCGCCGCGGCAAGTTCGCAGACCGCCCCGAGGGCCTGCCCGCCGTGCTGCTGCTGGACATCAAGATGCCGCGCATGGACGGCCTGGAAGTGCTGCGCCAGCTGCGCGCGGACGAACAGCTGAAGCGCCTGCCGGTGGTCGTGCTGACCTCGTCGCGCGAAGAGAGCGACCTGGCGCGCAGCTGGGACCTGGGCGTCAACGCCTATGTGGTCAAGCCGGTCGATTCCGAGCAGTTCTTCACCGCGGTGAAGACCCTGGGCCGCTTCTGGGCGGTCCTCAACGAGACGCCCTCCGAGTAAGCCGATGCCGGCACTGCGCATCCTGCTGGTCGAGGACTGCACCGACGATGCAGACCTGCTGCGCTTCCAATTGGAGGATGCCGGCCTGTCCTTCGACATGCGCTGCGCCAGCAGCGAACGCATGCTGCGCGAGACCCTGGAGACGTTCCAACCGACCGTAGCGGTCAGCGACCTGAACCTGCCGGGCTATTCCGGCCTGGCCGCGCTGTCGCTGCTGCACGAACGCCTGCCCACGCTGCCGCTGGTGTTGCTGACCGGCGCCGACGACGCGCCCGCGCCGCCGGTCCCGGCGACCGTGCTGGGCAAGTCCGAGTTGCACCGGCTGCCCGCCCTGCTCGCAGGGATCCAGGGCGGTTCCTGAGCGGGCCCGGCCCGCCGCGCGCCTGCGCCTGCGCTACTTGCCGGAAGCGGCGGTGGTCATCGCCGCCCGGATCTGCGCCTCGACCGCGACGATCGCGGTCATGTTGACCACGCGGCGGCTGGACGAGGCCGGCGTCAGGATGTGCGCCGGCTGGTCCAGGCCCATCAGGATCGGACCGATCGCCACGCCACCGGTCGCCACGCGGATCAGGTTGTAGCCGATGTTGGCGGCGTCCAGGTTCGGCATCACCAGCAGGTTGGCGCGGCCGCTCAGCGTGGTGTTGGGCATGATCCGCTGGCGCAGCGCCTCGTCCCAGGCGGTGTCCGCCATCATCTCGCCATCGATCTCCAGCTTCGGCGCACGCGCGCGGACGATCTCGTAGGCGCGGCGCATCTTGGTGGCACTGGCGTCCTGGTGGCTGCCGAAGTTGGAATGCGACAGCAGCGCCACCTTCGGCTCGATGCCGAACAGCTTGAGCCGGTACGCCGCCTGCATCGTCGCCTCGGCGATCTGCTCGGCGGACGGATCCATCTGCACATGGGTGTCGACGAAGAACCATGCGCCCTTGTCGTTGATCACCCCGGTCATCGCCGCGGTGCCCTGCACGCCGGTATCGAAGTCGAAGATGCTGCGCAGGTAACCCAGCTTCTTGTGGTAGCGGCCAACGATGCCGGTGATCAGCCCATCGGCCTCGCCGCGCTCGACCATCAGCGCGGCGATGATCGTCGGCCGCGAGCGGATCAGGTTCTTGGACGCATCGGGCGTCACGCCACGACGCTCGGTCAGCGCGTGGTACTGCCGCCAGTAGTCGTCGAAGCGCGGATCGTCGTTGATGTTGGTCAGCTCGAAGTCCACGCCCGCGCGCATGCGCAGGCCGAGCTTGGCGATGCGGTTCTCGATCACCTCCGGGCGGCCGATCAGGATCGGGAAGGCCAGGCCTTCGTCGATCACCGTCTGCACCGCCTGCAGCACCACGTATTCCTCGCCCTCGGCATAGGCGACGCGCTTGCGCTCGCTGCGCGCACGCTCGTACACCGGCTTCATCATCAGGCTGGTGCGGTGGATGAACTGGCCCAGCTTTTCCTTGTACGCGGCAATGTCGGCGATCGGCCGCTCGGCGATGCCGCTGTCCATCGCCGCCTGCGCCACGCACGGCGCCAGCATGGTCAGCAGGCGCGGGTCGAACGGTCGCGGGATCAGGTATTCGGCACCGAACTTCGGCACTTCGCCGCCGTAGGCGCTGCCCAGGTCGGAGGCTTCCTTGCGCGCCAGCGCGGCGATCGCGCGCACGCAGGCCAGCTTCATCGCTTCGTTGATTTCCTGCGCGCCCACGTCCAGCGCGCCGCGGAAGATGTACGGGAAGCACAGCGCGTTGTTGACCTGGTTCGGATAGTCCGAACGGCCGGTGGCGATGATGCAGTCCGGGCGCACTGCCTTGGCGTGTTCCGGCAGTATTTCCGGATACGGATTGGCCAGCGCCAGGATGATCGGCGTCGGCGCCATCGTCGCCACCATCGCAGGCGCAAGCACGCCGCCGGCGGACAGGCCCAGGAAGATGTCGGCGCCGTCCACGATCTCGGCCAGGGTGCGCTTGGCCGTGTCGCGCGCGTAACGCGCCTTGTCCGGATCCATCTGCCCACGGCCGGTGTAGAGCACGCCCTCGCGGTCGAAGGCGAGGATGTTCTCGGCCTTCAGGCCCAGCGCGACCAGCATGTCCAGGCAGGCGATGCCCGCGGCACCGGCGCCGGCGGTGGCCAGGCGCACGTCCTCGATCTTCTTGCCGGCCACTTCCAACGCGTTGAGGATCGCCGCGCCGACGATGATCGCGGTGCCGTGCTGGTCGTCGTGGAACACCGGGATGTTCATCCGCTCGCGCAGCTTGCGCTCGACGATGAAGCACTCCGGCGCCTTGATGTCTTCCAGGTTGATGCCGCCGAACGTGGGCTCCATCGCGGCGATGATGTCGACCAGCTTGTCCGGGTCGCGCTCGTTGAGCTCGATGTCGAACACGTCGATGCCGGCGAACTTCTGGAACAGCACGCCCTTGCCTTCCATCACCGGCTTGCCGGCCAGCGGGCCGATGTCGCCCAGGCCGAGCACCGCGGTGCCATTGGTGATCACCGCCACCAGGTTGCCGCGCGCGGTGTACTCGCTGGCCATCCGCGGATCCGCGGCGATCGCCTCGCAGGCGAAGGCCACGCCCGGCGAGTACGCCAGGGCCAGGTCGCGCTGGGTGACCATCGGCTTGGTCGCGGTGACCTTGATCTTGCCCTTCGGTTCGAGCGAGTGATAGTCGAGCGCGGCCTGCTTCAGGTCGTCTTTTTGCAGGTCGTCGTTGCCGGTGATATCGGACATCGCGTGCAGCCACCATGACGGGCCGTCCATTCTACGCGCCCGCATGCGGCGGTAGCCGCCGTGGCCCCGCCGGGCCGACCTGTGAGACATTCCGTCGATTCGAACGGGGCCCTGCGCATGATCCAGCTGGATATCGTCCAGACCGTGGCCTTCGCCGGCCTTGCGCTGTTCGCCGGCTACGCGCTGTGCCGCGCCATCCCGGTGCTGCGCCGCTACAACCTGCCGGAACCGGTGGTCGGCGGCCTGCTGGTGGCACTGGCGGCATGGTGGGCGCACGCACGCGAAACGCCGCTGTTCGAGCTGGACACCACGCTGCAATCGCCGCTGATGGTCGCGTTCTTCGCCACGGTCGGCATCAACGCCAGCTTCCGCCTGCTCAAGGCCAGCGGTTGGCCGGTGGTGCTGTTCCTGCTGCTGGCCACGTTCTTCGCGGTGGTGCAGAACCTGGTGGGCATCACCGTGGCGTGGCTGTTCGACCTGCATCCGATGTTCGGCGTGCTGGCCGGCTCCGCCACGCTGACCGGCGGCCCGGCGACCGGCCTCGCCTTCGCACCGGCGTTCGAGGCGGCCGGCCTGCGCGGTGCCGAATCGATCGCGGTGACCGCGGCGATGGCCGGCATCGTCTGCGGCGGCGTGATCGGCGGGCCGGCGATCACCGTGCTGATGCGCCGCTACGGCATCACCGGTTCGCCATCCCCGGGCGCCGCCCCGACGCCCGTCGCCGATGACGTGGAAGGCCGCGTGGCGCACACGGAAACCGACGCTGCCCGCGAGTTCAACGCCCTCAAGGCGATCGTCGTGCTGTTGCTGGTGGTGTGGGCCGGCGGTTGGGTGATGAAGGGATTCGCCGCGATCAACATGACCATGCCGGCGACCATCGGCGGCATGCTGGTAGGGGCGCTGGTGCGCAACCTCGACGACGCCACCGACTGGCTGCGGCTGCCCGTGCACACGCTGGACCTGCTCGGCAACATCTGCCTGGCCCTGTTCCTGGCGATGGCACTGATGAACCTCAAGCTCTGGGAACTGGCCGGCATGGGCCTGCCGCTGCTGGTCAACCTGGCCGTGCAGGTGGCGCTGGTGGTGCTGTTCACGGTGGCGGTGTTCAAGCTGATGGGTCGCGACTACGACGCGGCGGTGATGGGCGGCGGCTTCATCGGCTTCATGCTGGGTACCACCGCGAATGCGATGGCGGTGATGCGCGCGCTGGCGCAACGCTACGGCGCGGCACCGCGCGCCTTCCTGGTCGCACCGCTGGTGGGCGCATTCTTCATCGACTTCAACAATGCGCTGATCATCACCGGTTTCCTCAATTTCTGGCCGTATTGATCCACGCATGACGCAGCATGCACATGCCACGGCGGATGCCGATGTCGCGGTGATCGGCGCTGGCGTCGTCGGCGTCGCGACGGCGTATGCGCTTGCGCGTCGCGGCCTGCGCATCTGCGTGATCGATCGCGCGCCCGGCCCGGCGCTGCAGGCCTCGTTCGCCAACGGCGCGCAGCTGAGCTACGCCTACACCGATGCGATGGCCGGGCCGGCCTTGTGGAAGCAACTGCCCGGCATGCTCGCCGGCCGCGACCGCGCGTTCCGCACGCGGGTCTCGACGGATCCCGGCTTCTGGCGCTGGGTCCTGGCCTTGCTGCGCAATGCGACGCAGGCACGGCTGCGGGCCAACACGCTGGCCACGCTGGAACTCGCGCTGGAATCGCGCGCGGCGATGGCGGAACTGCTGATGCGCTATCCGCTCGACTTCGACCATCGCGTCGCCGGCAAGCTGCATGTCTACTACAACGCGACATCGTTGCCGGCGGCGCGGGCGATGATCGAACGCAAGCGACCCTTCGGCGTGCGGCAGCAGTTGCTCGATGCCGATGCCGCCATCGCCATCGAACCCGCGCTGGCTGGCGCACGCGGCATCGCCGGCGTGGTCCATTCGCCGGAGGAGGAAGTCGGCGATCCGTGGCGATTCAGCAGCGGCTTGCTGGACGTCTTGCGCGCGCACTACGGCGTCGAGGCGCGTTTCGGCGTCGACTTGGCACACCTCCAACGCGAACGCGCGCTGTGGCGGTTGCATGCGCGCAATGGCGACGTCGTCACCGTGCCGAACGTGATCGTCTGCGCCGGCATCGCCAGCAGGGCGCTGCTCCGGCCGCCGGGCGTGCGGGTGCCGTTGATGGCGGTAAAGGGCTATTCGTTCACCGCGCCCTGCGGTGCGAACGCGCCTTCGGCCAGCATCACCGATACCGCGCGCAAGCTGGTGTTCTGCCGGCTCGGCGACAAGATCCGGGTCGCCGGGCTCGCCGACCTCAATCATTGGGATGCCGCGCCGGATCGCGCGCGCGTCGCAGACCTGGTGGCGATGGCGCGCGAATCCCTTCCGCAGGCCGCCGACTACGACGCCATCGAAAGCGACTGGGCCGGCCTGCGCCCGATGACGCCGTGGTCCAGCCCGATCATCCGTCGGGCAGGCGACGGCCTGGTGCTCAATATCGGCCACGGCATGTTGGGTTGGACGCTGGCGATGGGCAGTGGCGAACGCGCCGCGAATCTGCTGCAGGACGCGTGATGGCGACCTCGCGCCCCCCCAAGCCGATGGTGATGCCCGTGCTGGTGTTCGCGCTGGCCTGCCTGCTGCAACTGCCGCTTGTCCTCAATCCCGGCTACTACAGCCACGACGAATTGCAGTGGGCGGTCCACGCCGTCGATGGTGTGCGGGTGCCGTGGCTGGACGTCTCGGCGTTCCAGTACCGGCCGCTGACCTTCAACCTGTGGATGCGGCTGTCGCGCACACTGTTCGACACCCCGATGCTGTTCCATGCGGTGCTGGTCGCCGCGGGCGCACTCAATGCGACGTTGCTGTTCGCGGTGGGTCGCGGGTTCGGGATGGCATCGCGTCCTGCGGTGATCGGCGCGCTTGCCTTCGTGCTGTCGCCATACGCGGTGTACACGCATGGCTGGGTCGGATGCATCGCCGACCTGCTGTGGGTCGGGTGCGCACTGTTGCTCGGGCTGTGGGTGCAACACGTGCGACGGGCTTTTCCTGCTGCGTTGGCCGCCGCGCTGCTCACCGCAATCGCATTGCTGGCGAAGGAGGCCGCCTTTGCGATCCCGCCGCTGCTTGCGCTGGCGTGGTGGTTCGACGGCCGCAAGCCGAAATGGTGCTGGGCGATGCTCGCCTCCGGTGCGGTCGCCGCGCTCTACCTCGGCCTGCGCCTCGACGTGCTGCTGCATGCGCCGCGCGAAGGCGCGCAGTACACGCTGTCGTTGGCACATGTGCCGCAGCGGTGGCTCGAGTACCAGCTGTTCCTGCCCATCGTGCCGCTGCACGAAGCGATCACCACGCTGCAGCGACCGCTGCCTGCGTTGGTCGCAGGCCTGTCGTGGCTGGGCCTGCTTGCGGCGCTCTGGCAAGCAGGTCGGCGTTTCGCCGCGTTGTTCCTGCTGGGTGGCATCGCCGCATTGCTGCCCGTACTGCCGCTGGCCAGCGCCTGGAACCACTACGCCTACGGCTTCGCCGCCATCGCCGCGATGACGATCGCCGCGACATGGCCGCTGGCATCGCGCAGGGGTCGCATCGCCATCGGCATCTTCGCCTTGCTCACTGTGTTGCACGGCGGCGCAGTGATGTGGCGCATGCAGCAGGTCGGCCGCATCCAGTCGGTGTTCTCGCCCGCGCTCGCCGACGCGGTGCGAACCCACGCGCAACCTTTCCCGGTGGTGGTCCGCATCGGCCCCGGCATCAAGCCGTGGATCGTGCAGCGGCTGACCCACGACATCCCGCGCCATGATGGCATCGCGATCGGCGACCGCGTGCGCATCGCGGCGGACGGCGAAGCGGCGGACTACCTCGTCGAGCCCGACGGCAGCCTGCAAGCGACGCGCTGACCGGGGTCAGTGGCCCATCGCGCGCACTGGATGCAGCGGCGCGATCGGAGCGACCGCCTGGCCATCCAGCACGGCGGCCAGCCGCGTGCGATCCAGCGCGTTTTCCCAACGCGCGACCACCACGGTGGCCACCGCATTGCCGATGAAGTTGGTCAGCGACCGGCACTCGCTCATGAAGCGGTCCACGCCCAGGATCAATGCCATGCCCGCGACCGGGACCTCCGGCACCACCGACAGCGTGGCCGCCAGGGTGATGAAGCCCGCGCCGGTGACGCCGGCCGCGCCCTTGGAACTCAACATCGCCACCAGCAACAGCGTGACCTGGTGGCCGAGGGTCAATTCGGTATTCGTCGCCTGGGCGATGAACAGCGCGGCCAGGGTCATGTAGATGTTGGTGCCGTCGAGGTTGAACGAATAGCCGGTGGGCACCACCAGCCCGACCACCTGCTTGCCGCAACCCGCGTGCTCCATCTTCTCCATCAACGCAGGCAACGCCGACTCCGACGACGAGGTACCCAGCACCAGCAGCAATTCGGCCTTGAGGTAACGGATCAGCTTGAGCACCGAGAACCCGCACAGCCGGCAGACCGTGCCCAGGATCACCAGCACGAACAGCAGCGAGGTGAGATAGAAACTCCCGACCAACCAGCCGAGCTGCACCAGCACGCCCAGTCCGTACTTGCCGATGGTGAAAGCGATCGCACCGAATGCACCGATCGGCGCGGCCTGCATCAGGATCCGCACCAGTCGGAACACCGGGATGGTCAGCGATTCCAGGAAATCGGCCACCGGCCGCCCGCGGTCGCCGGACAGCGCCAGCGCGATCCCGAACAGCACCGACACCAGCAACACCTGCAGGATGTTGCCGCCGGTGAACGCGCTGACCAGCGTGTCCGGGATCATGTCCAGCACGAAGCCGACCAGCGTCAACTCATGCGACTTGCTGACGTAGCCATCGACCACGGACCGGTCGAGGTCGGCCACGTTGACGTTCATGCCGGCGCCGGGCTGCACCACGTTCGCCACTACCAGGCCGACCACCAGCGCCAGCGTGGAGAAGAACAGGAAGTACGCCATCGCCTTGCCGAACACCCGGCCGACCGTGCGCAGGTGGGTCATGCCGGCGATGCCGGTGACGATGGTCAGGAAGATCACCGGGCCGATGATCATCTTCACCAGCTTGATGAAGGCATCGCCCAGCGGCTTCATCGCCTCGCCGGTGCCGGGCGCGAAATGTCCGAGCAGCGCCCCCAGCGCGATCGCGACCAGCACCTGCACGTACAGGTGCCGATACCACGGCAACACGACAGGTGGTGGGACGGCGAGGGTCGGCTGCATCGGGGTCAGAGGTCGACCACGGTTTCGGCATCCATGATCTGCTCCAGGCGGATGCGGTTGGCGAACAGCGAGAACGCCAGCATCCCGGCCAGCCCGTTCGCGCGCGCCACCCATTCCGGCAACCAGCGCGGGGCGACCAGGTCGCCGCTGTCGAACAACGGCTCGAAGCGCTGCACGTCGGCCAGGGTCATCTTGCCGGCGAACAGCATCCGGCACAGGCGCAACTTGTCGTGCTTGAGCGCCCAGCGGAAGAAGGTATGCACGCCGATCAGGCCGCGCAGGTAGACGGTGTCCTTGGTGAACGCGCTACCGCCGCTGGTCGGCACGCCCCGGTACACCCGCTGCGCCGAGGTGAAGCTCTCCACCGCGTCCTGCCCCGCGTCCTGGAAGTAGCGGAACACCTGCAGGAAGTCGGCGCCTTCCAGCGCCATCGCCACCGCCTCGATGCGCAGGCTGACCCGCTTCATCCGCTCGATGTCGATGCTGCCGGTGATCTGCTCGGCGAATACCGCCAGCCCCTCCTGGGTCGCGGTGGTGCGTGGCGAGGACAGCGAGAGGCTCGGCAAGACCGCTTGCTGCTGGCCGTTCAAGGCAGTCAGCGAATGCACGAAGGCCTCGTGCTGCAGCAACTGGTGGCGGTCGTAGTCGGAGAACGCCGCGCCCGCGCGCAGGCGGATCCGGTTCGGCCCGGCCGCCGCCTTGGCGATCAGGTCGGGATCCAGCACCACGGTGATCACCCGCGCGTCGAAATAGTCGTCCAGCGCCGACTGCAACTGCAGCGCCAGCGAGGTCGCCGAGATCGCCACCTGCTCCGATGGCGCCAGCAACTCACGATCGAGCTCGTTGGCGATGGCGATGAAATGGTTGGCGGCCTCGCGCGTGGTCGCGCCCCCCGGCAGGCTGTGGTCCGGCCTGCCGAACAGGGCCACCGACAGGTCGGTGACGCGCGGCGTTCCGAGGCTCTCCAGCAATTCGGCGGCAAGGCTCCAGCTGTGCGCGGACTCGATGAGATAGATGCCGAGCGGATGCGACGGGTCGGCATCGGCGGCGATCGCGTCGAACTCGCGTCGCGCGTCTGAAAAATCGTGCGTCGGATACTGGTGCGCGGGCAGGCGCGCATTGCCACGGGCCAGGTCGGCCAGGAACGTCTGCTGCTCGCTTGCCGGCCAGCTCACCAGGCTGAGCAGGCGGATCCCGCGTGCGGCCTTCGCCATCCGCGCGTCGAGCGCAGCGTGGTGGGCGATTTCAGCGTTCATGCGGCATGCCTTGGCTTTTTCCTTCTCCCGCTGGCGGGATCGAAGGCGCGCCGAGCGACTGAGGGTGCCGAAGGCGGATGAGGGTGACTCGGCGCATCGCCACCCTCACCCCAACCCTCTCCCGCCAGCGGGAGAGGGGGCAAGCGCTCAATGCCGTCCATATTTTTCGTCCACGCGCTTGTACAGGGCCTTGTTCTGCACCTTGGCATCGGCCTTCTGCGCGAGCCGCGTCGCGAGTTGGTTGGCGGCGCCGGCGACCTCGGCGCTGAGCTTGAGGAAATTCGCCACGCGCTGCGCGTCGACCTCGCCGCGCTCGATCGCCGCACGCACGGCGCAACCCGGTTCCTTCAGGTGCTTGCAGTCGTTGAACTTGCATTGCGCGGCGAGGGCTTCGACGTCGGCGAAGCTTTCCGCCACCACTTCCTCGCCGGTCGGCTTGAGCTCGCGCATGCCGGGCGTGTCGATCATGCAGGCACCGGACGGCAACGCGATCAGCGCGCGATGGGTGGTGGTGTGGCGGCCGCGCGCATCGCTCTCGCGCACTTCGCCGGTCTTCATCCGCTCGCTGCCGAGCAGGGTATTGGTCAAGGTCGACTTGCCCGCGCCGGAACTGCCGACCAGCACGATGCTCTGGCCATCGCCCAACCACGGCGCAAGCGCCGCCGCGCTGTCGCGGTCCTTCGCATTCAACGCCAGCACCGGGGTGCCGAAGGCCCGCAGTTCATGCAACGCGGCCTCGACATCGGCGCCGTCCTTGTCGGACTTGGTCAGCACGATCACCGGCGTCACGCCGCTGCCGCCGACCAGCAGCAGGTAGCGTTCGATCCGACGCGGGTTGAAGTCCGCATCCAGCCCACAGACCACGAACACGGTGTCGATGTTGGCGGCGATGACCTGCTGCTTGTAATGCTCGCCGGCCGCGCCGCGCTTGATCGCGGAGAAGCGCGGCAGCAGGGCGACGATGCGCAGGGCGTTCGGCGCCTCGCCCTCGACCAGCACCCAGTCGCCGACCGCCGGTCGGGATTCGGGGTTGATCTCACCCTTTCGATAGCTGCCGGCACGCTGCCATTCCGGCAGCGACTCCGCGCGATGGGCGACGTCGATCGCCTCCGAGACCGCATACCCGCTGCGATGCTGTTCGGTGATGCGGGCCGGGCGCGCGTCGGGATTCGCTGCCATCAGCGCGGCCCAGGCCGGGTCGAGGGTCGCGGGCGTCCAGCGCCAGCCGATGGCCTGCAAGGGAGTCATGCGCGGAGGATGGCCGTCATGGGCGGATTCTAGGCTGTCCGTTCTCCCTCCGGGAGAACATGCCCGAAGGGCGGATGAGGGTTCGAAGTGCGTGTCGGGGTAGCGCTCGAACGGACCCTCACCCCCAACCCGTCTCCCGAGGGGAGAGGGGCTCAAAGCGCCCCACGCCTGTTTCCGCTAGGCTTGCAGCCTCGTTTTCCAGCCCCCAGCCGCGATGTCGTCGTTCAACCCCCGCCACAAGATCGCCACCCGCACCCGCCTGAGCGAAGTCCGCTACGAGATCCGCGGCGAGCTCGCCCGCCGCGCCCGCGAACTGGAAGGCCAGGGACGCAGCCTGATCAAGCTCAACATCGGCAACCCGGGCGCCTTCGGTTTCCGTGCCCCGGATCACCTGCAACGCGCGATCGCAGACCACATCGCCAATACCGATCCCTATACCCACCAGCAGGGCCTGCCGGAAGCGCGCGAGGCCATCGCCGCCTTCCACAAGGCCCGTGGTACCCCGAACGCATCGCCCGAACGCGTGTTCGTGGGCAATGGCGTCAGCGAGCTGATCGACATCTCCCTGCGCGCCCTGCTCAATCCGGGCGAGGAAGTGCTGCTGCCGTCGCCGGACTATCCACTGTGGAGCGCGGCCACCATCCTCAACGATGGGCGGCCGGTGTATTACCGCTGCGACGAGGCCAACGGCTTCCTGCCCGATCCCGACCAGATCGAGTCGCTGGTGTCCTCACGCACCCGCGCCATCGTCCTGATCAACCCGAACAACCCGACCGGCGCCAACTATCCGCGCGCGTTGCTGGAGCGGATCGTCGCGATCGCCCAGAAGCATCGCCTGCTGCTGCTGGTCGACGAGATCTACGACGGCATCCTCTACGACGACAACACGTTCCAGCCGGTCGCGCCGCTGGCCGGCGACCTGCCCTGCATGACCTTCAGCGGGCTGTCCAAGGTCCACCGCGCCTGCGGCTGGCGGGTGGGCTGGGCGGTGCTGAGCGGCGACCCGATGGCCTGCGGCGACTTCCACCACGCGATGGACCTGCTCGGCGCACTGCGCCTGTGCGCCAACGTGCCGGGCCAGTTCGCGATCGAGCAAGCCCTGCACGGCACCGACACCATCACCCCGCTGTGCCAGCCCGGTGGCCGCCTGTACGAAACCCGCCGCGCGCTGATCGAAAGCTGCGCGGCCAGCCCGCATCTGTCGCTGGTCGCCCCGGCCGGTGCGCTCTACGGCTTCCCGGCGGTCGTGGGCGATGCCGCGCGCGGCTTCGACGACCACGCGTTCGCGCTGGAGATGCTGGAAACCGAGGACGTGCTGCTGGTGCCCGGCTCCAGCTTCAACGTGCCCTACCGCAACCACTTCCGCGTCACCCTGCTGCCGGAAGCGTCGGTGCTGCGCGAAGTGTTCTCGCGCATCGATCGCGTGCTGGAACGGCGTGCGGTGACCGCGACCGGGCAACGCAGCGCGGTGGCGTGAGCCGACTGGCCTACCTCGCCCTCGGCGACAGCTACACCATCGGCGAAGGCGTCGACGAGGCCGGCCGCTGGCCCGTGCAACTCGCCAGCGCCTTGCGCGCATCCGGCCTCGCCATCGACGACCCGCGCATCATCGCCACCACCGGCTGGACCACCGACGAACTATCGGTGGCGATGGATGCGCAGGAACCGCTGGGCGAGTGGGCGTTCGTCTCGCTGCTGATCGGCGTCAATAACCAGTACCGCGGACGCGCGGTGGATGACTACCTGGGCGAATTCACCCGCCTGCTGCAGCGCGCGATCGCGCTGGCCGGGGATCGCGCCGGCCGCGTGCTGGTGCTGTCGATCCCGGACTGGGGCGTGACCCCGTTCGCCTTCGCCAGCGGCCGCGATGCGCAGGCCATCGCCGACGACCTGGATGCCTACAACGCCGCCGCGCGCGATGCTTGCGAGGCGCATGGCGTGGCCTTCGTCGACATCACCGCGATCAGCCGCGATCACGGCAATGCGACCGTCATGCTGGCGGATGACGGCCTGCACCCGTCGGCGGCGCAGTACGCGCGCTGGGCGGATGCAGCGTTGCCGGTGGCCATCGGGTTGCTTGGCGACAAAAAGGGGTCAGAGTGAAGTTTTGCGACCACCGTCTTCGCGCAAGCCGGACACAATCGGCGCAAAATTCACTCTGACCCCTTTTCGCTTCCCGGAACCCCCCATGTCCCTCGACCCCGCCGTTCGCGCCCGCATCGAATCGCTGCTGGCCACCAATCCCGTCGTGCTGTTCATGAAGGGCAACCCGAACGCGCCGCAGTGCGGGTTCTCGTCGAAGGCGGTGGGCGCGCTGGACGCAGCCGGCGCCGACTACGCGCACGTGGACGTGCTGTCCGATCCCGAGATCCGCGAGGGCATCAAGGCCTACGGCGACTGGCCGACGATCCCGCAGCTGTACATCCGCGGCGAACTGGTCGGCGGCTCGGACATCATTTTGCAGATGGCCGGCAGCGGCGAACTGCATGCCGCGCTCGGCCTGCCGGCGCCGGATCGCACGCCGCCGGCGATCACCATCACCCCCGCCGCGGCGGACCTGCTGCGCAAGGCAATCGACGATGCCGGCGATGGCTACGC
>ERZ795044.1503-NODE-1503-length-21036-cov-6.289309_pt1 | contig 21036 bp, 22 predicted proteins | sample MGYA00375128_ERZ795044 | MGnify/ENA primary metagenome ERZ795044 (study PRJEB30173, sample SAMN05720213) | anaerobic digester metagenome | isolation source: active sludge of municipal wastewater-treating anaerobic digesters | place: USA | collected 2014-12-22 ... | reverse complement strand
ATCTATCCAGGGAGGTATATCCATCTACCGAACGGTATATCGCCGGCCCGTCAGAAGAACACCTGCACAAACCCGAGCGCGACGAGCAGGAGGAAGGCCGTGACGGCGACCCACCCGATGGTGATGAATATGAGGGACAGCATCCTGTTCCACCCGAGGATCCAGCTGATCACCGTGCTCGAGTAGAGGCCGATGATCGGCATTGCCGGGAGAACGACGAGGGTCACCGCACCGTACCTCGCAAGAAGCGGCACCTTCTGTATCTTTTCCTCCGTGCGCTCCAGCATACCCCTGACCCGTGCCGACTGGAGGGCAAACGCATCACAGATCGAGTAAATGGCAAGCACGACGCCGACCTCGACGAGCGTCATGATCAGAAGAACCACAGCAGGGTGTATCCCCATACCCACGCCGACAAAAACAGCGTTTGCCTGGAGAACGATGGTGGATGAGATCAGACCAAGTACCCGGGCCGCCGGTATGCCGAGAACCAGGCCGAGAACGAGGGGGAGGAGCGTAACGAGGATGAGCAATGCCGCCAGCGCCTTCACAGCCTGATGAAGCCAGATCAGCACACCGGTGAGGAACATGCACGACGACCCTGCCGGGCAGGGGAAAGGCAGGTGTGCACATATAACTTCCTGTATCACGACTGCCCGGCAGCATGCGCCGGAGCACCCGGGCCCGGGCGTTCCGGGGAACTTCCGAGTCAGTCTCTGGCCGATCTCATGGGAGATCTGTTGCCGAAGAGGTGCATATTTATACCAGGATTAGACCACCTGAGGTATTATATGGCAAACACAACCATGCTGATCCAGGGCATCGTCGCCCTTGCCCTCGGGGTCCTGCTCCTGACGTACCCCGTAGGGGTTCTCATGATTCTTACCATAATCCTCGGCATATACTGGTTGATCGATGGAATAGTAGTCCTCACGAACCTTTACTCGGACAGAACGGACAAGGGGTGGAAGGTGCTCGTCGGCGTCCTCGGCATCATCGCCGGCATCCTGGTCCTGGCCTATCCGCTCTACAGCGCCATCCTCCTTCCAACGTTCCTTGCCATCATCATCGGTGTCGAAGGCCTGATCATCGGGGTGGTCCATCTCGTGCGGGGAGTCACCGGCGCCGGTTTCGGATCCGGGGTTCTCGGTATCGTGAGCATCATCTTCGGGCTCATCCTGATCGCGCATCCGTTCATCGCCGCTCTCGCCCTGGTATGGGTTCTTGCGATCATCGCCATCGCCGGAGGGATACTGGCAATCGCCTTTGCACTCCGGAAGTCCGCGTGACCGGACCGCCCGCCGTGCGGAGCATGCCCGACCGGGAGCCACTCCGGGCACCCGGACGATGGGCCGGTACGGCCCTCCGCGGCCGGGGCCAGACCGGGGCGAACGGGCTCCGGGTTCCTCCGGGGAGAGAGGTGGAACCGGTACGCCGGTGACACAGCTACTCGCTCCCGGGAGGAGTGCCGCAGCCTTTTTCTCTTCCGGGTGCAAAAGGGCACCCATGCTTGACCGGATGAAGGAGAGTTCGGGACCCGTGATCGGGTTTCGGTTCGACGGAAAACTGAGCGAGAGTGACTATACCACCCTCCTGATCCCGGAGCTCGAACGAGCGATGAAAGACCACCGGAACGTCCGGGTCCTCTTGAAGATCGAAGGGTTCCGGAGCTGGAGGCCGGGAGAGCCCTGGGAGGCGTTCAGGCAGTGGTCCGGGGTGGAGAGTGTCGATCGGGTCGCCGTCGTCGGCGGCGAACGGTGGCGGGAGTGGATGAATCGCCTGCCGGGGCTCTTTGTCGGGTTCTCCGGCATCGATGTCCGCTACTTCCCGGAGAACCGCCTCCGTGACGCCTGGGGATGGCTCCGGGAAGGATCGGTCCAGATCCCTCTGGCGGCGCAATGAGGATGATGAGTCACGGTGCAGGAAGGGATGGCAGACAGCACGGGAGACTGCAAAGAGGGTGCGCAACACTGCAGGGCGCAGGAGGGGCCCGCCTCCTCCAGGGATGAGCAGCGGATCAGCGCCGGACAAGAACGGATCGTCGAGATCTCAAAGAGGTGGCCCCGGAATACCTATGCAGCATGGAGAACGACCGCAATGCTTGCGGTGCTGATGGAACCGGCCGAAGAGGGGGCATGAAAGACCTAAATACCCCGGCCCCCAACCCATCCGGTATGCACTGTCCGGTCTGCGGGCACGACTGCGTCACGGGCGCCCGCGAGCTTCTCCTGACCCTCCCCGAACGGTTCGCCCCCTGCCCCGACTGCACCGGGCTCGTCTACGACAAACGGAGACCGCCGCCCGATATCGATGCCGCGGAACCCTGTCCTTCCTGCGGAAAGCGGTTCATCGATGAGGTCTTTGCCGATATATACCGGGCGATGGCCGCCGAAGGCGACCTTTCGGGGACCGAACCCCTTGCCGCCGCCGGAACACCGCTCGTTCATCCCGGGTTTGCTATGCGAAGGCCCCCCTACCTCCCGCCCCGGTCGCTCGTCCTCCTCTCCCGGTCGATCGGAGAGCAGGCGGCGGCCCGCCTGGTCGCCACCGTCCCGGAGGTCAGAGGCGTCATCCGGGCGGGGACCGGGACACCGGGGATCAGGGATACCGATACCGAACCGGAGACAAATACCCTGCTTGCCGGATGCGACGTCCGGGCTGACGTCTTCTCCACCCGGGCAGGACCCGTCGTCATCTATAAACAGCAGTCGGCCCTGCACGTCGAGTTCCCCCGGGACCGCGACGAGAAGATCCTCTCCCTCGAGCGGGAGATCGGGCGGCACCGCCCCCGGACATTCGTCGACGCCTGCTCCGGCGCCGGCACCCTCGCCCTTGCCGCCGCCCGGGCGGGCATCCCCCGCGTGATAGCAAACGACGCCTGGTACGCGGCCGCCTACTGGACCGCTTGTAACCTCCAGGTGAACCGCGAGCACCTCGGTATCGAGGGCGTGACGATGCACCGGTCTTACGACGACCTCCGGCGCCGTGAGGTCGCGCGGGAACCCCTGAGGGTCGCCACCGCCGCCGGCGCACGGGAGGTGGAGGTCTACCAGGGCGACCTCCGCCTGCTCTCGACCGTTCTCCCGCCGGGCATCGACCTTACCGCCATTGACCTCTTTGAGAAGGCGGATGCTGAAAAAACCGACAGGATCGTCCGGGCATGGCGGGCCCGGGTGGGCGGAGCTATTTTTATCCCGTAGATCACAGTATATACGGGGACTAGCCCGGGTGGCTCGGCGTCACCTATCACCCGAAACCGTCGTCATGCGGGGGGCGAAGTCTGAGGAAGGCCATAGCGGCCTGCAGGATCCTCTGCGTCCCGACGGAGAAGCCTCGTCCCATGAGGTCGGCGGAGAGGTATCAAAGCCCCGGAGGGGGCGGCGACCTCTTGCCGCGGGTACCGGTTCAGGCCCGGAAGGGAGCAGACTTACCGTGGACGTTCGGCGCCCATGGGGTTGCGGGGTGGAGGAGGGATGCAGCGGTGAATGCTGGTGCGCACGGTCGACCGAGGACACGTCCCCAACGGCGATCTCCATGGCAAAAGTAACGATTCTTGGGGCTACCGGGAACGTCGGCATGTTTGCGGCCCGTACCGTATCCGAGATCCCGCACGTCAGCGAGATGCTGCTCGTCGGGAGGCCGGGGCGCGAAGATTTTCTTGCAGGCTGCTGCCGCGACCTTTCTGATTCGTTTGCGGCGCGAGGCACCCACGTCAGGCTCTCGTACAGCACCCGCCTTACCGATGTGGAAGGCTCGGACATCGTCATCTGCACGGCAGGAGTCCCTCGCCGGCCCGGCCAGGACCGAAACGACCTCGCCTTTGAGAACGCGAAGATCGTTGCCGGGAGCGCCGAGACCATCGGCCGGTCTTCGCCGGACGCTATTCTCTTCATGGTCACGAACCCCGTCGACGTCATGACTGCCGTCGCCCTGAAATATTCGGGGCTTCAGTCGCGGCAGGTCTTCGGCCTCGGGACACACCTCGACTCGATGCGCTTAAAATCCCTGATCGCCCACTACTTCCGTGTCCACGTCAGCGAAGTGCACACCCGCATCATCGGCGAGCACGGGGAGAGTATGGTCCCGCTCTGGTCGGCGACGACGATCGGCGGCATCCGGATCAGCAATCTGCCCACCTTCTCGGGGCTGCCCGCACAGGAGATGATCGGCGCGGTCAGGACAAGCGGCGAGACGATCATCCGGGAGAAGGGCTCCACCGTCTACGGGCCCGGAGAGGCGATCGCGACCCTTGTGCGAACGATCCTCGGCGATGAGAACCGGATCCTCACCGTCTCAAGTTACATAACGAGCGAGATCCACGGGATCGGCGACGTCTGCATCGGCGTACCCGCCCGTCTCAACCGGAGCGGCGCCTTCCCGGTGCCCATAAGGCTCGAGGAGAACGAGGTTGCCGGGTTTGAGGAGTCGGTCAAGAAGATCCGAAAAGTCACCGCCGACGTGATGGAACGGCTGGAAGAAGCCCGCTAGAAAAGTGGGTATGGGGATCCACTCATACAAGTGTCGATTCAATGATCTCGGCGCTGCCGACACCCTCAAGGTTCTGGAGCGCTGATTCGACCTCATCGGGAGCCCCGGCTCTGTCGGGGACGACGACGGCGATCTTCAGCGCCACAAGCCCGAAGCCGATCGGCTCTTCCCTTATATCGTTGACCGGAACGGCCCCCCTGACCGCGGCTTTCAACGCTTCACGGTCGACGTCGGGAGACTCGGGCATGATCTTTAAGATGATGGCGACGTTTCCCATCGGTTACGGCCCCCGAAACCCGCATTTTTGGCATGTGTAGGCTATGCTCTGCTCCCTGCACCGGTAGCACCTGTTGATCTCGTGCGCGCATACCGGGCACGGGAACCCGGTGGAGCCTTCCTCGGCCAGCGTGGCGTTGCAGGAGGTACATCGATCTCTCGCTGTCATCGTGGTTTCCTCAAAAGTTAACCTATCATATCGCCCCCGTGACAGTTAAAATCTCGGATCGATGAGAGTCCCGGTGACGGCCTCATCCCGGAGAACCCCGCGGACCCGGTCGTCGTGCCTGCCGTTGACCACCCGGACCACGATATCGTGCTCAAAGACAAACCCGATGAACGCCGGATCGACCTCATCGGCGGTGAGGGACGGATCCTCGACCCGGGAGAGGAGACGCCGGCGGTGGTGGATGCCGTCGACCGACTTGAGGAGGATGAGGTCGGTCGAGAGTTCATCTGCAACCCAGGCGGCGATGGTGTCGGAGGTGACGTTCCAGGAGTGGGGAAGGGGATCGGCTTTTCGCAGGGCGCAGTAGGGAAGGAGGACCGTCGCTTCCGCGGGGAGGACGGGGCTGGCGACCGCCGGGATGCCGTGCGAGGCGATGTACCACCCGAACTGCTCCATACCGGCGATCGCCATCCAGTGAGCGGATGTATCGGAGACGGCAAGGCGCCGGACGAGGTCGGCGAACTTCCCGCCGCCGGGGACGATCAGCACCGGACGGCCGACTTCCCGGAGTATGCCGAGCAGCGGGGCTACCCGGTCAAAGAGGCTGCCGCCCACCTTGACGACGAGCGGGGGCGCTGGCGTTGTCATATCGTTTGCTCTTTATCCGGATAATACATAACCTTGCGTATGCGACGGATCGCTGCGATCATCCTGCTCCTCTGTCTCCTTGCCGGCACGGCCGGCGGTATCCTGATCGTCGAGTTCTGCCCTGACCCCTACCGGCCCGGTGATCCCGACGAGTACCTGGTGCTCGAGGGCGAAGGATCGCTTGATAGGTTCGTTGTCTCGGACGGCAAGGGCGGTTTTCGGTTCCCGCCGGGGACCTGGATCAACGGGCGTCTGGTGATCGCAAGAAACAGTCTCGCGTTTGAGCAGACGCACGGCTACCTGCCCGACTTCGAGATCGAGAAGCGGACAGCGGCCGTGCCGGACGTCACCTCGAGCGGGAACCTCCTGATGGCGAACCAGGCCGACGCGCTCTACCTCTACCATGGGGCGACCATCGTCCAGCAGGTCGCCTGGCCTGCCGACGTTCGTCCCCGCGAAGGGCAGGTTCACTACCTCGAAGACGGCGTGTGGGACCCGCGCCCGTTCTTCATCGGGCAGTCCCGCTTCTCCTCCGCGACGTTCGACGACGTCACGGTGACGGCGTTCGTCGCCCCCGATTGCGCGTATGACGTCTTCTCGGCGGCCGTCGCATCTGCTGAGCGCGAGATCCTCGTAAACGTCTACGAGTTCACCGATCCGGAGATGGCTGCCGACCTGATCCGCGCCCGCGAGCGGGGTGCGGCCGTGACCGTCCTCCTCGAGGGCGGACCGGTCGGCGGCATACCGCCGGAGGAGCGGGCGATCGCCGGCATACTCAACCGGAGCGGCATCGTGGTCCTCTCGATGACGACGACCGATGCGGCCCACGCGAAGTACCGCTACGACCACGCGAAGTATGTCGTCATCGATGCGAGGACGGTCCTCATCGGGAGCGAGAACTTCAAGCCCGGCGGCTATCCGGCGCCGGGGCTGCAGGGCAACCGCGGGTGGGGGGCATGCCTCGATGACCCGAAACTTGCGGCCTACTTCCGGGAGGTCCTCCTCTTTGATCTCTCCGGCGGGGATATCGTCCCGCTCGAGGGCACGACGGCCGACGTCCGCATGCCCTACGCCCCCGCCTACACGGTGGAGTTCACCCCCTGCCGCGCGGAGGGGGCGCGGGTGACCCCGGTCCTCTCCCCCGATACGAGCGCCCTCATCCTCCGGCTGATCGAGGGGGCAGGGGAGAGCATCGCGATCGAGCAGGCCTACATAACGAACGAGACCACCTACGAACTCAACCCCTACCTTGCGGCCGCGATCGACGCCTCCCGGCGCGGGGTCGCGGTGCGGGTCCTCCTCGATGCCTGCTGGTTCAATATCGAGGACGACGCGGACAACGATGAGATGGTCGACCTGATCAACCGGATAGCCGCGGCCGAGGGGTTGCCGCTCGAGGCGCGGATCGTCGACCTCACGGCAAACAACCTCGCAAAAGTGCATAACAAGGGCGTCATAGTCGACGGCCGGGCGGTCCTTGTCAGCAGCATCAACTGGAACGCCAACTCGCCTGCATTCAATCGGGAAGCGGGCGTGATCATCGAGCACCCGGATATCACCGCCTACTTCGCCCGGGTCTTTGCGGACGATTGGGACGCCGCAGCTGCCGACGGGACCGTGGCGGAGGGGCCGGATCGCCTCAAGGTGGTGGCGGCGGCATGTATCCTCGCCGCGCTCATGGGGCTCTACATCTACCGGCGGCGGCGCACCTGATAATCACCATCGGCCGGAGAGGCCGGCCGAGCGGCAGACGTCGCAGATGGTGATCGTCCCCTCGCCCGAGACGATGGTGGAGACCCACCGTTCGATGACGACGTCGAGGTCGCCGGGGAAGTCCTGCCGGGTAAATCCGCGTTTCCGGCTCATGTACTGAGATATCGCCGCACGGCTGATGCCGAGGCGTTTTGAAGCCTCGCTCTGGCTGATGCCGCGCTCGTTCACCAGGCGGTAGACCATCTCGGCGCGCATCCGGGGGAGGAGCCGCCGGGCAAGCGTATCGCAACGCATGATGTCGCAGGAGGGAGGTTCAGTCATTGTGCCGACACCATCGGGGAGTTTTTGTACTCATAGAGGATCTGGCGGGCGTCGCGGAAGTTGAACTTTTCCACGATCATATCATTGTCTTTGAGCCTCTTTAAGGCGTAGCGGACGGTGCGGGGTGCCAGACTGCTGAGACGGACCAGCTCCTTGTGGGTCAGGGCGCCCCCGTCCTCGAGAAGCAGGAGGATCTTTCTTGAGGACGGAGGAAGGTTCACATCATCCATACAGATCAGTTAACGCCGTTAACATATCAAAGTGACGGAAGTTATATTCCCAAAAATCCATTGGGTACCTATGCTGGAACGGCAGGAGAAAACGGCCCTCGCCGTTCTCATATGCGTCGTCGGGATCGTGCTTGCGGTACACCTCCTCTTTGATGCCGTCGGGCGGCCGCTCGTGGCGGCACCGTACTCCGAGGAAGTCTCCGACGGTGCGTTCGTCCTCCTTGAGGGGAGGATCGAGGAGATCCGGAAGACCTCGACCGGCGGGCACCGGATCCTCACCGTCAACGGGACCGCCGTCTTCCTGCCGCAGGACGTGGCGGCCAGGCTCGAACTCGACAAAAACGCAAGCGTAGCGCTCTACGGGGTCGTGCAGACCTACCGCGGGGAGCGGGAGGTGGTGGTTGCCTCCGCCGCCGATATACGGGTTCTGAAATAACCTATTTTCTCGTGAAGAATATGTCGGCGCCGTCCGCATCCCCAAAGCTGGGGCGCCCCCCCTTCTTCACGGGCGCCGGCTCCTTCCCCGCGGGCTCCTCCCGGGGAGGTTCCGGGCTCTCATCAATCTTCTTCTTCCGGCGCCCCTCCACGCCGGCCCCGGAGACCAGGTCTCCCTCATTGATCCTCACTCGCGGCATACAGGAGAGATGGCCGGCCTGGTATATGACTCCTCTGGATCGACCGGGCGCCGGATACCCGGAAGAAGAACCAAAACGCATTAGTCCTGCGCGGCAGACACTCCAGCATCGGCGAAATGGCGGTGAACCGGGAGAAGATGAGCGGCGACGAAAGGGGCAGGAGCGGCATGGAGGATTACCCGCTCTCCGCCGTTCCGGACGAGGGTCGGCAGGAATTCTGGCCGATCACCCTGGTCCTGCTCGGGTTCACCTTCTTCTCCGCCACGATGTGGGGCGGCGCGAGTATCGGGGTTGCGTTCCGGTTCTGGCCCGACCTTGTCTGGATCATCCTCTGGGGAAACGCGATCCTCGCCGTCTACGTCGCCGGTCTCGGTTACATCGGCTTCAGGAGCGGTTTTTCCACCGTCCTCTCCGCCCGGTTTGCCTTCGGGGATATCGGGAGCCGGTGGTCCGATACCCTCCTCGGCCTCACCCAGCTCGGTTGGTATGCCTGGGGGACCGCGACGATCGCGATCGCCCTCGTACGCCTTCTCAACCTCGATGCGGGCTGCGCGGCGCCCCTGATGATCGTCTTCGGTCTCGGTTTCTGCATGACAGCATACGTCGGCTGTCGCGGTCTTGCAGCCCTCTCGTGGATCGCCGTCCCGGCCATGCTCCTCCTCATCGCTGTAAGCATCGCGGTTGCTCTCCGTGATGCGGGGAGCGCGGCCGGGCCCCTCGCGGCAGGGACGCTCACCGTTGCCGAAGCGCTCACCATCGTCGTCGGAACCTTTGTCTCCGGTGGTACGCAGGTCGCCAACTGGACACGGTTTGCCGGGTCCGGCCGGGTTGCCGTCGGCTCCGTCCTCATCGCCTTCTTCGTCGGTAACGGGCTGATGATCGCCGTCGGCGCCGTCAGCGCCGCCATCTACGGCGTCTCCGATATCGTCGAGGTTCTGGAAATCCAGGGTCTCCTCTTTGCCGGTATACTGCTGCTCTTCCTGAACATCTGGACGACCCAGGATAACACCATCTACAACTTCTCGGTCGCCGGGTGCCACTTCTGGCGAACCGAGCGACGGCGGTTGATCACGTTTGGCGGCGCCGCCGCCGGAACCCTCCTCGCCCTGGCCGGGATGTATGACTGGCTGATCCCCTACATGGTCATGATGGGGGTGCTCATCCCTCCGCTCGGCGGGGTGATCATGGCCGATTTCTTCGTCGGCCATCGGGGCCGCTACCCCCCGCTCGACGGGGCGGCCGTTCCCCGGTTCAACTGGCGGGGGCTTGCCGCCTACGCCGCCGGGTCGCTTGCCGCGCTCGTCGTCCCCGGCATCCCGCCGGTGAACGGGATCGCCGCGGCGTTCCTCATCTACGCCTGCCTCATCCGGTTCACCGCCTGGAGGACGAGGAAGAGGCCGGTGCCGTCCCGCGATATCGCGAGCGACGCTCCGGCAAGGCCGAACTTCCGCCGGTAGAACCGGAGCCTCCTCGCGGAGAAGACGTCGGAACCCTGGATCAGGAGCCCGACGGCATCGCCCTCCTGCCGGAGGGAGAGGCGGATCGCCACGGCGCCGGCAGCCGCCAGATCGCCGAGCACGCCGACGACCTCGTCGGAGAACCGCTCCGGGTCGACCAGAACAGGAGGGAGGGAGGGGCTGGCGGTATCAAGAGAGAGGGCGACGCCCTCAAAGAGCGGGAGGTAGGCGAGCCGCACGACCAGCTCCGCGCGGTATGTCGCGGGGTCGTCGGCCGCCTCGATGAACGCCTCGTCCGAGAAGGGCAGGGTTGATAACCCGGCGACCGTGTCGCGGAGCACCGACGGAAGGTCCGTGGCGACAAGGTGAACCGTGTCCTGGTAGCCCATGATCGTGTTCATGAAGTCGGTGAGGAGGCGGTCGGTCCTGCGGAGGAGCGATGCATCGACGATGTGGTTGAGCCGGTCGCCCGCGAAGTGAGATTCGATCCGCTGGATGACCTGGACGGCCTTGAGGACGAGCTGGACCTCGATCTTCTTTCCGGTCCGGAACTCGTCGGCGAACTGCGCGAACTCCTCCAGAAACTCGTCGATCCGATCGGATTTGAGCAGTTCCAGGTAGCGACGGGCCTCGTCGGCCTCGCCGAGGTCTTCGAGGCGGTAAGCGAGGGCGTCGAGGCGCCCCGCGATCACCGTAAAGACCCGGTTGGCCTCCTGGAGCAGATCGGCGGTGTGCTCCAGGGAGTCGTCGAGACGCTCCCGGTCGAAGGCGCCGATACCGGAAAGTCTCTCCGCCTCCGCTTCGAGCCGGTCGAGGAGCGCCGGCATCGCCTGAACCGGGATACATCTGCCGTGACCGGGACAGCAGAGGTTCACCGGCTCGTGAGCCAGGATCCACCGGATCCTTCCCACGGATGCGAGCAGCGCCGGCTGATCCCACCCGGCAACCCCGGCGACCCCGGGGCTTGTGGAGAAGAGGAGGTCGCCGATGAAGAGGAGACCGCCGAACCGGATGCATACGCTGTCGGGCGAGTGCCCGGGGGTGTGATAAACCACAAGGGGATCCCCGGAGCAGAGGGGGATCGCCTGCCGGCGAAGGGTGATCCCGCCGCCCACCTCAAGGGTCTCGCAGTCGCGGGCGGAAAGCAGCGGGAGATTGACCGGGAGCGGCTCGATCTCCCACCCCATGAGTTCCGCAGCCGTCCGGATAGTATCGCCCGACTCAAGCACCCGGGCTCCCGCCTCCTCTGCAGCGACGGTGAAGCCCGGGATGGAACGGAACCGTCGGTCCCGGATGGCCTGGTAGCAGTGGTCGATATGGCAATGGGTGATGAAGAGGGTGACCGGCCGCGGGGCTTTTCGGAGGGCCTCCTCGATGAGCAGCATGAGCCGATCCATCTGGCCGGCGTCGGCCCCCGTATCGATGATCAGGATATCGCCGGATGTCCGGATGACGTAGGCGTTCGAGCAGGTGACGTCCGGTTTCCGGAAGAAGGGATAGATCTCTGCACCGATGGTTCCGGGCACCGGCTGCCATCGCTGATCTTCAAGCATTCTTTGCGCCTCGATAGGGAAGAGTCGTGGAGAGTGTTGCGCCGCAGAGGAGAAAAGATCGGCGGGTTCTTCCCGGGGAAAAGGTGGCCGGGAGAACCGCCATGAAAAAAGGTGCCGGGGATCAGAGCGCCCAGGCGGGGAGGTCGAGGGGAAGCCCGAGCGCCCAGAGGACGATCGTGTAGAGGCAGATCATCCAGAGCACGACGCCGATGATGTCGAGCACCCAGCCTGACCGGAGAAGGTCTTTTGCGTTGATGTAACCGCTCCCGAAGGCGATGGCGTTCGGGGGTGTGGCGACCGGGAGCATGAACCCGATCGAGGCGCAGACCGCCGCGGTCATCATCAGGATGATCGGGTTGACGCCCATGCTGACGGCCGTCACCGCCATGATCGGCATAAGGATGGCGGCTATCGCGGTGTTCGAGGCGATCTCCCCGGCCAGCACAATCCCCATCGCCACGACGAAGAGGAGAAGGATTACCGGGAGGCCGTGGATGAGGGTGAGGGACTCGACGATAGCCGCGGCAAGCCCGCTCTCGAGGAATCCGCTTGAGAGGGCGATACCGCCGCCAAAGAGGAGGAGGATGCCCCAGGGGATCTTCACCGCCCACTTCCAGTCCATCGTGAAGATGCCCTCCTTCGTGTCGACCGGGAGGACGAAGAGAAGGAGCGCACCGAATATCGCGATGGTCGAGTCTTTGATGCCGGGGAAGATGATATCGAGACCGGGGATGACGATACCGCCGATCTCCTTGGTCTGCTCGAATATCCAGGCAAGAGCCGTCAACGTGAAGACGATCAGCGTCCAGCGCTCGCCCGCCGATATGGGCCCGAGTTTTGTGAGCTCCTCCCGGATGATCCCCCGGGCGCTCGGGAGGGTCGCCACCATGTGGCGGTAGGGGCCCCGGGTGAGCCAGACCCAGGCAAGGAGGAGGAAGGCCACAGCGAACGGTACGCCGAACTTCATCCAGGTGAAGAAGTCGATGGCGGGCGCATCGGGAAAGATCGCCGCAAGCTGGGATATGAAGATCCCGTTCGGGGGCGTGCCGATGATCGTGGCGATGCCTCCGATGCTCGCGGCGTAGGGGATGGATACGATCAGGCAGCGGGCGAGCGCCTGTTCTTCGCCGTCAGGGTTCTCGGGGGACCGGGTGATCCCGGGCATGACCGTCAGGATGATCGCAACCGCAATCGGGATCATCATCATCGTGGTGGCGGTATTCGATATCCACATCGAGAGGAAGGCGGTGGCGAGCATGAACCCGAGCACCAGGCGCCTCGGACTCGTCCCCACAATCCGGATGATCTGCAGGGCGATCCGCCGGTGCAGGCCCCACCGCTGCATCGACATGGCGATGATGAACCCGCCGAGGAAGAGGAAGATCACCTCGTCGCCATAGGACTTCGCCACCTGCACCGGGGTGAGGACGCCGAGCGCCGGGAAGAGAACCAGCGGGAGGAGGGCGGTCGCCTCCAGGGGAATGACGCCTGAAACCCAGAAGAGGACCATGAGGGCGGTCACCGCCGCAACGGACTTTGCCTCAGGTGCAAGAAGAGCAGGATCGACAGGGATCGCCAGAATTGCAAAGAATATGAGGATTGATAGGACGATGAAGGCGACCTTTTTCATCCTAAAACCTGTGAGGAAGAATTATTTAAGCATGCGGAATTGAGATCGCACGGGCCGGAGCGACAGGGAGCGAGAACGGATCGCCTCATCCCGGCAGATACCGCCGGGCCGCGCTCACCGCACCCGTATACCCCGGGGGCGGGCGGGCCTGACCCGCACCAACCTATATTTGCAAACTCAACACAAGGAATATTATGGCACCAGAATGGATCCGCGGACGAGGTCCTGTCGTCCTCCTCGCCCTCTGCCTCCTTGCCCTCTGTGCCGGAGATGCAGGGGCCCGCGGCCCGACGATCAGCGATATCCAGCCCTACGACACGATCTTCGTAGATGAGGAGGGGCTCAACCTCTCGCAGCTCAGGAACGCGACCACCAACAACCCCATCACGGCGCTCCAGAGGTACCAGGACGACAACCCCGGAAAATCGCTCGTAAAGAGCATCCCGGTCGCCGACGACACCGACTTTGAGGTGCAGGAGTTCCTCGTGGGCCGTGAGTACGGGACCTACTACGCCTTCAACCCCGCCGACGGCACGACGGCATCCGTCTTCATCCGCAAACCGGAGGTCTTCCTCGACATCGTACTTGCAAACCCCTACCACAACGAACCGCTGACCGGCCTCACGGTATCCCCGAACACCCGGATAGCGTTCCGGGTAGCCGCCCCCGACGTCGGGGCATCCTACCGTGTGGGCAACGTCTACCCGGCGACGATCGATATCGTGCTCACCCACCCGGGCGGCGCGGAGACCACCCTCGTCGGCGGGATCAACCTTGCCGGATTGAACATCACCTCGACCCGGTTCTACACCGACGATCCGGGTAAACCCGGTGCGGTCCGGATCGGCGACCTCGGTAAGCCGGGGGACTACACCGCCCGGGCCGTCTGGAGGATGCCGGCCGGTTTCGATACTCGGGCTTCCGACTCCGAACTCATAACGTTCACGGTCGGGAATCGGATCGGTATCGATACGACCCCCACGCCGACGCCGACCGCGACGCCGACCGCGACGCCGACCGCACCGCCCACGACCGTGGCCACGCCGACCCCCACACCGGTCCCGACCGTGACCGCGACCGCGACGCCGACCGTGACCGCGACGACGGCGCCGGCAACTCCCACGCCGACCGTAACGCCGCTCCCGGTCGCCCTGGCCGTCGGGGCGCTCGCCATCGCCCTTATCGGCAGGCGCCGGAAAGGGTGATCAGCAGAACCGGCAGCCGCCGGCCGCACCCCGGATGTTCCGGAGGGCCGCGGCCGCCCACTTTACAACGCCCGGATCGCCGTCTTCAAGCGCCGAAAGGAGCGCCGGGACCGCTTCCGGGTTCCTGGTAAGGCCGAGGGTGTAGGCCGCCCACATCCTGAGGCGGGGATCGGGGTCGGCAAGTGCCGAAAGAAGCGCCGGGAGGGTGGCCGGGCCGAGCGCGGCGAGGGCCTCCGCCGCCGCCATCCGGTCGGCACTCCCGCCGTGACGGAGGATACGGATCAGGCCCTCCGTCACGGCGACTCCTTCTCCTCATCCTCGGTCCCGACGAGGATCTCGTCGAGGCCCACGTAGATCGGGAAGACTTCGTGCACCCCTGCGAGCAAGAAGACCTGGTAGACGCTGGGCTGGAGCGAGCAGAGCGCCATCTCCCCATCAACTCCCTTCAGGGCACGAAGCTTGCCGAGCAGCACCCGCAAACCGCTGCTGCTCATGTAGGCCGCCTTCTCCAGGTTCACGAGCACCCGCCGCCCTCCCCGGGCCAGCACCCCGGATATCGCCGTATCCAGGTTTTCCGCCGATTCTGCATCGATCCTGCCGTCGACCGACACGATTGCCGTATCGTCACGTTCGCTGACCGTTACATCCATAATCTCCTTTCGGCGCGGGAAGGGAAAAAGCCGCCCGTCTCAGACCGGGGGGAGAGGGACGGTCGTACGGGATCGCGCGAAGGGGGGGTGCAGGTGCCCGGGCAGGACTTCGCACCCTTCGCGGCAACGCGGGATCTCGAGGGTATGAGCGATGAAACGGCCTCGCGCAAAGAGAGGGAGGGGGAGAACCCTGTAGAGAGCCTCAGTGGTTCTGCCGGTAATAGTCCCACTCATCGATCACGGTGCCGTTTGCGAAGATGCAGACACCGTACTCGCTGCCGTCGGGGTTCTTCCGGATCTCGTAGGCGTGGCCCTGCGCGAGGCACCAGGCCGCGGCAGGGTTTGCGATGCCGGCGCTCCCGCCACAGGATGAGCAGGCCCACGGGACGGCGAGGATCTTCACCGGTGTTCCCCACTGCTGGATGGTCACGATGTCGCGCGCGATCTTCCCCGCAAAGGCGACCCGCATGCCGTCGACGCGATAGCGCTCCTCAAGCCCGAGCGGGAGGTAGTGCCGGCCGCCATCGGCGATGATCCCATAGAACCCGCCCTCGAGGTCGATATACGTGACCGTGCCGTTTTCAGCGACAAACGTTGCGCTCCCCGCCTTATCGATGGCGATGACATCGACCGGAGCCCCCCACTGCCCGATGGCCGCGACATCCTCCCTTGCCCGGGCAACGAACGCCACGTCCATGCCGTCGACCAGCCAGGCTTCACTGAGGCCGAGCGGGAAATACTGTTCGCCGTCGTCCGCGACGATCCCGTAAAACCCGCCCTCGAGATCGACGTAGGTGATCGTCCCGTTCCCGGCGACAAGACGGACACCGCCGGAGGGTTCGATGGTCCGGATATTCACGGGTATCCCCCACATAGGGAACCCCACGACATCTTCCTCCAGGTCGGCGCTGAACCGCACAGAAAGACCGTCGATCCGGTACTCCTCCGGGAGGTTCGCAGGAAGACAGTTCATGCCGTCCTCCGCGATGATACCGTAAAACCCGCCCTCGAGATCGATGTAGGTGACCGTTCCGTTCGCCGTGACCGTCCGGCGGGCGTCGCCCTTCTCCATGCTGACGATATCGACCGGCGTTCCCCACTGCTGGATGGTCGCTGTCTCCTCTGCTCTATCAACGACGAACGCGACCCGGAGGCCATCCTGCCGGAAGTCCGCCGGAAGGTCGGCGGGGAGATAACGGCTCCCGTCGTCGGCGACGATACCGTAGAAACCGCCCTCGAGATCGAGATACGTGATCGTCCCGTTTCCGGATATGCGGTCGCGAGTGTCGTCCTTCTCCCCGCCGGCCATGCACCCGCAGGCGACGGCGACTGAAAGGAGCGCGAGGACGACGGCTGAATAGTTCAGATAGGATCCCCTCATAGGCATCACTACCCGTACATTCTCGCGCCGGATGTAAGTAGATTACCTTAACTATGAAGAGATTCGGACCTATCCGGCCGGCGGGGCAGAAAAAAGAGTATCATCGTCCCCCGACGCCGCCGCCGCCAAACCCACCGCCGCCACCGAAGGATCCGCCGCCCCCGAATCCACCATGGCCACCGCCCGACGACGGCGGCGAGTAGAAGACGATCGGGGCAAAGATCACCGGCATGTTCGAGTAGAGCGGCATCCCGACGTCCGGGAGGCTGATGTTTAAGTTCTTCATCGCCTGCTCGACCTTATCGCCGAGGCCGAGCGCGGTCCCGTAGACCAGCCACTCCCCCCACATCGAGAGGTCGGCAGGGGAGTACTGCCGGATCAGAGCGAGGTCCGAGAGGAAGTGAGCAAACGCATCCCACTCGAGCTTCTCCCGGTAGCGATCGCCCTTCCAGACCCCAAAGAGGGTCGAGGGGAAGAGGGCCGCTATCCCCACCTGGACCGCGACGATGAAAGAGAGGATCCCGGCCGGTATGAGGAGGTAGGCCGCGCCCGGCGCGAATATGATCGTGAGGATCGCAAGCCCGCAGGGGATGGCGCCAAGGAAGATGAGCGGGAGGATGAGTCCCCTCCCATCACTGACATACTGCCGGGAAAGCGTCGTATCCACATTCCGGGTGAGAGCGGCAAGCGACTGCTGGTACTGCAGGATCCGGTGCTGGTAACCCGGGCTCCGTCGGGCGGTCTCGGCGAACGTCTCGAGATCGGCGGTATCCACGACATGGTCGTCGGCTATGTTGGCAAGGAAGTTGAGCACCCGCTGCTCGTAGGGGTCGGAGGACTCCCCCGAGACGATCCGGACCGTGACACCGTTGCCGCCCGATTTTTCGGTCACGACGATCTTCTTCTGCCGGTGGAGGTCGAGGACCGTCGCGTAGAACCCGTTATCGTCGAACTCAAGGGCGTCGCCCTTGAAGAGGAGGTTCACCTGCCAGGGTTTGAGCGCGGTATTCGGCGTGAAACTCAGGTATTCCGGCACCGTGAACGGTTTCTCTCTGCCGTAGCGGAGGTAGACGCCAAGGAGGATGAACGGCGTCGCGAGGACGAGGAGGATCGAGAGGCCGTAAAGGATATTCGCGGCCCCGTAGAGGAGGGGGGGCCAGCGATTCGCGTCGGCCGCCTTCTGCCGCACGTCGGGGACGAACTCCCCAAATCCGCCGACCTTCTCGGTGAACGCCGGAACGAGGATCAGTTCGACGTTCAGCGCGTCGTTCTGGGATGCGCTCCCCGTTATGACGACGGCGTCCGCCGTTCGCTCGATATCAAGGGTAGGGGGGTGCGTGTAGACCTCCTCGATATCCCCGGCAAACGGGAGGGTGATCCGGAGGTTCCGGAAGGGGACGTGCTCGTCCACGAGTTTCAGGTTCAGGTGCGCCCACTGGCTGTCGTACTCGACCGGCGGCCGGACCAGGTAACGGTATTCCACCGTGTAGGTGCCCGGGGCAAAGTAGCCGGGGTTGAAGATACCCACTTCGCTATCGAGTGCAAGGTTCCGGATCGTGGCAAGATCCGATGGGGTCGCACTCCCGGCGGCCGTCCGGACCTCGCCTCCGGAATCCCTGGCGTAGCCGATGACCCCGGGTGGTGCGGTCATACCGAGGAACTCTACGTGCGGCCGGTCGATGGCCGCAAAGGTGAGCGGCGCATCCCAGTAGCGAAAGAGCATCCGGTACTCGCCTGCGGCGCGGACATCGTAGGTGTAGCGCTCGATGAGGGTCCCGTTCTCGTAGAAGACGGCGTCGTAGTGCCCGACGTCCAGGTCTCCCTGGAGGAGACCGGGGAGCGCGACAGCTCCGGCGACCGCCAGGACCCCGATAAGCAGGGTGATGGCAACAAGGATGAGGATCTGCTGCTGTTCAGTCACGCGCATGATCTATCAAAACGCTATCGTCGGAACCCGCTCGATATCCTCGCCGAACTCCAGGTATTCCAGTTTCTTAAAGCCCATGACGCTCGCAACCAGGTTTGAAGGGATCGTGTCGGTCATGGTGTTGTATTGCTGGGCGATGTTGTTATAGGTGTAACGGTGCCGGGCGATCTCATCCTCGATCCCCTTCACCGCGCCCATCAGGTCCTGCACCGTCTGAGATGTCTTGAGGTTGGGATAGTTCTCCGCGACGGCAATCAGCCGGCCGAGGACCGACCGCGACTCGCGCTCAAGCTCGTTTAAGTCGCCGGGGCCGGCGCTCCCGATGCGGGCCCGCATCGCGGTCACCCCGGTCAGGGTATCCTTCTCAAACGCCGCGTAGCTCTTCACCGCGCCGAGGAGCTGCTCGATCATATCCAGTCGCTTCTTCATGGCGACCTTCACCTGCCCGACCGTCGCGTCGGCCGAGTTTTTGAGGGAGAAGAATCGGTTGTAGATGCCTATCATGACCGCCACGATGCCGATGACGATCAGCACCACGACGGCGATAAGGACAAGGGAGATGATGTCCACCAAAGTTGTCACCATATAGTGTATGTACTATAAGGCGTATTTAAGAGATAACCCTCAAATGCGCGGGTATGGCCGAATCCATCCGGATTTCCCATACCGGCAGGGAGGATCCAGCTACCCCGCGGGCTCCTCCCCGGAGCTCACCATCGCCACGACCTTCCCATCTGCATCCCGGAGGAGAGCGTTGTGCCAGCGGATCAACCGTTCCTGGCCGTCCCGGGTGACGACCGGGCTCTCTTCGAAGGCGGGCGGCTCGATCCTGCCGGCCACGAGGCGGGCGAAGTTCCGGGCGAGCGGATCGCGCAGGCGCTCCGGGACAACCGTTTTAAACCAGTTCTTCCCGGCGAGATCGTCCCCGGCATACCCGAGAAGCTCGCTTCCCCGCCGGTTGATGAGATCGATGGTCCCGTCCGCCCCGATCACCGCGATCATCACGCCGGCCGCGTCCAGGTAGCCCTGCGCCCGGTCGCGTTCGGCGACCAGAAGGTCCTCGGCGGCAGAACGATCGGTGATGTCCTCGGCGATCCCGAGCATGTAACGGAGCACGCCCCGGGAGTTGAATATCGGGATCTTCTTCATGGAAAGCGTCCGCCCGCCTGATATCCGGATCTCCTTCTCAAGGGCGGCCGCCCGCTCCACGAGTTCCCGGTCGCCATCGGCAAAGAAGACGGCCATCTCCGGCGGGAATATATCCGCGGCCTGCCTGCCCGCCATCTCATCCTGCGTCATGCCAAGGAAGATCTCCGCAGCCCGGTTTGCGAAGACGAACGTGTTCCCTTCCACTTCCCGGACGAAGACCATGCCCGGGACGTTGTTGACGACCGAGTAGAGGAACGACTTCCACTGGGCCACCCGCTTTGCGGCACGCGCCCGCTCGGTGACGTCGCGGCAGACCACCCGGTAGCCGGTGAAGTCGCCGATCACATCGTATACCGGCGTCCCGCTCACGTCGAGGATGACGTCGCTTTCGTCCCGATGGAGCATCGTCCACTCAAAGAGAATCCGGGGCTCCGGGTCGGCGAGCAGCGCGGAGAACTGTGCCCTGGCCCGTTCGGCATTTTCAGGGGCCATGAAGTCGCAGGGAGTCTTGTGAAGCATCTCCTCGGGCGCATAACCAAGGATCTCCCGGCTTTTCGGGCTGACGTAGGTGAACCGAAAGGTCTCGTCGACGTTCAGGATCAGGTCGCTGATGTTCTCGACGAGGCTCCGGAAGAGCAGTTCGCTCTCGCGCAGGGCCTCCTCCGCCCGGCGCTCCTCGGTGATATCCTCGAGTATGATGGTGACTCCCGGCGCCCCGTCGTTGAAGACGGTGGGGAGGAACTTGGCACGGAAGAAGAGTTCCCGGTCGTGCCGCAGGAAGCGGAGCTCCTCGGTGACCTCGCGGCCGTTCAGGGCATCGGTGATCCGGCCCCGTATCAGCGGGTGGTCGAACGCCGCAAGCGGTGATGCCTCGATGCCGTTCCCGATGATATCATCCCGCTCCCTTCCCGCAAACGCGCAAACGGCATCGTTTGCCTGGACAATCCGGAGCTCGCGGTCGAGGCTCAGCACGAGATCGGATGAGAAGTTGAGCATGGCGGCGATGGGGACGCGTTGCGAGAGGTAGAAGACCTTGGCCTTCCCGTAGGTCTCCATCTCCACCTGGCCCGAGACGAGGAGGACGTCGAGGTACCGGGAGACGGTGTTCCGGTTGATTCCAACGGCGGCAGCAAGATCGGAGACCGACATGCCCCGCGGATGCTCTTTTAAATTGCTGAGCAGGAGAGAGAGTGCGCCGGTAGTGGGATCCATGTGCGAACAGAGTTTCGCGCCGGACGATATAGTGTTTTGCAGTGCTGCATGTCATGATGCTCTATGCAATGCCACACCACAATGCAAGGCATTAAAGAGAAAGTATATATACTCTATTGATCAACGCATGATCCCCAGAGTCGGCAGAGACGGGGAAACTCTGCCGGCGACCCGGGCCACACGGGCACAGGTGGTCCGGACCGGCACAAGAACGGCTGGGGTCGGTGAACGGAACATTCACCACGCTGATTGCACCAACGTCAAGATTCACGTCCACACCGGGGGCACCCCGGTGAATATGATCGGGCACACCTCTCTGAACACTCATACCGGCACGCGGAACAGGACACCGGCGCGGACGGCACAACCGCACCGGGACTGCCCAAATACCC
>ERZ795044.1501-NODE-1501-length-21061-cov-4.125060_pt1 | contig 21061 bp, 21 predicted proteins | sample MGYA00375128_ERZ795044 | MGnify/ENA primary metagenome ERZ795044 (study PRJEB30173, sample SAMN05720213) | anaerobic digester metagenome | isolation source: active sludge of municipal wastewater-treating anaerobic digesters | place: USA | collected 2014-12-22 ... | reverse complement strand
TCTACTGTCTTAATAGAAGCACATGATGCAAGAAAAAGACTTAAAAATATAAAATAACGATGCATTTTTTTCTGCAAAAATAAACAAATAATACAAATTTGTAGTTTACCACAAATTATTTTGATATGACGTATTGAAACGTTAGTCTGAAACTTTTACCAGCTTTTTAACATTACAGAAGCCTTGACCTTCCATTTTCACCAGATATACACCATTCTCAAAATTTCGAATATCCAATGTTGAATTGCCTAAAACGTTTTCTTTTTTTAGTATTATTCTTCCGGATTGGTCAAAAATGGTTATCGAAAAAGCAAATTGCGTTAACACTCCTATATTAATATATTCTGTTGCAGGATTAGGGAAAAAAGAAATTTCCGGTTCCAAGGAGAGATTGTCGTTCATGCTTAGCCAAACTCCGCTAATCCATTCGGGATGATCGATATAAGGGTTTCGGTTATGTTGAATGGCATAAACGGCATTATTTCGGGCAATTTCTTTTGCACTTACCGGATCGAGGATACTCCATTGAATAAACATATTTTTTGCCCATGCCGATAAATTATCGCCCGAAAAAACAGTATTTGAACTCCACGAAGGTATTTCATCTTTGTATCGTGTAGCCATATAGAAATAAATACGAGCGAAATCGCCTTTAAAAGAATCAATTGGTTCAAATACGGTCCCGGTATATCCGCTAACTGCACTTGTACCTAATTTACTGCCATTTTGTGATGTCCACGATGCACTGGCAACTTTTCCAAATGGGTAATTGCTCCTTCTATTGTTTACATAGCCATCGGTAGGAACTATATGAAACAAATCGCTGTACATTGGATAAGCATCATTAAACCAACTTGCCGGAACAGAATGCTCTCTGTTGTAACAATCGCCTTCCACACTATATGTACCACATTGATCTGTAACAAATGTAAATAAATAAGGAGGAGTACCTCCGGGAATATCGCTGTACATATCCCAAACTTTACCATCCGAACGTTTATCGGTTGTTTGGTAGCTTGTCCAAAGCTGATTATAAGATCCTTGTACGTAACCGTTTGAAATGATGTCATGAAGCTTATACCTTAACGCATCACCGTTTAATCCTTGCGCAGCATCATAATATCCAGCCGGGATTTGTGCAATTATACTTGCACTTACCAATAAAAACAACACTAAAAATAAATTCTTCATATGTAAACGCTTTATTATACAAAGTTAAACACAAAAATCTATGATTGTTCAAGCATTTGATAAAATCACCTTTTTATTTGTTTAACTTTTACATTTCGGTTATAAAAACATCATTTTAAACTCACTTCAACCGGACAATGATCCGAATGTACAATTTCGGGATAAATAGCTGCATGTTCCAACTTATTTTTCAATGCTTCTGAAACAAAATGGTAATCAATGCGCCAACCCAAATTTTTTGCTCTGGCTTGTTGCCTGTAACTCCACCAACTGTATTGATTGGGTTGTTGGTTAAAAAAGCGAAACGAATCGATAAATCCTAATTGCAGAAAAGAATCGACCCAAACACGTTCTTCGGGCAAAAAACCAGACACATCCTCATGTCGCTCAGGATGATTGATATCTATGGGTTTGTGGCAAATATTAAAATCGCCACTTACAATCAAATTCGGTTTTTCGACCAGTAGTTTTTTAATATAACCATAAAACGCCTCTAAAAAACTCATTTTAAAATCCTGACGCATATCGCCCATACTTCCGGATGGAACATACACACTAATGTGTGTAAACTTAGTAAAATCTGTTCTAATTATTCGTCCTTCTATATCGAATATTTCTTTGTTCATACCGAATGAATAAGATAAAGGTTTTTCTTTGCTGAGAGTAGCTACTCCACTATAACCTTTTTTATCGGCAGGATTCCAAAGGCAATAATAACCTAATTCTTCAAAATCTTGTACATTAAACTGATCTGGACTTGCCTTTAATTCCTGAAAACTTATTAAATCGGGCTTTTTTTCTGATAACCAATTTAATAAACCTTTGTTGATGGCGGCACGAATACCATTTAAATTATAAGAATAAACATTCATGTTTTTTTCCGAAAAATAGTTATATTTTTGTAGCTATAGAATGACTACTTAATTTTTTATGATTATAACCGGAATTGGAAATAACGGAGGCATAGGAATAACAACTTTTTTGGCAAATTTTTTTTCAATATTGAAAGAAAAAAACATAAATGCTTATTGGCTTTCGTTATCCGACCAAATTCCACCTCTGCTATACAATCCTAATAGCGAATGGGACGAACAGCATATTTTATACCGTCAAGTTCCAAAATGGGAAAGAACCCATTGCAAATTTTGCAACGAATGCGAAAAAGTTTGCGAATGTGGTGCAATTTCACGTTATGGTGATTTTTATGTTGTTTATAGCGAGCTTTGTATCTCTTGTGCTGCTTGTATTTCTGCTTGCAAAAAACAAGCATTGATTTTTGAAAACAAAAAAATAGGCTCCATCGAAAGTCTCCATTCCGATTCGTCTATTCTCAGAGTGAATTTAAATCAACGCGAAATTTTCTCTCCCTGGCATACAAAATTAATTTTCGAAAAAATACAGCAATCATTTTCACGCGAAAGCATTGTGATTGTTGATATTTCTTCCGGTTTTAGAGAGTTATGGGTCGATTTAATTGACTTTTCAGATTACGTTATTCTCTATACGAACGATTTACCCATGTGGGAGACACTCTATAAATCACTTGCACACGACCAAGCACAAGTAATTTTAGCTGTAAACGAAAATTATTTTGATGCCTTTTCCGAAGCAGGATATTCATTTGCCTTATCTATTCCTCATAACAAAATAATTAATGAAGAAGCTATCAACGGAAAAAAAATTACAGATGACAATTACCAATATATTATACAGGAATTACTATTAAAACTAAATCTTATTTAGAGCAATGAAAGAAATTTTGCTCATATCGGATAAAGGCGGAACCGGAAAAACCACTCTTATGAAGATGTTGGTAGAAATCGTTGGACATAGCGCTGTATATGCCGATTGCACATTTACGAGCACATGGAAAGCCTATCCAAACATTATTCAAGAAGATTATTTTAATTTGGGGCAAGAGGCTGTAGTCGATGAATTTGCATGTATGGGTTGTGGCGATTGCGAAGATGAATGTCGATTTAAAGCCATACACATGTTTCATGGACAAGCACAAGTTAGCAAATCGGCCTGTACAGGTTGCGGACATTGCATTCAGGTATGCCCAACCGGAGCTCTATCGCTTAGAAAGGTGGTAGGAGGTAAAGTCATTCAAAAGGAAGCCAACGGCGCCATTATTGTTTATGGCACATTACAATATTTCCCTCGTAACGGCATCAGGCCGGTACGTATTATTCGCGATAAAGCAGTCGATGTTATCATTTCTTATCAAAAAAAACTACTCATTTGCGAAGCATATCCCGGTTGGAATAGACTAACTTTTTCGCTCATACCTTTTGCCAACATCTTGATGCCCATTATTGAACCCCACCCTCAGGTTTTTGACTTTTTATCTAAAGTAAACGATTACCAAAAAAATTATAAATGCAATATTGCACTTATCATTAATAAATGTGATTTAAACCCAATTGTTACAAAAGGAATTTTAGAAAAATATCCGAACTGGAATATTCTAACATTACCATATACCGAAGGCTATTTAAATCAGGGTATAGATAAATTAAAGCCTTTCATTTTGCCGTTGTTGGTTTTGTAATTTTTCACTGGTCGGTTAATAAAATCGAGATATAAAGCAAAGAAATAAAACAGCAGCTTTGAACACTTTTTAACTAAGAAAAAGCAAATGATTTGAAAAGAGCGTTATCATTTCACAGGCTGTAGTTTCGGTTCGATTAAATAGCTTATGGACGTTGCTATTCAATTAATATTCGGTTGTTTATAACTTATTTTCAACTTCATGCCATGTAATTGTAAAAATCCATAATTTTGTACAAAAAAAATGAATAAAATAGGCATCATAGGAGAAGGGAGTTGGGGAACTGCATTGTTGAAAATTTTACAACAAAACGGACACTTTGTTAATTGGCTGGTACGTGATCAAGAAATACGTTCGTATATTACTAAAAACTATCACAATCCAAATTATTCAAGCGATGTAGAAATAGATATGGAGCGATGTGCTCTTTTTGATTCGGTAAATGATTTAATATCAGCATGCGAACTTGTTTTTCTTGTTCTCCCTTCGGCTTATACCGAAGAGGTTTTAAAAGAACTCTCGATAGAAGAGGTACAAAAGGTTCATTTTTTTTCAGCTACAAAAGGTATTTTACCCGAAACAAATTTAACTGTTACACAATATCTCCAATCGATTTTACAGGTTTCTGAGCAAAAAATTGGTTTTATTAGTGGTCCGTCACATGCCGAAGAAATTGCACGCGAACGACTTACATATTTGACCGTCATGTCTAAAAACAACGCACTTGCTCAGGAAGTAGCAGCCTTACTTTCAAATCGTTATATCTTAGCCAAAGTTAATAGCGATGTTTTAGGAGCTGAGTATGCTACCGCCCTTAAAAATGTAATGGCGATTGCTGTCGGCATTGCTCATGGTCTTGGCTATGGCGATAATTTTATTGCCGTATTGGTATCGAATGCTTTAAAAGAAATAGAAAGATTTGTAAACACATTACACCCTCATCAACGAAATATTACTGATTATGTTTATTTAGGCGATTTGCTGGTAACATGCTACTCTCAATATAGTAGAAACAGAACATTGGGCTTGATGCTGGGCAAAGGATACTCAATCAAAGCAGCTCAATTAGAAATGAATATGGTAGCCGAAGGATATTATGCTGTAAAATCAATAGTAAAAATAGCCAACGAAAACAAAATTGAAATGCCGATTTCTCAAACCGTTTATCATATTTTATACGAACGTTATTCACCAACAATTGAAATGCGATTATTAACCGATAAATTACAATAAAACATGGAAACCATCGATATTTCCATTGATTTTGTCAAATCGTTTATTGATGAAGTCAAATTAAACGCTCGTAAACATGAAGCGTTAGAGCATTTACAAGCATTAAAAAATAAAACCGGAAAAGGGAATGATTTTTTAGGCTGGGTCGATTTACCCGAAACAATAACCAGCGAAGAATTGAAAAAAATTGAGCATGTTGCTAATGAAATACGTAAGAAAATAGATATTTTGGTTGTAGTGGGTATTGGCGGCTCATATTTAGGAGCAAGAGCCGTTATAGAAATGCTAAATCATAATTTCAACCACATACTCCCCCAACGCGAACGACCGATTATTCTATACGCAGGTCAAAACATGGGCGAAGATTATTTGTATCAATTACTCGAAGTTCTGAATGATTACGATTATGCCATTACCGTTATTTCAAAATCTGGTACAACTACGGAACCTGCTATAGCATTTCGCCTTCTGAAACACCATATTGAAAATAAATACGGAAAAGAAGAAGCCCGGAAACGAATTGTTGCAATTACGGATAAAGAAAAAGGAGTTTTGCTCGAATTAGCAAAAACCGAGGGTTACGAACGATTCTCCATACCCGATGATGTAGGTGGCCGATATTCTGTCTTAACAGCGGTTGGATTATTCCCAATAGCCGTTGCCGGTGGCAACATTTTCGAATTGATAAACGGTGCAAAACAAATGCGTCATCATATTTTTAAATCGTCAGACGATGATAATCCTGCCATAGCATATGCTTTGGCTCGAAACGCTTTATACGAATCGGGTAAATTTGTCGAAATCATGGTAAGCTATACACCTCGAATGCATTATTTTATGGAATGGTGGAAACAGCTCTATGGCGAAAGCGAAGGGAAAGAAAATAAAGGTATTTTCCCAGCATCGGTTGATTACACTACAGATTTGCATTCCTTAGGGCAATATGTTCAGGATGGAAAGCGTATGCTTTTTGAAACCGTGCTTTCGGTAAAAAATCCGCTTAATCATTTGGCCATTCCTCACGACCCAAGCAACAACGATAAACTAAATTTCATCAGCTACAAACGTCTAAGTTATGTTAACGAAATGGCTCGATTAGGAACGCTTTTAGCCCATATAGACGGGGGTGTTCCCAATATTATTATCGAAATACCAACCATAAATGAAAATTATATTGGTCAACTAATTTATTTTTTCGAGATAGCTTGTGGTGTAAGCGGATATTTATTAGGTGTTAATCCATTCGACCAACCCGGTGTGGAGGCATATAAGAAAAACATGTTTGCACTAATGCAAAAGCCAGGTATGGAAGAAGAATCAAAAGCCATACAACAGCGTATCGAAAATCTTTTCAATGAAGATTAGCTCATTAAAATCCACAACAATAGGTTATTTATTGGCCGGAGCAACTACCGTTACCGCTGTTAACACTTATTTTACCAGCAAGTTTATTCTTAACGAAACAACATTATTTCAATTCGGATTTTTATGGTATGGCTTTGGGCTTTTATATAATATTCTATTTCAGGTTTTTACAGGCAAACTTTCATTGTATCGATTGAGTATAAAACAAGCGGGTATTCTATTTTTGTTCATTTTTTTAGAAACTGTTTCAACTACATCATTTTTTTATGCCATACAATTAATGGCGAACCCAGCCATGGTTTCATTTATTGGTAATTTAACACCTGCATTGGTTACCGTTCTTGGGATTCTATTGTTAAAAGAACGATTCACTCGTTTTGAACTTATAGGAGTATTTATGACCATTGTAGGTTCATTTTTAGTCAGTTTTCAGTGGACTCTTGATTTTCATCATTTTTTTATAAAAGGCAGCGAATACGTTTATCTTACCGTCTTGGCCGTTTCTATCAATACTATTTGGGTAAAAAAACATATCGAACGTATTCACCCGTCGTTGTTGAGTACAGGTAGAGTAGTAGCATTATTATTTTTTTCAATTCTATTTCTTCTTTTTAAGCATCAGTCATTCATAGTAAATAATCATACCATTTTTTTAGCAGCATATGGCTCTTTTGTAGGACCATTTCTTGGCTCATTGATGAGTTATTATGCTTTGCAATACATTCCTGCATCGCGATCTATCCTTATTCAATCTGTTAAAAGTTTCATGATTTTATTGGTCGCATATTTTTTGTTACATTTATTACCTCTATCTATACAAATTGCAGGAGGTGTATTAACGGTAATGGGTGTAATTATTATAACAGGAAAACATAAGAAGATATAAATGGATTCTTTTAATGTTTGGTTAAACATGTTTTATATAAATAAAATAATATAAATTCGCATAAAAATATTTTCTATGAATTTACACGAATACCAAGCGAAGGCTATTTTAAAAAAGCATAACGTAACGATTCCGGTAGGTTTTTTCTGCGACAAAGCCGAAGATGCAAAATTATTAGCTGAAAAGATAAAAGCAGAAACCGGCAGCGATGTTTTTGCAGTTAAGTTCAAATTCATGCAGGTGGCAGAGGCAAAGGAGGAGGTGTAAAAATAGCCAAATCCATCGATGAAGTATCAATGTATGCACATCAAATTTTAGGAATGAACTTAATAACCCACCAAACCGGTAAACAAGGAAAGCTGGTTCGAAAATTATATATTGAGCAGGGAATTTACTATAAAGGGACTTCAGAAGTCAAGGAGTTTTATTTAAGTATTTTATTAAACAGAAACACAAGCGAATTGGTCGTGGTATATTCGCCCGAAGGAGGAATGGATATTGAAGAAGTTTCGGCCAAATCGCCCGACAAAATTTTTAAAGAACCCATTGATCCGCATATCGGCTTGACCGATTTTAATGCTCGAAAAATAGCCTTTAATCTTGGTTTAAATGGAATTGCTTTTAAAAATTTTATCCCATTTATTAAGGCGTTATATTCTGCATATCAACACACCGATGCCTCGATGATAGAAATTAACCCATTGGTAAAAACATCGGACGATAAAATTTATGCTGCCGATGCTAAAATGATTTTAGACGATAACGCTTTATACAGACATCCGGATTTCTTAGAATTAAGAGACAAATTTGAAGAAGAGCCGGCCGAAGTTGAAGCATCGGAGTATAATCTGAATTTTGTAAAATTAGATGGTAATGTTGGTTGCATGGTAAATGGAGCCGGTTTAGCCATGGCAACCATGGATATTATTAAACTATCGGGAGGGGAACCTGCCAATTTTCTCGATGTTGGTGGAGGAGCTAATGCAAAAACAGTAGAAGCCGGATTTCGCATTATTTTAAAAGACCCTGCTGTTAAGGCTATATTGGTTAATATTTTTGGAGGCATTGTTCGTTGCGATAGAGTAGCAGAAGGTATTATTGAAGCATATAAAAACATTGGGAATATTTCAGTACCAATAGTTGTTCGATTGCAAGGCACTAATGCCGAACAAGCGAAAGAGATGATAGACCAATCGGGATTAAAGGTATTATCGGCTATTACCCTTCAGCAAGCTGCAGATGCTGTCAAATCCGTGCTTTAATAATTGGCACCAGAATTGCTTAGAACCGACCAATGCGAATAAAAATACTCATATTAAACTTTTTATTTTTCTATTCTTTAGAGGGAATATTTGCTCAAGGCGATTCTACAAACACTCCCAAGCCACAAGGATATTTGGTTTACACCAAAGTGATTAATGGCGATACATTGCCTATAATATATTTAAGAGAAATAACCATATTCCCACCTCGAGTTTTTAAAAGCAAGCGTGAAGCAGCCCGATACACAAAATTAGTTCGAAAAATAAAAAAAGTTCTGCCATACGCTAAGTTAGCAAAACTAAAAATTATGCTCATAGAAATTGAAATGAAAAAAATTCCGACCGAAGAAGGACGAAAAGAATTTTTAAAAATGGCAGAAAAAAAATTAAGAGCCGATTTTGAAGACGAAATAAAAAACATGACCATGTCCGAAGGACGCATATTAATAAAACTCATCGATAGAGAAACGGGCAAAACTTCATATGAGCTTATAAAGCAATTAAAAGGCTCATTTAATGCTTTTTTGTATCAACAAGTAGCAAGGCTTTTTGGCGAAAACCTAAAAGACGAATACGATGCAAAAGGCGAAGATAAGTATATTGAAGAAATAGTAACAAAAATAGAAAACGGAGAACTTTAAAGTTAAAAACTATGATAATTAAATTGTACGAAGAAAACCCAAATCCCAAAGATTTAAAGAAAGTGGTAGAGATTTTAAAAAACGATGGTGTTATCATTTATCCCACCGATTCGGTTTATGCCTTTGGCTGCAATATATTTTCGTCTAAAGCATTGGACCGAATAGCCAAAATTAAAAAATTAGATCCGCAAAAGGCACATTTTAGCTTAATATTTTACGATCTGAGTCAAATAAGCAACTATACCAATCCACTAAACAACGAAACTTTTAAACTTTTAAAACGAAATCTACCCGGACCTTTTACATTTATTTTAGAGGCAAATTCAAATGTACCTAAAATGCTAAAAATGAATAAAAAGAAAACCATTGGTATTCGTATCCCCAATAACAATATTGCCCGACAAATTGTGTATGAATTGGGAAACCCCATTTTTACAACTTCCGTAATCGAACATGACGATATTATTGAATACATAACCGACCCGGAACTTATTCACGAAAAATACAATGAGCAAGTGGATCTTGTAATAGACGGCGGTTATGGAACGTTAACTCCATCAACAATTGTAGATTGTACACACGAAAAAGCTGAAATCATTCGTGAAGGCGCCGGTGAATTATTAGTTTGATTTTTATTTCAAACTAAATTATTCCATTAGAATTATAATCTTTTTTAATCCCTGCAATATATATTAAATAGTTTCGTTTTATACACCATATGATTTTGGGACAAAAAACACATCGAAATATTTATCTTTTCTCTTTATTTCTTCTTGCTATAGCTATTCCTACTTCTGTTTTTTTAATGAGTTTATCGCAATTTATTTTATATGGCAACTGGATTATTGAAGGTGGTTTTAAAGAAAAATGGTTGCGACTTAAATCAAATAAACTCGTTTGGATTTTTGTGTCTATTTATTTCTTACACCTCCTATGGCTGTGGCCTCCTCAGGATTATAATTACGCCCTAAACGATTTGCGAGTAAAACTTCCAATGTTGCTGTTGCCATTATTTGTCGCAAGTTCAAAACCTATTGAGAAAAAGGTTATTAAATTTATTTTCATAACTTTTACTATTTCAGTAATTTTCGTTTCATTTATTACACTTTATCGCTGGATTTTTCAAGATTCTTTAGGAATTGTCGATTACAGAAAGGTTTCTCCATTTATTTCACACATTCGTTATTCATTGATGATGGTATTTTCCATTTTTATTCTATATCATTTCAGCCAAATAGAAAAAGATAATAATAAAAAGTTCCGCATTATATACTTGCTTGCCATGCTTTATCTTATTTTACTCATCTTTATTTTAAGAGTTAATACAGGAATTTTTGTGTTTTTAATACTTAGTTTCATTGTTTTTACTTATATATTGATTAAATCATCTTCGTGCATAAAATGGTTTTTGAGCCTTGCCATCATCATTGCTTCGGTTCTTTTTTATAATTACAGCAAAAAAATTTGGAATAGTTTTATCGTTGGGATGAAGAGCGTTGCTCCCGATTCGCTTGTATATACTCCTAATGGGAATATCTATTCGTTTATTAATGATAGCAAAGAAGTTGAAAATGGTAATAAGGTCTGGTTTTATATTCAAGAAAATGAACTCAGAAAAGAATGGAATAAAAGAAGCCGCATACACTATGACGATAAAGATGAAAAAGGGAACTTAGTTAAATTCACCTTAATCAGATACTTAACATCTAAAGGGTTAACGAAAGATTCGCTTGGTTGTTCTCAATTAAGCGAAGAAGATATAAAAGCTATTAATAACGGGATTGCAAACGTTGAGTACACAAAAAAATGGGCTTTATACCCATACATTTACTCTTTTATGTGGGATTATTATTCACACCGATATTTGGGTTATGTTAACGGAAGTTCATTTTTTCAACGTATAGAATATTTAAGAACTGCTCGAAAAATAATAAAAGAGCATTTTTGGTTAGGTGTGGGTACCGGCAATGTTCGCAGGGCATTTGATAAAAAATACGAAGAAATAAATAGCCCCCTGGCTCCGGAATTCAGATTACGTGCACATAATCAATTTGTTACTTTTTTATTGACGTTTGGTATTTTTGGTTTTGTATGGTTTTTGTTTGCATTCTTTTACCCGTTTTTGCACAATAGTAAGAAATCGAAATTTATTGCATTCATATTTTTTAGCATTGTTATTATTTCGTTTTTCAACGAAGACACGTTAGAAACTCAGGCGGGGCTTACGTTTGTTGTATTTTTCTACACACTATTTACATTTGCCGGAGAAACGGGCGATGAGACTAAATTGCCTCCACCCTAACCACCGAATATTTAAAAGGTGCTATTTTCGACAAGGGATCTTTTTCGTTACGAGTTAAGGCATTAACTGCCGATTCGTGGAAGTGCCATGGCATAAACGTTTCACCGGGCAGAACCTCATCACTAACATGCGCAGTAGTTATAATGTTTCCTCTCGGGGAAATGACATTAACTTTTTGCCCATGCGTAATGCCATATTTTGTTGCATCTTCGGGGTTTATTAAAATAAATGACTCATTCACGTATGCATTCAACACATCACTTTTGCGTGATAAAGTTGCAGAGTGGTATTGAAACAACAATCGCCCACTATTCATTACCAACGGATATTCGGACGAAGGTTTTTCCGATTGCTCGGTATATTCTACGGGGAATAGTTTGGCTTTTCCGTTTTCAGTGTTAAACTTCTCTTTGTATAAAGTTGAACTGCCCGGATGTTGTTCGTCGTAACAAGGCCATTGAATACCCTGATTTTCAATGCGACGATACGACACTCCCTTCAAAATTGGAGCTGCCTGACGTATTTCCTCAAAAATGGCTTCTTCATTGCTATACTGACCAATATTTACCCCCATGCGTTGTGCAATTTCGTTCGTAATTTTCCAGTCAGGCATTGCTTCACCGGGCGAATCAATTACCTTTCGAAGGCGTAAAACTCGTCTGTCGCTATTAACAACGGTTCCATTTTATTCAAACAATGAAGCAGCCGGTAAAATCACATCGGCATAGGCTGAAGTTTCAGTTTCGAATATATCCTGTACAACTAAAAATTCTAGATTTTGTAATGCCTCAATGGTATGTAATTGATTAGGGTCTGTAATTACAGGATTTTCTCCCATAATATACAAGGCTTTAATACGCCCATCGTGGGCAGCGTCCATAATTTCTAAAGTGGTAAGTCCGGGATTCGGCTCTAACTGTTCAAAAGGCACATTCCACAATTGAGCAATTCGACGACGATTTTCTTCGTTTACCACCTGAATATAACCCGGATAAAAAACCGGGCTGGCTCCCACATCGGTTGCTCCCTGAACATTATTTTGCCCGCGAGGTGGGTTTATTCCACATCGATCTCGCCCAATTTGACCTGTAATGAGACATAAATCGATAAGCGCAAAAACATTGTTTGTTCCAACTGTCTGCTGACTCATACCCATGCCGGTAGCAATCATGGCAGTAGGTGCTTTTGCATACATAATGGCAGCTTCTTTAACAATGTCGGTTTTAACCCCAGTAATTTTTTCTACCACATCAGGGGTGTATTTCATCACCACTTCTTTTAGTTGTGCAAATGTATCCATTCCCCCATCCACACGTTCTTTTATAAAAGACTCATTTACCAAACCTTCCTGAATAACATGATACATCATTCCGTTGAGCAATGCAACATCGGTCGCTAATCTTGGTTGTAAATAAATATCAGCATATTTAACCAAGGGAGTCCATTTGGGATCGATAACAATAATTTTTTGTCCTCGTGCTTTACCACGTTTTACATACGTTGCCGTTATAGGATGCGTTTCAATAATATTATTGCCTATTACAATTAAACAATCGGTGGTTTCAAAATCTTCGATTGAATTGCTACCTGCTCCATCACCAAAAGCTTTTATCATCGCCGTAACAGTAGAAGCATGACATAATCGAGTACAATAATCAATATTATTGTTGCCAAAAGCGATTCGAAAAAATTTTTGAAACAAATAATTTTCTTCGTTGCTACATTTTGCCGAACTATATCCTGCCAACGCTTTATTGCCATACTTTTGTTTAATCTCGTTAAATTTCAATGCAACATAATCGAGTGCTTCATCCCAGCTTACCTTCTCAAATGTACCATTTCGTTTTATCATTGGGTGCGTCAACCGTTTTTTGCTGTTGGCATATTGATAACCAAAACGCCCCTTAACACAAAGTCTGCCATCATTGGGCAACACTCCTTCTAAACCATTTACACGCACAATTTCGTTGTTTTTTGCCCAAACTTCTATCTGGCAGCCTACCCCACAATACGGGCAAGTAGTAACTACCTTTTTTTCTATTTGTTGAACCTGAATACGCTCTCGGTTTGGTTTTTCAACTATAGCACCTGTGGGACATAGTTGGATACACTCGCCACATCCATCGCACTCGGAATCTCCCCATTTTCCGTATCCGGCTACAATGTATTTTGTAATGCCACGTTCGGCAAAACTTAACACACCTTTCCCCTGAATTTCTTCACATGCTTTAATACAGCGAAAACATTTGATGCATTTTGACGAATCGTAAGTCAAAACCGGAGAAGTATCATCGATAACCGGCGGAATATTATGCCAGAATGCAGGAATGGGGCGATTTCCTTTCGAAGCCAATCCGTATCGCTCAATTAAGGGCATCATTTCATCATAATACGTTCCATCATATTCTTCGTTATGTTCAGCCAACAAATACGAAAGTGTATGACGTCGTGCAGTTTCCAATTCTTCATCAAATGCCGTAATCTTCATACCTTCTTTAACAGTAAGGGTACACGACATAACCACCCCCGGCATTCCTTCCACTTTTACTACGCACAACCGACAAGCTCCGGTTGGAGTTAATCGATGATGGAAACACAGACCCGGAATATCAAAGCCATTCAAACGTGAGGTATGAAGCAAATTAGCCCCTTCAATGGCTTCAATTTCTTTATTATCAATGGTTATTTTTACCTTTTTCATACTAATTCTTTCTTAAAATAGGTTAATACTGATTTTAAGGGTAAAATAGGACTTTGCCCCAACGGACACAATGAATATTTTGCCATATATTCTGCTTGTTGCAACATCCAATTTAAATCTTCTTCGGATAATTTCGTTTCTTGAATCCGTTCATTAAGCAACGTAGTACCAATTCGACATGGAACACATTTACCACACGATTCATGTTTAAAAAAAGATAATATCGACTGCATCATTGATTTTAAATTTGTTTTATTGTCCACAACAATGACAGCCCCCGACCCCAGTGTTGCACCCTGTTTTTTCAAGTTTTCGTATGCCATTGGAACATCAAGTATCGATTCATCAACAAAAGTTCCGGCTGCTCCGCCAAGCAAAGCTCCTTTAAACTCAAAACCTTCTTTCATGCCCCCTGCAACATTGAACAATAATTCCCGTAGTTTAGTACCCATCGGTAATTCATACACTCCCGGATTTTTCACATGACCACTAACACAATAAAGTTTTGTCCCTTTTGATTCAGCAGTGCCAATGGATGCATAATTTTCATATCTATTTTCTAAAATAAAGGGTATGTGACTAAAGGTTTCAACATTATTTACAAGCGTAGGCATATTCCATAACCCTTTCTCGGCCGGGAAAGGTGGTTTAATTCGAGGGTAACCACGCTTTCCTTCGAGCGATTCGATGAGAGTCAATTCCTCACCACACAAATAAGAACCAGCACCCAAATAAACATTCATATCAAAAGAAAATACGCTGCCAAGAATGTTTTTACCAAGATAACCTTTTTCATATGCTTGCTGAATGGCATTTTTAATCTTGTTTATAGAATCATAATACTCTCCACGTATGTAGACAAAACCGTAGTTAGCACCAATAGCATATCCGGCAATCAACATTCCTTCAATCACCGAGAATGGATCGTTTTCCATTACGAATCGATCTTTAAATGTCCCCGGTTCACCTTCGTCAGCATTACAAACCACATAACGAGCCTCGCATGTATAACAAGACGTAGCGGTTGAGCGTTGTTTGATAAAAGTTGGAAATCCGGCACCTCCCCTCCCTCGCAAACCCGATTTCTCGAGCCAATTTATTACCTCATCAGGAGCAAGCGTAATAGCTTTTTTAAAGCCTTCAAATCCTTTTTCCTTAATAAAATCATCTATCGATAAAGGATTTATTTTTCCAACTCGCCGAAGCGATATTTTAATTTCACTCATCATAAAATACTACGTTAAATTCGACCATATTTCTTTTAACTTTTCAGGGCTTAAATCAGTATATACCGTTTCGTTTACCATCATTGATGGTGCTTTTCCACAACGTCCGAGGCATTCTGTTTTTTCGAGTGTAATTTTTCCATCAGGGGTAGTATTTCCGGGTTTTAAGTCCCACTCTTTTTCTATAAAATCAAATAATGTTTCGCTTCCCATACTATGACATACCGGCGACTGGCAAACGCGAACAATATATTTGCCTCGTGGCTTTGTGCTAAACATAGAATAGTACGAAACCACACCGTAAACCTGAGCTTTTGTTAATTTAAAATGCTTCGCTACTAAATCGAGCACTTCATCAGGCAAATAGTATTGTGGATGCTTATCTTGTAGGGCATGCAAGGCTTTAATCAATTCAGAGCGATTTGGTGGAAATGTTGCTAAAATTTCGTTAGCACGTTCAAGATTCCAGTTGTTTTGCATATTTTTCGGCTTTAATAACATCTTCAGGATAATTTACATTAAAAAATGACCATTCCGGCTCATCAGATTTATCTAAATCAATATATGTTACGGTTAACTTATCAAATAGCAATCGTATTTTATATTTCTTTTCATTTATCTGATTTTCAATTATATATATAATTGATTTATTATAAATAGCATGCAAGGGTTCAATACCGTTTTTATGACGTGGAATAATAATATCAGCCGGATAAAAATTTATTTCATCCATCATCCTGCTAATTATTTTGCGATTCAAAAAAGGCATATCACACGAAAAAACAAACACATAATCGTTTTTAGCATATTTCAATGCAGCATGAATTCCGGCAAGAGGGCCAATTTGAACGTAAGCATCACTTACAAAAGGCAAATCGGACATCAAGCTTTTTTTAGAAACAGAAAAGTAATCATCAAAAAACGTTGAAATCACGTTTAATTGACGTTCAAGAATAGTTTTATCAATAATAGAAATAGATTCTTTATTGATATAATTTAAGCGAGAACTTTCTCCTCCTGCTAAAATGGCTGCCGATATATTCATAGTTATATATGGACAAATTTAAATATTTTATTTAATAAAATCAACAACAGCATATGGAAACTTCAACTTTATATGGAAATATTAAATTAACTTTGCAGAAAAAAAATGAAAAAACTTTCGCTTGAGGAACTTCAACGAATAGATATTGAAACGTTTAAAAATTCAAAAAAGCTACCAGTAATCATTATTCTCGATAATATTCGCAGCCAATTCAATATCGGTTCTATTTTCAGGACCTGCGATGCATTTAGAGTGGAAGAATTAATTCTTTGTGGAATCACAGCCCAGCCACCCAGTCGCGAGATAGAAAAATCGGCTCTTGGAGCTACACAATCTGTTCAATGGAAATATTTTAAAACAACCCAAGACGCCATAGATTATTGCAAAAATAAATCCTTTTTTATCGCTGCTATAGAACAAACCGATGAAAGTATAGATATAAGAAATTTTAAAATCAACACTCCCAACAAATACGCTTTTATTTTTGGAAACGAAGTAAACGGTGTTGACCAAAATATTATAAACCAATGTGATTTTTGCATAGAAATTCCCCAATTTGGCACTAAACATTCATTTAATGTCGCCGTTACATCGGGCATCGTATTATACGATTTCTTTGTAAAACAGTCAGTTAGCCCCATTTTTTAAAATAATTTAAAATTCTTGTATTTTTCATTAAATAGTTGTATCTTTGCATTCATATTGCGGGGTGGAGCAGTGGTAGCTCGTCGGGCTCATAACCCGAAGGTCGTAGGTTCGATCCCTACCCCCGCTACAAATCGAAGTCGGCTTTAATGTCGACTTTTTTTTATGACAGAAGAATATATTTTATACATACTCTATTCATACAAATACAAAAAAACATACGTCGGTATTACAAATAATTTAATACAACGATTTATTTCACATAATGTTCTTGGGCATGGATGGACTGCTAAATATAGACCCTGGATCGTCGCTTATATTGAAGTTTTTGAAAATAAAACAGAGGCTACAAAAAGGGAAAAATATTTTAAAACCGGAAGTGGGCATTATGCTAAACAAAAAATTGTACAAGATTTTATTACATCGTCGGGCTCATATTCTTCTCATTATTCTAATGAATAATGAGAAGAACGTAGGTTCGATCCCTACCCCCGCTACAAATCGAAGTCGGCTTTAATGTCGACTTTTTTTTATGACAGAAGAATATATTTTATACATATACAAATATAAAAAAGCATAGGTCAGCAAAAAAAGCTGCCTATAAAAGACAGCCTCAAATTGCTACATTTCTATAAATTCGAACGGAATTTTTAATAACTTTGAAAATCGCAGACCCGAAGAATGCATATCCGCATCGTCTTTTAAATAATGCCAACGAATTAACACATCATTTGTTTGAGCTAATTCTTGAAGCACAAGCAGTACTTTTGCTAATTGCTTTGCAGAAGCAGTGTTGAAATATTCTAACTTGAAATTGAAAATTGTTTTAGGTAAGGGATTGTTTTTATATTCGTTAAGCCAATTTAAAACAGGCTCGTAAAATGCAATAGCATTTTCAGGTAAAGAACGATGCCCAATTTCAAAAGCGCCCTCTTCTTTATTTAGTATTACAGATGGTGTATCTTCTTGTTTTTGAATCACTAAAGGCTCTAACATAATATAACTATTCAACAGCAATTAAACTTTGCAAACTTAAAAAAGAATATTGATTATTAATAGGAAGAATATCATATTGAACAGGAAATCCACTTTTTAACCGAATATCAATCATTCCTAATCCTGTCTTTTTAGAGTTTGCGCCTTCAAAATTAAATAAACTGTCATTATAAAAATCATCAATTTCTTCTTTAGTTAAAGCATTTACTTTGTCAATTTTCTTTTTAAGGGTAATAAGTTGTTCGTTTTCAATAAAGTTTCCGGTTAAGATACGATAATAATTTTTATTAAAACCTAAAAGAAAAATTCCCGGAATAACATCTTTATCGTAGCCTTCTTGTGGAATATATCCATGTTTAATAATGTTTTGAAGCATTTCAACTACAATATAAAATACTTTCTTTTTGTGGCTTATACTTCCGGTCATTTGTCCCTCAAGCGAATTGAGCAAAGTGAGTAGGCTTTCCTGATTAAAAGGTCCGTTGTTAATAATAGAAAGATTTTCTTTATTAAGAATAGCATGGATTTTTTCTACAAAATGAAATTCACTTATTCCAATATTTTGACCTTGTACATCTTCTTCTACTATAGGAACTGTACATAAGTAAAAGTATGATAAATCACCCGATAGTGGTACAAATTTATATATGAGTTTATTGCCGGCTTTTCGAGCCATGTCAATTAATCCTAAACCTGCTCCGCCTTTGTCAGAAATAGAACCTTCTTCCAGTACCGTTTTATAATATTCTTTTAGCTCATCTTTATTTAATGTATTTATTTTGTCTATTAACGATTGTAAATAGGGGATGTTTTTTGTTTGTGCAATATTACCTGTTGTGATTACATATCGATTATTCATTTTTTGTATTAAAAACAAACTGTCGTGTTGTGGGTCAATTTCTACATCCGAAGCCTGATGACGAGTAACGTTTTGCAGTGCTTCTACTAAAATATTATATACTCTTTTCTTTGTTTTTGAAGATTCTTCTTGTTTTTCAAGTTTATTTTCTGTTAGCGATAATATGGTGTCTGTAACGTCCTGTGTAAATATGCCTTTATAGATATATCCCAAGTGATAGTCATGCATGAGAAAGAACAACTGCTTAACAAAATCAAGCGACTGATTTTCAATCATATTTATAATTATTTACGGCTGATAAAGCTTATATTAATGATACAAACCTACAATATTTTTTTTACATTTCAAAATGTTAAGATAAGTCGTTGTCATAGAGCGAAATATTTATGTGTAAATGTTTATTTTCTTTAATAATTCTTATTTTGTTTCCAAATACAATAGGATAATTAAAATCATCGTGACCGGCCGGAAAGTTATTTATTATGAATTCTAAGTTCTTGATTGAGAATGAATTAATTGTTTCGGTAATCGTGTTTGAAAATTCTCGCTCTTGCTGCAATAGTTTAAAATTTCCTAATATGATTCCCCTTATGTTGGTTAAATAACCTGAATGATATAGTTGATAAAGCATTCGATCAATTTTATACGGATATTCATCAACATCTTCCAAAAATAAAATTCTATTATTAGTCTCAATAGAATAATTTGTACCAATTGAACTTTGTATAAGTGTGAGGTTTCCGCCTGTAATTTGGGCATTGAGTTGACTTATGTTTTGGTTAAAAAAGATGGTATTTTCCATGGGGAGTTGTATGGTATAATGACCTTCAAATAGTAGTTTATATAGGTTATCTAAACAATCGTTGCTTTTATATTTGCTGAATGAAGCAGGCATGGGACCATGAATACATGGAATATTAAAGGATTGAATTTTATTGAGTAGTAATGTTATATCGCTATACCCAATAATCCATTTAGGTTTTTTGATAAAAGGTTGCCAGTCTATTTGTTCGATTATTCTTACTGAACCATATCCGCCACGTGCACAAAATATGGCTTTATAGTTATCATTATTGAGTGCATTTTGAAAATCTGATAACCTTTTTTGGTCCGGAGCAGCAAAATAGGGGTCATCTCCTTGCACGTAATCACCTAATTCAACCACCAATCCCCATGATTTTAATATTTGTATTCCATATTCCAAATCGTCTTGATTGACTTTTCCTGCCGGTGCAACAATAATTACTTTGTCGCCTTTTTTTAAAACCGATAATGGATTAAACATTTATTTTCTAACTTTGTTCCAAAATTACTAAAGAATTTTGATACTATGCAAAAAGATTGGAAGCGTTATACTGTAACGAGTGCTTTGCCTTATGCCAATGGACCTGTACATATTGGTCATTTGGCTGGTGTTTATGTTCCGGCTGATATATATGTGCGTTACTTGAGAAATAAAAAGAGAGATGTCGTTTTTATTGGTGGTAGTGATGAACACGGAGTGCCTATTACCATCAAAGCCATGAAAGAAGGTGTTAGTCCTCAGCAAATTGTAGATCGTTACCATAATTTGATAAAAAAGTCGTTCGAAGATTTTGGGATTTCCTTTGATATTTATTCAAGAACTACAAATAAAGTACATTACGAAACTGCTTCCGATTTTTTTAGAAAATTATATGATAAAGGTATTTTTATTGAAAAAGTTACTGAACAATATTTTGATTCTGAGGCAAACCAGTTTTTAGCCGATCGTTATATTACAGGTACTTGCCCGCATTGCGGTAATGATCGTGCTTATGGCGATCAGTGCGAAAAATGTGGCACTTCTCTTAATCCTACCGATTTAATCAATCCAAAATCTGCTATTAGTGGTTCGCCCTTGGTTTTAAAGGAAACAAAACATTGGTTCTTACCTCTTGACAAAATTGAATCCGAACTTAGAAAATGGATTATAGAAGAACACAAAGAATGGAAAACAAATGTTTATGGACAATGCAAATCGTGGCTCGATTTAGGGCTTCAACCTCGTGCTGTGAGCCGTGATTTAGACTGGGGAGTGCCACTACCAATAGAAGGTGCTGAAGGAAAGGTTTTATATGTATGGTTTGATGCTCCTATTGGTAGTGGCACTCCCCAGTCTAAATCACGGCTCACA
>ERZ795044.1494-NODE-1494-length-21096-cov-5.510622_pt1 | contig 21096 bp, 16 predicted proteins | sample MGYA00375128_ERZ795044 | MGnify/ENA primary metagenome ERZ795044 (study PRJEB30173, sample SAMN05720213) | anaerobic digester metagenome | isolation source: active sludge of municipal wastewater-treating anaerobic digesters | place: USA | collected 2014-12-22 ... | reverse complement strand
TAGTAGATTCAAGTGATCGGTAGTTAGAGATTGTTCATGTAGGCTGCGAATATATTTAATCTTCCGGGGTTTTAATATAGTTTGCGAGAAGGAATTTTAACACTAAGACCACTAAGTTTTCAGCACAAGATCACAAAAGGCATATTGATTATGTGGAAACATGTTCTTGCGGCAACTTTTATTTCGCAAATATGCTTGAGATTTATTGGTATAATCACTAAAGTTTGTCACAATGGCATTTATAAGTGAAACGCCATTAGTGCTCTTGTGCTGAAAACTTAGTGACCTTAGTGTTAAATCATTGTTTTAAATTCCGAGATAACTTTTTCAATCTCTTCCCCCGTAGTAAATCTTCCTAATGAAAACCTTATAGAAGCATATGCATCCTTTTCTTTCAGGCCCATTGCAGTTAGTACATGTGATGGTTCCGGTAATGCTGAAGAACATGCGCTTCCTGTTGCCATGGCAATATTCGGAAGAGCCTTTATAATTTCATCTGCTTTTTTTCCCGGGAATGTCAGGTTGGATGTATTTGGTAAACGATGTTTGATATTACCATTGATCGATGCTCCTAGATCACAAAGTTCCTGTTCGAGGCGTGTTCTTAAAATTGAAATCGTTCCATTCATTTGCATGAATTCTTTCCTGGCCAGTTCGCAGGCTTTTGCAAAACCAACAATTCCCGGAACATTCAATGTGCCACTGCGGAGGTTACGTTCATGTCCACCACCATCGATCTGAGCAATAAGTGTAACCCGCGGATTTTTTCTTCTCACATACAACATCCCGATACCTTTTGGTCCGTACATTTTGTGTGCAGATAAACAAAGCAGATCAGCTTTCAATTCTGAAACATCGCTACGGATCTTTCCACCGGCCTGAGTTGCATCACAAAAAAGAATTGAATTTTTCGAATGAACGATGTCTGCAATCTGATCGATGGGGAGAATTATTCCGGTCTCATTATTTGCAAGCATAGCGCAAACAAGAATGGTATCGTTGCGAATACTCCGATCTAAAACGTTAAGGTCGAGCATGCCATCTTCAAGAACAGGAAGTACAGTGATCTCATGCCCAAGAGATTCAAGGTGTTTGCATGTATCCAGAACTGCTTTGTGTTCAGTGGCAAGTGTAATTATGTGTTTGCCTTTTGTAACATAGGCTTCTGCGACTCCTTTAATAGCAAGATTGATCGCTTCAGTAGAGCCTGAAGTAAAAACAATTTCATTTTCCTCTGCACCGATATAATCTGCAATAACAGAACGGGAATTTTTTACAGCTTCATCAGCTATCCAGCCATATGCATGTGAACGGCTTGCTGCATTCCCGAAATGCTGATTGAAGAAAGGAAGCATTGCCTCCAGAACCTCAGGATCGACGGGGGTTGTTGAATTATTGTCAAGATAAACGATAGAATCCTTCATTGGAATGAAACAATTTTCTTTACTTTGAACATATTTTCAAGCTAAATTCAATGCAAAGTACAACAACATCCCATCATCACCATCATCATAACGAAGAACATTTTGAGCAATCAGCCACGGTTCGTGACGTAGTCATTGGAATGGCCGACGGATTAACAGTTCCGTTTGCATTAGCAGCAGGATTGAGTAGTGCTGTTGCCAGTAATGAGATTATCATCACAGCAGGTTTTGCTGAGATCATTGCCGGATCAATTGCCATGGGCTTAGGTGGTTACATGGCCGGAAAAACGGAGATTGAACACTATGATGCTGAATTGAAACGGGAATATTCAGAAGTTGAAACACATTATGAAGTAGAGCGCAAAGAAGTGAAAGATATTTTCGCAAGCTATGGACTTTCACCTGAATCACAGGACATCATCATGAATGAAATGGAGAAAGACAAAGACAAATGGGTCGACTTCATGATGAAATTTGAATTGGGATTAGAGAAACCGGATATTAACAGAGCCAGAATGAGTGCACGGAACATCGGTGTAGCTTATATTGTCGGTGGAACTGTACCGCTGATGGCTTACATTTTCACAGACACGCCGAATCAAGGACTTATTTATTCATCGATTATTACAGTGATCTGTTTATTGTTTTTCGGTTACTTCAAAAGCAAAGCAACAGGGCAGGACCCGAAGCAGGGAGCTTTCCGCACTACATTGATTGGTGTACTTGCAGCAGCAGCAGCATATTTTTTCGCTCACTTGTTTACAAATATTTGATCTATGAAAGCCTTAATCAGTTTCGGCGCAAAACAATTCTCCGTTGATTTAAGTGCTCCGATTGATCTGTCGATTCCCATTATGCAGGGAGAAAAAAATGTGAATGCATTTTACATTGCTCCCGTAACATACATCCCATTCCAGGCAGGAAGTTTTGTAGGCGATGTAAATCAGGGAGGTTCATGTAATGTCAATACGATCACGATCAATCCGCATGGAAATGGAACACATACAGAAACGGTTGGGCATATTTCTAAAGAAAAATATCCGATCAGAAATTCTCTGAGCACATTTTTCTTTTTTGCAAAAGTGATCACACTTACTCCTGAGAAGATCAATAATGATCTTGTGATGACATTAGATCAATTGAAAAATGTGCAAATTGAAAATGCCGAAGCGTTGGTGATCCGTACTTTACCAAATTCTGAAGAAAAAAAAACGCGACAATATTCGGGGACAAATCCTGCATACATGACAGCAGAAGCCGCACTTTATTTAAGAGAAGCCGGCATCAAACATTTGTTACTCGATGTTCCAAGTATAGACAGGGAAGACGACGGCGGAAAATTATCTGCGCATCATGCATTCTGGAATTATCCGACAGCTCCAAGAAAAGATTGTACGATCACCGAACTGATTTTCGTTGATGAAAAAATTGCTGACGGATTTTATTTACTCGAATTGCAATATGCTGCATTTGATAATGATGCGAGTCCGTCGCGGCCGATACTTTATGGTTTGATTTGATTTCGGATTTCGTCTTGCCAATGAAGAACCAGTAAGGCTTTTTGCAATGAAAATTATTTCCCGCAGATTTCGCAGATAAGGCGCAGATAAATTCGCAGATCGGGTATTACAAATTTATAGAGTTGTCATTTTAAATAAGAGATGTCTTTTTGAATTACCAAAGTGTGTAAATTAAAAAAGGAAAAATCTGCGAATTTATCTGCGCCTTATCCGCGGAAATCTGCGGGAAATAAAAAAACGAGTTGGGGTGTAGTCTGCAGACTACACCCCAACTCGAACTTTAATCGAAGAAAGAACTCTGTTTTTATTTAGAATCATTCTTAATTACCCATAAATCAGGTGTTTCCGAACCACCTCGCCTTTTTCAAAACGACTGACGAAAGTCCTTAATAGTGAAAACGTTTCAAATAAAAAGTTAATAAAGTATTTATATTGTTGATAACCACATGTATTAGTTTTTAAAATTTTTTGCTGAAAAACTTTTTAGAGTTGCCGATTGTGATAAATTTGCACCCGTTCGTGAAAAACTGACAATTTAATGACTGCTAGTGGTCGAAACCTTCATTTTCTGAACAATATTCCTCCGTTTGTGCAACGGACTAACAAAATCAACATGAATTACCCTTACATCGCCCGGTACTTTGCGTTTCTAATTTCGATATTCTTCATCACATTGTTCGGTGCCAATACGGCAAGTGCGCAAGATGGAGAAGCTCTTTTTAAAGCAAATTGTACTTCTTGTCACGCCGTAAAAGAAAAAGTTATCGGTCCTGCATTGGCCGGTGTTGAAACCCGCCGTACGGAAGAATGGTTGATCAAATGGATCAAAAATTCTCAGGCAATGGTTAAAGCCGGAGATCCGGACGCTGTAAAATTATACAACGATTACAACAAGGTTGCCATGACATCTTTCAATCTGAAAGATGATGAGATCAAAGCGATCCTTGCTTATACAAAGAAAGTTGCTGAAACTCCTGATGCTGCACCAGCTACTCCAGTTGCAGGCGATGGACAACCGGTGGAAGAAAAACCGATCTGGCCATACTTATTAATAGCAATTTGTTTACTTTATTTAATTGCAGGAGTTTTAAGAAAAGTACAGGACACACTTGCACATGCCGTTCGTACAAAGAATAATGAACCACATCCGATTCCTCAACCTGCGAAAGTCCGTAACCGTGAGTGGATCCGTCAGAATAAAAAATTAATTGCTGTAGCTCTTTTAGCAGTTACATTAATAGGTAGTGTTAAAGGCTGGTATTCTCTTCAGTCGATTGGTATTTCTCAAGGATACACACCTGATCAACCGATCAAATATTCTCACAAACTTCACGCAGGTAAATTACAGATCGCTTGTGTGTATTGTCATGGTGGTGCTGAGCGTGGTAAAACTGCCGGTGTTCCTTCTGCAAACGTTTGTATGAACTGTCACAAATACGTGAAGAAAGGTCCTGAAACGGGAACAGAAGAGATCGCAAAAATTTACAAAGCCCTTGATTACGATGCTGACAAAGGAACTTACGGTCCGAATCAGAAACCGATCCAATGGGTACGAGTTCACAACCTTCCTGATCTTGCTTACTTCAATCACGCACAACATTATGTTGTAGGTAAAATTGCTTGTCAGACATGTCACGGTCCGGTTCAGGACAGTATGACTGTTGCCGGTCAGTATTCACCGCTTACAATGGGCTGGTGTATCGACTGTCACAGAAAGACTGATGTGAAAATGGCAGGTAATGCTTATTACGATAATTTACACAAAGACTTAAAAGCGAAACATCCGAACGATTCTACATTTACTGTAGAACAGATCGGTGGAACTGAATGTTCACGTTGTCACTATTAAGAGTATAAATATAAATTGCTTTAAAGAATTACCATTAATATCCAACAATGGAAAAGAAATACTGGAAAGGTGTAGAAGAACTTCGCAATGATGCAGAGTTCGTACGTTTAAAAAACGACGAGTTTTACGAACCTCTTCCGATCGATGAACTCATCAACAAAAAAGCAGACGATGTAACAGTTACACCTCGTCGCGACTTCCTGAAATTTTTAGGTTTCAGTGTTGCTGCTGCTTCTTTAGCTGCATGTGAAGCTCCTGTTCGTAAAACAATACCATACGTTGTTCGTCCTGAGCAGATCACTCCCGGAATCGCCAACTATTATGCATCAAGTTATTTTGATGGTTATGATTACGCAAGTATCGTAGTTAAAACACGCGAAGGTCGTCCGATCAAAATTGAAGGAAATACACTGAGTTCAATTTCAAAAGGAAAAGTAAATGCACGTATTCAGGCATCTGTACTTTCTTTATATGACAATGTTCGTTTACGCGGACCATTGATGAATGGAAATGCAGCAAGCTGGTTTGATACAGACAAGGCAATCCGTGAAAAACTTACTGCTATTGCTGCAAAAGGCGGAAAGATCCGTATCCTTTCATCAACAGTGATCAGTCCTTCGACATTAAAAGTGATCGGAGATTTTACAACTAAATATCCTACAACAAAACATATTCAATACGATGCAGTTTCATTCTCTGCAATGCGTCAGTCTAACAACGACAGCTTTGGAGTAAATGGAATCCCTTCGTACATGTTCAATAAAGCGAATGTTATCGTTGGCATTGAATCTGATTTTTTAGTGAATGGAATTTCACCAATTGAATACGCTGCTCAGTATGCTGAAGGGCGTAAACTTGATGGTGGAAAAAAATCAATGTCGCGTCACTTCCAGATGGAAGCCGCTCTTTCTGTAACAGGAAGTAATGCTGATGTTCGTATTGGTGTAAAACCATCACAACAAGGTGCTGCTGTTGTTACATTATACAATGCTATTGCATCGAAATCAGGTGCTGCTGCGATCAGCGGTGGTATCGAAGGTGAAATGGCAGGCAGAATTGAGAAAGCAGCAGAAGAATTACTGGCAAACAAAGGCAAATCACTTGTCGTTTGCGGTATCAATGATGTTGCCGTTCAGAATTTAGTGAATGCAATCAATGTAATGCTGAACAGTTACGGCAATACAATTGATCTTACAACAACATGTAATCTACGTCAGGGAAATGATGCTGAGTTAGCAACACTTCTTGATGAAATGAATAAAGGTGAAGTAGCAGCATTGTTAGTTTACAATTGCAATCCTGCCTACACATTACCAAACGGAAACGCATTCGCTGACGGAATGAAGAAGGCTGAACTTTCAGTTTCTTTTTCTGATCGTCCGGATGAAACATCTGTACTTTGTCAGTTCGTTTGTCCTGATCATCACGCATTAGAAAGCTGGAACGATGCAGAACCTAAAAAAGGTTATTATTCAGTTTGCCAGCCAACAATTGCACCACTATTCAATACACGTCAGTTCCAGGAAACATTACTTGCCTGGACAGGTGCACCGACAATTTTCCATGATTATATGAAAGCTGCATGGTCTTCTATGTTGCCAATGGGAATGTCGTGGGATAAATTCCTTCAGGATGGTGTTCTTGAAAACACAGGAACGACGGCAGGAACATTCACGTCAAAAGCATCACTTGTTGCTCCGGCAGCAGTTGCAGCTTCTGCATTTGAATTAGTAGTTTATGAAAAAGTTGGATTAGGAAATGGTCATCAGGCAAACAATCCTTGGCTCCAAGAGTTACCGGATCCGATCTCAAAAATAACATGGGATAACTACTTAGCGGTATCTCCAAAAGATGCACGCGAAAAAGGCTGGGCTCAGGGAAATATTGTTTCCATTAAGAGTGGAAATGTAAGTGCAAAAGTTCCTGTTGTTGTACAACCGGGACAAACTCCGGGAACAGTTTCATTAGCTATCGGCTATGGAAGAACATCAGCAGGTAAGTCAGCTGATAAGGTAGGTGTGAATGCATATCCTTTTGTTGCAATGACAGCAGGTGGACTTCGTTATTCTGCTCCTGTGGAAATTTCAAAAACTGTTGATGAGGATTATCTTTTTGCAGCGACGCAGACGCATCACACAATGATGGGTCGTGCAATTGTGAAAGAAACTACTCTTGAAGAATACATCAAGACACCGAATGCAGGGAATGAGCCTGAAATGATCCGCATCAAGGAAGGCCATGAAGAAAGAAAAGAACATCCTGAAGTGGTGACTCTATGGAAAGAGCATGAAGTAGGAAATCATCACTGGGGAATGTCGATTGACTTAAACAGTTGTATCGGTTGCGGCGCCTGCGTTGTAGCTTGTACGGCAGAAAATAACGTATCCGTTGTAGGTAAAGACGAAGTAAGACGCAGCCGTGAAATGCACTGGATGCGTATCGACCGTTACTACAGCAGTGAGGCAGATCCGAAGGAGCACGAAAAAGGTGACATCAAATTGATGGAGATTCCAAGCGACATGCCAAAGGTGGTTTATCAGCCTGTAATGTGTCAGCATTGTAATCACGCACCTTGCGAAACAGTTTGTCCGGTAATCGCAACAAGTCACAGTTCAGAAGGTTTGAATCAGATGACGTACAACCGTTGTGTTGGTACACGTTACTGTGCAAACAACTGTCCTTACAAAGTTCGTCGCTTTAACTGGTTCCAGTATTCTGACAATGCGAAATTCGATTTCAATACTAATAATGACTTAGGTAAAATGGTATTGAATCCTGATGTAGTTGTTCGTTCACGTGGAGTTATGGAAAAATGCTCAATGTGTGTTCAGCGTATTCAGGAAGGTAAATTGAATGCAAAGAAAGAAGGCCGTCAGGTGAAAGAAGGAGAAGTGAACATGGCATGTGCACAGACTTGTCCTACGAACGCTATCACATTCGGCGATTATAATAAGAAAGACAGTGCAATCAATAAAATGTGGAATCCGGAAGAACGAAGCTATCATCTTCTTGGCGAGTTGAACGTACAGCCAAATGTATTTTACCAGACGAAAGTCCGTAACGTAGAAGAGGCAGCAGTTTCACATTCCGGAGAACAGAAACATTCATAAAAAAGTAACAGTTTTAGCTTGACTAATATAAGATCATGAGCGGTAATCATGAAGCGGTTGTCCGGGACCCCTTAATTCTCGGAAAGAAAACCTACCATCAGATGACAGAAGATATTTGTCGTCCGATAGAAGGAAAGGCAAATAAATGGTGGTGGATCTCCTTCGTAATAGCATTCATTGCTATGATCTGGGGAGTTACTTGTCTGTCATACACGATCGGAAACGGTATCGGAACCTGGGGTGCGAACAAGACAGTAGGCTGGGCATGGGATATCACCAACTTCGTTTGGTGGATCGGTATCGGTCACGCCGGAACATTAATCTCTGCAGTATTGTTGTTATTCAGACAACGCTGGAGAATGTCCATTAACCGTTCAGCAGAAGCGATGACAATTTTCGCCGTTGTTTGCGCAGGATTATTCCCGTTATTCCACACAGGTCGTCCCTGGTTAGATTACTGGATGTTACCATTGGCAAATCAGTTCGGTTCACTTTGGGTGAATTTCAACTCGCCACTTTTATGGGACGTTTTCGCCATCTCGACTTATTTCTCTGTATCACTTGTATTCTGGTATTTAGGATTACTACCTGATCTTGCAACGGTACGCGATCGTTGCATTGATCCAACGAAGCGTTTTATCTATGGAATCATATCATTCGGTTGGAAAGGAACAGCTCGTGACTGGCATCGTTTTGAGGAAGTCTCACTGGTACTCGCCGGTTTGTCTACGCCACTCGTACTTTCTGTACATACGATAGTCTCATTTGACTTCGCCACATCAGTAGTACCCGGATGGCATACTACTATCTTCCCGCCATACTTCGTTGCCGGAGCCATTTTCTCAGGTTTTGCAATGGTACTTACCCTGATGATCATAGCAAGAAAAGTTTTAGGACTTCAGGAGTATATTACAATGCAGCATATTGAATTGATGAATAAGATCATTATTCTGACGGGTTCAATAGTAGGTATTGCTTACATCACGGAATTCTTCATTGCATGGTATTCCGGAAATATGTATGAAAGTTATGCATTCCAGAATCGCGCCTTTGGTCCATATTGGTGGGCATACTGGAGCATGATGACGTGTAACGTAATCACACCGCAGCTTTTCTGGTTCAAAAAAATCCGGACAAGCATTATGGCAACATTTGTTATTTCGATCTTTGTAAATATCGGAATGTGGTTCGAGCGTTTTGTGATCATCGTAACATCTCTTCACCGTGACTATTTACCGTCAAGCTGGACGATGTATTCACCAACATTTATCGAAGTAGGGATTTTCGTAGGAACCATTGGTTTGTTCTTCGTATTATTCTTAACCTTCTCTCGTCTCTTCCCGATAATAGCTCTTGCAGAGTTAAAATCGATCCTGAAGAAAACGGGTAATCAGTATAAGAAAAAAGGTATTCTCTAATCATGGCAAAAAGAATCTACGGAATATTTGATGATGAGGAAGCATTAATGCATGCTATTCCGCATCTGAAAGAAAAAGGAGTTGTGTGTAAAGACGTTCAGAGTCCGTTCCCTATTCACGGGATCGAGGCATTGATCGGAACTCCACGCACACGGATTTCAATCGCTTCATTCCTGTTCGGTTTGACAGGTACATCTTTCGCATTGTGGATGACATGGTACATGATGATCCACGACTGGCCGATCAATATCGGTGGTAAACCAAACATGATGTTTTACATGAACCTTCCGGCGTTTATTCCGGTAACGTTTGAGTTAACAGTTTTCTGTGCAGCACACGGTATGGCAATTACTTTTTTATTGAGAAGTAAATTATTGCCGGGTGTAACAGCACCAATTCCGCATCCAAGAATTACAGATGATAAATTCGTTCTTCACGTGGACGTGAAAGATGAAAGTAAGGTGAATGATGTTGCAGCTTTGATCAAAAGCGAAGGTGCATCAGATGTTCTATTTAAATCAATGCAATTTTCCTGAGCCGATCAATGAGAAAAATAGTAAGTATAATCGTTTCAGTTGCTGCAGTTGCTCAATTAGCTTCCTGCACAAATGATGACATCAAAAAACCGGGCTATGAATACATGCCAAACATGTATCGTTCGCCGAGTTATGAGACTTATTCTTCGAATCCGAATTTTGCCGACAGTATGACTTCTCGTCAACCGGTTGAAGGAACGATAGCAAGAGGAAATGAGATCTATAACGATTACGATCGTTTGCCATATCCGTATCCGAATACTGTAGAAGGATATGAAGCAGCCGGATTAAATTTCAAATCGCCACTTCAAAAGAGTGAAGCAACTACTGAAGAAGGTAAAGTTCTTTACGTCAATTACTGTGGTCACTGTCATGGTGCAACAGGAAAAGGTGATGGAGCAGTTGCTAAAAACAACGGCCCGATTCCACCGGCTTATGATTCAGAAACGATCAAAAATCTTCCTGAAGGAAAGATGTATCATACCATTACCTGGGGAAAAAATATGATGGGTTCTCACGCTTCTCAGGTCACTCCTACACAAAGATGGAAGATCATCATGTATATTCAGACTTTGCAGCATCCTGCAGGTCAGACAGCTTCAGCATCACCTGCAGATTCTACCAAGAGTGCAGGAAGTACTACAAAAATGTAATTGAGTAAAAAATCTATTGCCAACGTTCTATAAGATGGACAGAAAATACGAGCTTACCCGGAATAATAAAATGATCCCATTAGTGATGATCGCTATTGGAGTTGTTGCGATCATTATGGGTTTTATGACTGATAAAACACGTACCTGGGCTGTATTGCTCCAGAACGATTTTTATTTTACTGCAATTGCATTAGCAGGAACGTTCTTTATTGCTTTCAACTATGCAGCACAAACGGGCTGGACAGTAGGGATAAAGCGTATACCTGAAGCAATGGGCGGATTTCTGAAATACGGAATGTTGGGATTGATCCTGATATTCATTTTCGGACATCACGATCTTTACCATTGGACTCATAGTTCTGTTGAAGAACTAACGGATCCAAACAGTAAAGTTTTTGATCCGATCATGGCCGGGAAAACAGGATTTCTGAATATTCCATTCTTTGTTACACGTTTAGTATTGTATTCAATTCTCTGGGTTGGTTTTACTTATATTCTCCGTAAACATAGTCTTATGGAAGATCAGGATGGTAACATTTCACATTACAAACGGAGTGTAACATTGTCGGCAATTTTCCTTGTTGTTTTTGCAGTAACTTCTTCAACAGGTGCCTGGGACATTCTTATGAGTATTGATTCACATTGGTTCTCAACTTTATTTGGCTGGTATATTTTTGCTGGATTGTTTGTAAGCGGATTAGCAATGTTAGCAATGTTCGTATTATATCTTGATAAAAAAGGATATATGAATCACCTTACAGAAAGTCATTTTCATGACATCGGTAAATATATGTTTGCCTTCTCAATTTTCTGGACATACCTGTGGTTCTCTCAATTCATGTTGATCTGGTATGCAAACCTTCCTGAAGAAGTGTTTTATTATCAGACGAGATGGAGATTGATGAAAAGCCTGTGGATTGGAAACTTCTTTATTAACTTCATTGCACCATTCCTGATCCTCATGACTCGCGACGCTAAACGCAAAAAGAAAATTTTGTTCTTTGGCGGATTGATCATACTTGTAGGACATTGGATAGATGTATTCGTAATAGTTATGCCCGGAACTGTTGGTGCACACTGGCATATCGGTTTCATTGAGATCGGTACAGCAATCGGTTTCCTTGGAGCATTCATCTTAAGTACGCTTACAGAACTTTCAAAAGCAGCATTGGTTCCGAAGAATCACCCGATGTTACAGGAAAGTTTACATCACCACATTTAATTATTCAAGAATATTATTACAGATAAAAGAAAAGATTATCCATGATAAATTTATTAACGCTCCTGACAATTGTACTGGCACTGATTACCGGCTGGAGACTGATGCGTGTTCTGGAATTAGTCCGTGACCTGCGTGATGACAATGAGGAAACGATCACTGCCAAAGACAATTTGTTCAATGGACGGATGTCGCTTATATTCCTGGCCGTTTGTTTTATCGGAATGATCTATTTCACGATCGATGCAAAAAAATATCTATTGCCTGTTTCTGCATCGAAGCATGGTGTACTGACAGATGCATATTTGTATCAGAACTTCGCATTGATCATTGTTGTATTCTTCATCACTCAGACATTACTTTTCTACTACGCATGGAAATATCGGCACAGCAATAAACGTAAAGCGTTATTTTATCCTGACAATCACAAATTAGAATTCTGGTGGACAGTAATTCCTGCAGTTGTATTAATGGGCTTGATCGTTTACGGATTGAAATTATGGATTAGCATTACAAATCCTGCTCCTGCAAGTGCAATGGTGATTGAAGTTTACGGAAAACAATTCGACTGGACAGTTCGTTATTCAGGAGAAGACAATAAGCTTGCGAAATCTAATTTCAAATTGATCACTGACGAGAATCCACTTGGAGTTGATACAAATGATGTAGCAGGAACGGATGACAAGATCACGCAGGAACTTCACTTACCTGTTGGAAGAACTATCAATTTCAAATTCCATTCACGTGATATTCTTCACAGTGCATACTTCCCTCATCTTCGAGCGCAAATGAATGCAGTACCGGGAATGACAACAGAAATCGTTGTTGATCCAACAATTACAACTGACAGTATGCGTCTGATCACAAAGAATCCGAAATTCGATTACGTTCTTTTGTGTAATAAAATATGTGGTGTTGCCCATTACAATATGAGAATGAAACTTGTGATTGAAAGCGAAGAAGATTTCAAGAAATGGTATGCAACACAAAATTATGTAATTGCACGTCCTGAAGCAGCAGCACCGGCTACACCGGCAACTGTTGTTGATACAGTAAAAACAGCGGAGACTAAAACTCCTGAAAGCAAAGTTGTCGCTTCAAAAAAATAGTTCTTATTAAAAAGTATTACCTAAGTAAAAAAATAAAGGTCTGATGTCAACTAATTCTCACGATCATGCAGTAGATGCTCACGATGGCCACGACCATCATGAACACCATGATACTTTCTGGACAAAGTATGTGTTCAGTCAGGATCATAAAATGATCTCAAAGCAATTCTTAGTAACGGCAATTGCCATGGCAGTTCTTGCCATGATCATGTCGTTGATCTTCCGTCTCCAGTTGGGATGGCCTGATCAGAAGTTTCCAATCATCGAAAAGCTGATCGGTCACTGGGGAAAAGATGGCAAGCTGGATCCGAGTTTTTATCTGGCCTTAGTAACGATCCATGGAACGATCATGGTATTCTTTGTACTTACCGGCGGACTTTCGGGAACGTTCAGTAATTTATTGATACCATTCCAGATCGGTGCGCGAGATATGGCATCCGGTTTCCTGAATATGTTATCGTATTGGTTCTTCTTCGGTTCGTGTGCTGTAATGACGATGTCATTATTTGTTGAAGCAGGTCCCGCCTCCGCAGGATGGACAGTTTATCCGCCTCTCTCCGCCTTACCGCAAGCCATACCCGGGTCCGGGTTAGGGATGACCTTATGGCTCATCTCAATGATCATGTTCATTGCCTCGGCTTTATTAGGTGGTATTAATTACGTTGTAACGATCCTTAACCTTCGTACAAAAGGAATGAGCATGACTCGTCTGCCTTTGACGATCTGGGCTTTCTTAATTACTGCAATCCTTGGTATCCTGTCTTTCCCTGTACTTGTTGCAGCGGCTTTGCTCTTATTATTTGACAGAAGTTTTGGAACAAGTTTCTACTTGTCTGATATCTTTATCAACGGCGCACCTTTGCATCACTCAGGTGGTAGTCCGATCTTATTCCAGCATTTATTCTGGTTCCTTGGTCACCCGGAGGTATACATCGTACTTCTTCCTGCCTTAGGTCTTGCTTCTGAAGTAATATCTACACAGGCACGTAAACCGATCTTCGGTTACAAAGCCATGATCGGATCAATGCTTGTGATCGCCTTCTTATCATTCATCGTTTGGGGTCACCACATGTTTATCACGGGTATGAATCCATTCTTAGGATCAGTATTCGTTTTCACAACATTGTTAGTCGCTATTCCTTCTGCCGTAAAAGTGTTCAACTACCTTGCGACATTGTGGAAAGCAAACATAGTTTTGTCACCGGCCATGATGTTTGCAATTGGTCTGGTTTCATTCTTCATTTCCGGTGGATTAACAGGAATCATCTTAGGTGATTCAGCGTTAGATATCAATCTTCACGATACATATTTCGTAGTAGCCCATTTCCACATTGTAATGGGAAGTTCAGCGATCTTCGGAATGTTTGCCGGTGTATATCACTGGTTCCCGAGAATGTTCGGAAGAATGATGAACAAAGGGCTGGGTTATTTACATTTCTGGATAACGATCGTTTGTGTGTACGGAACATTCTTCCCGATGCACTTCGTCGGACTTTCAGGAGCGCCACGTCGTTACTATGCATACACTTCTTATGAAGGCTTTGATGCTGCATTAAACATCAATGCATTGATCTCTGTGTTCGCCATCCTTGGCGGTCTTGCTCAGTTGATCTTCGTATTCAACTTCTTCTACAGTATGTATCGCGGAAGAAAAGCATCTCAGAATCCATGGAAATCAAATACAATGGAATGGACTGCACCGGTCGAACATATTCACGGTAACTGGCCGGGAGAAATTCCAACGATCTACAGATGGCCTTACGATTACGGTAAACCAAATGCTGATGATGATTTCATTCCGCAGACAACACCGTATTCGGCAACGACAAAGTCGAATTTGCCTGGTGAGGTTGATAAATAAAAAAATAGATTTGATTCAATAAAAAAAGGAGAGAAGGGTAAACTTCTCTCCTTTTTTTATTGATTAATTTTTCCTTTTGAGGTTGGGGTGTAGTCTGCAGACTACACCCCAACCTCAAAAGGAAAAATTAATCATTATCATCAACTTCCAGATTCCCATCAACAGGAGCATTGACTGTACCACCTGTTCTGATTTCAGTGTGCCGAATTTCCCCACCCGCATTTCCGATCTGAATCAGAAAAAAAGTATTTGCGATCAGCAGTACAAGAGTTGCTTTCATCAACTTGGGGCCGATTGGTTTTTTAGAACTGACAAAGGCAAATAATGCAAGCGCACCAACAGCAATCGTAGTCCACAAACCTTTCTCCGCCATTTCTTCGTGCTCATGAATGATAGCATCAGGAGCCTGGTTGATTGCCTCCAGAACTTCTTCGGCAGGTTCACCGGTTAGAAATGCAGGAACAGTCATGACAGCAGTAAATACGATCATGGCCATTGCAGTTTTTTTTACAATACCATTTTTAATGATAAATCCTGCCAGCAGAACCAGCACAGAAAGAATACTTCCGATGATAGGGAAGTGGTTGAAGAGTAAGTGTGCGTGAGCGCCGTCCATATTTGATTGATTATTTGTTTTATTGTTTATTAATATTTAAAGTAAACTTAGTAAAATCGTATGTTTGAAAAAATTAAAACACTGAGGTCACTAAGTTCACAACAAGCCCACTAAAGATTCCGTGTTCTTATTGTGATCTTAGTGATCTTAGTGTTAATATTTATTCGACTTCCAATTACCATTAAGTCTATCGAAACTACGCATTCTTTGGCATTCATCTATGAGGAAAATCACTGTTTTGTCAGATATTATAATAATCACAATTAAAACAACTGCAAATTTCTTTTACAAATCAATACCTGCAAATTGCAAATCGTTTACGGTTCATCAATTCCTAACAACTCCACCTCCACATGCCTATGATGCGCATTCACCTGAAATTCGTGAATGATCTCCAGGATGTCGAAGTCGATTTGCTGACAATCTGTTCCGTCGAAAGTGACGGCTGAATAGTTTTTTATCTGGCCGAGAATTGAACGCAGTTTTACTTTATTCAGAAAAGTGACACTGCTGTCGAGTTTGATGGTAATGTGTGTTGTGTCGTTTCGCTTTTCAGTTGTGACTTTGAATTCCTGATGATAATTGTTTTTAATGATAAAGAGTATTGCAATAAGTGTTCCTATTCCAACGCCTATGAGCAAGTCTGTCATCAGGATCAGAATGATGGTGACGATAAACGGTAAAAATTGTTTGAAGCCTGTCTTGTAGATCTGTCTGAATAATTTTGGTGGGGCAAGTTTGAATCCTGTTATAAGTAAGATCGAAGCAAGCACTGCTAATGGAATTTTATTGATCAGAAGCGGAGTTAAGATAACAGCTATCATCAGCAGAATTCCATGAGTAAATGATGCAAATCGCGATCTCGCTCCGGCATCGATGTTTGCAGCACCTCTTACAATGACAGCAGTGATCGGAATCGCGCCGATCAATCCGCAAACTGCATTTCCGATTCCATGGGCGATCAGTTCTCTGTTCACCGGTGTGATCCTGTTTTGCTTGTCGAGTTTATCTATTGCTTCAATACACAACAACGTTTCAAGTGTTGCAAGTATTCCGATTGTAATTCCATTTTTCCAGACCTGTGGTTGAGAGATCACAGACCAATCTGGAAAAATAAATCCGCTGAAAAATCCTTCCTGAATCGTTACTCTGTGAATTCTTTCCGAATGTGATTCCGGGATGAGAAACAGGCTGATCAACGTTACCACTAATACGGCAACTAATGCGGCAGGAATGAATTTGATCTGCTTGAGTTTCGGTAAACTGAAACCGATAAGTATTACAAGTGAAATAATTGTCAATGCAATTGTTGCCGAAGAAAGATGCTGATTCAGATTTACAAAGTTGCTGATGATGTGTGATGTCGAGAACAAATTTAAAAATCCGCTGTTCCAGAAATCGGGCATGTCATAACCCAGAGCAATTGGAAGTTGTTTGCTGAAAAGAATGATACCAATAGCAGCAAGCATTCCACGAATAACTGCAGAAGGGAACAGGTTGGCCAGTCCACCCGCTTTTATTAACCCTAAAGCGATCTGAAATAATCCTGCTATTACCAGACTGACGAGAAATCCACTAAAACTTCCTGTCGTAATAATTGCTGCAGCAACCACAGTCGATAATCCCGCAGCGGGACCTGAAACACTTAACTGTGAGCCGCTTAATATGGAGACAAGAATTCCGCCCACCATTCCTGCTAAAAGTCCGGATTGATATGGCGCACCGGAGGCAAGGGAAATTCCCAGACATAGCGGTAATGCAACGAAGAAGACAGTGAAACCCGCCGGAAGATCATGCTTCAGCCATAACTTGAAAAAAAGTTTACTCTTGCTGACGGACTTTTTAGTAATAGAAATTGTACTCACAGTATTGCAAAACTAGTCAAACAGCCCCCCGGCGCACTGAGGAAAGTCAGGTTTTTGTAAAAAGCTTTCCTTGGACTAATCTAATCTTCATAGAGATTTTGCCTTTATCGGGTTGTGGTTTTGTAACAGTAGTGTCATAAAAATCAAGTGGTTTTTTCAAAAGGCTCAAAATCAGATTTTCTCCAGACTTCAATTGCAACTTTGGTTCAAATATCATATGAGTGACTGATTTTAGTCATTCAAAACACCTTAAAATCAAGGTTTATTTGTTCTACAATGAATATAGCACTAATCCTTCATGACAATACTATGACATCTAAAAACGCGTTAAATCGACCTTTGCACGCGGATAAAAATGATGCAGACTTGTATTTGTTAAAGACAATTGCCTTTACTCATAAGAAGACTCCTATAAAGGAGCTGAATCGCTTTTTCCTACATGAGGAGAACAGAAGAGAGCGCCTGGAATATTTGAAATTTTCCTGCGATATCGACGAGATCTTTTATGTAGCGACTTGTAATCGTATTGAATTCTTCTTCACTACCCATCACGTTTTAGACACTAATTTCCTGCGAAAATTCTACCGTCACTTCAGAACTGACTGGAATACGGAAGAAGTTGATTTCGCCTTGAAGTATGGTGAGATCTATGAAGGTGAAGATGCATTACGTCACATCTACCGTGTTGCTTCATCACTGGATTCATTGGTGATCGGCGAAAGAGAGATCATTACACAAGTAAGAAAATCATACGACACATGTAAAGACGAAGGTCTGACAGGTGATATGTTACGTTTAGTTGTGAAGAGTACGATCACAACAGCGAAACAAGTTTATACTGAAACAAAAATTGCAAACAATCCGGTTTCTGTCGTTTCTCTTGCAGAAAGAAAACTTCGTGATTACAAACTGGATCGCAATTCAAGAATACTCATCATCGGTTCCGGTGAAACGAATACCAATTTTTCAAAATACCTGGTGAAACAAGGCTTTACAAATTTCACTATCTTCAATCGTACTGTAGGCAATGCAGAAAAACTGGCGAAGATCATTCAGTCTTCGTCTATCAAAGCTACTGCACATACACTTGATCAATTGAATTCTTATGATGGCGGATTTGATGTGCTTGTTACCTGTACTTCTTCTCCTGAAAAAATCATTACATCTGAATTGTTTGCAAAGCTGAAAGGCACAGATTCGAATACAAAGATCATTGTTGATCTTTCTGTTCCGTCGAATGTTGCACAGGAAGTGCTCGAAGCAAACAAAGAGAATGTTATCGATGTAAATGAACTGAAAGAGATCGCTTCTGCTAATTTAGAAGAGCGTCAGAGTGAATATGTCGCTGCAGAAGAGCTGATCGAAGAAAACATTGTGAACTTCCGTCATCTATATCGCACACGTTCACTGGAATTGAAAATGAAAAATGTTCCTGAAAAGATCCGTGAGATCAAGGACAAAGCTATGAATGATATTTTTGCACAGGAGATCGGCGAGCTCGATGAGCATTCGCGTGAACTTTTGGGTCGTGTTATGGATTATATGGAAAAGAAATGCATTTCTGTACCGATGGTCATGGCTAAAGAGATCATTCTGGAAACGACCAACTGAAATCAACGTTAAGGGTTTCAAAAATACAGGACCTGAAACCTGAAACCTGCAAACCTTCAACAATCAGTTAAAGGTTTGCAGGTTTCATGTTCCAGGTTTCATTTTTAAATAGAACTTTACAAATGCGTTCACCACTTATAATAGGCACCAGAGGAAGCGATCTGGCTCTGTGGCAGGCCAACCACGTTAAATCTTTACTTGAAGAATCCGGTTTGAAATGTGAGTTGAAGATCATCAAAACACAAGGTGATAACATACAACACCTGAGTCTTGATAAACTTGAAGGCAAAGGTTTTTTTACAAAAGAAATTGAAGAAGCATTATTAAGCGGCGAAACAGATATCGCTGTACATTCTCATAAAGATCTTCCAACTGAATCTCCTGAAGAATTGATCGTCGCTGCGGTTTCTCCACGCGAAGATCCGTCTGAATTATTATTGATCAGAAAAGAAGCAGTTGATTCAAGAAATAAATTTTCATTGAAGCGGAATCCGCTTGTCGGAACGTCTTCAGCCCGGCGCAAAGCACAGTTGTTGGCATTTCGGTCAGACATTGAACTAAAAGACCTTCGTGGGAATGTACCGACACGTATTAATAAATTACGCGAAGGACAGTACGATGCAATTCTTTTAGCAGCAGCAGGTGTTGAGCGACTGGAAATTGATCTGAAAGAATTTCATGTTGAACATTTAAGCCCGAAAGAATTTACTCCTGCACCTGCACAAGGTGTTTTGGCAATTCAGATCCGTAAAGGTGAAAAAGAATTGTTTGATCATTTGCAAAAGATCAATGACAAAACTGTAGCGGTTACAATTGGTATTGAAAGAAAAATACTGAACTTGTTTCAGGGCGGATGTCAGATGCCTGTTGGTGCTTATGCTGAATATGACGACGAAAATGAAATGTTTTCTGTCAGAGTAAGCAAAGCTGCTGCATGGGATACAATGCCTGTTTCTGTTTATTCAGAATCAAAAGATCCGTATGTTTTAGCTGCAAGAGTTGTTGAGAAAATTGCTGCAGTAAAACCTGCTACGGTTTTCATTACAAGAAATGACAGAAGAGATGATTATCTTCAGTCTGTTCTTGAAGGAAATGGATTTAAGTTTAGCGGTAAGGCATTGATAGAAACAAATCCGATAACAATAAAATCATTGCCTTCTTGTGACTGGGTATTTTTTTCCAGTAAAAATGCAGTGAAATATTTTTTCGAGCAGCATCCTGCTCTGACTGATCAGAAATATGGTGCAGTAGGAAAAGTTACTGCTGATGCAATTCGTCACTACGGAAAGCGTGCAGATTTCATTGGCTACGGAACAGATACAAGAATGACAGGTAAACAATTGCTGCTAAAGTGGGAAATGGAAAAGTTCTTTTCCCTCAGGTAAAAGGAAGTTTGCGAACAATTCAGCAACAATTTGTAAAACATGATCAGGTGATCGATCTCCCTGTATATGAAACCATAAAAAGAAATGATGGTGATATGCCACAGGCAGATATTTTAGTTTTTACATCACCATCAAATGTAGAAGCGTGGTTTGAAAGATTCACCATAAGTAAAGATCAGAAAGTAGTGGCTATGGGCGATGCAACAGCACATGTCCTGAGTCAACATAATATTCACGGCTGCGCCAAACCTGATACGTTCGACGATGCAGGATTAGCGCGCGCAGTGTTTTCAATTTCATCGACTAAATAATTTTATTGCCATGATCATCCGTCCGCGTCGTTTAAGAAAAAATGCAATCGTCAGAGAGATGATAGCAGAAACCCGTCTGTCAAAAGACATGTTCATCTATCCATACTTTGTGATCAAAGGAAAAAATATTGTGCAGCCGATAACTGCTATGCCAGGTGTAAGCAGATTTACCGTTGATACATTGCTGATCGACGTAGAGAAAGGATTGAAATCCGGCATCAACAAAATTTTACTATTCGGAGTCGGCGAAGAAAAATCGGAAGATGCACATTCAGCACACGATTCACATACTGTTGTTGCCGAAGCAGTACGTGAACTGAAAGCGAAATTCGGAGATACGATCTATGTCATCACAGATATTTGTCTGTGTGCCTATACAGAAAGCGGTCACTGCGGACTGATCAAAGACGATTACGTCGACAACGACAGTTCACTCGATGTACTTGCAAAGATGGCCCTCACACATACACAAGCCGGCGCCGACATGGTTGCGCCGAGTGATATGATGGATGGAAGAGTAGCAGCGATAAGAGCATTGCTCGATATGAACGGTTATGAAAACACACCGATCATGTCGTACTCCACAAAGTTTGCATCAGCCTACTACGG
>ERZ795044.1492-NODE-1492-length-21102-cov-8.794127_pt1 | contig 21102 bp, 15 predicted proteins | sample MGYA00375128_ERZ795044 | MGnify/ENA primary metagenome ERZ795044 (study PRJEB30173, sample SAMN05720213) | anaerobic digester metagenome | isolation source: active sludge of municipal wastewater-treating anaerobic digesters | place: USA | collected 2014-12-22 ... | reverse complement strand
ACATCCAGAAGCGGCGCGCGGTGAAGCTGCCCGCCCGCCTGGACGCCGAGAAGCGCCAGCGCCACGACAATCGCCGCAGTGGGAATAAGCGCCAGCGGCGCGACATAGGTCAGCGCCAACCGCGTCGGCGTGACCTCCTCGCGGTCGATGACGGTCCACTCGGCAACCGGCGCAATCAGCAGGTTCGCCACCCGCCTCAAGCTCGCCATCATGCTCCGCCCCTTCTCGACATTGTCCGAGATTAGCCACCCGGACAGCGGGTTGATAGGTTTTGCAACCTCGGCGAAGTGAAAATCCCTTTGGCGGGGCGACATAAAAGCCCACTGGCGCTTCAGCGCCGGCGCGTGTAACCAATCTGGAAACTGGCGAGTTTCGAGTGAATCGGGCAGCGTCAGCGAAGAAACGCCTGGGTTCGAAGATCACATGGAAATGCCAGCATCGCTCCCGGCTCAGCCCGGCGCACGCCGTGAAGCAACGTCCGAAGAGAAGCGCCTGACATTCTGGGCGCTCATCATCGTGTTCCTGTTGAGCGCGCTCGACCAGACCATCGTTTCGACGGCGATGCCCAGGATCATAAGCGAGTTGCACGGGCTTGAGCTCTACGCCTGGGTCACCACCAGCTACCTGCTCGCCTCCACCGTCATGGTGCCTATCTGGGGCAAGCTGGGCGACCTTTACGGCCGCAAGCTGATCCTGCTGATCGGCATCATAATCTTCGTTGTGGGGTCAGCGCTATGTGGCCTCGCAGGCGAGTTTGGCGACCTTCCCCTGCTGGGCGACGGGATGATGCAGCTGATCATCTTCCGGGGCATCCAGGGGATTGGCGGCGGCGCGCTGTTCACCACGGCCTTCGCCACCATCGCTGACCTGTTCCCCCCACGCGAGCGCGGCAAGTACGCCGGCATGTTCGGGGCTGTGTTTGGCCTCGCCAGCGTGGTGGGCCCCATCGTCGGCGGCTATTTCACGGACAACGGATCTGTCGACATTGGCGGCCTGCACATCGCCGGCTGGCGCTGGTGCTTCTATGTGAACCTGCCGACCTCGATGATCGCGCTGGCGATGATCTGGTTCAAGATGCCGAACCTCGGCCACACCGGCGGCGGCAAGATCGACTGGGCTGGCGGCATATTCGTGGTGCTGTCGATTGGCGCGCTGATGCTCGCGCTCACCTGGGGCAACGAGAAGGGCTGGACCCATCAGGACGTGCTGGGCCTGTTCGCCTTCTCGGCCGTTACCGGAGCGGCGTTCCTGTTCATAGAAAGCCGCGCCGCCGAACCGATCCTGCCGCTGGGCCTGTTCCGTATCCGCGCATTCACGACCACGACGATCGCCTCGTTCATCATCGCGATGGCGTTCATGGGAACGATTGTCTACCTGCCGCTCTACCTGCAACTGGGCCTTGGCATTCAGGCAACCAACAGCGGGCTTCTGCTGCTTCCGTTGATGGCGGGCCTGATCGTGTCCGCAACACTTTCCGGTCGCTACGTGTCGCGGACCGGCAAGTACAAGTCCATGATGCTGGGCGGCGCAGTGATCCAGCTGATCGGCATTTTTCTCATGTCGCAACTCGGCAGCAGCGCGAAAGGAGAGGATGTCATCTGGCGGCTCTTCATCCTCGGCATCGGCCTTGGTCCCTCGCAGAGCCTGTTCAACATGGTGTCGCAGAGCTCAGCGCCCGTTCACCAGATCGGCGTTGCAACCTCGACAAGCATGTTCCTGCGCCAGTGCGGCGGCATGATCGGTGTTTCGATTTTCGGCGCGCTGCTGCTGGGCCAGATCGCGTCATCGCTTGCGCCACTGGCCGCGCAGCTTGGCATCACGGTTGACCTCGGCGAGATGCAACGCATGGCCATGATGGGCCAGCAAGGCGGCGATCTGCCGGTAGCGGGAGCCTTTATCAAGACCGCAATCTCGGACGCCATGAGCCACATCTTCACGGCCAGCCTTCTGATCGTGACGCTGGCTATCGTGGCGATACTTTTCGTGCCGCAGATCCAGCTGCGCGGTCGCGGACCGCAGAACGCCAAGGGCGCTGGCGCCGAGGCCCAGCCGCCGGTTCCGGTCGCCGACTAGCGCTTGATGCGATAGACGCGCAGGGGCGACGGGCCGATATCGACCGGCTCGAGCCATTGCGGAACGTCTCCACGGCCCAGCATGGCGGAGAGCGTCTGGTCAGGCACAACGCCATCAGCCGCGTTGCGGGCGTAGAAGGCAGTCTCGGGCGTAGCGGGGCAGACCAGCACATAGTCAGCCACTGATCGAACGGCGATATCCCGCGCCTGTTCGCTCGACGTACGCATCGCGGCGATCACTGTCATCGTGCCATCGACATCGCGGTGATAGGGCGCGGCAAGCACGCTGTGGTCGGTCCACACCAGCACGCCAGCTCCCAGAGCGAACTGGTTCAGCATGACGCCGGTGGGAACGGCACGCAGCGTTCGCAGCGCTTCAGGCGTCGCGCATGATTTGGAGCCGGCGCTGCGGCCCTCAAAGCTGGCCATGGCCGCACGCGGCGTGATGCTCGATTGCAGCGCGTCACCAGCGCTGGCCCACGCAGCTGCGGTTGAGCCCGCCGCGATGCCGACGAAGGCAAGCGCGCGGATGGCCGATGCACGGGCGCGATAGTCGCGCCGGGCCACGACGACTGCCCACGCGCCGAATGGAACGGCAAAAGCGGTGGCGAATGCAGCGCCGCGGATCTGCCAGGCCATGATGGCGATACTGACAACAAGGAACGCCAGAGGGATCCAGCCCTCGCCCCACTGCGCATGCCGGCGCATGCAGAAGCCCGCCGCCACAAGCCCCGCCAGGGCCGCGCCCGCAACCGCGAACATCAGCGCCACATCGCTGCCCGCAAGCGACAGCAGGGATCGGGCTTCGGAAATCTGCGTCATCCAGAGGGTGGACATGTCCTCGCCAAGCGCCGCATAGCCGCCGCCCGCGCATTGCGGGAACAGCGCATAGAGCGCCGCAATACCCGCGCCGCCCAGAACGGACGCCGATGCGCCGCGGCCGACCAGGCTGTCGCCGAGACGGACCGGCAGCGCGCCCAGTGCGATCGCGATGCCGCCGCCAACCAGGCCGAAGGCGGCGAAGGGCGCACCCATCGCGTCGCACACAGACTGCGTCCAGGCCGATGGCGGCACAAGGACGGGCAGCATGACCGCGCTCGTCGCGGCAAGCCCGACACCAAGCCAGCGTAAGCCGAACGCATATTCCGCCGGGCGCAACAACCAAAGCGCTCCTGCAACCCCAAGCCCCGCAACAACCAGCGGCACGCCTTCGGCCGCCGTCGCCATCGCAAGGCCAAGCGCGACTCCCGCGCCGATGGCGACAGGCCGGCTCGTCTTCATGTGCATCATGCAGAAGACCGCCAGCATCCCGAGCACAATCTCGACATTGTGGTGGTCGAGGGCGCCAGGAGCGAATTTCTCGGTGGCCGGAAACGCCAGCGCCGCAAGAATGGCGGCCGCCCACTCCGCTTCACGGCGCAGCCCTTCGCGCGCACCGATCTCGCCGGCGACACGAACGGCCAGGAACATGAATGCGCCCAGCAGCGCCAGTGGCCAGGCGAACGCCACGGCGATCTCGGCATTGGCCTGTCCGATCATTGGCGCGAGCAGGGCGATGGGCGCGGCAAGCAACGCGTCGATCCATTGCGCCCAGTGCATGGGCGTGCCGTCCGGGGGATTAAGTCGTTGCTGGACGCTGTCGAACCAGCCCTGTCCGCCGAGCATATCGCGGATGCGCACGAGGCGCATCGCGTTGTCCGGTTCGGCGAAGTCCTGGCTGATGGCGGCCGGGCCAAAGCCCGCAACGAGGATCAGCGCCGCGAGGCTCCACCCCGCAAGCCACGCGATCCGTCCGTTTCCGATCTGGGCGGGCGACATGCTGGTCCGTCAGTCTCTTGAACTGCCGAATTCCTAGCAAATCGGCCTTAAGCATTCGCAAAGCGCCGGTTTTGCCGGGTACGCCACAGTGCGAACACCGTCGCCACAATGAAACTTGCCGTCCGCCCTACGTCAGCCGCGCCGCGCCTTCACACATGCACTCAAGCGGGGACACAAACCCGCGAGTCGGCCGCAGCCGCACAGCCCGATCCCGGGACAGCGCGCGGCCAAGAGGACTGAACCAAATGATCCGCGCCTTTACCCGTTTGAGCCTGTTGTCGGTGGCCGCGCTGGCCAGCGCTGGCGCTGCGAGCGCAGACATCTTCCTGAAGACCGCGACCACCTCGGGCGACGCCACCCAGCGCGGCTTCGAAGGCCAGATCTCCATCACCGGCGTTAACATGAGCATCTCGTCCTTCACGATGCCCGACCCCGAAGGCCTGGTCGATGAAGTCCGCTCGACCACAGTTAGCCCGCTGTACATCACGAAGAACCCGGACCGCTCTTCGTCGAAGCTGATGGCTGCCGCTGTGGAAGGTGCGCCGCTCGGCCGGATCGAGATCACCTTCACCTCGCCGGTTCGCCCCGGCGCGGCGGAGACGGTAGAATCCCGCTGGATCATCGAAGGCGCCGAAGTTCGCAGCTTCAACATGTCGACGGACCCGATGAACGGTAACCAGCCGATGGAAAGCATCGAGATCAGCTACGCCTCGATGACCTACCAGTACTTCACGAAGGACTCGAAAGGCGTCCGTTCGGGCAGCATGGAGGAGCTCAAGTGGAGCGTGCCGGAAGAGCAGCTTTTCCCCTACGACGGCGGCTGCCATTAACATCCGCTAGCTGACCTCCGATGGTTAAGCCGATTGGGCAGGCCTGCATGGCCTGCCCGATTTGCGTTTGCAGATTCACCGGCGCCTAACCTCTTCCTGCTAGGAAAAGCAGCTAGTTCGGGAAGGATGCCATCCCATGGCCAAGGCTGCATTTCACAAGAACCAGAAGGTTTACGTCAAACCGGTTGGCACATGGGCCGTTGTCGAACGCGTCCTGCCGCAGTGGGTCAAAGGCCTCGATGAGCCGCTGAAGGTTCACTACGACGTTGGCCTCGGCCGCGAGTTTGGCGCAAGCGAACTCATGGCGGACAAGTCCGGCGCCGCAATCGACGACCTTGCCGAAATCGAGAACTGGCGCATCAACCGGGCGCGCAATCGCTGGAAGGATTCGGAAGATGTTCCGAACCATCCGCATCCGGGCACCTATCCGATCATCACGACCGACGAAAAGAATTGGGGCGGCTGGCGCGTGCCCAGCGCGGAGTACGATCGTGACCCGCAACGGATCGAGTTCCAGGCGCGGATGATCGAGTCGGCGCCGCATCTGATGCGCGTGGCCAAGACCCTTGCCCAGTTCGCTCACCAGAACACGGACGACACGCCGGCCGAGCTTCTGGACCTGGCAAAGAAAGCCACGACCCTGCTCCGCCGCATATACGAGACCCCGGGCGAGACACCGATGCAGGTTGCGGCGGAGTAAGCCCTCCGCAACCCGTCATTTCGGCCCCGAAATCGGGGCGAATGCCCTTTATCTTGGCAAATAACGCTGTACGCATCAGGGCAACCGCAACTCAATTGCGGGACCCTGATCGAGCGACCTGCCATGCGTACCGAAAATCCCCCGCCCGTTCGCCTGTCCGACTACCGGGCCTATCCCTTCCGCATCGACCAGGTCCGGATGCGCTTCCAGCTGCATCCCACCGACACGCGCGTGCTGACCGAGCTGTCCATCCGCCGGACGGGTGATGCGGATGCGCCGCTTGTGCTTGATGGCGAGAAGCTGACGCTGAAGTCGATCCGCCTCAACGGCAACGCGTTGTCGACGGACGAGTACAAGCTGGACGCCGAAGCGCTGACGCTGGAATGGCCGGGCGATACGTTCACGCTCGAGATCGAGACCAGCATTTCGCCGGAAACCAACACAGAGCTGTCCGGCCTCTATATGTCGAGCGGCCGCTTCTGCACGCAGTGCGAGGCCGAAGGCTTCCGGCGCATCACCTTCTATCCCGATCGCCCGGACGTTCTCGCGCCCTTCCACGTGCGGGTCGAAGCAGAGAAGGCGAGCTATCCCTACCTGCTCTCCAACGGCAACCCGACGACGTCAGGCGATCTCGAAGGCGGCCGTCACTTCGCCGAATGGACGGATCCGCATCCCAAGCCCTCCTACCTGTTCGCGCTCGTCGGCGGCGCATTCGATGTGCTGGAGGACAGCTTCACGACGTCCTCGGGCAAGCCGGTGAAGCTCGCGATCTATGTGGAGAAGGGTGACGCTCCGCGCGCGGCTTATGCGATGCTGTCGCTCAAGAACGCCATGTCGTGGGACGAGGATGTGTTCGGCCGCGAATACGATCTCGACATCTTCCAGATCGTCGCCGTGCGCGACTTCAACTTCGGCGCGATGGAGAACAAGGGCCTCAACATCTTCAACTCGGCCTATGTGCTGGCCGATGGAAGCGCCGCGACCGACGCAGATTTCGAGGCCATCGAGAGCATCGTCGCGCACGAGTACTTCCACAACTGGACCGGCAACCGCATCACCTGCCGCGACTGGTTCCAGCTGTGCCTCAAGGAAGGCCTCACGGTCTATCGCGACCAGGAGTTCACGAAGGCGATGCGCTCGCCCGCCGTGGCGCGCATCAAGGAAGTCATTCGCCTGCGCACGCGGCAATTCCCGGAAGACGCTGGCCCGCTGGCTCACCCGGTTCGTCCTGATCGCTATGCGCGCATCGACAACCTCTATACGGCGACGGTCTACGAGAAAGGCGCTGAGCTTATCCGCATGCTGCGTCTGATGATCGGGGACGAAAGCTTCTTCGCCGGCATGAACCGCTACTTTGATACGTTCGATGGCACAGCCGCAACGATCGAGGATTTCATCGGCGCCTTCCAGCCCTCGACTCACCACGACCTCGCATCGTTCTCGCAATGGTACGCGCAGGCCGGCACCCCCGCGATCACCGCAAAGGGAAAGTACGACGCAGCTGCGCGCACCTGGGAGCTGACGCTGACGCAGACAGTCGCGCCGACGCCGGGCGAGCCTTCCAAGGTCGCCGTCCCGATCCCGTTGCGGATCGCCCTGTTCGACTCCAACGGCTCGGCCCTCGAAACGCGCGTTGGCGAGTCTCAACCTGCGCACGAGCACGTGCTGTTGCTTGACCACACGACCAAGGACTTTGCGTTCTCCGGCGTTGTGTCGCCGCCGCGCGCCTCTCTAAACCGTGGCTTCAGCGCGCCCGTGCGCCTCGTGGACGATCTGTCCGAGGCGGATCGTGCAGCGCTGGCTGGAGCAGATGATGATCCGTTCGCTCAGTGGGAGGCCCTGCAGACGATCGCGCGCGCAGTCATCCTCGATTCCGTACGCGGCGGATCGCGCGAGCCTGATCATGTGCGCGCAGCCGCTTATGTGAAATCGCTGCGGGATTCCGTGACGCGCGCAGCCACAAGCGATCCGGCCTTCGCCGCCCTTCTTCTTTACGTGCCGACTGTGGGCGAACTTATCCTCGACATGAAGGATGCTGACCCCAGCGCGCTGCACGTTGTGCGCCTCGAGCTTCGCCGCACGATCGCCCGCACGCTCGAAGACCAGTTGCTGGCCGCCCTCGACAAGGTCGAGCCGGCGACCTTTGACGCGTCTGCTGCTGCTGCCGGCCGTCGCGCACTGAGGTCTGCCGCCCTGTCGCTGCTCTCTTCGCTGGGGGATCGCCACGAGACGCTGATTGCGCAGGCCTATCGCGGCGCAACCACGATGACGGAAAGCCTCGCCGCGCTCAACGCGCTGTCGGGCATAGAAAGCGGCGCGTTCGACACGGCGCTTGCCGACTTCGAAACGCGCTGGTCTGCGGCCCCGTTGGTCATGGACAAATGGTTCGGCGTCCAGGCGATGGCCATCCGCAACGACCTGCGCGAGCGACTGGTAAAGCTCCTTGCCCGCCCGGACTACGACCTGCGCAACCCAAACCGCGTGCGCTCGCTGGCGGCGTCCTTCGCGATGAACAGCCCGGTCGCCTTCCACGCGGAGGATGGCTGGGGCTACCGCTTCCTCGCCGACCTGATCCTCAAGGTCGACCCCCTGAACCCCGCGCTGTCGGCGCGCCTGGCGACGGCGTTCGAGAGCTGGCGGTCGTTCAACGCGGTCCGGCGCGAGCACGCGCAGGCCCAGCTGCGCCGCCTTTCGGAAGCCGGCCTCTCGCGAAACGCACTCGACATTGTCGGCCGAGCGCTCGCGGAATCGAAATAGCCCATTGATACGGCGCTATTTTTTGCGAATTGTTATCGTTAACCGCCGACTAACGATGGCCGACTAGCGTCCAGTGTCGCGATATCGTGACCGGGCGGCGGGAATGTCGGTTTCAACACCAGAGGACGCGAAGTTTCGCGACTTTGCCTTTGCAGCTGCGGACCTTCTGGTCACCAGCGATGCGAGCGGCCGCATTATCGACGCCCAGGGCGACGCCACCCTCTTTCACTTTCCCAGCGCAGACCGCCTGGTCGGCCGCAACGCCGTCGATCTCGTGAGCGAAGCGGAAGGCAGCCGCCTGCGCGAAGAGCTTTGGTCGCTCGGGCCGGGCCGGCGCCTGTCATGGGACGACGCCACCTCCATCGAGGGTGGACGGCGCATCATCGTCCAGCGCAGCATCTCTTCGCCCAACAGTTTCAACTTCGCCGTCCTGCGAATGCCATCGTCCCTGCGCGTGCGTGGCGACAACGCCAACGAAGTCCTGGCCGAACGCTTCCGCGACGCCGTGATGAACGGGCGACTGATGGCGGCGCGCCAGCCTGTGGTCGAAACCCGCACCGGCGCGATCAGCCACTATGAAGTGCTTGCGCGCTTCAACGGCGAGGATTCTCCCGTCGGCCTGATCACGGCGGCTGAAAAGAGCGGCCAGATCGCCCATCTCGACTATGTCATGATCAGCGCGGCGGCCTCGCGACTCGAGGCCAGTCCGGATCCTGACTATCGCCTTGCGGTCAACATCTCCGGGGAGTCGCTGCAGCGGCTGGATGTCATCCGCGAACTCTGCGCCGTCATTTCCGGCCATACCTTCAAGCGTGATCGCCTCATAGTCGAGGTGACCGAGTCTGCCCACATTCACGACATCGAAACGGCGGCGCGCGCCGTGGAAATGCTGCGCGCCAGCGGTGTTGGTGTGTCGCTCGACGATTTCGGCGCTGGCTCGGCATCGTTCGGATACCTGCGCGCACTCAATGTTGACGGGCTGAAATTCGACGGCAGCTTCCTCGAAGCCGCTGGAACCAATCGCCGCGGCCTTGCGCTCATGCGCAGCGTGGCGCGGATGTGCGCCGAGCTCGGCATCAGCTCGGTGGGAGAACGCATCGAGACGGAGACTGATCGGCAGATGTTGATCGATGCCGGAGTGATGTACGCGCAGGGCTATTTCTACGGCCGGCCGATGATCGACGAGCATTTCTTCGAGCGCGGGCCGATCTCCCTGCGCAGCGCGGCCTAGGGGGCCGTCATGGACCGGACGCTGGCGCGGCTGAAGGTGCTGATCGTCGACGACAACCACCACATGATCAACATCATCAAGACGATCCTTCGCGGCTTCGAGGTGAAGGAGTTCTTTGACACCGACAGCGCCGCTGACGCCTTTCAGATTATCCGCACGACGCCGATTGATCTCATTGTCACTGACTTTGCGATGGACCCGGTCGATGGCTGCGAGCTGACCAGGCTGACCCGTACGGCCGAGGACAGTCCGAACCATTTCGTGCCGATCATCATGCTGACGGCGTATGCGGAGCGCTCGAAGGTCGAACAGGCGCGCGATGCCGGCGTCACCGAGTTCTGCGCGAAGCCAGTGACGGCAACCGAACTCTACCGGAAGGTTTGTTCCGTCATCAACACGCCCCGCTCGTTCGTGCGGACCAGCGTCTATTTCGGCCCTGACCGCCGGCGCCGGAAAGACGACAACTACGGTGGCAAGGAGCGCCGGGAAAACCTGTTCGGCGCCAAAGGCGCCGGGCTGCTTGCGCGCGCCACCGAAAACGTGGCCTGAGATCGTATCGCTGCCGATTCGTTCGATGGCCCACAATTAATCCCCGGTTAACCCTTTCGAAGCGTTTCGACTCCACAACTGGTAAGTTCGGGGAGTTCACGAGGGCATATAGTCTTGGGGAAGGCGGGCGGCAGGATTACTGGGAAGGGCAAGAGCGCCCCGCCGGCCCGACCGCGCGGGGCCGTCCCGACCATCATGCTCACGCTGCTCATGATGGCCTTTGGCGGATCACTCGCCCTCAAGGCATTCGAAGAGCGACAGTTCGCCGACAACTCCACGCTGGTCCAGCAGGCCCGCGAGGCCGAAGCGTTGGCCGGCCATGTCCGTGCTGAGCTTGTCGGCCTTCAGGCGCGCATGGAAGGCCTGCTGATCACCGGCGCGTCTCTCGAAGCGATCCGGCGTGGCGCACAGTTCGACGCAGTCAGCGAACGCGCACCGCCCGACGGCGTCTGGGCGCAGCTGGTTGAAGAAGGCGGCGTTCGGGTCTTTGCCGAGTCAAGCGGCCGCTTCGTCCAGGGCACACGCGCAACCGCCGCCCTGATGCCCGAGGCGCTCGATGCACGCACCTTCTACCTCGCCTCTACCGGCTCGATCCCCCTCAACGCGCGCTTCGAGTCCGTGGACTTCGAACGCTCCGCCGTCGCCTGTGCGCCCGTGCGCGGCACGGAGGTCGCGGCCTGCGTCTTCCGCCCGGCCCCGCTGTTCGGCCTTGGTGATATCAATCGCCTGGTGATCTACGGCCTGCTGCTGGCGGCGCCGCTTCTGGCTGTGTTCGGCCTCGTCTCGGTCATCCGCCGCCTCAGCCGCGAGAAGGTCGAGGTGGAAGCGCGCCTGCCAACGCCCGCCACGCTGGAGCAACGCCTCTGGACGGGCTTCGAGGTCGCCGGCGTGATTGGCCTCTGGCGCTGGAACCCGGCGACGCAGCTGCTCACCATCGGCCCGGAAGGCGCTCAGCTTGTTGGCGCCAGTCGCGATGGCGACATGACGCTCGATGAGTTCTGCACCGTCATTGCCGAGGAAGACCGCCGCCGTGTGCGGCAGTCGTTCGAGGATGCGAGACGGGGCCAGCAGTTCAACGCGTCCTTCCTTGGCTCCGGCCCGATGGCCGGCCGCTATTTCGAGATGATCGGCGGAGATGGCGGCGCCTTCTTCTCGGGCGCGATCATGAACGTGTCGGACCGCATCCAGGCCCAGACCCGCTCGCGCCGCGCCGAGGCACTCGCACGCACGGCGCTCGACGCCCACCCCGGCCCCTTCGCGGTCTGGAACAACCACAAGCGCCTGACGCACTGGAACGCCGCCTTCGGGCGCGAGTTCAACCTCGATCGTAGCGTCCTGCAGGCCGGCGCTTCCTACGATCTCGTGATGTCCGAAATCTCGAAGTTCGTGCGCGTCGAGCGCCCGCTGGGCGAGGATGCCAACTCGCGCGAGATGCTGCTGCTGTCGGACATCTGGATCCGCCTCGTCGACCGGCGCACCGCAACCGATGGCCTGATCACAGTCGGCCTCGACATCACCAACATGAAGCGCCAGGAAACCGTGCTCCAGCGCAGCGAGCGACGCCTGCGCACGATGGTCGAAGAGCTTCAACGCACCAAGGGCCAAGCTCAGGAACTCGCCGAGAAGTACGCCGAAGCCAAGACGCGCGCCGAACGCGCCAGCCAGGCCAAGGGCGCTTTCCTCGGCAATATGAGCCACGAACTGCGCACGCCGCTGACCCACATCAACGGCTTTGCCGAGATGATCGCGAACGAGATCTACGGCCCGCTCGGCAGCGAGCGCTACAAGGAATACGCCGAGGACATCGTCGGCGCCGGCAAGCATCTCGAGGAGATGATCAACGACATCCTCGACATGTCGAAGGTCGAAGCCGGCAAGATGCGCCTGTCGCCCGCGCTGATCGATCCGGAAGATGCCGTCGACGGCGCGATCAAGCTCGCCCGCAGACGCGCAGCGGATCGCGAAGTCCATCTCACTTTTGATCCGGATGATGACCTGCCGGAAATCACTGGCGATCACCGCGCCATCAAGCAGATGACGTTCAACCTGATCACCAACTCGATCAAGTTCACCGACCCCGGCGGCGAGGTCGCAGTGACGATGACGGTGGAAGGGAAGTGGCTGGTCATTCGCGTGCGCGACACTGGCATCGGCATCGCGCCGGAAGACCTGCCCCGCCTCGCCCAGCCGTTCGAACAGGTCACCTCGCCCGAAGCGAGGGAGCGCAACACGCGTGGCACCGGCCTTGGCCTTGCGCTCACCAAGTCATTCGCGGAAATGCACGGCGGCTATCTGACGATCGAGAGCACGCTGGGCGTTGGCACTACGGTGTCGATCTTCCTGCCGATCAACCGGTCACCCATGCCGGCTGCGCCGCCCACGGGACAGCCCAGCCCGGTTCTGACCCCCGCAAAAGCCTGATCCCTACTCGTTCGTCGATGTGGCAGGCGGGTTCGTAGCGGCCGCGCCGGCCGCCACCCGGGAGCGCTCATTCGCGCGCTGCATTCGCGCATTGAACGGCGTCAACAGGCCAGTCGCCGCCGTTGCGCGCGCCTGTGGCGGCATCCGCCCCATGTGGCTGATCAGGATATCCTCGGCGAGGCCCTGCAGTTTCTTCTCGCGCATCTGGAAGATGGCGACGGCGTCCCGCAATCTGGCTTCGTCGAAGGGCTCGGCAAGCGCCGCTTCGTAAACACTCTTGCCCGCTTCGCTGAGGCGGCTGCGCTCGTCAGCGATTGAAACCCAGTACTCGCGCAGCTGCCGGCCCAGCTCTTCCTGGTCAGCTTCAGGCAATTGTTCCCATGCCGCCGCCACGACGTCCGATGTCGGGCCATAGCGCTCAAGCTGCATCTGCACAGTCTGTTCTTCCGCCTTCGGCGTCAGCCAGCGGCCAACAACGATACCGACCAGCGCCGCGTTCAGCGCCAGCGATCCGATAAGTGCGAGAGTGAATTTGGATGCCATTCCGGTTTCAGCGCTCGGCGTCATTCATGGCGGACAGGAACATAGAACCTGCGCCTCCGCCCGAGACGGTCAGCAGCGTTGCGTAATCCTGTTCGAGCGACGGATCCGGCTCCGCGGCATATCCAACCGCAAGACCAAGCGCGAGCGACGCCGCCAGCGCGCCGCCCGTCGCCCATCTCGGCAGGTTGAACCGCCCGAACAGATCGAGCGGCCTGCGCACATGGCGGCGGATGTTCGACGATCCGAGAATGGCCGTCTCCAGCGAGATCGACGGCGGGACGTCCTTTTCCAGCGCGAGCAGGTGGTCAAAGCTGCGCTCGCTTTCCCAGACATCCTTCACGCGATGCGAGGCGCCATCGAGGAACACCTCCGCATGCGTGCGCTCGTCCTCGGGCCAGCGCGCGAGATCTGCGCCATATGCGCCCAGCAATTCCATGAAACGCGCTTCGTTCATCACATGCCTCAGCCGGTCTCGAGACCGCTTAGAAGATCCGCGCGTTCAGCCGACAGGGCCGTCTTGAGCGATCTCCGCGCCCGCGAAAGCAGGCTTTCCAGTGCATCGACGCTGACGCCGATAATGTCGGCCGCCTCGATGTTTGTCCTGTCCTGATAATAGCAGAGCACCAGCGCCGCCCGCTGCCGCTCGGGCAGGGCCTGCAGCGCGTCGCGCACACGGTCGCGGCGCTGCCGGTCGTCCAGCGCTCGCGTCGCCGAGGCGCGCGTATCCGGCATCTCCGGCGTCACTTCCCCGCCGTTCCGCACATTGCGGCGCAACCTGTCGAGGCAGAGGTTCATGGCGACCCTGTGCATCCACGTTTCGAACTTTGCCTGGCCCGGCTTCCACGCAGCCGCGTGGCGCCAAACCCGAAGGAAGACTTCCTGCGCAACGTCCTCGGCTTCGGAAGCGTCGCCCAGCATGCGGCGCGCGAGGCCGACCATGCGCGGCAGGTGGCGGCGCACGAGTTCGGCTGCGGCGCGGCTATCCCCGGCGCCGACGCGACTGACCAGATCCTCGTCCGGATCCCGCATGGCAGGGACACCAACTCCGAGATATCGCCTCGTGCTTTCGCGTACGTCACGCACAAGACCGAACCATGCCTCATCTTATGCATCCTGCGCCGGCATTTGCCGAGGGCCGGCTGCTGTCGAAACGGAAGCGCCAAAAAAGGGGCGGCAAGCCGCAAAAGCTGCTTGGGATTCAAACGCCCTCGCCGGCCCCTTCCGTCGTTAGAGGGCCGAGTTTTCGGGTTCGCAGGGCAGCAATCTGGTCCTGGATTTCGCGAAGGCGGGCCGCCAGAGCGGGAAAATCCTTGAATCCCAAATGCTTGGCCAGCCACGCTTTGAGGCCGGCCGATGCTGTCTCCGGCTCGAACTTGTCGCCCGCCGCGATCCGCAGCGCCTGCTGAAGATTGAGTTGAAGCGACAGGCCGTCGATGAGAAGCGCCGCCTCGCCCGCGGAAAAGTGACCGGCGGCGGCCAGCGCCTTGATCGCGGCAAGCGATCCCGGCTGCACTGCCCCCGGCGTTCGCGCCGCCGCCATCAGGATCGCGTGCTGCGTCAGGAACTCGATATCAACCAGCCCGCCGGGGGCGAGCTTCACGTCCCACATGGAACGCGGCTTGCGCTCGCGCGCCATGCGGCGGCGCATGTCGGCGACATCCTCGGTGATCTTCGGATCGGCGCTCTTGGCCTGCAGCGCCCGCCGCGCCGTCTCCACGATACGCCTGCCAAGATCGCCATCGCCGGCAACCGGCCTGATCCGCGTCAGGGCCATGAACTCCCACGTCCACGCCTCTTCGCGATAGTAGTGCTCGAACGAGGACATGCGGACGGCAACCGGCCCGGCGCGGCCCGAGGGCCTCAGCTGCATGTCCACCTCATACAGCAGGCCTTCCCCGGTCGGCGCCGACAGCGCCGCAATCAACCTCTGCACGAACCGCGTCGCCAGCTGTCCGCTGCCGTCGCTTGAAGGTTCGTAGACCAGCATCAGATCGAGATCGGACGTCGCGGTCAGTTCGCGCCCGCCAAACTTGCCCAGCGCGCATACCGCCCATTTGCCGATGTCCGGCGTCTGTTTCGCCTGAACCTCGCGCTCGCAAACCTCGGCAAGCCCTCCCACGCAGGCGTCAGCCAAATCGGCGTAGGCAAGGCCCGCCTCGGTCGCCCCGATCGCGCCGCGCAGGAGCTGGTAGCCGATACGGAACGCTTCCTCGCGATGGAACCGCCGCGCTCCATTCAGCTTGCCTTCGAAACCGTCCTCGCGGTCCAGCACGGCATCGAGACGCAATGCCCGTGATCCGACGGGCTCCAGGTGCGCCGGCGTGCTGAAGGAACGCTCCAGCATCGCCTCCATCAGCGCCGGCCTGCGTGCGAGATCGGCGGCCAGCTTCGGCGCAAACGCCATCGTCTGGATGACGTCGCGCGTCAGCGACGGCTCGGCCAGCATCAGCGACATCACCTGCACGCCCGAATTGAGCCCGGAGAAGAACTCGCGGAAGCGCTCGAATGCGATATCGGGCTCCCCCGCCTTCGACATCGCCTCCAACAGGCGCGGCCCAAGCGACGTCAGCAATTGCTGCGCCCGAGCCGAACGCGTCGCCGGGATTGAGCCGCGATGCCATTGCTGGAAGGTGTGGATGACCTGCGACGGTTCGCTGAACCCCAGCGCTGTCAGCGTCGCCACAGTGCCGGGATCGTCATCGACGCCGGTGAAGACCAGGTTCCCCGCCACGCCCGACAACCGCTCCTCAGCGGCGAAGAGATCCGAGTAGACGCCATGCACCCGCTCGCGGGTGCGGGCAACATCCGCCTCGAAGCCAGCCAGCTCAGCCTGTCCACACAACCGCGCCACGGCCATGCGCTTCTCCGGAGCAACGGGAATGCGGTGGGTCTGCTCGTCGTTCAGCATCTGCACGCGATGTTCGACGCTGCGCAGATAGTCATACGCGCGGCAAAGATCGGCCGCGACCGCCGGATCGACGATGGCGGCATCGCTCATCAGCCGCAGCGCAGCCTTCGTCCCCGGCGCGCGCAGCTCGGGCCTGCGACCGCCAAGGATGAGCTGCTGAACCTGGGTGAAGAACTCGATCTCGCGGATGCCGCCACGGCCCAGCTTCACATCGAAATCGGGCGAGGCCAGTTCAGCATGGCCGCCATGCGCGTGGATCTGGCGCTTGATCGAATGGATGTCGGCAATTGCCCAGTAGTCGAGGTGTCGCCGCCAGACATAGGGCTGCAGCTCCGCGAGATACGCATTGCCCGCAGCGGCGTCTCCAGCACAGACCCGCGCCTTGATGTGGGCCATCCGCTCCCAGTTCTGGCCGACGCTTTCATAATACCCTGTCGCAAACTGTGTGGAGATGGCGGGGCTTGTCGAAGCGGGATCGGGACGCAGCCGCAGATCGGTCCGGAAGACGTAGCCGTCAGCCGTGCGTTCCTCGAGGATGCGCACGAGGTCGCGCGTAAGCCGGGTCATGCCCTCCTTCACGCGCGGCCCCTGCACGGGCAGCATGTCGAGGTCGAACAGAACGATCAGGTCGATATCGCTGGAATAGTTGAGCTCGTGCGCGCCCATCTTGCCCATGGCGAGCGCGAACAGGCCGGGCATCTCGTCGCTGTCACGCGTCTCGCCCAGATGGCCCGACGCCCACGAAGTGCGTATCGCAAGCCTGAGCGCAGCCTGTGTCGCAGTATCCGCAAGCTGCGTGAGGCGGCCCACCACCTCGTCGAGCGACCAGAGTCCCGCGAGATCGGCGATGGATATCGCGAACTGCGCAGCCTCCTTCGCGCGGCGCATCTCACGCATCGGCGCATCCAGTGGCCCCGCCATCCCGCCCGCAGCCCGCATGGCCGTCACGGCATCGTCAACAACGCGCGCTGGCCCCGAAGCAATAATGTCGGCCGCGATATCGGGCCGCCGCGCAGTTATGCGGCCAAGGTGATCCGACAATGCCGGCGCCTGGGCCATAATGGCCTGGACGTCGCCCACGACGCCCGTGAGCGGCGCAATGGCGAGAGTGTCGAGGGATGTGGGCATGAGGCATGGCCCTGGGTGGGGATGGAGGAATCGCGCGTCAGGCTGACGGCAGTATGAGGCGTGCTGCAAGCCCGGTGTTCGGCGGCGATCCACCCGCCGAGTCAAGCATCAGCCGCCCCCGATGCGCTTCGGCCACCGCCAGCACAAGGCTGAGCCCCAAACCGCTTCCGGGCAGGCTGCGCGATTGTTCCAGGCGAACAAACCGTTCCACGGCGCGGTCGCGGTCCTCTGGCGGGATGCCGGGCCCGGAATCGCTCACAGCAACTTCGGCTTCCCCGCCGGGCAAGCGTTTGACCGACAGCGTGACCGACCCGCCTTCGGGCGTGTACTTCACGGCATTGTCGAGAAGGTTGGAAAGCGCCTGCGCGATGAGGTCCCGATCGGCCTGCACGAACAGCTCGCCCTCGGGTCGATAGCTGAACGCAAGGTTTTTCTCCTCGCACGCAGGCTGGTAGAGTTCTGCCAGCTCGTCCGTGATCCCGGTGACGTTGATGCGCCTGAACGATCCGGTCGCCCCCGCCTGCACGCGCGAGAGACGCAGCACCGCATTGAACGTGTCGAGCACGCCATCGACCTCCTCGATCGACTTGGTCAGGGCAGCACGCTGGCCATCCACCTTGTCTTCCCGCAGGCCACCCTCAAGCCGGTTGCGCAGACGCGTGAGCGGTGAGCGCAGGTCATGCGCAATTGAATCGCCCGCCGAGCGCGATGAAATCACCAGTCGCTCCAGCTTGTTCAGCATGGCGTTGAGCTGTTCGGACAACCGGTCGAATTCATCCCCCGACCCGTCAACCGGCGCGCGCCGCGTGAGGTCGCCCGCCATGACTTCCTCGGCCGTGCGGGCAAGCTGTTCGGCGCGCTGAGCCGCAGACCGCGAGATCACGACGCCGCCAATCAGAGAGAGCACAAAGCCGACCACAGCCGAGCGCCACACCACCTCGGTGATGCGCCGGTTCATTTCGCCTAGCTGCCCCACATCGTAGGCCACCATCAGCACGCCGCCACCGGACAACCGCGAGATGCGCCCCTCTGCCGATCGCCGCACAGGCTCCCCGCCAGGATTGCGCACCTCGTAGTCGAAGTTGACGTCGACGACCTGATCTTCGGGTGCCGGCGCCGGCAGGAAATCGAAGTCGCCCGCGGACTTCTGGCCGGTGCTGTCCTGGAGCAGGTAGAAGAACTTGCCGCGCGCGCCGGACCTTTCGGTCACGGCCTGATTGAGCCTGTCGAAGCCGCCACGGTTGGCCGCAGAGAGTTCCTGGAACTCCGCGTTCAGCTCGGCCTCAGCCTGGCGACTGAGGTGCCCCGCCGTCTCGTAGTAGAGGTAGGCGAGCAGCGAGGCCGAAAACAGAATGAAGATCGAGGCATGCAGCAGCGCAAGCCGGAACGTTGTCGTCCGAACCAGCGCCGGCAGGCGGCCGATCTTCATGGCTCAGCGCATCATGCTTCGAGCCGATAGCCCGCGCCGCGCACGGTGTGCAGCAGGGGCTTCTCGAAGTCCTTGTCGATCTTCCCGCGCAGGCGCGACACGTGAACGTCGATCACGTTGGTCTGGGGATCGAAGTGGTAGTCCCACACCTTCTCCAGCAGCATGGTGCGCGTCACAACCTGACCGGCGTGGCGCATGAGGAATTCCAGCAGGCGGAACTCGCGCGGCTGCAGGTCGATCTTCTGCCCGTCACGATGGACGGTGCGCGCGAGCAGATCCATTTCCAGACCGCCAACCGTGAGGCGCGTCGTCGGGATGTCGCCCGTCGCGCGCCGTCCCAGCGCCTCGACGCGGGCCACGAGTTCGCTTGGGGCATAGGGCTTCACGAGATAATCGTCGCCGCCGGCCTGCAGGCCTTCGACACGATGGTCCACCTCACCCAGCGCCGACAGGAACAGGGCCGGCGCACGGCCGCCCGCATCCCGATAACGCTTGAGCAATTCCAGCCCGTCGATACCCGGAAGCATGCGATCGACCACGAGCGCATCATAGTCGCCCGCGCGCGCCTGGCTGAGACCGGACTCGCCATCTCCGCAGACATCGACCGAATGGCCCGCCTCGCCGAGAACCCGTTTGACGAAAGCGGCGGCGTCCGCGTCGTCCTCGATGACGATGACCTTCATGGACTAACCTGCGGGTGCAATTTCAATCGGGCGGAGAACAGTGAGGTCGCCGCACCTAGCCTGATTGCCACAGCCCACGCGCGCGACAACATCCTTCTTGCCCTGCGCGAGCGATGCCGCAACGGCGTCCTGGTAATCCTTCGGCGTCTTCACGGCTTTCATGTTGACCTCGAGGATCGCGTCGCCGGGGAAAATGCTCGCCCGGTACAGCGCGCCGCGCGGCTCGACCGTCACAACGATCAGGCCTGCGCCAGCTGCGCCGACATCGAACTTCTTGGCTTCTTCCGGCGTCAGGGCGCGGATCGTGCCGCCATCGATCTTCACGTCGTCCGAGCTCGGCCGCGGCGGCGTCATGCCTGCACGCGCCGGATCGGGTTCGCCAGCAGCGAGAGCGCGATCATCGCGCGCGCGCACCGTCACACGGATCGTCTGTTCCTTGCCGTCGCGGATGACGCGGAAGGTGTTCTCCGTACCGGCGAGAAGGCTGCCGACGCGCTGGGTAAGCTGGCGCGTATCCTTCACATCATCGCCGTTGACGGAGATGATGATGTCGCCGCGCTTGATGCCGCTGGCCTCGGCGGGCCCGCCCGTCGTGACGGAGCGAACGATGGCGCCCGAGTTCTGCTTCAGGCCCCATGCGTCGGCGAGACGCTGGTCGAGGCTCTGGATCTCGACGCCAAGCCATCCGCGAACAACCTTGCCGTCGCGAATGAGGGTGTCCGAGATGGACTTTGCGGCCGTCGCGTCGATTGCGAAGCCGATGCCAACGCTGCCGCCGCCCGTGTCCGAGAAGATCATCGTGTTGACGCCGATCACCTCGCCCATGAGGTTGAACGTCGGGCCGCCGGAGTTGCCGCGGTTGATTGCGGCGTCGATCTGGATGAAGTCGTTATAGTTGCCGCTGTTGAACTCGCGACCGTCAGCCGAAACGATGCCGGCCGTCGCCGTGCCGCCAAGGCCGAACGGGTTGCCGACCGCCACGACCCAGTCGCCGACGCGCGGCTTCACCTTCGTCGCGAACTGCACGTACGGATACGTGCCGGCCTTCTTGACCTTCAGGACGGCCAGATCGGTCTGCTCGTCTGAGCCCACGATCTCGGCCTCAAGCTGAGTGCCGTCCTTCAGCGTGACGACAACTTCGCGCGCGTTCTCGACAACGTGGTGGTTGGTGACGATGTAGCCGGCAGAGGAAATGAAGAAGCCCGAGCCGAGTGCGTTGCCTTCCTCGTCCTGTTCCGGATTGCTCTCGTCCTCACCCTCGCCCTCACCGAATTCGTCTTCATACTCTTCGAACCCGGGCAGGCCGCGGAACTGGTCGAATACGCCATTGCGATCCGAGGCCCTGATCTCCACGGTCACCGACACGCTCACGACGGCCGGGCTCACATTCTCGATCAGGTCGGCAAAGCTCATCGGCGCGCCCATGGGCGGCGACACGGTGATGGGACGGTTCTGGGCAAGGGCAGGCGCGACGAGCAAGGGCACGGCCAACGAGAGGCCCGCCGCCGTGGCGAACAGGCTCGCGCCGATCGCAATCCGACCGATCCGCACCATTCTTGTTTCTCCCATCTCTAACTTACCGGCATCGCGCGTGTGCCGTGCCACTGTTCACAATCCTAGGGGGCAGTTCCAGTCACGCAACATCAAGTGGCTGTTCGATGGCTGGCCCAACCCGCACCCCGCGCGGCGAACCGGCCAACAGGCCGCACCGTTCAGTAGCGTCTTACTTTAAGGCAATCCTGCGGCAGCGCCAGTGCCACCGGCGGCGGATTCCAGCCCAATTTACAAGGAGTAGCCGGCGTTCAGCCGCCCTCGCCGCTTCGATCGTCCGACAGGGGCGCAAGGCCGCTGGGGCGGTTACGCACCAGCTTCACGCCGAACATCGCAAGTCCGGCCGCAACCAGTGCGAAGGGAAAGCCCCACAACAGAATCGCCCATCCGTCGAGCGGCGGCCGGAACGAGACGTGCTGGCCATACCGGGAGACGAAGAACTCGCGAATCTGGTCGTCAGTCGCGCCTTCCATGACCTGCCG